>NPIE01008064.1_pt1 | contig 11780 bp, 13 predicted proteins | sample 8637661 | NCBI WGS metagenome assembly NPIE01 (sample SAMN07420842, study PRJNA396082) | bioreactor metagenome | isolation source: sample BA12 brine-fed electro-methanogenic bioreactor BA | place: Japan: Kochi | collected 2016-12-09 | reverse complement strand
CAAAAACAGGAACTCTTGATCCTATTCGAATGATTTCAATGTGGGGGATTGCGCGCAATTCTCTTAGTAATTGCTCCAAAACTTTAGGAGCTAAGGTTAAGGGATCTCCCCCAGATAATAAAACATCACGAACTTGAGGAGTATTCCTCAAATATTCTAACTGTAGTTCGAAATCCGCTTTTGAAAAGGTCGCACTTGGATCCCCAACAATTCTTGATCTTGTACAGTATCTGCAATAAGACGCACATTGTGTTGTCACAAGCATTAACACACGATCAGGATAGCGATGGACTAATCCAGGTACAGGAGAATGCTTGTCCTCAGCTAAGGAATCCTCCATCATTCCAGTAAAGGGAACAATTTCTCCAGCAGTGGGAATAACTTGTTTTCTGATTGGATCATTCAGATGTTTTGGATCAATTAAGGATGCAAAATACGGGGTAATATCCACCCGAAATAATCCATTTGTACTGAGTGCTTTTCTCTCGCTTTCAGATAAATCTAGAATTTTATTGAAATCATCGACTGAATTCAATCGGTTTGCCATTTGCCAACGCCAATCATTCCATTTCTCATCCGGAACATCAGCATAAATAGTCGCACGTTTGCTTGTAAATTTTTCTAATGCCATTTTTTCTCCTTTTTGGTTAAGTTTATGGGTTTTGTGAATCCATTAAACCGGAGGGTCATGATCTGTGCGAAAAAATCCACTAACTGGATGTCTTTTCAGGAGAATAATCATATTAATATTGTATAGAGAATAATTTGCTGGGTCAAATTTCTCCATACAGTTTAAGGTTTATCAGAATTCTATTAGAAATTTTAAGGTGGCTTGACTATGATTTTTCTGCATGATATTATATTTCACAGGTTGTTAGCACTCTAACATTTAGAGTGCTAAAACGAGATTTGTATGGATGAATTAACCGATCGACAAAAGATTTTACTAACATTAATAACTCATGAGCATATTAACTCAGCAATTCCTGTTGGATCTAAAATGCTAGTGGATCGTTATAATATTGGTTTAAGTTCAGCTACTGTTCGTAATGAAATGTCAGTTCTTACTGACTTAGGTTACTTACGGCAACCTCACACATCTGCAGGTCGCGTTCCAACAGAAAAAGGTTATCGATTTTTTGTAGGGCGGTTGGTGAGCGAGAGAGAAATTCCTCTTTCAACAAAAAGAATGATTACCCATCAATTTTATCAAATGAGAAATGAGGTAGAACAATGGGTGAAGCTAGCAGGATCAATTCTGGCTGATCAATCAAAAGCCGCCTCATTGATTACCGCACCACATCCTACATTGGCTCGTTTGAAACATGTTGAATTTATAGCAACTCGTGGAAAACAAGTATTGATGGTGTTAATCCTCATTGGTGGGGAAATTAGACAAAGTTTGAAAGTGTTAAGTGAAGTAGTCTCTCAGGATACCCTTTCACAAATAGCAAACCAAATAATTGAAAAATACCAGGGATATGACTCTGAAAAAATTAAAATCAACAATGATTTCAATACAGAACTTGAAATGGATTTAATTTCCTGGGTGATTAATGAAATAGAAAGAGCTGACTCGTTAGTATCCGGCGAATTGTTCCTTGACGGAATTACAAACGTAATGTCTGAGCCTGAATTTAATGATACTGAGGAAGCAAGAAAGACCTTAAGAGTACTGGAAGAAAGGTCTATGTTACAGGATGTGATTGCCCGAAGTATTCAAAATGACGATGAAGGAAGCGTTCAAGTTCTAATTGGAGGTGAAGGAAGCTGGGAAGACCTAAAACATTGTTCAATTGTGATGTCAAAGTATGGAGTTCCTGGAGTTGCTTTTGGAACCGTAGGTGTTCTTGGTCCAGTTCGTATGCCCTATGATCAAACGATTTCTGCTGTAAGATTTATGTCTGGTATTTTAAGTGAATTGGTATCAGAAACATTATATGATGATCAATTCAATTCTTTTTAAGAGGTGATTGAATGGCAAAAAAGAAAAAAATTGAAGAAACCTCAGAGGAAAAAGTTTTGGAAGAAAAAATAGAAAATGAGAAGAAAAATAATGAAAAAGAAGTTTCAGAACAAGAGGCAACCAAAGATGAATCTTGCGAAGAACTTGATAAATTAATGAAACAATCTCAAGAATATTTCGAAGGTTGGCAGAGAGAAAGAGCAGATTTTCAGAACTACAAAAAGCGTATTGAGCGTGATCAAGTATCTTTAAAGGAATTTATTTCAAGTGAAATTATTAAAAAATATTTGGTTGTTATTGATGATATGGAACTCGCTTTAAAAAATCGTCCTGCCGCTGAGGAATGTCAGGGGTGGATTGAAGGCGTTAATTTGATTTATCAAAAATTAATTTCAATTCTTGAAGGAGAAGGTGTAAAAGTTATACCGGTTGATGGTGAATTTGATCCAAATATTCATGAGGCGTTATCACAGATTGACCACCCTGAATATGAAAGTGGAAAAATTGTTGATGTTATGCGTCAAGGATATAAAATTGGCGATCGTGTAATTCGACCTGCACTGGTAATAGTAGCTCGCTAGGAGGAAAAAATGGGAAAAATAGTTGGTATAGATTTAGGTACAACAAATTCAGTCGTTGCAGTAATGCAGGGTGGTGAACCGGTCGTAATTCCTTCCGCAGAAGGTGAAAGATTAGTACCCTCTGTGGTAGCCGTCAATAAGAATCATGAACGAATCGTTGGTCGTTCAGCAAGAAACCAATCAATCGTTAATCCTGAAAATACAATATTTTCAATCAAACGATTAATGGGACGCAAATATGGCGATGCTGAAACCAAAAGAACAGAAGAAAGGGTGCCCTACAAAATTTCTAAAGCTCCGAATGGAGATGTCCGGGTGACCCTCGATGGTAGAGAATATTCTGCCCCAGAAATCTCTGCAATGATTTTAGCAAAATTGAAGGCTGATGCTGAAGCTTATTTGGGTGAAACAGTTTCCCAAGCGGTCATCACAGTACCCGCATATTTTAACGACGCGCAAAGAAATGCAACCAAAGACGCTGGACGTATTGCTGGATTGGAAGTATTACGAATTATTAATGAACCAACCGCCTCTTCTTTGGCATATGGTTTGGATAAAAAGAAAAATGAGATTATCGCTGTATACGATCTAGNNTCAGGTGAAATCAACTAGTGGTGATACTTTCCTGGGTGGTGATGACTTTGACTTGCGTGTTATGGATTGGTTGATTGATGAATTCAAAAAAGACACAGGTATGGATATTAGAAACGATCGCCAGGCATTACAACGCTTGAAAGAAGCATCTGAAAAGGCAAAGATTGAATTATCGACAGTTATGCAAACCGAAATAAATCTTCCTTATCTTACAGCGGATGCCACTGGTCCTAAACATATGGTAAAGACGCTAACCAGGGCAAAACTTGAGCAACTTACCGAAGATCTTGTCCAGCGATCCATGGAACCGGTTCGTAAAGCACTTTCTGATGCTGGTTTACGCCCATCTGACATTAGTGAAGTGGTTTTGGTTGGTGGTATGACGAGAATGCCAGCAGTCCAAGAAGCTGTTCGAAAAGAATTCGGAAAAGAACCACACAAAGGCGTAAATCCTGATGAGGTGGTTGCAGTCGGAGCAGCTATTCAAGCTGCTGTTCTGTCGGGTGATGTGAAAGACATTCTTTTATTGGATGTTACGCCATTAACCTTGTCGGTTGAAACAATGGGTGGTGTTGCCACACCTATAATTGAGCGCAACACAACTATTCCAGCCAGAAAGAGCCAAATATTTTCAACAGCTGCGGATAGCCAGACTTCTGTAGAAATCCATGTCCTTCAAGGTGAACGAGCTATGGCAGCTGATAATAAATCTTTAGGAAAATTTGTGCTGGATGGTATTCCAACAGCTCCCCGTGGTGTTCCTCAAATTGAAGTAACATTTGATATTAATGCAAACGGTATTTTGAATGTAACTGCTGTGGATAAAGCAACCAATAGATCGCAAAATATCACTATCACTGCTTCTTCTGGCTTGAATGATGAAGAAGTCGATAAAATGCGCAAAGAAGCAGAAGTGCATGCTGATGAGGATAAAAAACGAAAACAACTTGTGGAAGCACGCAACCATGGTGATAACTTAATATACCAGACCGAAAAAATGCTACGTGAAAATGCCGATAAAATCGATAGCGAGAAAAAANNAAATGCTTCGTGAGAACGCAGATAAAATTGATAGCGAATCAAAACAACAAATTGATACAAAGATCGCAGATTTAAAAACTAAATTGTCTGGTGAAGATGTTGAAGGTATTCAGAGTTCGATCCAAGAAATTGAGCAAATGATCCAACAAGTTGGTGCAAGCATGTATCAGCAACCTGGAGCGGATGGTAGTGAAGCAACAGGACCACAACCTGAATCCGGACCAGATGATGGTTCTCAACCTGGAAATGACGATGTTGTAGATGGTGAATTTAAGAGCGTTTAATATTGAAATCAATTCCACTCCAGCTGGCAATAACTTGCTGGAGTGGAAAAAAAACTATACTTTGTGACATGGAAAAAACCGGTAGCAATTGCTTCCGGTTCAGATTTTTATGCTATTATTGGGAAGTTATTTTTTATATTGTAGGTGAACATGGCTCAAAGAGATTATTATGAAATATTAAATATCAGTCGTAATGCTAGCGGCGAAGAAATTAAGAATGCTTTTAGAAATCTTGCAAGAAAATACCATCCGGATGTAAGCAAAGAACCGGATGCTGAAGAGCGATTTAAAGAAATTAACGAAGCTTATGCAATTTTGTCTGATAGTGAAAAAAGGGCTGCATACGATCGATATGGTCATGCAGGTGTAAATGGAATGGGAGGCATGCCAGATTTCACCACCGTTGATTTTTCAGATATTTTTGAAGAATTTTTTGGATTTGGTGGGATGGGTGGTGGTTCTCGTCGAAGAAATGCACCCAGAAGAGGGGCTGATTTATCATACGCATTAACACTGGAATTTGAAGAGGCAGTTTTTGGTGTTGATAAAGAAATAGAAATAACCCGCGATGAAACATGTAGTCGATGTCATGGTAGTGGAGCGGAACCAGGAACAAGCCCAACAACCTGCGCTAATTGTGGTGGCAAAGGCGAAGTTCGCCAGGTGAGGCAAACATTTTTAGGTTCAATGGTACAAGTGACTACATGCCCAGTCTGTCAGGGAAAAGGAACAACAATCCAATCACCATGTAATGTCTGTCGCGGTAGCGGAACCGAACGGAAAACAACCAAAAAACTTGTCCATATTCCAGCTGGCGTCGATAATGGAACTCAAATACGTCTTGCGGGTGAAGGGCAACCTGGCGCAAATGGTGGTCCAGTGGGTAACCTTTATATCGAAATACGGGTTAAACCACACAAATTCTTCCGCAGAAGACAAAATGATATTCAACTGGATCTGAACATTAATGTAGCTCAGGCAACACTAGGAGCAGAAATTGAAGTCCCCACCTTGGATGGTAAAGAGAAACTTGTAATTCCAGCTGGTACACAACCAGGAAGAATATTCAAATTAAGAGGAAAAGGTGTACCTCACATTCGTAGCAGCTCCAGAGGAGACCAATTGGTAATCGTGGGAGTAGAGATTCCTAATCAGGTGAGTCCTGAACAAAGAGAATTATTTGAAAAGTTAGCAGACACATTGGGTACTGAAGTATTACCTCAAGAAAAGGGATTTTTTGATCGTTTGAAAGAGGTTTTAAGTGGTTGATGATATTTCTTGGTTGGAGGTCAAAATTGTTTGTGACGGTGAAATAGCCGAATCGGTTAGCGAAGTACTTTCACGATATGTAACGCAAGGCGTTGTAACCGAAACAGACGCAAAATATGACGATGCTGAGGAGGTTTTATTAGAGACTGGAGAAATTCGAGTTTTTGGTTATCTGGTCAATGATGAAACTGTAGAAGAAAAACGCCAGAAGATTGAAGAAGCTTTATGGCATTTAAATATGATTCAACCAATTCCACAACCTACTTATCGAATAATTCAAAATCAGGATTGGATGCAAAGTTGGAAAAAATACTACAATCCTATAAAAATTGGCAATAAATTACTCATTCTTCCTGAGTGGATGGAAAATCCTGATTTGGATAGGATAGAAATTAAAATTGATCCATCCATGGCGTTTGGAACGGGAACCCATCCCACAACCCAATTATGTATGCTAATGATGGAAGATGTAACAAATCCCTCAATTAATGTTATTGATGTGGGATGTGGTTCAGGTATTTTATCTATTACAGCAGTGAAATTAGGAGCTAGAAAAGCATTAGGCGTCGACTTAGATTACGCATCTATTGTCGCAACTAAAAAGAATGCTGAATTAAATGGTGTTGAGGAAAAAATTGAAGTGGCTTTAGCTTCTGTCACCGAAATAAAAGAGGGAAAATTTTCGGTAAAAGAAGGGGAACTGGTCGTTGTGAATATTCTCGCACCAATAATCAAAAGACTCTTTACAAACGGGTTATTCGATCTTGTGAAAGAAAATGGTTATTTAATGCTTTCAGGTATTTTGGAAAGAGAAGCTGAAGAAATCATTGAGATTGCTCAAGGTTACAATCTGAAGTTGATCAAGCGTCATGAAATTAATGATTGGGTAGGGCTAACTTTTCAGAAATAAGTTACCACACCCTTTCAAGATCAGGGTTGTCGAGGTGTTTCCTTCCAACTTTTGCCATATCGACCCATTCGTTTTTTATTTTTACCCTTACAACATCAGCGGTGTAATCAGTAACCGTTGGCCCGTGATTATCAAATAAATAGGAACCAACAGCATAAATATCTACCGGTACCAATAATTTTTCAAATCTACTAATTTTTTCAGGATTGAAACCTCCAGACACAACTATTTTCACATTTTCACAATATTCTTTTGCTTGTTGTTTCATATTTGGATCAATATTCCAGGTCTTCCAAACATTGTCCAAAGCTTGCCTTACATTGAATACTAATCTTGGATTTACACCTAAATCCAATGTTGGGTCACCCATTGGTTGGACAGAAATATCTCGTAATGAACCACTAGTATCCAGCCTTACACCATATAAAATAAATTTTTTGGCTGAGTCTAAATCTCCCTTTGCAATTTCCATAAGATAATTTTCAAACATGATTTTGCAAACTTTCGTGGAGTCGTTAACACAATCATTATTAAAATCAACCAATGCTATTCTTGGAATATCTGACGGGAGTAATTTGGCAAAGTTGATCATCGCCTCAGCAGTATCCCCCATAAATGACGCTATTGCTGCATGAGCGACAGTACCACCACCAGAACCTCCCCACCAATCTCCTTGTGCATCAGTCGAAACGAAGGTGTCAATTTGATTGGCAAAATCATAATTAAATCTTTTTACAGCAATATTATAGGCGTAACCATCTGCTGCCTGTACTTCATGTAAGTCAAATCTTGCTGGGAAAAATAAGACTGGTTTTCCTTTGGAGGCAAGTAATGTCTGGTAAACATTTGTCGCCACTCTACTTGCTCTGGTCAAGATCCCTAAAGTTGGTGTCTCTAAAATGGCAAAATCTCGATATCGTCCTTGAACACGAATCACTGGTCTAACATTTAGTGGGTCTCCATCACTAAAAACTTTGCAACCGTCTTGGATTGCCCAAACTTTGAGGTTTTTGGAAGTGTCAATAAAATTTTCACCTTCCCAATAACCGGTACAATGTTTGAGCATGGCCAATGCTTTATCCACTCCAACAACTATTGTTTGACCTTGCCTTCTCGTAAACCATTGCATTTCAACTTCAATATCACCGGTAATGATTTCTTTGTCTAATAACTGATTTGGAATTCTAAATTTTGATCCTTGAAATGGATGGTTAGAACTAGCAAGCTTCTCTAACATAATCATAAGGTTGGTAAAATATTTATCGGTATACCAACCTTTTCGCATACGCTCAATATCTAATTTGAATGTTTCATTATCTAAACGTTTTCCATCAAAAAAGCTCATTTTTTCTCCTGTTCCACTAGTCATCTTAACTATTATAACGAAATACTACCATGGTTAAGAAATCTATTATTCCAGAAAATTATGATAAACTTTTTATTAGAAATTGATTTGGTGTTCGTATTTGAACACAGACATTAAATAATCTGGAGATAAAAATGCGGGATACACATACTGTAAATATTGCTGGAGTAACGAGAGACCTACCTCTTTTTGAAGTGAAACCAGGCTTAAGGATTGCTGTATTAAATATTTTAGGTGATATAGAGCTTGTTGAAGCAAGTGCAAAAGCCTTAATTTCAAAACTGGATGGAAAACAATTTGACCTCTTAGTTACTGCTGAATCCAAAAGCATTCCTCTTGCCCATGCTATGGCTGTTTTAAAAAATATTCAGTATGTTGTCTTAAGAAAATCCTATAAACCTTATATGGGTGATGCTCTCGAAGTTGAAACAAATTCAATAACCACTGGTTCTGAACAAAAATTGATTTTAGATGAAAAAGATTTGCGTTTAATTGAAGGTAAAAAAGTTCTGATTGTAGATGACGTGATTAGCACTGGTTCAACCTTAGAAGCTATGAGAAAATTAATGAAAATGGCTAATGCTACTATTGTGGATGAAGTTGCGATTTTTACAGAAGGTAATGCAGAGGATTGGCAGGGGATAACATCTCTTGGTCACCTGCCTTTGTTCTTTGAATAAACAAAAGAAAGATCTGATAAGCTCTTTCTTAGTCTTCGATAATTTTAATGGCTACTTCCGGGCATTCAGCGATAGCTTCTTCTACGATTAGCCTATATTTTTCAGAAATTGGATCAAGAATGACATTGGCGTGTAGTTCATCGCCGAGTTCAAATATTTCCGGTGCAATGCTTTCACATACCCCGCATCCCATACACAAATCTTGATCTACAATGACTTTCATAAGTTTCCTCCACGTGAAATTCTTAAAATGATTATATTTGATTTTTTTACGATATTAATCCATTGAGAATTTACTGTCATGCCATCTAACAGAGACACCATCACTGGCTTCACAGACATACGTTTCTGGTTTAATCTTAGTAGTTTTAAAATATTCTTGCTCGAGATTTCTAACAAACTCTTTTACTTTATTTTTGTCCACAATCGAAATGATGCAGCCACCAAAACCTGCACCTGTTAATCTGGATCCGTAGCATCCTTCCAGTTTCATTGCTGTAGAGACTAACAGATNNTTCTGGTGTACTAACTTCGTATAAATCCCTAAGCGAATGATGACTTTCAACCATTAATTTACCGAATTTGTGAATATCATTCGATTTTAAGGATTCAATTGCTAATTTGACCCGATTTGTTTCATGGACAACATGTTGGACTCTTATTGCATCCACATCATCCAGTTTTTCACGTACTTCCTCAAATTCCCTAATCGAAAGGTCTGATAAATATTTTTTTGTTGGTAAACTTTCCTGAATTGTCTTTAATGCAGTTTCACAGGATTTTCTACGAAGGTTGTATTCTGAGTTGGACAACGAACGGGGTAATTTCGAATTGGTGATGACTAAAGCGATTTCTTCAGGCAGATCTACGGGGAACCATTCTAAATTTGAAGTGTCAAAGTAAAGCGCTGATCCTTTGATTCCATTTGCTGAAGCGAATTGATCCATTAATCCACAATTAACACCAATATATTCGTTTTCTGCAGTTTGGCAAATTTTTGCCAATTCCAAATTATCAATTTCCCAATGGTTAAGTTCTCGTAGTAAAGCACCAAAAGCGACTTCAACTGCGGCCGAAGAACTTAAACCTGCGCCAATCGGAATCGTTGAAGTAAAAATACCATGAAAAGGTCCGATGTCTAAATTGTTTTCTTTTGCAACCCAAATGACTCCGGCAGGATAGAGAGCCCAATCCGGAAGGGGATTTCCAAAAATATCATTTTTCTTTTCAATATTCTCTAAGGAGATTGTTATTGCCTGATCGAAGTCCAAAGAGTTAATTTGAATATCTCCACTGGTGGTTTTATTCGCCCCTAAGAATACATAACGATCGATTGCTGCTGGAAATACTGGGCCACCATTGTAATCAATATGCTCACCTATCAAGTTAACTCTTCCTGGAGCTAAGGAAAGATATTCATAATTATCGAATTCTTTTGGCAGATTCATTTGAGATACCCAACCTATCAGATATTTGTTTTTTTGTTTTCTATTCAAATTCTTTATTTTTAGTTCTTTTTTTAAGGCGAAAGAAATATTGGCACAAGACTCCCAATAAATCACTTTCTTCGGTTTATGAATTCGTGTGTACTTGGAACCTTGTCCTGTAAGATGCTTTTTAAAACGATTTGTGATATTCTTCGTCCAACCAGTATAAAATGATTGATCTTCACACAAAATAATATAACAATATACGGGTTTGTCCACAATATTTTCTTTTCTTTAGCAAGAATTTTTAGTTGACTAATTTATTTATTAACCCAGTTTTCCATTCTCTTGGAGAACTATTACAAAATTTTTTTAGAATCCACCTATCAAAATACGTAATAAGCCAGATAGAGTCGGGGTTAAGATCATACTGATAAAATCAAAACCGAACATTGGTAGAACAAAGATAAGAACGAGTAAAATGATCGGACTGTATTGTTTTACTTTTCCCCATTCGTACTTCAATTTTGGTGGTAAGAAATGTTCCATAACTTTTTCACCATCCAAAGGAGCTAATGGAATTAAATTGAATAACATCAAAGCCAAGTTAATCACAATAAATTCAATTGCGAATTCATAAGGTGTTGGAATTATTTTGGATGTTGGAATTTGATATTGGATGAGACCAAAACGTAAGGGGATTGCTGCAATAATTGCCATAATCAAATTTGATAGAGGACCGGCTAATGAAACCCACATATAAGCACTTGAAGATTTTTGACGAAGGACGTAAGGATTGACAGGTACAGGTTTCGCCCAACCAAACCCAGCTACTAATAATAACAAGCTTCCAACAAGATCTAAATGAACAATCGGATTTAACGTTAATCTGCCATGCTCCTTTGGTGTGCGATCTCCGAAAGAATTAGCTGTCCAAGCATGTGAAAATTCGTGGATGGTAAACGCAATAACCAAAGTAATTATTCGAATGATTAATTTTGAAATTGATAAACCCAGCATAGAGACCTAGATTTTTGATTATATCATGGGTGGTATAATCGAACCGTGTTGCCGGAGATAAAATTACATGACAGGGTAATATTGAGAAAGCCACACCCTTGTGGGGGATATGAATGGGAGGTAGTTAGGCTGGGTGCTGATATCGGGTTGGTATGTTGTACTTGTGGGCACAAGGTTCTTCTAACACGTAGGGAGCTAGGTAAACGTCTTAAAACAATGATTAATAATAATGAAAACAATGATGAACTTTAAAAAGCCAAGTATTTTGTTTTTATTTTCCGATACAGGTGGAGGACATCGCAGTGCTGCTGAAGCGATTATCGAGGCAATTAATTTAGAATTTCCTAACCAATTTGATACAAAGATGGTTGATATATTCAAAAAGTATGCACCACTACCTTTAAATTTTGCACCGGAGATTTATCCACATTTATCACGATATCCCAGGATGTGGAAAATTGGTTACGAAGCCAGCGACGGTACCAGAAGGATACGAGCTTTTTATGATGTGATGTGGCCATATTTAAGACGAGCAGTCCATCAATTACTCAAAGATAACCCTGTTGATTTACTTGTGTCTGTTCATCAGTTGGTGAATATTCCAATATTAAGATTGAATACAAAATTCTCCGTTCCCTTTGT
>NPIE01007511.1_pt1 | contig 11780 bp, 9 predicted proteins | sample 8637661 | NCBI WGS metagenome assembly NPIE01 (sample SAMN07420842, study PRJNA396082) | bioreactor metagenome | isolation source: sample BA12 brine-fed electro-methanogenic bioreactor BA | place: Japan: Kochi | collected 2016-12-09 | reverse complement strand
TCAAACGCGACGATCTCACCGGTATCGGGCTCAGCGGCAACAAAGTCCGCAAGCTCGAATTCCTCATTGCCGACGCCCAGGCTCGCGGCGCCGACGTGATGGTCACTTGCGGCGCGGTGCAGTCCAATTGCGCTCGCGCCATGGCCGTTGCGGCCGCCATGACCGGTTTCGATGCTACGCTCGTCTTGACCGGGCCGCCACCGATGGAATGCGACGGCAATCTGTTGATTGATCGCCTCGTAGGAAGTGAGACTGTGCTTGTTGGGGATGTGTCCGCCGCGGATCGCGATGCAGCGCTGACCGACGTCACGGCACGGTTGCGGCGAGGCGGCCGATCCCCCTACCTCGTGCCCTTTGGCGGATCGAGCGCTGTTGGCGCATTGGGGTATGTGCTCGCCGCTTACGAGATCGCCGAGCAGTTGGCCGATCGCCGAATTCGCATTCGCCACGTCGTACTCCCGATGGCAAGCGGCGGGACCTATGCGGGGCTGTACGTTGGGTTTCAACTCGCTGGCGTCCCCATTCGGCCGATCGGCGCTTTCGTCGAGGGGTCTGCGCCGGATTGGACGCCCAGATTGCTCGACTTGATTCATCACACCGCCGGGCGGCTCGGCGTCGTGGTCGACGCTGAGCCTGCCGACATTCACCTCATCGACGCTCGCGGCGCCGGCTACGGCCAGCCTACGGACCCCGAACTGGACTTCATCGTGCGGATCGCCCGGCGGACTGGGCTGCTGCTCGACCCGGTCTATACCGGCAAAGCCCTTTTCGCCCTGGCGCGGTACCTCCGTTGCGGCGCAATCTCCGCTGAAGAGGGCGTCATGTTTCTGCACACCGGCGGCGCCTGGGGCCTGTTCCCTCACCGTGGTGCCTTGCAACGGCGGATGGACGCGATGGACCTTGACCGGCCAACCCTGGCCGCGGATCGTGCGCCCGCAGCATCATCGCCATTCATGCCCGCTGGTCAGAGGATCAGCATTGCGTCGCCGTAGCTGTAGAAGCGGTATTTCTGTTGGATGGCGTGAGCATACGCCTTGCGGGTGAGCGCTTCACCGGCAAACGACATCACCAGCGCAAGCAGCGTGCTCCGCGGCAGATGGAAGTTGGTCAATAGCACGTCCACCCCCCTGAAGACATACGGCGGGTAACAGAACAACCCTGTGGTCCCTTCGGCGCCACCGGCCCAGCGGTTCTGCCGCCACGCCGTCTCGAGCACCCGGGCCGACGTGGTTCCCACGGCCACGACTCGCCCGCCGGCGCTCCGGCACGCGCGCAGCTCCGAGCACACCCCATCGCTGATGCTATACGCCTCCACGTGCATGTCGTGGTCGGCCAGATCGTCGACCTCCAAGGGCGCAAACGTGCCGTACCCCACGTGCAGGGTCACGTGCGATAGCCCGCGACAACGACTGCTCAGGGCGTCGAGCAACTCCGGCGTGAAATGAAGTCCGGCCGTCGGGGCCGCCACCGCGCCGTCGCGTACGGCAAACACGGTTTGGTATCGCTCGTGATCGGCTCCATCCCGCTCGTCCGCTTCCTTGCCCCGTTTGATGTACGGCGGCAAGGGCATTCGGCCAACCGTGTTGAGGATCTCGGCCGGCGTCCCGCCCTCAACGCGGAGCCACCAATGCCCTCGCTCTCCTCGGGCGTCCACCACGGCGCCGGCCGACCCGGAGCTGGGCTCGAACGCCAGCGTTTCGCCGACGCGCAAACGCTGAGCCCCTTTAAGCAGCACGAGCCAGCGACCCGCGTCGTCGGCCTGAAGATACAGGCCCTCAATCCGGCCCCCCGTCGAGCGCCGCAAAGTGAACTTGGCCGGCAATACCCGCGTATCGTTAAGGACCCAGCGATCGGTCTGACGCGTGTACGCCGGCAAATCCGCAATGACCCGGTCGGCCACCACCCCACTGGCGCGATCGACCACGAGCATCCGCGAAGCGCCACGCTCTGCGGTCGGCGCCTGCGCCACCAGGTCCTCCGGCAAGTCGTAATCCAACGCTGACGTCGGAAACGATGGTCTCGTGCCGACCAAGTGTCGATCTGGTTCCTTCATTCGGCGTTGTTCCCGCGCATCACGACGTTGATTCTGAACAACCCCCTGTCAGAATCGGACCGCCATCTCTTACCGCGTCCGATCCCCTGGGATCGTAACATACGCTTGCGCAGTACTTTACGCCATACGCATCTCGCGGCCAAGGGCGCAGCCAAACGGTCCGCGAACTGCTACCGGTCTCGCGCAGGGGAACGGTGATCCAACGGACCCGGCCCGGGCTGCGTCGAAGTTCGCGAAACGGACTCGATCCCTTCGCTTGTGCGTGGGCGTAAGCAGATGGTTCGCCGAGCGGCCCTTGCTGTTTCCTACGGCTGATGCCTTCAGGGCGGAACCCGCCCCCCGTCCCGACGGGGCGCCCAGCAATGCAAGCCCGTCGCATGGTGAGTCTCGACCTGCCGCGCGGGGTGCTGGCCAGGCTGGCGAACCGAACTCGCTAAGGCTTTTCGCCCGGCGCTCTGCGGGAATTCGTGCCGGTCCTGCGCGGAAAAGAGGGTGATTGGTGCTTCCCTTCCGGATTCAACCCATTACGCTGGCTGCCACATCGAGTGCGTTCGATGCTCGGCTGCTTTCGGCCGTGCGATATCTCCAAGTGCCCGAGGGGCGTGCATTCCTGCTTCAACAGTTGCGGCGCCGAGGATTGCCGCTCGCCGGTTTGGCTGACCGCGGCTATGCCCTTCCCCTGAAATTGTGTGACCATCCGGATTGGCGTGGCCTCGCCGTTCGGGCCGCCGTGCAGCGAATCGCTCTCGCGCTTGCCGAACAGGCCGTCACAGACCCCCGCAGCGCACCGCCTCCCGAACTTGACCTCGAATGGCCCCAGGAGCGCGAAACAGAGGAGGTAGAGGTCTACATTCGCGAAGCCTACACCCCGACCCCCATCATCACCATGGGCAACCTGTTCGAGACGCTGATCTGACCTGGAATGCCGCCTTCCCTCACCTCGCTGCATGTTGGTCGCTGCAAGATTCTTGGGGACAGCGATCACCGGATCATCAGCGAGCGGAAAGCCATCACCTCTTCTGCCGTGGATAACGCCGACGTCGGCGAAAGCTGGTTCTTCCCACCTGCCGCCCGCGCGACGTGCCCCCGACAGGCCTCCTGCGTCCGATTGGTCGTCGGCTACAGTCTGCGAATGACGCCGATGACCACGCCCTGGATGTCCGCCTTCTCGACGAAGATCGGCTCGAAGGCGTCATTGGCTGGTTGGAGGCGTATCCGCCCCTTCTCTTTGTAGAACGTCTTCAGCGTGGCTTCACCATCTTCCAGGAGCGCCACGACCGTCTCCCCATTGCGGGCCTGACTGCGCCGTTCCACGACCACGAAGTCGCCGTCGCAGATTTGTTCGCCGATCATGCTGTCGCCGTTCACCCGGAGCACGAACGTATCCGCCCGCGAAGCGAAGATCTCCTCGAGATCAATCGCCTCGGCGTTCTCAATGGCCTCGATGGGCAGCCCGGCCGCGATTCTGCCTACCAGAGGCAGGAGGGTCGGGCGCTCATCCGGAAACTGCGCCCGCGGCGTCAGTTCCAAAGAGCGTGCCTTGTGCGCTGATCGCCGCAACAGCCCTTTGCGCACGAGCGTGTCCACGTGCTCGAACACGGTTACCTTGGAAATGTCCAGCTCGTCCGCCAGCTCCTGCATCGTCGGGGAAAAGCCATGGCTGCGCTGGTAATCCCGTATCAGCGTCATGATTTGCAATTGCCGCGGCGTGATTCCCCCATCCCGGCGATTCCTTCGTACTGCCATGCTGTACCTCCCTGTCTAAGCCGGCCGATTCTGGGCTTGCCGGCCATCGCCCCCATGCCACCAGCGGCGGATTGCTCTGGTCACCTTGAGATACCGCGGGGGCGGTCGCCTCGACAGCCTTTGCTGCATCGAAGGCCGCCCACCTTGGCGATTGATCCCGCGGTCGGACCCGCACCAGCGATGTCGCATGCCAGCGATGGCGGAAGCTGTGCCACCATGCCGCCACCGCACCGGCCCAGCGTTCCACGCACTGGGCAAATTCCTCCCGCATGCGGATGAGCAAATCGGTCGAGCGAGCCACCGCGTCGGCGGATCGAGCCGACATCGCCATGACCACGTCGAGAAGCGGCCCGCAACGATCGAGCGAGACGGCGCAGGATGCCAGGAGCCCGCCACTTCGGACAGGACACCGCCAGGCGGAGGTAATCACGTGCACCCGACCTTGGCCTGCGTAACATCGGACCCGGGCCTGACTGCCCTTGATGTTTGGGCACCTGCCAGCCGCCCTTCGCTCCGTCTGTCGGGCATGGCGGCGAGCAGGCTGCCAACCGGACGTGACGGCCTGAACTGGGCCGGCATCGCTTGCCGTCAGGACGGGAGGCATGCTGCCAGAGTGGGTCGAAACGAAGTGGCCACCACCCCCGGCATAAGGCGAATAGGAAATCGGCCCTGGGAGCCACGCGGTCCGATATTCACCCCCAGGGCCGATAACACACAACGGAATTTCACCGGCGGGGACACCGCCGCCGGCAGCAGGGACTTCATTGGTTGCCGAGGCGGATCCGGCCGTCAAAGTTGCCAGACCGTCTGATTTTGACTTGGCTGTGTTCACGGCATACCTCCCTGTACGCCCGAAGCCGCAAAGCACCGCTGCGTCGGCGCCGGAGATTGTGCCGACGAAAACGCGCTCGCAACGGTCTACTGTTGGCGCTGTCGATTCATCGCGGCCGCTTGTTCATGCCCGGCTGCGGGTCACGGTTCATCACACGGCTGCGTCGCCAACGTTCGCAACATGTTAGGTACAGAAGAATACCCTAACAATGGCCGAACGTCAAGCGGATTCCAGATTTTCGGAGTTGGGAGCCGAGATCCGCAGGGGCAGAGTGAGCTCAGAGCGGGAACGAATTTGGCTCCCTGCCATGCGACTGCCGCCCTTCGGTGTCGAGGATCGGGTGAGGAATGCGTGGCGAGCACCGGAGTTCCTTTCCAAGGCTCAGTGGCGGCGATGGGGGAAGGCGGGTGCTGCGGGGCCGGATATGAAGAAGCCGGCAGCGCCAGCCTCGGTAGGGCTGGGGGGCTGCCGGCGTCGTTAAGCACTTCGCTCGGAGCGGCTCCCTGCGGAAGACCCGCGAAAGGCGCCGCCAAAGTTCAGCGGTAATCCAGCATGCGAGGGCGTGCTAGCGCCGACGTGCTTTTTTCTTCGCTGTTTTCTTCTTGGCGGTTTTCTTCTTCGCGGTCTTTTTGCGGGGGGCGCTGGTCGCTGGAGCGGCGGCCGGAGCCTTGGCGCCCTTCTGCGGCTCAAGCACCAGCTCAAAGCCCAATACGCGAGCAAGCCGCTGCGCCGTCTTCAGGCGCATCGACTCCTGCTTGCCGAGCATGAAGCACGACAAGGTGCCCTCATCCATCCGCGCCGACCGGCAAATGCGATTCTGCGGCATGCCGCTGACTCGAATTGCCTGGCGCAACTGGTCTTCCATGGGTCTACGTGTCTTTTTTGCCATTGCTTCCCTACCAATATGCGCACGCTGAAAACGTGCGAGGACCGCCCGGCCGTGCGCTTCACGATTCACGCAGCAAGCGCCGAGCAGAAACCCAATCTCATCAATTTACCTAACTCGAAGATCCTGACCATGCATCGCGTCACATATCGACGAAATCATGCCGGAGGGCCAAGCCCGGCGAGCCGGTGGAGCAACCACGCCCCGCGCTCATCGAAAGCCGCCGCCCAGCGACCCCTTCGTCGACGCTTTCGTCCCCATTGGCCTGCTTGCGGACAGGTCGTCGGCCAAAGCGAAATCCTGGACCCGGCGAATCAACCAACTTGGACGCCGGCCGTACCAAACAGCCGGATCCGATCGCGGACCACACGCGAGCCGGAAGCGCCCAACTCTTGGGAAGTATAATACCTGGTGACACCTTGTGCCACCCTTTTCCCGACAGGATTCTCCACCAATTGTTCAAAGCCCATGTTCTTTTGACCCCAGCGCCCTGGGAAAATGGGCGAATTGTAATCCACCATTTGACATTTACCAAGGACTTCGGCATCTGTGGGTCGATTCCCACATCATCGGTTCCCCTACACAACCAAGGGGATCCCCCATGACCGCCGCCACCGGCCGTTCGTCCCCCTACGCAGTATGCCAATTGCTGTAAAATCACAGGCGCGAGCCCGGTCGGATGGATGGATGCCGGCCCGATGGGCGGCCTGAACTCGGGCGTGAAGTTGATTTCCGGAGGGCAAAACGCGATGATACGGCCCAGCCGAAGCAGTCAGAACGGCGAGCGCCAGTAGCTCAGTTGGATAGAGCACCGGACTTCTAATCCGACGGTCGCAGGTTCGAGTCCTGCCTGGCGCGTTCTCTTTTTCACGCCGTCGAACGCACTTTTCAGTACCAAAAACCGCTTCCGCGAGTTGGCCTGAGGCGTTCGCCCCATCTCCAGACGGTCCGCAGACTCGCCGGCGGCCAAGGGCGCTGCGCTATACCTTCCGGCGGGCAAAGCGGTTTCCCGGCAGAGCCACGACCAGCCCCTTCAGTTGCATCCTGGTCAAATGGGCCAGCGTGGCGCCGTGATCCAACCCGGCGCGAGCAACCAACTCGTCCACGTAGACCTCTCCCTCAGCCAACGCGTCCAGCAACGCATATTCCGTATCCAGGAGCCCCGCCGGCGAGGATGAATCCGCGTTCATACTCTCCCCGGTACGGTCCGCCGAAGCCATCAGCCGTCCGACCTCACCCAGCTCGTCAAGCACATCCTCCAGGCTGGAAACCAGTTTGGCCGCCCCCGACCGGATAAGTTCGTTCGGTCCGGCCGCCATCGGTGTGTCCACCCGTCCGGGCACGGCAAAAACCTCACGGTTGTATTCCGTGGCCAAACGGGCGGTGATCAGTGCGCCGCTGCGCTTGGAGGCCTCGACCACGATGACGCCGAGGCACATGCCGGCGATAATGCGATTGCGGCGCGGAAACGAGTCGGCCGATGGCGGACTGCCGAGCGGATCTTCGCTGAGCAGCGCCCCCGCCTCCAGGATCCGGCCCGCCAGGTCGGCATGCTCAGGCGGATACACCTGATCAACGCCACAGCCGAGCACGGCCACCGTTCGTCCGCGCCCGATCAGGGCCCCCTCGTGGGCATGCCCGTCAACACCCCGCGCCAACCCCGAAACCACCGTGAAACCCGCACCCGCCAGCAGAGCGCCGAACCGCCGAGCCTGCTCATACCCGTAGCGACTGCACTTACGCGATCCCACGATCGCCACGGCCACCGCATCTTCGGGCTGCAAACTACCCCGGATGAAAAGGCAAATTGGCGGATCGTCACAATGGCGTAGTTGGGGCGGATACTCCGCGTCCTCCCAGCAGATGATGCGCACGCCGAGGCTTGCAGCCTTCTCGATTTCGCGATCGGCGGCAGCGTCGTTGCGGGCGCTGAACGCCGCCCGTGCCCGACGTTCCCCGATGCCCTCGACTTGCATCAGTTCCGCCATCGATGCTTCGAAGATGGCATCGACGGAGCCGAAGTACTTGATCATACGGCCCAGCAGCACTGGGCCGATGGCTTCAGCGAGATGGAGGCGAAGGTATTGGCGCGCTTTCTCAGACACAGACATGTTCGCACCCGAATGGAATGGTCAAAGGGCATCGCGTATTGTCCCCTGGCGGCCCTGCGCTGACAACCTTCGTCCGCACAGTGGCATTTCCAGGGGTCAGTTGTACATTTGTGGCAGCGCGGTGTCGAGGAGTTGTGCCGCGCGGCGGCGCATGGCACGGCGAGCGTGCCACTTGCGCACCTGGGCAACGCCCGGCACACTCATCAGAAGCGCGTGCAGCACCCAACGAGCTCTTGGCACGTATTCATGTTTCTCCAGGTCGCGGTACCACAGCCTCTTATCCACGAAAGCGTCGTACATCTGACGATGTCCCGCCTGCAACCAGTCTCTCAGCTCTCCCTCGGAGGCCACCGGCGCGGGCTTCTGGCGCCGCTGTGCGCACAATCGTTCGTGCAGTGCCCACAGGTCGCGGGGATCGCCCTGTTCGTCAAACCAGTAGACGGACCAACTCGAGGCGTGACTGGCAGCCAGGCCAATTCCGGTATTGGCCGTCGTCAGCCGAAATCCATCCTCGAATGCCGTCACGAAGTCGATCCCCGTGAACCGTGGCTGGTTCGATGGACGTAGTTGCATCCCGCCCCAGCAGAACAACGCATGAGCGCGCCGGTGCGCATGAACGTACACGGCAAGGAAGGTAGCGCCACGGCCGGGGATCAATTCAGTGCGCAGGCACGTGCCGTAGTGAAAACCTAGCGATTCCAGCGCAGCAGCTCTTTCACTGACGAAATCGACGAACGCGCGGGGAAGAATGGGGTCCACAAACGCGTGCTCAACCGCGTTCTGATGAATGGGCACTCGGTAGAGGAGCTTTGCGCGTCGGATGAAGTGAGCCAATCCGAATACGATCGTACCGCCGACAACCACAAGCCAATAGCCCAAGTTTCCTTCGTGCATCGACGAGACCACCCAGAGTTCACCATCGAATCGAGCAAGAATTGTCAGACACGCAAAACCTGGAGCGTCACCTTGCCCCCATCGAGCTTGACCTCGCTGGTGTGGACGGCCGCGCCGGATAGCACATCGGCCGAAAACTCCGCCGCCAGGGTTTCATCGCAAATGTACTGCTGGAACGCCGCGACGGCCGCGGAAACGTCGGCGGCGTCGGCACGCACGCTCAGCCGGATGCGGTCCTCGATGTCGAAGTCGGCGTCCTTGCGCAGGTTCTGGACGTTGCGCACGATGTCCCGGGCGACCCCCTCCTGCTTGAGTACCTCGGTCAGCCGCTTGTCCACCAGCACCACCGTGTCCCCGTCCACCGCCGCCGACCAGTCGTTCCCCGCGTCCATCGCCACCTCGACGTCTTCCGGTTCCAACGTGTACGTCTGGCCAGCGGCCGTCACGTGGGCGTTGTCGCCCCGGGCGAACGTGGCCGCGATCGCGGTCGCGTCGGCCTCGGCCAACGCCTTCTCCACCGCCGGCAGGACCTTGCCCAGCTTCTTGCCGGCCACCTTTTTGTTCAACCGGGCGGTCACGGTGAGCAGGTCGTCCACGCTGTCCACCGTCGCGACCGCCTTGACGTTGAGCTCCTCGAGAATGTGGGCCTCGAACTGGCCGATGGCCGCCCGCTCGTGGTCATTGCCCGGCTTGACCAGCACCTGGGCCAGCGGCTGACGCACCTTGAGCTTGGACGAGGCCCGCGCCGCCCGGGCCATCGAGACCACCCGCAGCAACGCCGCCATCCGCTCCGACAGCTCGGTGTCGATCTTGGCCTCATCCACCGCCGGATAGTCCACCAGGTGGATGCTCTCGGGCACGCCGTCCACCTGCTTGCCCATCAGGTTCTGATACATCTGCTCGGTCACGAACGGCAGGATCGGCGCCATCACCTCGACCAGCTTGCAGAGCACCTCGTACAGCGTCTGGTAGGCGGCCAGCTTGTCGGTATCGCCCTCGCTCGCACCGCGCCAGAAGCGCCGACGGTTCCGCCGCACGTACCACGTGCTCAGGTCCTCGATGAACCGCTCGATGCGGTGGCACACCGGCGGCAGGTCGTACCGCTCGAAGCTATCCCGCGCGGTGCGGATCACCAGTTGCAGGTCGGACAGGATCCAGCGGTCGATGTCCTGCCGCTGCTCCAGCGGGACCGCCGGCGCCTGCGGATCGAACCCGTCGAGTCGGGCGTAGTTGCAGAAAAACGCGTAGGTGTTCCACAGCGGCAGGATCACACGCCGGCGGGTCTCGTCGGCCGGTCCCGAGGTCACCTTGCAAAGCCGTACCCCGTCCACCGTGTGGCTGATCTCCACCCCGTCCTCGCCCGAGATGGTCACCTCTTCTCCGGGATGGCGCGTCCCGAACGCCAGGTCCATGATCGGCGGCTGGGCACAGTACATCCAGCGCATGGTGTCCACGCCGATTTGTTCGGCCGCTTCCTCGAACCAGATGGCCGTGCCGTCGGACTTGTGCATCGCCTGCCGCTGCTCGTTGAGCACCAGGGCGTGGCCCAGCAGCGTCTTGAACGGCGGGCGCGGCTTGTCCTTACCCAGTTCCATCATGGTGCTCATCGCCAGGATGGCGTAGAACCAGTTGCGGAACTGCCCCGGAAAGCACTCGGTGATCAGGTCGGCCGGGATCCACTTGTCCCAGTATTCGCGGTCGATGTTGTAGTGGGTGGTCGAGTAGGCCACGATCCCCGCGTCGAGCCAGGGATTGCCCACGTCGGGAATGCGCGCAACCTCGTTGCTGCCGCACTTGTCACACTTGATTTTCACCCAGTCCACGTAGGGCCGGTGCGGGGTGTGGCCCTCGAACCGGTCCCAGCCGCTGACGGCGCGCTCCTTGAGCTCCTCGCGGCTGCCGATCACCTCGAAATGCCCGCACTGCGGGCACTCCCAGATGGGTAGCGCCAGCCCCCAGTAGCGCTTCTTGGAGATCATCCAGTCGCGCATGGTGTTGAGCCAGTCGAGCTCGCGCTCCAGGCCGCGCATGGCGGCCGGCAACCAAGTCACCTGCCTGGCGGTGTCCTTGATCGCCTCCCGCCAGTCCATCGAGATGTACCACTCGTCGACGAGGCGGAAAACCAGCTCGTCGCCGGTGCGCCAGCAGTGGGGATAGATGTGCGGATACTGCTCGGCGGCGACCAGCAACCCCTTGGCCTTGAGGTCGTCGAGGATGGTCTGGACGGTGTCGGAGTCCGTCGCGCGCAGGCCGGTGAGCTTGCCGAACCCCTCGACGAATCGACCGGTCTCATCCAGCGGCGCGATCGCCACGATGCGCTGCTGCATGCCCCAGGTGTGGTCGACATCACCGCAACCCGGCGCCGAGTGGACGATGCCGGTCCCCTCGCCGGCGACAACGTAGGCCTCGCCCTTGGAGGTCCTGCCGGGATCAAACACCCGGTGGCCTTCGGCGCCGCTGGGCCAGTCGCGCTGGTCCTCGGGGATCAATTCGATCGGCTGGGCATACCCGCCGCGATGCTGCTGGGCGGGCAACTCGTCGAACGGACCGTCGTAGGTCCACCCGGCCATCTCCTGGCCGGTGACGGTACCGAGCACCTCGTAGCCCCCCTGCTCGTTGAGGATCTGGTGGAGCGTCTTGAGCTTGGGGGTATCCTTGGGCCAGGACTTGTTGCCAAAACCCTCCTTGAACTCCTTCTCGAGGCGCTTGTAGTTGAGGTTTTCCTCGGCAAAGTAGTACACCGCCCCTTCGCGCTTGCTCTTGACCTTGACGTACTTGAGATCGCCGTTGACCGCGCAGCCGGTGTTGGAGGTCAGCGTCCACGGCGTCGTGGTCCAGACCAGCAGGTACTCGTTGTCGCGCCCGCGGAGGGGAAACCGCACGAACACCGCCGTGTGGGTGACCAGCCTGCGCCCCTCGGCGATCTCCATGTGCGAGTACGCGCAGCCCGCCCGGCCCGACCAGGGCATCACGTCGGTACCCTTGTACAGGTAGCCGCCCTCGTGACACTTCTTGAGAAAACTCCAGATGGTGTAGTTGTTCTCCTCCGCCATCGTGAAGTACGAGTTGTCCCAGTCCATCCAGTAGCCCAGCCGCTTGGACTGCTCCGACTGGATGCCGGCGTATTTGTTCACCCGGGCCTTGCAGGCCTCGGTGAACTTGTCGAGGCCCAGCTTCTCGATGTCGGTCTTGGTGTGAATGTTGAGCTCGCGCTCCACCTCGACCTCGACCCAAAGCCCCTGGCAGTCGAAGCCGTTC
>NPIE01002892.1_pt1 | contig 11789 bp, 8 predicted proteins | sample 8637661 | NCBI WGS metagenome assembly NPIE01 (sample SAMN07420842, study PRJNA396082) | bioreactor metagenome | isolation source: sample BA12 brine-fed electro-methanogenic bioreactor BA | place: Japan: Kochi | collected 2016-12-09 | reverse complement strand
ATTATTCACATCCCGCTATCGTTCCCACGCTCTGCGTGGGAATGCAGCTCGAGACGCTCTAGCGTCTCGTACCGCTGGAGCGGTACTCAAGCATTCCCACGCAGAGCATGGGAACGAGAATGGCCGGGGGTCTGAATACTCACACTCGGTAAAATCGCGGATGGCTCCAAAATCCTTCAAGCGCAGGTCGACATAACCCTGATTGCCCCACACCACGCCATCCAAATAACCCTCTTCCATTTCAGTCTCGATGGTTTTTCAGTAAAGCTTGGCGACAGTCCGGCAAACAGCCAAGCGATATCCCTTTTGATAGAAGTTTCCAACTCGATGCCATTGATATATAGCTTCTCGCTGATATATATCTTAGAGATGCGGCTGCTTCTATTTGACTCCGTCAGGATATTCGCTTCGACAAGCCGAAGCTTCTTGTTGATCAGATTACTTTTACTGTGTAATCAATTATTATATGAACCGATTCAGTTGATTTCTCCAGCAATGAATTCGAGGTGTGCAATGTATTTAGTCAGGCTGATATACGCCAGCAGAGCAAGAGAAGGCTTCGGACCGACCGATGTCGAGCAAATTTTAGGAGTTGCCCGCAAAACCAATGCCCAAAAAGGCATAACTGGCATGTTGTGTTTCAATGGTTATAATTTTTTGCAATCATTGGAAGGCTCGCGTACAGCTGTCAATGAATTGTACCGTCATATTCTTGAAGATAAACGCCATTTCGATACAACCTTGTTGGAATATCACGAGATAATAGCCCGCGATTTTGATAATTGGCATATGGGATATCTAGGGTTGACCAAAGAAAATCAAGCATTATTGTTGCGTTTTTCAAATAATTTGGAATTTGACCCCTTCAAGATGAGTGGCGCCACTGCTCATGCAATGTTGTGTGAATTAAGCGAGACGCTTCCATAGAAACCACCAGAATATCTTGAATCCAAACCCCGGCTTGACCTTTCTAAGCAACTTACCTTAATCCGCTACTATGCCAAAATCTGTCACATTGAAGTCTCGATTAACTGTCCATTTCCTTTCATACGGTGTTTTTTTCTTTATAGCGAGCTTAATCTTTACTTTTTCCCTGCAAAACCATGACGTTTTTAATACATTATCAGTAGAAATACGATCTCAGGTTTTGCAAATCGCTTATATTTTTCTCGGCATACTGGTAGCATTTACAGCGCTTGTCGTTATTATGCTCAATATACTACTAGAAAAAAACCTCACCGTTCCGATTAACAAAGGCATTTCGCGGCTGGAAAACATGCAAAAGGATTTGAATATTCGTTTGGAATATTCAAATGACGATGAACTGGGAAGTTTATTTTCCGCTTTCAACGGTTATTCGAGCCAATTGCATCAAATCATAGAAGAAGTCGCAAGAACCTCGGACGACCTTAACGTTGCTGTCGAGCAATTTGCCGGGAATACTCACCAAAGTATCGATCTTGCACATTCACAACAACAAGAGACCGATCAAGTCGTCAAGGCGAGTGCTCAGATGACCGTTTCATCAAATGAAACGGCCGAGCATGCCGATGCGACTCAAAAAGTCGCCTCCGACGCTAAAGAACAAACCAAAATGGGATTACAAGTAGTCAATGAAACGATGTCCTCAATCAGTATGTTGGCAAATCAAATGGAATCCATGCAATCGGCGGTCAGTCGACTCGACCAGGGCAGTCACAACATCGGAGACGTAATCGACACTATCGCTAAAATTGCCGATCAAACGAATCTTTTAGCATTGAACGCGGCTATCGAGGCCGCTCGAGCCGGCGAGCACGGTCGCGGTTTTGCCGTTGTTGCCGATGAAGTTCGAAAACTCGCTTTTGATACGCAAGAAGCCACTCAACAAATACATGCCATCATCGCCGACCTGCAAGAATCAGCACAAGCAGTAACCGGTGCGATTGAACAAGGTACGACACAAGCGCATAACTGTGTAGAACAAGCCAATAAGGCCGGAGAATCTCTGCATACAATCGATCATCGAGTGGATTCGGTTTACGACATGGGAAAACAAATCGCTTTAGCCGCTCGCGATCAAAATAGCGTAGCAACCGATATTAGCCAAAGCATGCTTCGTATTAATGAACTCGCCGAGGCAAACGCTCAGGCGATGAATCAAAATCAAGAAGTGAGTCAAGCCCTGTCACAGCGCGCGCAAAAACTGGAAAAATTGGTTTCCAACTTTAAAACCAACACACTATCATCCAGCATCGTGGAATTCGGACGCGACGATATCGAAAGCGCTATGCGTAAAATGAGCAGCGAAGAGCTGGATAGCATAGCATTCGGTGCAATCGAATTGGATAAAAACGGCCGCATTTTGCGATATAACTCCGCGGAAGGCGATATAACCGGACGCAATCCGAAAGAAGTCCTCGGTCGAAACTTTTTCACCGAAGTCGCCCCCTGTACAGACACTCCCCTATTCAAAGGCGAGTTCGACAAAGGGGCTCGTATGGGCTTTCTCAACAAAAAATTCGAATACACTTTTGATTACAACATGCGCCCGACCAAAGTTAAAGTACATATGAAAAAATCACTGAGTGGCGATACCTATTGGATTTTTGTTAAACGTGTATGATGTGGTGGCAAAACGGCGCTAATTTGCGCCGATTGATTGTCGATTTCGTACTTGGGCATATAAGTCGATTACGCCCTGGCGCTCACATGCCGTCTCCGCAAGCAGTCATGCTTTCAGAAAATTGGTCGGCTTCGCCGCTCAACATTGACTCATTGGAATTGGTGGATTGCGCAACGGCATTCGCACGAATGTTGCATATTGCGGACTCCGGGCTGGAAGATTTTTTACTTGCAAAACCTTCGGTCAACGGCTGGAAGGAGATCGCGACGGCGAGTCTTGAAAATTTTCATCAATTCATCAGCTTTTCCAGCTCAGGATCGACATCTTCTCCTGTCGTTACGACAATACCCCTCGCTCATATTCAACAAGAAGTCGATTTTATCGCTCAGCATTTGTTACCCGGCAATAGCGCTGTTCGTCGGATTTGGGCTTTGATTCCGGCTCAACATATCTACGGCTTTATTTTTACAATGGCATTGCCGAGCAGATTGGTCAATCGGCCGGAAGTGATAGATGGACGCCAACGCTTACCGATTTCATTAGAAAAAAGCTTACAGGATGGAGACATCATCGTCTCAATACCTGACTTTTGGCAACATTGGATAAATTCGGGGCTTAGATTGCCGCGTCCGGTTACGGTTGTTATGGCCGGCGCACCTTGCGCACCAAAAATACTCGCTGCTTTATTAGCGCAAAACGCAGATACCATTGAAATTTACGGAGCAACCGAAACCGGAGGCATTGGCTATCGAAAAAAACCTGATGAACCGTTTTCTTTGTTCCCTTATTGGCAAATCGTTAACGATTCGATTCGCAACCATCTTCATAGCGCTAACTTTCCAGACAAACTACACTGGGTAGATAAAAAACACTTTATTATTCGAGGACGTAAAGACGGAAAAATCCAAATCGCCGGAACCAATGTTAATCTCGAAGCGATTGCTTCAGAGATCAAACAGCATGCTGCCATTCATGAATCGGTGGTTAGGTTCGACGGAAACCGGCTGAAAGCATACATCGTACCTAATAAAGACAGCCAACTAAACTCGTCTATGTTGATCGATGAACTGTCTTCATGGTTATCGACTCGACTGCCTAGTACACAGATACCCAAACATTTCACGGTAGGTTCAAAATTGCCGCGAAATGGGATGGGTAAACTATGTGATTGGGATTAATTACTCTTTTAATCCTACTTCCTTAATATACCTATCGGAGATGAGTGTAAAAAATGCCCGCCCCACTTTTTCCACGCTTTTTCCTTGATTTTATGCGGTAAAATGCTCTCGATAAACGTCCCGTTCTGAAATCCGCTAAATAAAAACTATGAAATCATCTTTATTGTTTTCGCTACGATTATCGTTATGTTGCATCCTAAGCCTATTGACCGCAGAGTTGCCGCATGCCGAAGAGACTTTATCCGTCGATAACGAAGCGGTGACCGAACAATTGCAACAAGAATTTCACGGTTCTTATCCGGAAACCGCCTCGCCTTCGAATAAAGTCCATAGCCAAGAACTGATTGCCGCCGAAGCCGAATGGGGAATCCTACCGCCTTACCAGACTACGGTTTGGGCTTATAACGGCAAAATTGCCCCCGTTATCCGCATCAACCTGGGCGAAACGCTCAAGCTGACGTTGCACAACAAGTTACCGCAAGCGACCTCGATTCATTGGCACGGAATAAGACTGCCGAATGCCATGGACGGCGTGCCGGGCGTCACCCAGCCGGCCATCGAACCCGGCGCAAGCTTCACCTATGAATTTACCCCGAAAGACGCCGGCACGTTCTGGTTTCATCCACATGCCAATTCTCCCGAACAAATCGAACGCGGCTTGCAAGGACTATTGATCGTCGAAAACCCGGACGAGCCGAAATATTCGCAAGATCTCGCCTGGATCTTGGATGACTGGCTATTGGAAAAAGGCGCGAAAATTCACGACCGCTTCGTCACCGGTCATGACTTGATGCATGATGGGCGCTGGGGCAACGTTGTGACGATCAACGGCCATTACCGACCGTCTATTCCGGTAAAACCCGGCGAACGCATTCGGATCAGAATGGTTAATTCCGCCAACGGTCGCGTGTTCGCGCCCACCGTGGAAGGCATCGAAACCCAAATTATCGCCGTTGACGGTCTGCCGGCCCAAAGCCCCATAACGTTACAAAATTTTTATTTGGCTCCCGGCAATCGCATCGATCTGGACCTGACCATTCCTAAAAACGCCGCCGGAAAAACATTCGCTGTTTTGGATAGCTTCGGCAACAAAGCCAATAACTTGGCCATATTACAAGTGGAAGACACGGCAGCGGTAACTACGCCGACCTTCAAGCCCATCCAGGCCAAGCATTTTCCGGACTGGCGATCGGCAATCGACGCCCCGGTCACGCACGAGTTCATGCTGAACGCAATGCGCGGAGGCGAGCACGGCATTACCTGGACCATCGACGGCCACAGCGGTCACGACACTATCGCGCAAGAACTGCAAACCCAACGCTTTTACCGCCTGCGCTTCACCAATCGTTCTTATCGCTTGCATCCGATGCATCTGCACGGACAATTCTTCCAAGTCATCGCGGTCGACGACCGGCCGGTACGGGAAGGTTTTTGGCGCGACACGGTATTGATTGGTCCCAAGCAATCGGTCGATATCGGCTTGGTGCCGATCGACAAAGGGCTCTGGGCGCTACACTGCCATATTCTCGAACACGCCGAAGCCGGGATGATGACTACGATACGCATTCAATAACCCGAAAATCTCGGTACGAATTATCACGGAATATTGCTAACGACAAAAATCATTCGACTAAAATAACCGCGCTCTTCCCAAAAATACGGCTATAGGTTTTGAATATCAACTGACGTTCCTGTCGCTGAGGCCATGACTTGGTATTCGATGCTGAAATGTGTACTTTGCCAAGCCGGCCGCCACCATTAAACCTAAAATCGGCAGTTTAATCATGGTTCATTATGTAACTCAAGAGGATGCCTGAGTATCACCGACAAGCTATCGGGTCAGCGAAAGCTTTATACGAACGCTCAACAAGCTATTGAATTAACTTCTTATTCTTCATGGTCTTCATGGTGAAATGCATGTTCTAGGTTAAAGCTCGGTTTTCAGTAAAACCAGCGAGGAACGGGGCTTGAATAATGCTCCCATTCCTTTCCATACTTTCGCGCCAATAACGGCTCCTCGCCGAATACGACCCTAAGATGAAAACCGACAGCCAGGATAACGGTATAAACGAACTGCCCGGGTGCACTAAAACACAACACCCCTCCCAGAAGAATCAGCATAACTGAAATATACATCACGCTCTTTCCCAAGCTCCAGCTTGGGAAAGACACTCCGGAAGCTCAGGCTTCCTGAGACCGACACAACCACCGCAATTCTAAATCAACCCCGGCTTGCTCGTTCAATCGTCCTTGATAGTCGGGAAGCTAGAGCTTTCTGAACAGGTTACCCAAGCTGGAGCTTGGGTAACTGCATAACAAAGCAAGCAACGACCTATATCAGTATTCAAAGACACCCTGTCCTTTGATGACTTTGTTGGCATACCTGTCAGTAGCCAGACCCATCAAATGCATGAAGATGAATTTCTGATTGAGCAAGCAGACTTTATTAACGGCACCCTGCCCAAGCGATCCAAGGTCATATTCGGAAAAACCTTCGTAATATGCAAACAAGTCATCCGCTTCGCTTCTATCGCCGGACAAGAATTTGAAGTTTTTACAGTCTTGACGAGTACTCACGATCCTTTCATACCCAGAGGATGCGCGGGCGTGGGCAGGTAGAGACGGATTGCCTTTCAATCGTATATTGTTCAAGAGAGAAATCGATACCCGGATAATTCCTCAGCATCTCATCATAGAGCCGGACAGCAACAGTTGATACCGCTATATCGGCCATCTCGACACGGAGCGGAGGCCGCGATACTCGACGATTTCGCAGGCGGCAGACGCGCGCCTAATGTACGTCCGCTTCCGGTACGGCAATCGTGTATGAAGCCGTGTGGACGACATGCCAAACAATCGTTATCCCTTGGGGAGTGAAAGTCGCAAACGTTGAATTAAAACATTCACACCGAACCTACAGCATATTGATTTCACTCGGTACATCGGGAATATCCATTGCCCATTCGAAAGCCACGGGCTTCAGGAAAGTTGAATTTCCGCTATTTGCGATACACTATGGATTCTTATGCTTAATTATCACATGGTAGTCGGGTTCGCGCGATCTTTGAATGAAACCGGCGCGGCGGAAATATGGCACTGCCAAGCGGCATGGATTCGCTATGTTCCTATAAGCTTAGCGAGTTAAACGATTTCTTTTTTCTATCGTCGGAATACAAAACAATGAATACATTAAGCAATTTATTTATCAGAACCTGCCGTCTAACAGCAATTATGATGAAAAAATTCGCATCGAGTCTGATCGTCTTGCCGGTATTGTTATACTCGGCCGGAGCCTTGGCGATTTCTGATCAAGCCGGTCAAGATTATGAAAAGGCGGTTGTTGCGTATCGTAATGGTGAAGTCAAGACAGCCATCATTCATTTAAAAAATGCTCTTCAGCATCATCCTGATTACGTATCGGCACATATTTTATTGGGCGAAGCTTATTTGCGGGAAAAAGATCTTGCCGGCGCCGAAGTCGCTTTATCTCGAGCAATGAAGCTTGGGGCCGACAAATCGCTGCTTGTCCGGCATCTGGCGCAATTGTATCTTTACCAAATCAAATACAGTCAACTAATCAATGAAATCGATCCCGAGCATTACAGTCAATCGGTTCAATCCGAACTTTACGTATTCCGCGGCGACGCCTATTTGCAACTCGGCCTGATCGACAATGCAATTGAAGAATATAATACGGCAGCTCGAAAAAACCCTGCATCGGTTGCCCCATCAATAGGTAGAGCCAATGCCCTGCTCCGCAAAAACGATTTTCAAGAAGCATCATTGTTTGCCGATCAGGCTACCTTGATGGAACCCGGTAATGCCGGTACTTGGTATATCAAAGCATCCATCAAACATGCCAAAGGCGAATTGAATGCTGCGGTCGCCGATTACGACAAAGCGTTGAGCATTGATCCCGAACATCTCGACGCCCGTCTGGCCCGTATCGGAATTTTCATGGACCAGAAAAAAGACGGACAAGCCGAGTCCGATCTTCTATTCGTTAGGAAAACGTATCCTTTCGAACCCAAAGCGGCCTATTTACTTTCCGTTGTATTGGCGCGTAACGGTAAAGTAGATGAAGCAGCTAAGTCTCTGGAGGAAGCCGACGACATTTTGAGTCAGATCAAACAGGAATTTTTACTACAACACTCGCAAAGCTTACTACTTTCAGCCTTGGTCAATTACAGCCTAAACCGGTTCGAACAAGCGTCCGTTTTCGCAAAAAACTATATCGATCGTTTTCCGGATCATCCCGGCGTCTACAAATTGCTCGGAACGATGCTCCTGTCGAAAAACGCTCCGGACAAAGTCATCGAACTGCTGAATCCGGTGATACCGCACGCGCACAAAGATTTCCGGCTATCGTTGATCCTTGCCGAAGCCTATATGAAATTGGGCCGTTACGACAAAGCAACAGAGATGCTCAACCTAGCGTCCGAAAACACCTCGCACGTTGAGGGCGGACGGACTGATTTGGGGCTGGCATGGCTTGCTTTGGGTCAAGAAAACCAGGGTATTGAAGAACTGGAACGCGATTTCGCGGCTAACCCCGTGTCCGGTACAGCCGGTTTGCCTCTGCTAATTCTCTACGTCAAAAGGGGCGAAACCGGCAAAGGAATGGCTCTCGCACGACAGTTGCATCTCAAAGAACCTGAAAATCTCACGATATTGAACATGCTTGGCATCGTTCAGGCGGCTGCGGGACAATTGACCGAAGCCCGGAACAGTTTTGAAAAGGCGGCGGAGATTAACTCCCAATTCCTTCCCGCACAATTCAACCTAGGCAAATTGGATTCGGCTGAAAAAAAATTCGACAAAGCTGAACGCCGATTGTCTGAATTGCACAGCAAATACCCGCAAAATCAAGCCGTCATGATTGAATTGGCCAGAGTACTCGGTAATACCTCGAATTATGATGAAGCGGAACGTGTGTTGACGGAAGCCAAAAAAATCAACGCCAAATCGGTGCCGGTTTTTTTAGCGCAAATCGATTTAAAATTAAAACAGCAGAAGTATTCCGAGGCGGTACAAGTTGCCAGGGGAGCTTTAGCTTTAGCACCTGAGGACGCAGGCATACTCGGTGCGCTTGGACAAGCATACCTGTCGTCGGGCAATAATAAACAGGCGGCCGTGATTTTCGAACGGATGGCCAGGAACGCCGGATTTCATGCGGAACGGCTCTATGACATCGCAAACCTCCAGATTGCCGCCGAAGATTATCTAAACGCCATCGAATCCCTTAAAAATGCCGTTTTGAGTGATGAAGCCCATGTACCCTCACGAATTAGACTAGCCGAATTGCAATTGAATTACGGTAATCCGCTTTTGGCTCTAAATTTGGCACAGGAATTGGTTGAAAAATATCCCGAAAAAGCCCACGGATACCGGTTAATGGGCGATATCCAAAGGCGCGAACAAAATTATACCGGTGCTTTGCAGCACTATCGAACGGCTTTCGGCAAAGAAAAGAATATCGATCATTTGATGAAGCTGTACTTTGCTTACAAACAGGCAGGACAAAATAACGACGCATTCGAATTGTTGAAATCTTGGACAGGCGACCGGCCGGACGACCATGCGGCGATTGCCGCCTTGGCCGAAGAGTTTTTACATAGAAACAAATGGCACGAAGCACAACAGCATTTTGAACGATTGTCGACGATTTACCCGAACGACGCGTCCTTAATGAACAATCTGGCTTACATTTATTTTCAGCAAAACGACAGAAATGCTTTACGCGTTGCCGAGCGCGCGCGCGAATTGGCGCCCGAGCTTGCCAGCGTCAACGATACACTGGGATGGATCTTGGTCCACGAAGGACAAATCGAAAAGGGCTTGAATTATTTGCGCAACGCCCACTCCAGGGCATCCGAAGATCCGGAAATTCGCTATCACATCGGCGTAGCGCTTTATCGTCTGGGCCGGCTCGACGAGGCAAAAGCGGAGTTTGAAACTGCAATAAACGCGGGGCAAACATTCAACGGCATCGAAGACGCGAAAGCATTAAGGGATAAGATCGGCCGATGATACATTAAGCGGATTAAACAAATTTCGTACCATCGTACAATAGCAGTGATATCCGGTTCGTGATAAAAAGTGTCCAAATTCAATCATTCAGCCAATCAAGGGGAAAAATATATGTTGAAAATTTATTCTGCGGCACTTTTTCTGTCCGTAGCGACAGCCTTGCCGGTAACGGCACAAGCTACGGCTTCTTTTACCATAACGTCGTCGCAGAGCCAATGCGGCAGCGGCGGTTGCACGTTCAACGGGGACGGTGTCTCGGCGGGCGTTACGGCTTTTTCATCGACAGGGAATTCAAATACCACTTTCCGAGACGCAACAACGGCTTACTGGAACGGTAGCGGTTTAGGCGTAATCAGTACAAAAGACAGCGGATCGCCTAATCATTCGGTCGATAATAATAATGGCGTCGACATCGCACTGTTTTCGTTCAGCGAAAACGTAACGCTACAATCCATTTCTATCGGCTGGAAATACTACGATGCCGATATCTCGGTATTGGCCTATACCGGAGCCGGAGCTCCATCCAGTTTGCTTGGTAATTCTGCAGGGGGTTTATTGTCTTCCGGATGGACGCTGATAGGTCATTACGCCGACTTAGTCACGAATACCGCCAAAGCAATCAACGAGGCGGCCGTTTCTTCCAGCTATTGGCTGATCAGTGCCTACAACAGTGCGTTAGGTAGCGCCCCTTCGAGCAATAGTCCGGGCGGTTATCTCGGTATGGGTAACGATTATTTTAAAGTCGTCAATTTAAAGGGTACAACGCCGCCGTCAACGGGCAACACGCAAAGCGTACCGGAACCGTCGACTATCTTAATGTTGACATTGGGGCTCATTTTCTTCTGGAAAACAGCACTTAAATCGCGTCAGGAAGGTTCCAGTCATACCTTGGCAGCATAGGGTCGAATTAGGGAACACCCATTAACTTGTCATAGTCAATAATATGCAAATTTCAAAATCTGCCGCCTCCTTTCGCAATAGTTTAGCCCATGTTATCAGCCTAGTTTCAGCACATGAACTAAATAGTTGTGGTTGGGCATGCCTTCATAGGGGCGGTCGGGGCTTATCGTCATTTGGGTCTTGGCCCCCCAGTTATACATGTAGCCGGCTTCGGTTGCCTTTGCTCCTTTAGTACCGCCACTCAACTTGATCGCATTGACTGATTTTTGGCACTCTAGGATCAGAGTGTCAATGGTCTTGTTGGCATGAACGCCTCCGAACGCCCGAGTGAACCTAACCAGTTCATCCGCAATCTCCGGTTTACTCAACTTAACATATTTTAGAAAAGCCAATATAGACAGCCCCAGGTTATATTCCAGTTCGTCCTGACTCAGTCCATTCAGAGCATCGCCGTCATTTTTCGATAGTAGTATTCCATGAATTACGGAGACGAACCCGCAAACACCACCCCAATAGTTTTGACCAAGAAGTTGCATGGTAAACCCTCTTTTTTCTAGCGTTATAATTAAGAAAACGACTCATCCAGAATAGCGATAAAAATGTTTCATTTATAGCGATGTATGCGGTAATAGCTTAAAAACATCAAATCGTCATCCCGACAGGAATTGACGCGGCCCCGGCGGCCCAAGCCGGGATGGCGCCAACTTTTAACGCGAACATAATCTAATTAATAGCCCATTCAACAAACGACGTCAATAACTCGGTAAATTGAGGTCAATCCTTATGGCACTCGCCCTTCACAGTTTCACTTATTTGACTAAGCGGATCACAGCAAGGGCTTTGATTTTGCATTATTTCGTTGGTTTCCGAGAAACCGGGGTTTCGACTAGAACAGCCCCCTTGTGTCAAGATAGTTGTCGCTGAACACTAAAAATTGAAGTGCAAGGTCTGGATGTCAAATGTAAGGTCTGGCCCACAGCCTTTCTTCGTCCGGCCTACACCCATAAAAACCGGCCTCTAGTGCCCCGATGACTCAGGGCGGTCTCTCATTATTTTTCCTGATTAGCAAGATGCTT
>NPIE01005841.1_pt1 | contig 11799 bp, 8 predicted proteins | sample 8637661 | NCBI WGS metagenome assembly NPIE01 (sample SAMN07420842, study PRJNA396082) | bioreactor metagenome | isolation source: sample BA12 brine-fed electro-methanogenic bioreactor BA | place: Japan: Kochi | collected 2016-12-09 | reverse complement strand
AGGTTCGGGCAATGAATCCAGGGTGAGGATCATGAAGGTAGTATCATCGGCACAGGGCACATTGCTGTATGCGATCATATAAAGAGATACCGGGCCTTCCTCTCCCGGACCTGGAGTATAAATTGGCCAGAGGACTGTGGGTTCGTTGAAGCTACCGGTTCCACCATACCATAAAAGGTCGACTGCATCAGTGGTATCGGGTTGAATTGCAGAAGTTGAAAAATCAAAGGGCTGACCTTCGCAAATGCTTTCGTCGGAGCCGGCATTGGATATTGCCGGAGGATAAATTGTCACATTTGTGGTTGTGTCATGTGAGCATACACTCAATCGAACTTCATAATTTCCCGCATCGGCATAAACATGCTCAATGCTACAATCATTGGCATTTGTCCCATCTCCAAATTCCCAGTAACAGTCATAAGGCAGAGAATTATCAGTTCTTGAGAATAATATAGTATCACCCAGACAGGAAGGATTACTGGAAATTAGGAAATCTATCTGGGGATCCAGAATATGTACTGAGTCAAAAACTGTATCGGTGCAACCGGAGTTGTTTGTAAGAACAAGTTGAACTTCAAAATTACCTGCATTGCCATAAGCATGACTGACATTTTTCCCTTCAGCCTGACTCCCATCACCGAAATCCCATGACCAGGTAGTAATCATCGTACCATTGTTATTCATTCCCTGGAAGGATATTTCTTCCTGGGTACAAACTGTATCATCAGGTAGAATCGTTAAACTTCCCTCAGGTAAGGAATCGATTGTCAATTCAAGCACTGAAAACTCATCATTGCATGGAGCAGTGGCATAAGCTGTCAATGTCAGTTCAATCGTACCGTATTCATTTGGTGCGGGGTAATAGATTGGCCAAAGATTGTTTGGATCATCGAAACTTCCTGTGCCGCCGGTCCATTTTATCGAATCATAATTACTGGCAGAGGGTGGCAACACCAATCCTGAGATATCCAGAGAATTGCCATGGCAAATGGAGGTATCAGAACCTGCAAACACCTGGGCGGGTGGGACCATATTGAGGTAGACAGAATCGGTACCTGAACAATTATTGCCATTGGTTGCAATGACCCAATACCAGTCTGTGATGCTTGGTGTGATCACCCTGCTTGTCGCTCCTGTGCTCCAGAGGTAGCTATCTGCAGGACCTGCATCAAAGTAGGCGGTATTTCCTCCAACATCACAAATGCTGGTATCGTTTCCCAGGTCGGGTTGCGGATAATCGAAAATGGTTAGGTCCTGAATCAATGTATCTGTGAAGTATTCCTGGTAAGTAATTAAGGTCACTGTGAAATCTCCCGGAGCAGTATAGAGGTGCCTGGGGTTGAACAATGTAGAATAATTATCACTGCCGGATGCGGGATCACCAAAATCCCAGTACACCGAATCGGGAGATGTTGGATCTGTTAAAAGAAATTCAGTGGAATCACCGAAACAGGTATACTCGTAGGTAAATGAAACAGGGGAATAGTAACTTTGTATAAAATTGGGCAATCCCCAGATACATTTCCTTCCCCCCAGGTAAAAGCCATCTTCCACAAAATTGCAGGCCACTCCCAGTTCATTCGGGTTATTGATCACACCCAGGTAATCATCACCAATTAAATTGTTATTCTTCGATGCATAGATTTTCCCGTTGGTGGCAACCTGTAATGCACCGAAGTGGGTGTTTGAGACCGTGCCAACAATTGTTTCTGAATTGATGATCTGGTCAGGAGTTCCTGCTGTCAGGTCAAATTGGTATAGCTTGGATCCCGAGGAATATTCCGTCATATAGAGCCTGTTGCCATCAGGAGAGAATTCAATTCCATAACCTGAGATATAATTATGCAGAAAGGTAATGGGATTGGAGAATGTGCCATCCAGGTAATTAAAGTCCAGCAATTCCAGGGTAGTATCGCAGCGAACGACAATGGCTAGCTGTTGCCCGTCAGGGGAGGCTTTCATAGACCCAATTTTTTTTCCAACAGTTCCGCTGTGCCATAGTCCAACATTAGAGACCACAGGGGTGGGGTTTAATCCATTGTTATCGATGAGGTAAGCATAAAATGCATCAGAGTCCCAGGTATGTGTCAGAACCCAAATATCATTGTTGTTCCCATGTTTTACAGCAGTGACTTTTTCCTCAGTTGGACCAATAAGAAAAATGTTTTTGGTACTGGTCACTCCTCCCAATCCACCATCAAGTGTCATATCTACAATGGAGTATCGCAAGCCATCGCTGCTAGTACTTACCGGTACGGTAAAGATATAGTAAAGGTCAGGGTCACCTGGGTGTGGAACAATGACAGCAGATTGTGTAGCAGAGGGGTGCCCCAACAATCCCGTTCCATTCATCATAATGTCATGATTACTGTTCCAGACAGTAGATCCATCCGTATAAAAAAGCAGGTTGCCATTTTCATCTGAAATTGTTGCACAACCTTCATTTTGATCCATGGCACTGTTCAGTAGAGGGACAGGATTATTTCCATTGAAATCAATTCCGGCGTATTCTCCAAAGTACCAGATCTTAGCCTGATTCTGGGCTAAAGAGAACGCATTAACATACAATAGAACAAATAAACTCAGAATGGCTTTCATGTGAATGGATGAGGACATTTTTTCAATATGAAATTGTTCATGATAAAATTGAAATACTAAGGTAAAGAATATTAATGTTAGTTACAGGATAAACAAATTTAGAATGTTTACAAATTAAGCTGAGGTTCAGGAATTTTCCCGAATACTCCTTCCCCGCCTCTTAGCGTCATGAATACTGGCATTCAGTTCGAAGCCGATCAGCAGTGTGATCATGTTAAAGTTTACCCATAGCATCAGGATGATGATGGTTCCCAGGGATCCGTATAATTTATTATACTGGCTGAAATTCTCGATGTAAATATTAAATCCCAGGATGAAAACAAATGCCAGAAAGGTGGCAAAAGTGGAGCCCGGAGAGAGAAAATGAAAACCCTTTCTTTTAGCCGGTGCCAGGTAATAAATGGTGGAAATTGCCAGAAATACCATCAGAAAGGTTACAACCCATTTACCGATCAGGATCATACCCTGGGTCCATTCTTTTTGAATGAAACCTCTTTCAACCAGGTAATTCAATACAAAATTGGTGGAGACCAGCAGGGTCATGGAAATAATAACCATCAAGCTGATGATGACCACCAGCAGGATAGAAATAAGCCGTACCTTGATATCAGAACGTGATTCTATGGTATGCGCCGTGCGGTTGAAAGCTTTGATCAGCCCCATCATGCCGTTGGTGGCAAAGAAAAGGGATAAAACAAAACCCAGTGAGAGTAAACCTTTATTGTTCCTGCTAATGATTCCGCGTATGGTTTCTTCAACCGTATTGAATGCATCTTCTGGCATGGCCCTGCTCAGCATATTCATAATGGTTTCCTGGAGGTTCTCAATGGGAAAGTAAGGGATAAGTGTGAAGAAAAAAAGGATGCCCGGAAAAATGGCCAGTAAAAAAGTAAATGAGACTGCATTGGCCCTTGAGATCAGTGAACTTTGCTGAATCCCTTTGAAAAAGAACTCAATGATGTCGTAGGCAGGAATACCTGACATGCCGGGAATAATGATCTTGCGGGCAAGTTTTATTGCATTTTGCCGGAGCTTGTCTACCAACGCTTTGGTTTTCTGAATAATGTTTCGGATCATTTTAATAATTAATGGCTTTCAGACTCATATCGAGACTCTTGATCTGGTGGGTCAGGGCTCCAATCGAGATGAACTCAACGCCCGTTTCTGCATATTTCCTTACATCTTCCAGGGTGATACCACCCGAGGCTTCCGTCTCATAATGACCATCAATGATCTCAACCGCTTTCCTCAGGTCTTCCAATTCAAAGTTATCCAGCATTATGCGGTCAACATTACCCGCTGTTATTACCTGGTGTAACTCTTCAAAACTGCGTACCTCAATCTCTATGCAGAGATTTTTGTTGTGTTTTTTGAGATATTTATTTACTGATTTAATGGCCGCTTCTATTCCCCCGGCAAAGTCAATGTGGTTATCCTTGATCATGATCATATCATAAAGACCCATCCTGTGGTTATGACCTCCGCCAATTCTGACTGCTTCTTTCTCAAAATACCGCATATTCGGAGTGGTTTTCCGTGTATCCAGTATTTTGGTGTTCAAGCCCTGAAGTTCCTGCATGACTTTGTGTGTAAAGCTAGCAATGCCCGACATCCTTTGCATAAAATTCAATGCAAGCCGCTCACCCGAGAGAATGCTGTGTACCTTGCCTTCGATCACAAATGCTATGTCGCCGGGATTAATAGAATCTCCATCATGCAGAAACTGCTTCATGTGGATATTTTTATCGATCATTTTGAAAACTTTCCGGGCCACCTCCAATCCTGCCAGTATTCCTTTTTCCTTAACAAAGAGGCGAGCCTGCCCGGTGGTTTCGGCCGGTATGGTTGAAAGCGATGTATGATCCCCATCCCCCAGATCCTCTTCCAGTGCCAGTTTGATCAGATGTTCAGGACCCATAATTGCTTTTGCTTTATTGTTTTTCAAATTGAATAATGTGTATTGAATACTTTTTACCGTTGCTTTTCATCAAGAAGTAAGTTCTCATTTTCCCCTTCTGATGAAAATATTCCCCGATGGCATATTTCGACCCATTGTTGGAGAGCCCTTCGTGTTTTATGCGGAAGTCTCTTACAGGATACTCCCTGAAAAAATCCCGCAATATGAATTTAGCCTGTGTTTTGCTGTAAGTTCCTTCGTTGCCCGGTACGGAAATCTCGACCATATCGTTACAGTAAACATGCAATTTATCATGGTCTGCCTCTTTCAGGGCTGTGGAAATCTTTTCCAGATCCTCGTCATTTTTCTGGGCCTGCAACTGCCATGCCGATGTGATCAACACTAGTAAGGCCAGCAATATCCTGATTTTCATGTTTTCTTATTTTATAATAGCTTTACTACAAATTTAGCACTTTATTTTTTTTGATAAGTTTGCCCGGGTAAATGCAAAATTCAAAAGCATTTTCTTTAATTTTATGCTTGATATGAAAAAATCTTGCCAGAGTATATTATTTTTTGTACTCCTGTTTGTTTTTTTTGTTTCCTGTAGTACGGATAACAATAAAAATGAAAATGGGAGTGAAAACTTCCAGGAGCAGATGGAAGGCTTTTCCGAGTCTATGGAAGAGATCGATCAGACCATGGAACTGGTTGATTTCCTGAATCAGAAACTGAAGCAAATTGAAGAAAAGGTTCTTAGCGGGGAACTGTCCCGCGGAGAAGGTAACCGGCTTGCTGAGGAACTGAATGAAGAATACCGGCGGGAGATTGCCAGGCGTTCCAACCTCAACCCGGCAACACACCTGCCTTCCTGGGCAAAAGATTTAGGCCTGATCGAACCCAGGGATATGTTGCTTGACAATGATTTTTCCAAAAAGACTTCGGTGAATAATGAAATGGAAGGTTTCAATTCCATCAAGCTGGTTTTTGAAGGAGATTACAACACGGCACTAAACCAGGCCCGCCTAATAGCGGATAATGCCGGAATTCCCATGAGCAAGGAGTATGCAAAAGCCTATGAAATGGCCGAAAAGTACCCTTCAGCCGGAGAACAGATCAAGGGTATTTCCTATATGAATTACGAACTGGGAGATAAGGATGTGGATTTTAAAATATCCATCAATGTTGATGAGAAAGGCAAATTGACCATGATTGCTGTTAATGAGAGTCAGCGCAAGGCTTATCTCCAAAAGATCAAAGGAGAATAATGAATGTTTTGATAACAGGAGCCAGCAGGGGAGTGGGCTATGAACTGGCAAAAATATTGGCTGCCCAGGGTCACAGTGTGCTGGCAGTTGCCAGGTCAGAAGATAAGATGCAGCAATTGGAAAATGAATCCTCCGACCTGAAAGGTGAAATTTTTTCAGCTGTGGCAAATCTTGCAAATTCTTCAGCTGTAGATGAGCTGGTTGAAATAATCAGTCTTCGTTTCCAACAACTGGATATACTTGTTAATAATGCAGGTGCACTCATCAGCAAAAATTTCACTGAACTCACCGAGGCTGATTTTATGCTGATGCTGGATACCAACCTAAGAGCTCCCTTTTTACTGATCCGTGCCCTGAAGAACATGATGCCGATGGGTTCTCATATTGTAAATATTGGCAGTATGGGTGGGTTTCAGGGCAGCGCCAAGTTCCCGGGTTTGTCAATTTACAGTGCCAGCAAAGGTGCTGTGGCTATCCTGAGTGAATGCCTGGCAGAGGAATTCAAAGAGGAAGGGATCAAGGTGAACTGCCTTGCGCTGGGGGCAGCACAGACTGAAATGCTTGCAGAGGCTTTTCCGGGATATAAAGCTCCCCTTTCTGCAGCTGAGATGGCGGCATTTATTGCTGATTTTTCTGTTAACGGCAGCAAATATTTTAATGGCAAGGTCGTTCCTGTTTCAGTTTCAACACCATAATAAAATATGCGTTCAGATGATGTTATAGTGCACCCGGGAAAGATCATCCGGGTGGAAAAAAATAAAGTTGAGGTCAGGATACTCTCACAATCGGCCTGTGCGTCCTGCCATGCCAAAGGCCATTGTTCCGTTTCGGATGTTGAAGAAAAAATCGTTGAGGTGATTCCTGAGGCAGGCCGGATTTTTAAAGAAGGCGAAACGGTCGACCTGATCATGAAAAAGGGGCTGGCGCCAAAGGCTGTTTTGCTGGGCTATGTTTTTCCCTTCCTGGTGGTGCTGCTTGCACTCTTTATACTGGTGTATGCCACAGGCGATGAAGGTCTGTCTGCCCTGATATCCCTGGGATTGCTGATTCCCTATTATGTAATTATGTATACTATGCGTGATAAATTGCAGAAAACTTTTGTGTTCAGTATCAGATAGTTCATAGTCCTTTTAACACCAGCTTAACAACTCAATGTAAATATTCTGAGTATTTTTGGGCCCAATTTAATTAAATTGCGAAATGAAAAAAATCTTATCTCTTTTAATACTGATACTGATGGTTGGCATGGCATTTGGCCAGCTCCGCAACGAAAAGCCTAAAAAAATTGTCAAGGCTGCTTTCTTTGATAAAACCCCCCCTCTTCGGGATATGAGGGTTGTGTTACCCGGGGAGCGTGACCGCAGCTGGAAAGACAACATTATTGCCAATAAATCCCTTGGCGAACTGGATAAAGCCAGTAATAGTGGCCCTGAAATAAATCCTCCTGGAACACAGGATTATTTTGGTACCCGGGAGATCAAGGGTCCGATCCGGAATTTCGACGGTGTTGGGAACGTGAATGGTGTATGGCCGCCTGATACCGATGGCGATGTTGGCCCCGATCATTATTTCCAGATGATCAACCTTTCCTTTGCCATTTTTAATAAAGAAGGTGAGTTGTTGTATGGTCCTGTCGACAACAGTACTCTCTGGAATGGTTTTATTGGTCCCTGGACTGGTACCAACGATGGGGACCCCATTGTGATCTATGATGAACTGGCTGATCGCTGGATGGCAACCCAGTTTGCCGTTAACCTCAGCAATGGCAAATCCTATGAACTGGTTGCTATTTCAGAAACCCCGGATCCCACCGGTGCCTATTACCGTTATGCATTTGAATTTGATTATATGAACGATTACCCCAAGTTGAGTGTTTGGCCGGATGGGTATTATTCCAGTTATCATATGTTCTCAGGTACCTACCGGGGCGCTGCCTTTGCTGTATTTGAAAGAGACAAGATGCTGGTGGGTGATTCCACAGCACGCATGGTCTATTTCGGGGAATATCCCAGTGTATACGGGGTTCTTCCTTCAGATTTTGACGGACCACAGCCTCCGGCTGGCTCTCCCTGTTATTTTATTGATATGGATGATTCCCATAAAATGGACTTTTATGAACTGAGTGTTGACTGGAACAATACGGCCAACTCCACGCTGAATCAGACACATTCCGAGATTCCTGATAATTACAGTACGGGAGTGAATGGCATCGAACAGCCCAATACTTCCACCAAACTGGATGACCTGGCCGGCATGTTGATGTACCGTTTGCAATACAGGAACTTCGGGAGTTATGAGACCATGGTCACCAATCATACAGTGCAGTATTATGGCAGGGCCGCGATCCGCTGGTATGAGTTGAGAAAAGAAACCGGCGACTGGTATATTTACCAGCAGGGTACTTATTCACCAGATCCCGAAAACCGCTGGATGGGGAGCATCGCTATGAACGGCAACGGTCAGATTGCACTGGGTTTTTCTATTTCCAGTGATGATATTTATCCCTCTATACGTTATACCGGGCGGTCTCCAGAAGCCCCCCTGGGAGAGATGAATTATGATGAACTGGAACTTAAAGCAGGACAAAGTTCGCAGTCGGGAATTTCTCGCTGGGGCGATTACAGTTGTATGTCAGTGGATCCAGCAGATGATTCCACATTCTGGTTTACAACTGAGTACAGGAAAAGTAATAACTGGGCTACCTGGATCAGTTCATTTGATTTCGGCCCGCCACTTGAGCCCGTCATTGAACTTGTCGACAATGATACGATTTGTGAGTATTCCTATTATAATGCTTCAGCATCTGCTACTTATCAGCAAAGCGTATTGTGGGAGACTTCAGGCGACGGGATTTTTAACAACCCGACCTCATTGAATACAACCTATGCTCACGGACCCACAGACCTAACTAATGGTGAAGTACAATTGAAGGTAACTGCTGTGGGTTATGGGTCTGGACAGGAAGCGGCCGACAGCCTGCTATTGCATATCAATGAAAAACCTGATGCAGATGCTGGCAATGATACCCTGATCTGTGTGGATGATTTCTTACCGCTCGAGGCCACTGTGATCAATGCTTCGGGTGTGCTTTGGGAAACCGATGGTGATGGAACATTTGAAAATGACACCCTTGCCACAAGTATCTATTATCCTGGTCCCAATGATATCCTCGAAGGCACGGTGGAGTTAACACTGAATGCACATCCCATTGCCCCCTGTGAGGAGGGTGACAGCGATGAACTTATCCTGAGCATTGATGAATGTACCGGCATTGACAGGGCGGATACTGAAGCTGCAAGGGTTGAAATAATACCCAATCCTGCAAGCAGTCAATTTACCTATAATATATCGGGGCTCAAACAGGGAAGTACCAAAGTGAGTATTCTGAATCTTAATGGCCAGGTATTATTCAGCATGAGGTTTAATTATACCGATCATATCCAGGGCAGGGAAGTAGATGTCAGCCATTTTTCTGAAGGTACCTTTATTTTCAGGGTGGAACAGGAAAATACCAGAATCAATAAAAAACTTATACTCAGGTAAATTGTTGTAAATTTGCAGCATCAAGTTTTATCAGAAGCGGGATTGAATCATGAAGAAACTTACACTTTTGTTATTGATTGGCCTCATGGGCCTAACGAATCTTATTGCCCAAAATACACCAGTTGTTCAACAAGCAAAGCATTTTAGAAAAACGAAATCTCTGCGCGATATGGAAGTTGTTCCCTCAGGTCCGCGCGACCGCTCCTGGAAAGACAATATCATCCGGAATGAGGTAAACATCAAACTCGAAAGAGAAAAGAAAGTTGATGCTTTGCCCATAGGTATGGACCCTGTTCTCCAGGATTTCCAGGGAGATGTGATGCAGAGCCGTGCAGCGATACTGAACTTTGACGGTATTGATAATGTTGACGGAGTGTACCCCCCGGATACTGACGGGGATGTAAGCCTTGATCATTATTTCCAAATGATCAATTTGTCTTTTGCCATCTGGGATAAGGAAGGGAACCTCCTGTATGGGCCGGTTGCCAATTCAACCCTCTGGAGTGGTTTTATCGGGCCCTGGACAGGAACCAATGATGGCGATCCCATCGTGCTTTACGATGAGGAAGCAGACCGCTGGCTGGCCAGCCAGTTTGCCATCAACACTGGCGATGGTACCTACTGGGAACTAGTTGCAATATCTGAAACCAGTGATCCACTCGGTTCATGGTATCAGTATGCTTTTCAATATCCGACTTTTAACGATTATCCAAAGTTCGGGATCTGGCATGATGCCTATTATGCCTCTTTCAATATGTTTGGGAATGATTATGTGCGGGCAGCTGTTTCAGCCTATGAACGCGATAAGATGCTTGTGGGTGATTCAACTGCCAGAATGGTATTGTTCGATCTTCCTCCCGGAAGTGATCCTTTCAGCCTGCTTCCTGCCGATTTCGACGGGCCTGAACCCGATCCCTCAGAACCGAATTATTTTATTTATTTTAATGATGACCAGTGGGGATATCCACAGGATCAGCTCAGGATCTACGAATTTGATGTGGACTGGACCAATCCAGCAAACAGTACCTTTACTGAAGCATTTACCCTGCCAACAGCTCCTTTCGACTCAGAATTATGCACCGCGCCCAGGGGAAGGTGTGTGGAGCAACCCAATACCAGTACAAAGCTGGAATCTTTGTCTGACAGGATGATGTACCGTTTACAATACCGCGATTTTGGCACGTACCAGGTGATGATGACCAACCACACGGTGGATGTTGGTAGCGGACAGGCCGGTATCAGGTGGTATGAGCTTCGCAATAACAATGATGGCAATGGATGGTTCATCCACCAGCAATCAACCTATGCTCCCGACGAACACAATCGCTGGATGGGCAGCATCGCCATGAATGAAAATGGTGAGATCGCGCTGGGCTATACGGTTTCCAGTGATGAAATTTCACCTTCAGTAAGATATACAGCCCAGACTCCCGATGCCGATTCGGGTATTATGAATATTGCCGAAGTGGAACTCGTTTCAGGCTATGGTTCGCAATCCTCCATCAGCCGCTGGGGTGATTACTCTATGATGTCGGTGGATCCATCAGACGGAACAACTTTCTGGTTTACACAGGAGTATCTCTCCGGGGGATGGAATACCCGCATATCATCCTTTGACCTTGAACCCGTTGGAACTGCCTCAGCCAACGCAGGCAGTGATGATACAAGTTGCCAGAATGATATTTATATAACTTCCGGCAGCGGACAGAATTATAATTCTGTTCAATGGGAAAGCCTTGGAGACGGGGTATTTGGTAATCCATATAGCCTTACAGCCAATTATTGGCGGGGTGTTGATGATCTGGAGAATGGACAGGTGCAACTTGTTTTAACAGCCAATAGCTATATCCCCGGCGAAGTTGCAAGAGATACCATGATCCTATATTTCCAGATGTTTCCCGAGGCCTTTGCAGGCAATGATACCACCATATGCGACGATGAAGTCCTGATGCTTAACGGGATGGCAGTGCATGATTCTGCTATCTTATGGACTACCTCGGGAGATGGAGTATTTGAAAATGATACCGCACTGGATGCCACTTATACCCCTGGTTTTCAGGATGTACAGAATGGTTCTGTTCAACTCACACTTACCGCTTTTTCAAAGTCACCCTGTGATGAAGAAGATACTGACCATATCACTGTGACTGTCGATAACTGCACTGGTATTGATGAAGGTGCCGCCCTGCCCCTTTCAGCCAGGATTATTCCCAATCCGAACAATGGATTGTTTAAGTACAGTATACAATCCGAAACCGGAGCACAACTGCATATACAAATCCACAACAATCTGGGGGATCTTATTTACAATAGCTACCTGGTCACTTCCGGCACTACAGCCAATGGGGAGATCAATATCGCAGACCAACCCAAAGGCCTTTATTTTTTCAAAGTTACAGGAGAGAAACAGCAGATACTTAAAAAGATACTGAACCAGTAAAACCTCTCTTTTTATTTCTATAAATGCTTTCATTAGTGTCCACTAAAAATTAA
>NPIE01006080.1_pt1 | contig 11804 bp, 13 predicted proteins | sample 8637661 | NCBI WGS metagenome assembly NPIE01 (sample SAMN07420842, study PRJNA396082) | bioreactor metagenome | isolation source: sample BA12 brine-fed electro-methanogenic bioreactor BA | place: Japan: Kochi | collected 2016-12-09 | reverse complement strand
CTTTTCCCTGAAAAACCATCATTTTTGATCGAATACCCCTCATTTTTTCAAAAAACACACACAAAAAATAAGCTCATTCCGAGGACTTTTCAGATCGGGATCATATCCTGAGGATCTGAGGCCATATCAGCCCCGGATCACCCTCTCACTTTTCATGAAAAATCATCACTTTTCCAGTGGCAAACCATCATGCCAGTGGAAGATCCCCGTTTTTGATCAGAAAAGGCCTCACGATCCCGGTTCACCGGCCGGGGTGCTGCAGTACGTCCGGACGTCCGGATCCCCCCTCTTCACCATCACCCAAAGGGATCACCCAGCCGGGCCCCTCCTTATGATTATCTTATTGTATAATTCATCAGCTGACACTTTCACCCAAAACGACACACCCGGCCCGGCCGGCCGTTCTGCAGGTACTCAGGATTCCCCGGCCGGAGGCCTTCACCCTCCAAAAGTTACTATCAATTTAAGATGTTAGGGCGTACTAAAGTGTACGGACACATACGTATGTGTCCGTGCAGGAGAAAAGAAAATGAAATCAAAGGCTAAAGAAGAAAAGAAGGGCATGGTAGAGAGATTAAGGAGAAAGATCACTCTCACCATAGATCAGGATGCGTATTCTTTCATCAAGAACGCAGGCATTAACGCTTCCCGATTCTTCGATACTGCGATACAAGCGCTTAGAACAGATGCCGAACACAAAACGATCCTAATCGGAGCTCACACGACACCCGAATCAATAAACGAAGCTCAAAATAGATGGGCCTGTCCGGATTCGAACCGGAGATCTTCGCCGTGTAAGGGCGACGTCATAACCAGCTAGACCACAAGCCCCGTGGTTCTTTAATATATTGCCTTTTTTTGAATTAAAGCCTGCCGATCAGATGCACTCGTTGAGAACGTCCATCTGAACAATATCTGCTGAAATACTGGTAAAGAGAGGAGGGACTCCTCCTCACCACCAGAAACCCAATTCAGAGCAACCCGATTCAGAGTAACCCGATTCAGAGTAACCCAAACGATTTCAGGGTCACTTCAGGGTTGACCTTTCCGACATGGTACACCGCACCCTCGGAGAGCTCGTTGATCACCACTTCTGCGGGTGAGAAGAGCGAGGTGTCGATCTGGTAGAAGTCGTAGTTGGCTTCCTTGAAGATATCGTTGAATGGCTTGCCATATCCCTTTGATGTGTTGCTTGGGATCTTCTCGAGATAATCTTTGATCTCAGGCGCATTCATCGTCAGGCAGATCCGACCGTGGTAGATGGTGGCATCATTGGTGACACCCATCGCAAGTTTTGGACCGCGTACCGGCGGGATCGGAGCGGTACCAAATCCGGAGATGATCTTCTTTGTGTCAAAGCCAAGTTCATTCAGCTTGTATACCGCAGTCTCGACACAGCGGCCGGCGACCTGGATCGAGCCGACCATCGAGGAGGTCGGTGCAACAACAGCGGCGACATTCTCAACCTCGACATTACAGCCTTCTGCAATCTTCTCCATCACTTCGCCGTTTGGCAGGATGTCCGACTCAAGACAGATGACAGCAACATCAAACTCGTCCTCGTACTCGATTACTTCATAGGTGTGCTTCGGCTTCAGTGAGAGAGCACGGGCAGGGCCACTCCCCATTGCGAAGTAGTTCCCGGATTTAACTGTCCAGCCGGCCTTCTGTGCACCAAGACAGGAGATCGCGGGGAAATCCGTGTTGATGTCAATGAAGGGCTGGGGGAAGGAACCGATCTCACCCATCCGATACGAGACCTCGCCGAGACCTCCCATGCAGATACGGGTGAAGTATTCACCTGCACCATACCCGCCCGGAACAGATACACCGCAGTCGACGATCCGTGAACCATTATCCAGTTCGTGGTACGCGACATTCAGGAGATCCGAGATTTCTACAAGCTCTTCAAAAAGATCCAATCCAAGTTCATTTACACTAACCATACAATCCCTCTGGCATCAAATATGAGTGAGGGAGAATAGATAAGAGTTGCCAAATTATTCGAACACTACCCAAGCTCTTCCAGCACCATCCCGGGTGCAAACCGAAGTCCGATCTCCCGGGTCCGCCCGCGGCCGGCACGATAATCGAGATTGATCAGCCGGATCGTATCGAGTTTCTGAACGATCTCATAGTACCGGGTATAGCCGATCCCCATCTCCTCTTTCACCCGAGTATGCACCTCCCCAGCGGACATCTCCGACTCGCCCTGTGACATTGACGCGATCACGCCCAGAACTGCCTTCTCATCATCCCTGAGTGACCGGATGAGGGAGACGAGGTGGAAGTGCTCTGAGACCTCATAGGCACGGCAGATATCGTCACGGGAGATGAAACGGCGCGCATCCCGCTCGGCCAGAAGCCCGGCCCTCTTCAGGAGATCGATGCCGACACGGAGATCTCCACTCCGCATCGTCTGGTCAACAACAAGCTGAAGCATCTCCTCAGACAGAACACCCGGATAGAACCCCTGACCAACCCGCATCCTGAGGATCTCTTCTACTTCCACGGGAGAATAAGGGGAGAAGAAGACCTCGGTCGGGCGGAGCACAGAGGCAACACGGATCTCAAACACTTTCTGGAAATCGACATCCATATCCGAGAAGATCAGGATCACTCCCACCCGGACCGACTCATATTCTTCGTGCGCACGGAGCAGGGGATAGAGGACATTATTTATCTCATTTTCATAGAGCAGATAGTTTGCATCATCCAGACAGAGGATCAGCGTCAGATCCTCCTTCTGGAGGAGGCGGCAGACGGCATCATAGACCTGTTTGAAACTGGTCCCGGTCGGCTGCGGCTGGTGCCCGGCAAGCCGCTTGTAGACCTTGGCAAGGATCGCATACCGGGTATTGTCGATCTTGCAGTTCACATGGACACAGGCGATCTTTTTGGTATTCTCCTCGATCTCATCGAAGAGTTTCCGAATCGATGTTGTCTTCCCGGTCCCGGGGGGGCCGCGGCAGAGAGAGTTCAGCGGCCGGGCCCCGCGAAGCGCTGGCTGGATCTGAAAAGAGAGGGTTGAAATCTGCTCTTCCCGGAACCGGAACTCTTCAGGCACAAAATCGATCTCAAAGACCATAGGGTCCCGGAAGAGAGTCTCATCCCACATCAGCAGCTTCTTTGTCACGACACCAACCCCCGGTCACGACCGGTTCATGCATGCTTTACAGAGGGTCTTGTTCATAAAGAGGTGACTCACATCATGCTGGACCTTATTCACCTCCGCGCCGCAGGCTTCACAGACAAATGGCTGCCCTGCCTGAGATGCTTTACTGGCACCAGAAGCAGCACCCTCAGCTGACAATGCCGGGGTAGAGAGAACAGGAGATTCAGTCTCCGGGACGGGCACTTCTTCCACAGGAGTAGTAATATCTTCAGCAGGCAACGAAGTTCCCATCTCCGTATCCTCCGCAGATTCCGCTTCTTCCGGCGGAGGATAATCTGAGATCTGCGGCTCAGGGGTATCCACCCCGGAGAGATCACGATCCGGCTCCTCTTCAATAACCGGTTCATCCACGGAGACCGGACAGGAGGCTACACCCACAGTCTGTTCTTCTTCTCGAGCACTATCTGTGAGACGGGAGCCAAAGACCCGGCTCCGGTAATGATCGACGCGCTCTCTGGTCACCTCATCATCACGCCCGATACCAGAGAGCACACCATCCAGAAATGCGATGAGTTCTGTGGCATCCTCATCTGACTCCACCTCACCGGCCACGTCAAACCTGATATTCTCATAATTATCCAGGTTGATCGTGATGCCGATCGTCATCTGCCTGCGTGTACCCATACATTCAGTATCCACCCCAAGGAGGAATATGGTTTGCGGAAGAACCATCCCATCCAAAAGCACATAGAAAGAGTGGCAGATGATGAGAGTTACCCCCGCTGACATCCCGGATGATGACGCAGGGATCTGATGCCACCTATTTTGTAAAGAGAAGAGGCAGGAGTTTTGGCCCCTTTATCAACCCGTATGAACCCTTTTCAGCCTCCCGTTCCGAATAGCTCCCGCTTTCATCCTGCCCCATTCCAAGGACGGCAAAGGGAACCGGATCTGAGGTATGCGTCCTGAGGCGAAGCGGAGTCGGGTGATCGGGGAGAACGGCAATGATGCCATCGAATTCTGCAAGCGCAATACCGATTACTTCATCCAGTCGTTCAATGGCTTTCACCTTCTCTTCAAGACTCCCAAGATGCCCGGCTTCATCAGGGGCCTCAACATGCACATAGACAAAATCAAGCAGTTTCAGCGCGTCAAGTGCATACCGAATCTTGGCTTCATAATCGGTATCAAGATATCCTGTCGCTCCGGGAACCTTGATCACCTCCATATGGGCAATCCGTGCTATCCCAAAGAGGAGATCGACCGCCGAGATCATCCCGCCGGATCTCCCATACCGCTCCTCAAATGACGGAATTGTCGGAGTTTTCCCCCCGCTCCATGGCCAGATGGATGTTGCAGGAGAATACCCCTTCTCAATTCGTTTCAGATTCACCGGGTGGTCTGCAAAGACCTCTGCCGAGACCTCCATACAATGACGCAGGGTCTCCGCATCTGCTCCGGTCGGCAGATAGGAATCAATCGGCTGGCCGACGATATCATGTGGAGGGGTGGAGGAGGCCCCGTTCCCGTGATGAAAGACAAGAAGATTTCTGTAGCTGATCCCAGAATAAAGGGTGACGCCATCAAGTTCCTTCCGGAGCGAGTCAAAGAGCTCACTTCCCTCGGAACTTGAGATATGGCCGGCGGAGAAATCCTCCATCACCCCGTTTCGGATCGTCACCAGGTTGCACCGGTATGCAATATCGCCGGCTGCAAGCGCAACACCCATCGAGGCTGCCTCCAGCGGACCGCGCCCGGTATAGTAGAGGGCGGGATCATAGCCGAGGACAGAGAGGTTCGCAACATCAGATCCGGGTTCAAAGCCCGGAGGTACCGTTTGCAGCAACCCCATCCGTCCATTCCGGGCGATTGTATCCATATTCGGGGTCGAAGCATATTCAAGCGGGCTCAGGCCCCCGAGTGCTTCGATCGGCTCATCTGCCATCCCATCCCCAAGGATAAGGAGGCATTTTCTCTTCATTCCCTCTTCTTCCTCCAGATGCATCACTACTAGATCTGCCGGGAGTATCATTAATAGTCTCTTCAGCGCACATGATCTACTCTGTGAAACCCGATATCTCAATCCATGAAGCAGCCGGAATCTTTCTCCGCGGCCTCATCATGGGTGGATCCGACATCATACCCGGTGTCTCCGGCGGCACCATTGCATTTATTACCGGCATTTACGGGCGGCTCGTCCATGCAATAGCCGCAGTGCGCCCACAGACTGCCATCCGGCTTCTACGCGGGGACCTTCAGGGATTCAGGGATGATGTACAGGCAGCCGATCCCGTATTTCTGATCATCCTGCTGGCCGGAATCGGCACCGCTGCCCTCCTGATGTCTCAAGCCATTCTGCATATCCTTGAGCTATGGCCGGGCGAGGCATTCGGGCTCTTCCTTGGGATCATCGTCGCATCAGCAGTCGTAATAGCAATCCAGGTCGAGTCAACACGGAAAAGTGCCATCATCTTCATTGGTGCCGGGCTTTTCGTCGGATACCTGATCGGAAGCATCCCGGCAGGAACGTTTGGCCACTCCCTCCCGGTGATCTTTCTGACCGGCATGATCGCACTCTGCGCGATGATCCTCCCCGGACTATCAGGTGCATACCTCACCCTGCTCCTCGGGCAGTACGAGTATATGCTTCAGGCGATACGGGATGTCTCCCTCCCTGAGATCGTTGCCTTCATCGCAGGGGGGGCAGTCGGCATCCTCCTCTTCTCACGGGCGCTCCGGTACCTCCTTGACCATTACACCGCCGTACTTCTTGCCTTCCTGACCGGCCTGATGCTCGGATCGACCCGGACATTATTTGAGCGGATCGGGGAGGCGGGAGGATTCACCCCGGAAGTCCTCATCGCGTGTACGACTGGTTTCATCCTGATCGCCGCAGTTGAGCAGATGAGGCGGAAAAAGAGGGATAGTGTTCTTCACAGGAATGGGTAAAGGCAGATCATTTTATCTGCCGTACGACGATCCAAAACCTGTATGCGCCTACATAGAGATGTATTCATAAACAAGAATCACTGAGCCGGGGCATGCACAACACTGGCAGCTATCTCACCTCTGGTAATCAAGGGGGAGGAGAATATCAGAGCACTACAGGAATTAGCCGAAACAGATAACTCAGGATTCTGGTTTGAATAAGCGTATTAATCTTCAATCCGGGAGTGCTCTGGCAGGGGATCACCATGTTCAAGATATGATTCCATCAGTTTGCGGGCGACATCCTGAGCGATCTCCATGGTTTCACTGATGGTTCTTCCCTGAGCAATAAGACCCTGAATACCATCACTTGTTGCAAGGTATCCTCCTTCATCAAGTTTCCTGATCGTAATTGATAGCAGATATTCGGACATTATATCTTCATCGGTCTCCAGATTGCCCCAATAGTATAAAAATATTTCAACCGCATCAATCTTCGCTTTTTAAAACGATAAAAAACACCGATACAATCACAATTCAGACAGCCCCGCCCGGACCGCCTCACGAACACTCTGCTCAGACCCGATACCCGGCTTCCATCCAAGCCCCTGTATCTTCTCAACCGAGAGGAGCATCTTCGGGACATCCCCGACCCAGCCACGATCCCCGCCAGTGAAGGCGAATTCGACATTTGAGAGCCCCATCTCCGAGACGATGATCTCTCCTATCGAGACAACATCGATCCAGTCATCGGATCCGATATTATAGACATTATACAGATCCAGGCCATGCTCAGAGGCATAGATCATCCCGTCCACACAGGCAGCAACCGAGAGATAGGATTTGGTCTGGGTTCCATCTCCAAGGATCTCCAGCTTCTCCGGGTTATCCCTGAGTTTCCTGATGAAGTCAAAGATCACCCCGTGGTTGCTCCGGGGGCCGATGATATTGGCAAACCGGAAGACCGATCCCTTCATCTGGTAGGTATGGCAGTACGACGAAATCATCGCCTCAGATGCGAGCTTGCTTGCACCATAGACTGAGATCGGCACCATCGGGGAATACTCCTCCGGGGTTGGTATCACCGATGCCTCACCATAGACCGTTGACGTGGAGGTGAAGATGATCGCGGGTATCTGGTGCTCCCGCATCGCCTCAAGAACGCGGATAGTGGCGGTGACATTATTCTCATATACTGAGAACGGGTGTGCCGCACTCCCCCGGACATCAGGATCGGCGGCAAGATGGAAGATCCGATCCGCTCCCCTGCACGCATCCTGCCAGCCATCCGAGAGGAGATCAGCTTCGATCAACTCAACCTTTCCCGAATCGATATGCCCTTTGATATGCTCGCGGCTCCCTGCCCTGAGTGAATCGATCACACAGACACGATCACCCCGCTCCACAAGCGCATCCACAAGATGAGATCCGATAAATCCGGCACCACCGGTCACGACACTGAACATTATACACTAATAGGTTGGCCAGACAATTAAGTACCGGTATGTTCATCGGTATCGATCACGGAACAACAGCAATACGGTTTGCATCTGAGACCGCCGAGTTTAAAATGAGCCGGAATAAGGCGAGATCCTTTACCATCCATGATCTCAAACGGCTCTGCCCTCTTGAGGAGATTGAGGGGATCGCGCTCTGCTACTCAATGGGGGATAACTTCACCGCGATCACCCCGGTTCAAAACCTCACAAACCGGGGGATCGTAACCCGGGAAGGTGCAGGCGAGCATGTTGGCGGCGGCACTCGCGTCTTTGATGAGGTCGCAGGGTCCGGCATTCCGGCAGTTGCCATACCGGGAATTCACCGTGGTTCAGATACCGATCCAAGATTCAAGATCTATTCGCACCAGACAAGCCCCGAGAAGATCGGGATCGCCTATCTCGTCTCACAGGATCTGGGCGAGACCTTCATCGTCTCCGATACAAGCTCCAATACCGTCACCCTTCTTGTGAGGCAGGGAAGAATTGTCGGAGCATTCGATGCCTGCATCTTCGCCCCGGGAACCCGGCACGGCGCACTCGATGTCGATGCGATACGGCGGATCGACGACCATCAGCAGACCGCAAACGAAGCATTCATGCAGGCGGGAGTCAGTTCTACCATGCCCGACGATCTTCAGATGAAGACGGTCGCACTCTTTGCCGCAATGGAGATTGCATCCATGCTCCTCCTGGCAAAAGACGCACGAATAGCACTCGCCGGATCCTGCGCTCCCGTGATTGCAGAAGAGGTACGATCACTCATCGGAGAGGAAATTGCCATCTATGACGAATGGGCAGCAGCACACGGCCTCTCGATGATTGCACGGGATATTGCCGGAGGAAAAAGAGAGATTCTTGGAATCCCGGTCAATTTTGATATGATCTGAAAAATCATCTGCCAGCTTACGGATCCCCCATGCCGTAATTATATATGATTAATCGTGTAAGATTATATGGGGTTTTTCTTGAGAGAATTACGCATCCATGGAAGAGGAGGACAGGGCTCCGTCACCGCGGCAGAACTCATCGCAGTCGCTGCGTTTCAGGGCGGAGTCTATGCCCAGGCTTTTCCTGCTTTTGGTGTCGAACGGCGTGGCGCTCCGGTGCAGGCGTTTGTTCGGTTTAGTGACGAGAAGATCCGGCTTCGAAGCCAGGTGTACGAACCTGACTACATCATTGTGCAGGACAGCACGCTGATTGCAGACATCAATGTCTTTGCAGGAATGAAAGCAGGAGGAATTGCCATCATCAATACTGAAAAGACTGGTGGCTATCCTGCTCCAGAGGGGGTTTCGATCATCACAATCGATGCAACCAAGATCGCACTCGAAGAGATCGGACTCCCGATTACAAACACCGCCCTTATGGGTGCTTTTGCCGCAGCAACCGGCGAAATTGAGTTTTCCGCACTGGAAGACGCACTTCGGGAACGGTTCGAAGGCAAGCTCGCCGATACGAATATCAAGGCCTCACAGAGGGCATATGAGATGATCAAAGGAAGGAGTGCATAATGCCGCTCAATATCGGATGCACTGCCCGGCCTGGCAAAGGCCGTGACAATCGAACAGGTTCATGGCGGGTCTTCTACCCGATCTTTGTAAAGGACAAATGTACCGGATGTGGGATCTGCACGCTGATCTGTCCTGAGGGCTGTATCGAAGTGAAGGGAGAGAAGGAATATATTCCGGATCTCGGCTACTGCAAAGGTTGCGGCCTCTGTGCAGAGGAATGTCCGGGGGACGCGATCACGATGGAGAAGGAGGAGAAATAATGAAAGAGATACTTGAGGGATCACACGCAGTTGCCGAGGCAACAAGGCTCTGCCGTCCGGAAGTGATCGCCGCATACCCGATCACTCCCCAGACCCATATCGTCGAGGCGCTCGCACAGATGGTGGCAGATTGTCGCCTGCAATCAGAATATATCTGTGTTGAGAGTGAGTTTTCAGCGCTCTCCGCATGCCTGGGTGCATCAGCGGCGGGATCCCGCACCTACTCGGCAACCACCTCACAAGGGCTTGCCCTTATGTTTGAGGTCTGTTTCAATGTAGCAGGGATGCGCCTTCCGATCGTGATGACGATTGCAAACCGCGCAATGAGCGCCCCCCTCTCGATCTGGAATGATCAGCAGGACTCAATTGCGCTCCGTGATTCGGGCTGGATCCAGCTCTATGCAGAGGACAACCAGGAGGCACTCGACCTCCACATTCTGGCATACAGAGTCTGTGAAGACCATGATATCCTCCTCCCGGCCTTCGTCTGTTTCGACGGGTTCATTCTTACCCACACCTACGAGCCGGTTGATATGCCAACACAGGAAGAGGTTGATGCCTATCTCCCGGCATTCAACCCATACCAGAAACTCGATGCAAAGGATCCGATATCATTTGGAATGTATGCAACACCGGATTACTACCTTGAATTCAGGTATGAGAACCAGCGGGCGATGCTTCGGACAAAAGAGGCGATCCGGAAATACGGCGCCCTCTTTGGCGAACAGTTCGGAAGGGATTATTCCGGACTTGTCGAAGGATACAAACTTGATGATGCAGAGGTTGCCATCATTGCGATGGGTTCGATCTGTGGAACCGTCAAGGACGCAATCGATGAGATGCGGGCTGATGGCAAAAAGGTGGGACTTCTGAAGATCCGCTGCTACAGACCATTCCCCGACGAGGAGATTGCAGCAGCCCTCTCCCATATCAAGACAGTTGCTGTACTTGACAAGAATATCTCGCTTGGATCAAAAGGTGCAGTTGCACTTGAGGTGAAAGACGCACTCTATGGCTCATCAATCGATGTCTATGATTACATCCTCGGTCTCGGAGGACGTGACATCCGGAAGAAGGATATCAAAGCAATCGTGGATCTTGCCGAGAAGGGATCCGGCGATATGTTCTATGGACTACGCGAGGAGTTGTTGTAAATGGTTGATAAAACATTAGAGCTGTTCGAGTGCGGACACCGTGCCTGTGGTGGGTGTGGAGCAGCAAGCGCGGTCAGAATGATCCTGAAAGGTGCAGGTGAAAACACCATCGTTGTTTCTCCAACCGGTTGTCTTGAAGTCTTCTCAACACCCTACCCTGAGACTGCCTGGAAGGTTCCCTGGATACATTCACTCTTTGAGAATGCAAGTGCGGTTGCCTCCGGCGTCGAGGCGTCACTCAAAAGACAGGGAAGAAAGGAGAAGGTCATTATCATAGGAGGAGACGGTGCAACGGTCGATATCGGGATGCTCTGTCTCTCCGGCGCCTTTGAGCGGAACCACGATATCACCTACATCTGCTATGATAATGAGGCGTACATGAACACCGGTATCCAGCGATCCGGTGCAACACCCTTTGATGCCAGCACAACCACAAGCCCGGCAGGATCCTGTTCCATGGGGAACAAGCATCAGAAGAAGGATGTTCCCGCCATCCTTGCCGCCCATGGCGCACCCTATGTTGCAACAGCGACCATGGCATATCCGACCGATCTGATGAAGAAGGTCGAAACGGCAGTCAACACACCCGGCGCCTGCTATATCCAGGTGCATGCCCCCTGCTGTACAGGGTGGGGTTTTGAAGGCAGCAAGACACTGGAAGTCGGCAAGCTGGCTGTAGAGACAGGACTCTGGGTCAACTACGAGATGGTTGAGGGCACTGTTAAGAAGGCAAAGAAAGTCAAACGAAAACCGGTCGAAGAGTACCTCTCTGTCCAGAAACGATTCCGCCACCTCTTCAAGCCACAGAAAAACGAGGAAGAGATCGCTAAAGTTCAGGCGATCGCCGATCGAAATGCTGAGAAGTTTGGCATCGATCTTTAACCATCATTTTTTGCCTCTTCGCTCTTTCATGTGGTTGGTGTGAAGCACGTGCGGCGCGGGTATCAGGGGGCGGGTCAGTGAGGGATCAGGATGACAGAGATGATAAACCTTGCTCATCAGAGCAACCTGAAAGGCGATTCACCAGAATCGGGTTTTATCTGCTCTGGCAGCCCCCGAAGCATTCCCGCCCGTCCCGCGCTGCATCTGCGGTCACCCGGTACAACCTCCCTGCGAAGCACCTGCGGACGGAGATGGGGTGGTGGGGAATTCTCCAATGCTTCTTCTCCCGTTAACCGGTTTTATCAGGGCATATTCGAAAACCTTCCCATTAGCAGGATTTCTATCCTTTAACCGTCCACGGATTCTGAATATTCAGCGCCAGAGTGAACAGTTCCTCATGCATAATTCAAACCCCGATTAACACATTATTGACCTCACTTTGCGAAACCTCCCCC
>NPIE01012837.1_pt1 | contig 11829 bp, 2 predicted proteins | sample 8637661 | NCBI WGS metagenome assembly NPIE01 (sample SAMN07420842, study PRJNA396082) | bioreactor metagenome | isolation source: sample BA12 brine-fed electro-methanogenic bioreactor BA | place: Japan: Kochi | collected 2016-12-09 | reverse complement strand
TGCCATCCTCATTCTGTTGGTCGAAAGGGATGGCAAGACCCCTCCCCTTTACGCTGTCTTACCATTTAGCGGCTTAGTTTTTTTCAGTCTGATCACAATTTTTTGGAGTATGTCTCCGGCAAGAACTGTTAATGAGGCTGTATATCTCGGAGGTATGCTCGGAGCTTATATTGTCGGGACAAATGTCAGAGATAGAGATAAGATGCTCCGATGGCTTGGCCTTTTATCCCTTTCAGTGGTTGTCATCGGATACTATTTCTTCCTCCTTCCTCGCTTCGGGGGGATGAACAAAACACACGATATGCAGAACTATTTTTTCTCGACCTTCTACTGGAAAAACCCGGCGGCAGCATTCATCTCAATCTTTATTCCTCTTAATCTCTACCTGATATTCCATTCGGACAAGAGGATTGAGAAGGTTCTCTGGTCAATATCTCTCAGCCTGCACATTGCGGCTTTTATCCTTACTAGATCAAGAGGAGCATGGCTTGCCTTTCTTGCAGGTCTTCTTGCAATGGGCATATACATCTTCCTGAAAAGAGTTAAATATTGCGACCTCATAAAGCGCATCAGTTTGAAATATCTGTTGATACCCTTATCAGCAGCCGTCTTAATCGGTATTATCCTCCTTCCAAGGGATGTTCAAAGACAGAGCATCTCAACCAGTACCCAAACTGACGAACAGCAGGTTACGGAGGAGAGGTCCAGTTTCGAGCGGAAAGCCATGCTCTTGCTTGGTCTGGATGTTTTCCGCGACAGACCTATGGGAACAGGTGCCGGGGCATTTATTGCAGCCTATCCCAGCTATCTGCGAAACGATATCTACCTATCCAAGCACCTCCACAACCAGTATCTTCACTATTTGGTTGAAACAGGTGTAATTGGTTTTCTGCTCTTCTTCTCTATGATGCTTTTTATATGGCTTTCTCTTCTCCGGGGAAGAAGTCTCCTCTCGCCTTTTATTCTTCTGTCATTCACTGCCTTTTCACTGCATCTGCTCCTTGATTTCCACTGGACTTTCGGTGGCATAACCTTTCCACTTTTTGTGCTCCTTGGCATTGCCTCGGATAATCAAGAGGGCAGAAAAGTATTTTCAATCCCTCTGTCGGTATTCTTTACAATACTCTCCCTTATAGGTATTATGTCGGCTTCATCGATCGCCTTTCGAGAGAATGCTTTCCTTGATGAAGAGAGCTATGGAAGATGGATGGAACGGAGCGCAAAGATCTTTCCCTTAAATGCGGAGAGTCGATACTACCTGGCGAGATACTATCAGAGTATTGGTGAAAATGAAAGAGCAATGGAGCTTTACAAAGCAGCCCTTGAGCTGGAGGAAAATTCATCCTCAATTCACAATGCCTTCGGGAGCTTTCTCGTATCTCTGGGAGACACAGCAGATGGACTGGAGCATCTTCAGGAATCGATTTCACGGGCTCCGTTTTCATCTACAGCCAACCATAGAAGGGTTGGCGAAATTCTTTCTGCTCAGGGAATGGAAGAGGATGCACTTTTAGTTTGGACTGAGATGATCGAGCGCTTTTCGCGAAATCCACATGAAGAATATACTTCAAATACTTACTCCCACAGATATGATGTTGGCTATGCACTCAGGCAGATAGCCAGCTATTACAAAGCAAATGGCAAACCATCTGATGCACTCATCAAAGAGGCAGAGAGAATGGAAAGACCACGGCGAAAGGATGCATTGGCTGCTAAGGTCGGAATTGAGACCTTTTCACCAGAGTTCATTGCATATCAGCTTGTGGAGAAAAGCCTGGGTGATGAACAGATTAAGGCAATGGGCATATCGAGGGCCGGATATGACCTTCTTAATGGAAAAGCTGCAATTGAAGTATTTTATATTTCAGGAACAGATTCACTCTTGACCAGATATTTTAACTTCAATGCAGAACTACGCGAAGGCACGTGGAATATTACAGGTGGAAATCTTCGATGAACTTTCCAGCGCGATTTTCGAACATAGAAAAAATCGGTAAGGGCAGCTTTGGGGATATATACAAGGCCTTCGACAGTGAACTGTCCTGCGATGTCGCTATCAAGATCGTGTCTATGCCAGCTTCCTCGATATCAAGGGAGTTCAATCTCCTGAAAAGGAATCAGTCTCCTTATATTGCACGGGCATATGACATTTTCCACTCGTCTGAATGCACCTTTTATACAATGGAATATATCGATGGTAATCCAATAAGCTCATCATCCGAGAATTCAGAAGAGCTAATTGCCATGATCGCCCAGGCTGTTGAAAATATTCATGCCCTTGGTATAGTGCATAATGATATTAAACCCGAAAATGTTCTGGTCTCGAATGGAACTCCCAAGGTAATTGATTTTGGTCTGTCCTCTGGAGATTCGATCGCGGGAACTCTTTCCGGCTCACCTATCTATATGGCCCCCGAGCTTCTTTCAGGAAGAAAGCCAGACATAAANNATCCGATATATATGCCCTTGGACTGCTTGGATACGAGATTTTTGAGGGTTATAATCCCTTCGAAGGGATAGAACTGGATGAGCTACTGCCAAAAAAGAAAGAGGTGGAAATCACATTCCACAGAACCCCGGAAAAATCAAGAACAATTTTGAAAAACATGCTTTCCTCGGATCCCGCTGAAAGACCTGCATCAGCCTTTTTCCTTCGATACGCCCTGTCGGGCAATGGCAAGCTGGACCAGGCATTCCTACCCTACGGCCCCTCCATGATGTTCGATTTTATGAGAGAAATTGTGAGACGACTGGAAGGTCTGGATGGGGTCGATACAGTGAAGATAGCTGTTAAGGACAGAGAGCGTTATTCCAGAATGTTGACAGAGCTCTCAAGTGATCTGGCAAATGTGATTGACCTTTCAGACCTTCGGAGTGCCATAGCATACCTCGAATCAGAGCTGGAGTTAGAGGTCGAAGGCTCAACACAAAGCAGACTTTTGGAGCTCCTCGTCAGAAGATTTAACAGCGAGAGTGCAGTTCTTTATTTTTCTGGTCACATCGATAGAAAACTGCTTTCAATGCTGGAAAGAACTCAGGCAAATCTGCTCATCCTTCTTGAGGGCTCTTCTCAGATCAGTGTTGATAATCTCAATTCATCTGAGGTCAAGGGCTATCTTCAATATGTCCTCAACCCTGCAGGAGAGCTCGGACTACTTTCAGATCAGATTCTTACAAGAACAGCAGGTGATCTCAGGAAAATAGATAAAGAGCTTAGAACGCTGCTGGCAGATGGCTCCATTTTCGCAGCTGAGGGAGGCTGGAAATACAAACCCAAGTTGACAGAAACATACAATCCATCACTCATTGAATCTCGAATTCTGGGCATGCTAACTCTGGCAGAGATGCCTNNAATTGATCGACGCAATAACCGGTCTTTACCGTCTTGGGTATCTAAAAATCGAGAATGGATTGCTTTCAGCTGAGGGCTTTACTTATAATGAAGCTGATATTAGCATTCTGGCCAAAAAACTGTTAGAAGGTAACGATCTTCAGGTACGCATCCGTGGTCTTGAACTACTCGCCAAATCGGGGGGGGAAGTTATTGAAATCGGTGAAGAGCTGCTTAGACAGCTCAAGAAAGAACAACTCTATTGGCTTGCAAAAAGGGTATTCGCTGTTTTCATAGAGATAGATTACAAAAGGCTGAAACACCTCAAACTGGCCGGCCTTATGAACCGCTATACAGGTAATTACAGAGAGGCTCTCGGCCTGTATGACAAAGCCTTGAGAATAGCACAGATCTCCGATAATCCCATTGAAGAGAGCAATATCCTTAACGACATCGGGGTCATTCATCTGGAAAGCGGCGAATATCAGCTCGCTAAAGAGTATTTCAAACGTGCCCACTCCCTGGCAACTGAAGGAGGACAGCGGATACGCCTTCTATCAAATATAGGTGCAAGTAATCTGCTTCTGAGGGACTTCAAATCTGCAGAAAAGGACTTCCGTAAGGCACTGGAGATTGCCAATATGGAGGAAAACCGGCGTTTCGCGGCTGTTTTACACTACAATATTGGCAGCCTGTTGACCCGAACCGACCGTCAAGAGGCAATGGGCGAACTTGACAGGAGCATTGTCATCTCCACTGAGCTTGATTTGAAAAGGCTTCTTAACCTTGCCTTTGTTCAAAAGGCCGAGATTTATATGTTGAACTCAGAGATAGAACTTGCAAGGCACTCTCTTTCAGACAGAATGGACATTCTTGAAGTTTGGATGGCAAAACTCAAACTAAACCTGGTGACAGGTAAAAAAGATGTTATTGAAGATACTTATAGGGAGATTCTGAGAAGATCATCCTCTGCTTCTCTGGATGATCTCGAAAAGATATCCGAACTGGTATCAACAATCAATCTGACTGGCATTCAGCTTTTGAAGAAACCCGACTTCCTTCCTGTAATTTCAGTGATAAAGGGAAATGAAAGACTCTGGCTGGAGAGAGGAAATCCCTTCCTTGCCGCCGCAGTTTACTACCACCATGGCGAAAGCATTGGGATGGAAGATCAATTTGATTCAGGTTTCCCAAAGGCTTTGGCTTTGCTAAAAAATGGTCTGCTCTTGAGGAATAACAATGAACCTGAAAAATCAAGGGACAGCCTACTTGAAAGCCGGATGATCTTTGCAAAGCTGGGAAATGAATACTTCCTGACGAAGGTTGACATTGTATTAGACTCCCTTGAGAAGCAATCTACAATGATAACCGGCAAAGACACTATGGATATACTCGAAATGGTAAACGATATAGTTGAGGAGCTTGATTCAGAGCTTATAATCAGCAAAATACTCTCAAAACTGCTTGATCTGACTGGAGGAGAGAGAGCCATCCTCTTTCTGATTGATTCAATGGGAAGACCCATAGTTGAGGATGTTATGACCAGAAAAGGGCGGAGCTCTTCAGAAAAGGTCAGGTATTCCCGGAGCGTTATCCGCGATGTTATTGCAGCGAGGAAAGCCATCATCAGGGAGAATGTAATCTCTGATCAGGAACTGTCGACAAGGGATTCAGTCAAAAATCTTGATATTCGAATGGTATTGGCCTCTCCCCTGCTTGAAAAAGACGGGCTAATCGGTGTCATCTATATCGATTCGAAAATCGGCAGTAAACCATTTGGAGAAGCGATCATCTCATTAGTGGAGACTCTTTTGAAGACTGCTGCGATTGCACTTTCCAATAGCCGAAACTACGAAGAGCTGAAAAAGGAAAACCTCACACTTAGAGATCAAAGGAGATACGAAGATATCATCGGAAATTCGCCTGCCATCGAAATGGTACTGAGGAGAATGGAGATTGTTGCTCCAGAGGATATAAGTGTTCTTTTGATCGGAGAAACAGGAACAGGCAAAGATCTAATTGCAAGAACAATACACAGACTCAGCAGAAGGAGTGATGGGCCCTTTATAGCTATCAACTGTGCTGCTGTGCCGGAGAACCTCCTTGAGAGCGAATTATTCGGATATGAAAAGGGGGCTTTCACAGGAGCAGTGTCGAGAAAACTCGGCAGATTCGAGATTGCAGATGGTGGCACTGTCTTTCTAAATGAAATAGGTGAAATGAATCCCGATCTGCAGGCGAAATTGCTCTCCTTCCTCGAAAGCAGAACATTTCAGAGGCTTGGCGGTCTGGAAGATATAAATACAGACATAAGAATCATATCTGCGACAAATGTTGATATGGATAAAGCCATTTCCGATGGCAACTTCCGAAGTGATCTATTCTATCGGCTGGGCAGAATAACAATATCTATCCCACCACTTCGCAAAAGACGAGAGGATATTCCCGACCTTGTCCGATACTTTGCAGAGAGATTCTCTGAAGAGCTCGGAAGGGATGTAAAAAAAATTGATACCAGGGTGATAAGACAGCTTATGATGTCCGACTGGCCTGGTAATATACGTGAGTTAAAGAACACAGTAGAAGAACTTGTTCTCTTTACCCGGGACGGAAGAATAGATGATATCCCATCCAGAATCGAAACAGACTTACCCCTCCCCGAAAACTACCGGGAGCTTAAAAAAGCTAAGGATGACATCGAGAAAAGAACCTTAGAAAATGCTCTTAAGCTGCACAACTGGAATATCAAACAGACAGCTGAGAGTTTTGGTATCAATCGGACCCGTCTACATCAGTTGATCAACAAGCATAGATTGCGTTAATGTCTCTATTTATTACACTATGTAATTAAATATTACTCAAAAGTAAACATCTTAAGACCTATTTATAGTTAGCTTTACGTGCTCTTGACACTTTTTAGTGTCATTATTCCTTACACATTGACTTTTAGGTAATTTTATTTATCTTGTTAATTACCTGATATAAAAACCTTTAGCTGTGTTGGCACGTATATTGCTGTATCTGCAGCGGAAGGTTTCTAAGAGTTGATAAAAAGGAGGTACGATGTACTTGAAAAGGACCTTTGTGCTGCTTATGCTTATTGTGGCTTTTGCCGCAGCACAAACAGATATTACTCCGCCTGTAGTAGTGGGCACAGAGCCAGCCCATGAGGAAACAGGTGTTCCGCCGACACACTTTATCGGTGTGACTTTTAACGATACGGCAGTACCGCCGGATATACCTTCGGGTGTTGATACTTCTACCATTTCAATGAATATTTCTTATGGAGTTGAATCATTCGACGTTACAGACGATCTTGAGTTCAGCCACCCCGCAGGTTATCCATTGGCTGCTGTCTACCATCCGACCGAGCCATTTCCTGCACTGGCTGAAGTAACTGTCACACTTGCCTTTGCAGATATCGCAGGCAATTGGGCAGATCATTCCTTTACTTATACTGTAGCGGGTTACACACCCGGGGAAGATATCTGTCCACCATTTGTAGAGGCATGGCTCCCTATGGGATGCGTCTATCCGGATTCGGCAATCAGAATTGAGGTTCTTGATAATGCAACGGCAAGCTGCGGTGACCCATCGGATCTGGATCCCACTACTGTTCATGTATATGCTAATGGCACCGATGTAACATCGCTTGTAACGATTGAACCGGCAGACTGGCCCCATGGACATTGGATATCATTTGCCCACCCAGGTGGATTCACACCAGGCAGTGAAGTTCGTTTATGCATCGATGGGATGGACAATGCCGGCAATGCCTTCGAGGATTGCCATACATATAATATATGCTCTGACACCCCCCTTGACCTCTGCTCACCTGTTGTGGCAAGCTGGGCCATAGGCGACCCGTGTCTTGAACCCGGAGCATATCCTGGTGTCTATATTACTGATGTCCTAGATTCGATCGAGTGCCCCGATCCATCAGGTGTAGATCCTGCCTCCATAGCAGTCTATATCGACGGTGTGAATGTAACACCAGCTGCATACATCGTTCCAGAGGGTCCCTTTGGAAGATGGGTTGAATGGAGACATATTGAACCTCTGCTTGCAGGGCACGAGCTGTATATGTGTATTGAGTTTGCGGACTTTGCTGGTAATATTGCAGAAGCATGCGAGACAATATATGTATGTGATGAGACCTCTTCAGACACATGTGCCCCGGATATCTACTTCGGTGGTACAACCGGCACCTGTGTTGAGCCCACGCATACATTTATCATGGAGATAACCGATATGATTCCCGGCTGCCCTGATTCAAGGGTTGATCCCGAGTCAATCATACTCTGGCACGGAGGAACTGACATCACAGCAGAGGCAGAGATCACGGACAGAGTGCACGATGTCAGAGTTGCCTGGACTCCCCCTGAGCCTCTCATGCACGGTTCTGAGATACAGCTTTGCGTAGATGCCGAAGATTTTGAAGGAAATCATTCAGAAGATTGCTTCATCTGGGACATATGCGCAGCACCTGTCGATGAGTGCCCACCGATCGGTGTCTGGGCTTTGACACCTGCCAGATGCATAATGTCCGGAACCCCTGTAGTGGTTGAGATGGATGACCCGGATGGCGCAGGATGTCCATATTCGGGTGTAGACGAAAGTACCATCGGGGTTTGGATAGACGGGGTTGAGGTCACAGACGATGCAATTATTGAGGTAAGAACAGAGGATGTTAGAATTCAGTATTCACCCGACTGGGCATTGTACGAGCCAGGTGACTCCTTCCACATTTGCATGGACGGAGCCGATTTCGCAGGGAACTGGTGGGAAGACTGTGTTGTCTACCATATCTGCGGGGATACATGGGAAGACCTTTGTCCGCCTGTTGTTCATGAGTGGTATCCGCTACACGATACATGCATAACATCCAGCTCATACATCGGCGTTCTCATAGGTGAAGACTATGATTCAGCTTGCGGACTTGAATCCGGTCTCGACTATGAATCCATCCATTTCTTTGTAAACGACATGGATGTGACAGGTGACTGCCTTATACTTCCTGAAGGAGAAGCAAGGCTCATAAACTGGACACATCCTCCACTTGAACCCGGCACATATACTTTCTGTGTAACAGCATACGATATGGCAGATAATCTCCTTGAAGAATGCGTCACAAGAACTGTCTGCGGAGAAGTTGTAACCGATACAACCGGTCCGGAATATGTGTCTGTAATTCCAGGGGATGACTGCCTGACAGTTGGACGGGCAATACACTATGTAATCAACGATGTATCAGGCGTTGAACTGCCATCAATCGGAGTATGGGTTGACGATTTTGAGGTCACTGAGTTTGCTGAGATCGGTCCCGCATATGAACCTGGCTCTGCAGAGGTAACTTTGATGCTCGACTGGTCGGCCCATGCAGCAGGCGATGAGATCTGGTTCTGCCTCGAAAGTGCAGATATCTACGGCAATGTTTCCGAAAACTGTGATTGGATTGACATCTGTGAACCGGATACAATTGATCCTGTCGATGAATGCCCTCCGAGAATATTCTGGGCAATAGAGCCTGGGGAGTGCTTTACACCGCCACTTGTATTGGAGCTCGATGACCTTTCCCCTGAGTGTATTGCGTCCACAGGTGTTGACCCTACATCAATAGTACTGACTATCGGTGACAGATTCGTAACCGATGATTTCGATATTGAGGTGAGGGATACAGACGTTCGCTTGGAACAGATCGGCGTGCTTTCTGCACCTGGTACAACTTTCGAGCTTTGCATCCATGCGATGGATTACAACGACAATCTGGCTGAAGATTGTATGATCCTCACCATGTGTCCAGATGATACATTACCACCTGATACTCTGGATGTATGTCCACCCGAGATAGTCTTCGAACACGCAGAAGAATGTGTTCCAGTCGATCACATCTTTGTCATGGAGGCATTTGATCATATACCAGGTTGCCTTGCTTCCGGCATTGACATCGAGTCTATTGAGCTGTGGCATGCGGCATCTGAGATAACCGCTGATGCAACCATCTATATGAGGGACGGCCATGCATATATAGAATGGGCAGCCCCAACACCACTGATGCCAGGCTCAGAGATAGAACTCTGTGTTGACGTTTCAGATCTTGCGGGTAATCATTCCGAGGAATGTCACATCTGGAATATTTGCCATGACGACACATTGCCACCGGACACAACAGACACCTGTCCTCCGAGGATATTCTGGGCATGGGAGCCCGGTGTATGTCTTCCAATCGATCATCACCTTGTCCTCGAACTCGACGATCTTTCGCCCGAGTGTATGTTCCAGACCGGTATTGATGCGAGCTCCATCCACCTTCACATTGGTGACACCGATGTCACAGAGTCCTTCGAGATTGATGTCAGGGAGGATGATGTGAGAATAGAGCATGTCGGAGCGATGCTTCCTCCGGGAACAACCTTTGAGCTTTGCATTGGTGTGATGGACTTTGCCGACAATGTTGCGACAGATTGCATGATGTTCACTGTCTGTCCTGATGATACATTACCACCCGACACAACGGATACCTGTCCCCCTGTAATCGCCTTTGCCCTTTCACCTGAAAGATGCATAGAGCCGGATGCAGTTATTGTGGCAGAGATCGGAGATGTCGGACCGGGATGTATATATCAGAGTGGCGTGGACCCTGAAAGCATACATATCTTCAGAGACGATATTGATGTCACAGAATGGTTCGATATCGATGTCAGACCAGCGGATGTAAGAATCAGTGCCGAAGACCACCCTCTCTTTACTCCGGGCGAGTCCTTTGTGCTCTGTGTCGAAGCTGCAGATATGGTCGGCAATGTTGAGGAACACTGCGCTACTTATACTGTCTGCGTAGATGACACGACATATACTGATGAATGTCCTCCTTATCTTGTTTCATGGGAAGCGTCAGAATGTCTCGAACCGGGTGCTCCATTTGTTGCTGTCCTTGCAGACAGGACCGGACCGGATTGCCCTGAAGCATCGGGCATTGATCCTGAAAGCATAGTCTTCACTCAGACCCATGGCGATATGACAGACGAATTCATGTATGTTGTTGACCCAATGGGACCCTTCAGCATTGCCCTGGGATTCGAGGTCTGGGGAGGTGCAACACCCGGCGATCACTTCATAGCCTGCCTGACATTCGCAGATTATGCTGGAAACAGCGTTACCGCTTGCGATACATTCAATATCTGTGAGGATGACACACTGCCACCGGACACAACCGACACTACCCCACCATGCGTAACAGCGTCCTGGCCAGCTTTTGGTGACACTCTTTCTGTCAGCTTCATAGACCGTGAAGGCCTTTGCTTCCACCTCTCCGATCGATGCGGTGGCTCATTTATGGCAAGCGGCATCGACATAGAGACCATAGAAATAACCACCGACGGTGTGCTGTATACATACGAAGAACTGACTATCACCCACGACCCGGTCACAGGTGAGCTCTATGCATGCATCCCCCCATTCACACATGAGTGGACAGAGGGAGCACACGAAGCGCAGATCACTTTCTCTGACAATGCCGGTAACTCTGCAACAGAAACAATAATCTTCGTTCTGATTACCGAAACGCCTGAGGATCTTGATCCCCCATGCTACACTTGGCCTATTGATGATGGTGACACCCTGGCAGCGATCACCCATGCCCTGTCAATTGATATCTGTGATATCTGTGGAGATGTAGATGAATTCTCAGGTGTCGATCCAGAGTCGATTACGCTGATTGTCGAGCACAGCGGCGCAACTCTTACCCCTGACTTCGAACTGGAGCCAAATCGTTGCGGTGGCTACACATTATCAATGATACACGGTGAATGGGAAGAGGGCACATACACAATATGTATTACAGCCTCAGACCATGCAGGGAATACCTCAGACGAATGCCTGACCTTTGTCATCGATGAAGGCTTTGTGCCGCCAGAGGACACAGCACCACCTTGCGGCGAATGGAGTTTTGAGGACGGCGCAACACTCGATATGCACGAGATGATCGTGATTGAGGTCTGCGATCTTTGTGGCGACACTGCAAGCGGCGTATCAGGGGTTATGCCCGAAGGAATAAGCCTTACACTCTCAGCATGTGGCGAAGATGGCGAGCCTGTCCCAGAGGACTGGGTCACCATATCTCCCATCTATTGTGCAGGTGTAGGCATACACATAAGCCCCTTTGACGGGTGGCTGGATGGATGTAATCTGCTCTGCATAAGGGCGGAGGACGAAGCCGGCAATGTCTATGAAGAATGCCGTGAGTTTACAATAGACGATGTGCCACCGGTTGATGAAACACCTCCATGCGCAGAAGGTTTTTATCCTGCCGACGGCAGCGTGGTCACACCTCCTGTACTCCATCCCGGGCTTACACTCTGTGATATATGCGGTCCCGCAAGGGATGGCACGGGCGTTGACCCAGAGTCAATAATAATGATGATCGACGGTGTCGTGGTTGACATTGTTACAGAGCCTCTTGAAGAGTGCATGGGCTTTGAGGTCTGGTATCCAGATACACT
>NPIE01000643.1_pt1 | contig 11835 bp, 9 predicted proteins | sample 8637661 | NCBI WGS metagenome assembly NPIE01 (sample SAMN07420842, study PRJNA396082) | bioreactor metagenome | isolation source: sample BA12 brine-fed electro-methanogenic bioreactor BA | place: Japan: Kochi | collected 2016-12-09 | reverse complement strand
GCCGCGAAGCTTCATCGGCCTGCTTGAGGTCACTCATTTTCACCTGTTCGCCATGGGATTTTTCTTCGTTGTTTTCTCTCACCTGGTTCTCTTTACACCGTTTCGGAAGCAGATCAAAACTGTTCTGGTCTGGTTGCTGGGGGGAGCGATTCTGGGGGATATGACGGCAGGCTGGCTGATTCGCTATTTGGCCCCTCAGTTTGCGTTGCTCAAACTGGCTTCTTTCTGGTTGCTCCAAGGCGTCTCCCTCATCATGATCCTGGGTCTGTTAGTTGCCCTTTTTCAGCAAGAACGTGACAAGGGGATCAATAGTCAGCAGGACAAGTTTTGAGTTAAGCCACACCGGGGCTGCCTGAAAACAAGCGCGAGAAGCGTCCCTGATTGTTGATGGAGGCCGAATCACCCCAAGTTTTTTTCGGAAGAGCAGCCATTGCCCCCTCTTAAATAGCGCTACAGCATCTTTAGTTCTTCGCTGCGGCGCTCTTATTCTCCCTTGTTCCGGATTGGTTGAATAGATTTTCAAGTCATAATTTCCAGTTGCTGGATCCTGTTGTTGAATATTGTGTACCCATTGCAGAATATTCAACACTTGCAAAGACCTTTTGTCTTTCAGTGCCTAAAATATCCCGTTCTTTCTGGATGATGCCCACCTGCTGCGCTTTTATGCCGAACGTAAAAGAAGCCTCCAAGTCTGGTTCTGCGGCTTGATCTTTCTGCCGTGGGTCGATGGTTCGCTAATTTTAGTAGCAGCCTGCTTCTTTTGGCATGAAAGCTGTTTATCAACAGGTACCTCCTGATTTTCTCCCTCTGTCCTGAGCATGACGGTAAAAGGCTCAATTCTGTCAAGAGAGGAATAACCCATGAAAATTCGTCGCGTCGTGATTGTGATGGTGATATTGACAACTGCGCTGGCAGCTTTAATCACTCTTAATGGCAAAGATGCTGCGAGTGAGGCGTTTGCCGAGTTTACCGTGGCCAACATGACCTGCAGTTCCTGCGTCCAAAATATTCAGACATCTCTTAGAGATGTGCCCGGCGTGAGCACCGTGGAAGTCAGCGTCACGACCGGTCGCAGCCGCGTATCCTTCGATCCGACGCAAACGGACGAAACGATCATTGCCGACAAAATAACAGCTTCCGGCTACCCGGCCCGGGTCAACTATGTGCTCTCAGTTCAAGAGAACCGCGCACTGCAGGAAGAAGAGAACAGGCTTGCCGGAAAATTCGTCGCCCGGATAGGAACACGGTTGATTGCGCGGGAGGACTTTCAGGCGGCCGTCGAGATGCAGCGCAGACGAAGCGGCAGCCAGGGCGGCGAGCAGAACCTGATGCGTTCGACCTGGGAGAGACTGCTGCAGAAAGAGGTTCTGCTCGTGGCTGCAGAGAAAAACTGCATTGTGGTACAGGATGGCGAGATACAGGCCGAGATGAAAAGAATGCGCGCGGCCATGCCGGGCTTCAATGACATGATTGCTCAACGATACGGGAGCATCGAGTCTTTTGCCGATGCGGTTAAAACCGATATGACGATCCGGCGCCTTATTGAGGAAGCGGTTCTCACTGGGGAGGAAAATCCCGCCACACGCAACCTGAAGCTGCAAACCTGGTACGCAGAGCAGGCCGCTGCGACCGAAATCCGCATCCTTGATCCGCAGCTTAAAGCTGCAATGAGCCAAGGGGGCGGGTGCGGTGGAACATGTTGTTGATAGATGAGGGTCCTATTATTCTTTTTGCACCATAAAGCGTACAATTTGTGGATCACCGATGAATGTTTTATGGTCGGCGGCAGAAACGCCAACAGCGATTCTCAGTAGTCGAAGCCGAGAAAGGAAAAAGGCGAGCGCAATCTGAGCGTGCCAACAGAAAAGGGCCAGCGAGAACACGCTGGCCCTTTAATTTTTACTTGGTGCGCGATGCAGGATTGGCTCCGGAGTGGACTGTATGCGGCGATTTTCTTCTGCTGAAAGAGGCTTGCCGCGCAGAAGCTCTATCTCACTAAAGGATTGACTAAAATCATCAATCAAACCTGACCGCCTGTCCCTATCCAATTTTGACACCATCCGAGCATATATTCGCAATGCAGTGCTAAGCACGTGCAGGCCGAGATGGGCATAAGTTTCCCTGTTCGCCAATAAAATAACATATCGATAACGATATGCTCGACCATTTTCGAGGTGTTTCGGTGGAAAAAACAATATTTCTGGGTCAAACAGATTACCCACGATGCGCAGGAACTCTGTACACTGCCCCACAACCATGTCGCACGCAGCATTATTGGTTACTCCAGAATCTACATGCCCTACATTAACCTCATATTCTTGCCCAATATATGCGCCTTTGCCCATGCCCTTCTCCTTTTGGATAAGATATGGGCTTATGTTACCTCTGCCTCCTGAAGGTCTTCCTGTCGAAAAAACCGTTTTTTTGGCCTTATTCGTGTGGTATCACTGTCTGATTCCCATATTTCGCAAATTTTTAAAACTTCTTACTTTATATGTTAATTTTGTGGGCAAGCGCAGGTAAGCGCATTGTAGAGATCGAGGGAATAAGTATTGTGTGGAATGATTAGACCAGATGGATTGACTAAGACCGTATTTTTTGCTCCCTACGATTATTCGCACAATTTTAATGTTTCACGCAACAGCACCTCCTGCTCCAGCCCTACCCCCCAGCGATCCATCATCTTGACAATCCTGGCCACATCAGAATCCTTGCTCTTTCTGATCCTCTGGAAAACGGCCTGGCTATCGTCCAGCAATTGTCTTTTTCCATATTTCTTGAGTAGATCTTCCAGATTTCCCGGGACATAGAGTGCAGTACGCCGGGGGCGTTCCTGTTTCAGCCGCAGATATTCATCGAGCCCGACCGGATCATAATCTCCGAAATGGATGATTTGGGCCCCGCCCATCGCCGCAGAAGAGAGCCAGCCGACAATCCTCTGGCTCATGCGTCCCTGCGCAAACAACGCCAGATCAACGGAAGGATCAATTTTTTCGATATTCCAGAAGACTTCAAGATTTTCTACCACGGCCAATACACCGGAAAATCCCCAGACCTTTTCATCGGTGATATGCAATGCCGCCACCCCGGCTGCATTCGTCCATTGAGCCACCGGCAGAACCTGATCGCCTGCCTCCAGTTGGGCCGAACCAAAGCCGCGCAACAAGACTGTGAGAGGGCCGAGTTCGCGGCTTTTTTTGGCATCGCGCTGCTCCAGCACCGCCCTGGTTCGCGGGAGCAGATCAGAAGATATGCCTTCGAGTCCTGACGGATAAATGCGGCGGATAAAGACCCCAAGACTTTCAGCGTTGGTCAGGACCACGCGCCGCCCGGCGCCGCTTTTCTCCTCCACCAGCACACCTGCATCGAACATCCCCTGCAGACGCGCACGGTCACGCGCGGACAGGCGGCTTGCGGGCACGGCCCCCTGTGTGAGAAGCAGCCCGAGTTTTTCAGCCAGCGCATCAATCGCCATGAGCAGGTCCTCGTTCAATACGGACCAGGGAGGTTTTGGGATCAAGCAGCACCCGACCGTTATGCTCCCGCAGAAAATACAGGTTATCGGCAGCCTCCATGGCTTCGGGGCTGGCCAGCACGGCAACAAAACCCATTTTGCGCGCCTCCTGGACGATGGCGCTCAGGTTCTCCCGATCAAGACTGGAGGCTTCATCGAGATAGAAAGGGATTGACACCTCCTTACCACTCAGAAGCCCCTTGAGCAGCAAAAGGTTGATCAGTACTTTGATGGTGATGGTGGTGCCGTTGGATTCAATGGAATCCAGATGAGGATAGCGGCGCGTTTCGCCATTGATACTGGTGACTTCAAAATGCAGGTCAAAGAGATCGGCCAATTCGACGCGGCGGTGCCGGCTGAGAAGGTCACCCAATTGCTCATGGGCTTCGCCGATGGCCCCACTGTCGCCGAACAGGGGCATGGCATCGGCTTCCACCAACGTCTTGATGCGCTTGGTCCATTCGGGGTGCTCACGAAGAATCAGGCGCAGGCGCGCAAGGTTGGAAATGGAGATTTTTCCCAGGCGTCTGTTCAATTCATCGATACGGCTCTTGAGGGTGTCCAGATCGCGGTTGAGGCCTTTGAAGGCGCTCTGCAATCCGGCCGCCAGACTCTTCCAGAGTTCCTGGGCAGCCTTTTCCCGCTCGCTCAGTGCTTCGACCTGTGCCTGCAGGTTGGCCAGGGTCGCGGCCTCGTCCTCACCGGCATATTTGCCGTAAGTGCGCTGCTCAACGCTGCGGAAAAGATCACCAAAATGCTTTGCGACCTCGTCATGTCGATTGAGGCTGCGCTCATAAAGTGCGATAAGGTCATCCAGCTTGCGTCCCTCGGTAGCAAAGGGTTCGGCCGGCCAGGAAGAATCCGGCGCGCGCATTTTACGGATTTTTTCCCGGAGTTTGTCCTGGCGCTCTGCAAGTTCACCTTCCTGTTCCTGAAGCGCGCGCTTTTGATCGTGGATGGCGGTCTTGCGTCGGAGCATCTCTTCCAGGTGCTCTTCCAGCTGCGCCTGTCTTTTTTCCAGATCGCGCACTTGTCGTTCAAACAGCTTCATCTCAGGCAGACGCTGTTCAAATTCTCGATAGCGGTGAAGCCGCCCTTCAAGCTGGCGGAGTTCCTGGCGCAGAGTGTCCCTCTCTGAAGTCATTTGCCGGGTATTTTGCGCAGCGGCCAGAACCTCGCGCTCGCGCCGCAATGCGCTATCCTGCTCCTCGATGCGAACCTGCAAGGTCCGGGCATCGCGGTAGGAGCTCAAATCCGGTGCTTTCAACGCGTCAAGAACAACCTTGATGCCTTCACCCAAGTAGACACCCTGGTTGATCCTCCCCAGGAGATTGGAAAGGGTTGTCTTGAACTCTTGTTCGTCCAGGATGTTGAGCTCCTCGCCGTAGAGAAGTCCAAGGATTTGCGGATTGATCAGGCGAAACACCTGGTCCTGCTCTTCATCGGACAGCAGGGGAAACAGTTTGGCCGCGGCGTTGCGTGAGAACTGTTTAAGCTGGCGCTGCATGGTCGCAAGTTCGGTCTCCATCTTCTGCACGCGCATTCCCACCTGCTGCGGCGACACATCGATAGCCTGACCGAGAGCCGCACCCAGGCGATCAATCCGGCTTTCGAGTTCATGGCAGCGGCTTTCCTCAAAATCGGCCAGATAGTCCCGAAATTCAGCAACATCTTTGGCATGCTGTTTAAGCACGCCTTTGTGCTCTCCGATGTTTTCGAGCAGCATGTCGCGTTCTTTCTTGACCGCCCTTTCCTCCTCGCCGATGCGCGCCTGTTCGTCATTCAGATGGGCGATGTTTTCGAGAATCTCTTGTTTTTGGCGCAGCGTTTCTGCTTCTATTTGTGCATAGCTTTCGCGAATCTGCTGCCAGAGCCCAGGCAACTGCCGACGCAGTTGGTCACGTTCGCTGGCATGCTCCAGGACATGGTGCACATCCTCAACAATGGTCCGCAGCTCCGTGAGCTCTTGAGCTTCGCGGCAGACTTTGCGGTATTGGCTCGAATAACCGAGTTCCAGATCGATCTCACGCTGCTGAAAATCGCCCTGATGAATATCGAGGAGAAATTGCTTGAGTTCAGCCTGGCGCAAATGGGCCAGGCGCAGCAGATTGCCAAATACGGCGCGAAAGCGCTCGTAGTGATCGCGCTGACGAATAGGAACCAGACCGAGGTTAACGCCTTTGTTCTCCCCGAGCCCGGTCAGTGCGGCGCGCAAGTGACGCGGCTCCAGCAGCCGATAATCTTTGGCGGCCAGGCGGCTGCGGATCTCTTCGGGGGAGCGAATGCGCCGCTCTTCATCAAGATAATCCACCGGGTCAAATTGTCCCTGATAGGCAAAGCGCTGGAACTCATAGCTGCGCACCGGCCCCAAACCCCGCACTCCGACCACCTGATATCCGACCGGGGTCAGGCATTCAAACAGCAGGTAGCTGTTCTGGTCGGGAAAGTAATATTTGCGCGTTTCCGACATCTCCCGCGAAAAGTGCATATTGCGCTGATCATCAATATAGAGAAACTGCAGCACCGCGATGAGCGAGGTCTTACCGACATTATTGGGACCGACAAGATGCAGGGGGGTGACCAGTTCGATCTCGCCGTAATCGTATTTGCCGGAGCGCAGCAGCACCAGGCGCGAGGGGCCAACAATGGTCATGGCGCAGACTCCTGCTGTGGTGTGGCGTCATGCTGCTTGAGAAGCTCGGCACAGACATCGAAAAAGCGATAGGCCGGCGCACGAAAGCGAAAGGTGTCGTCACTCAGGCGCTGGGCGAAGCCGAAACGATCGAGCTGGCGGATGATCCCGCGCAGGTCATCTTCGCCAGCCGCACCGGCTTCCTTAAGATACGCCCGGTAGCGCGCTCCTTTAAAATGAGGCAGATCCGGCACCGAAAAGGTTTGCGTCATCAGGGATTCCACCACCGGCTCCCCCTGATCTGAAAGAGACTCAATCAGCACAAAGACGAAAACGGCCATGCGCGAGGCCTGAGGGCTCAAGCTGTCCCGACCGCGAAAGTAAAAAAAATCCCGCGGATGGTATTCGAGACGAAAGCCCAAATGGTGGAACAGATCCTGAAAGGCATCGAGGTGATCACGCAGCGCCCAGTAGGGCTTGCCGTCTTCGGGACAGAGGTGGCGACCACGGCGCAGGGCATCAAAAACGTGGCTGAGCTGCGGCAAGGCAAAGGGGCTGTCTTGAGTCATAGAATTTTCTCCAGGCGCACCGGCCGTGAAATCAGGGTAGCGTCGGATAACGCATAGCGCTTGTCTTGCTCGGAAAACTGCATCGGGCCTTCATGATCAAGATAGATCCGTCCGTAGGCTCTGACCAACTCCCCCATGCCCGCTTCGGGATATTGCTCCAGCAACCACGCCAGAAGATCATCAACGGGCAAAGAGCAACTTAGCCGGTCAAGAAGTTCAGAAGGAAGGATGAAGTCACGTGCCGTCGTTTCATCTGCTTTAGGAAGCGGGTTTGGAGGGAGCGGCTCGTAATCATGAATCCCATGGTAAAAGGCTTCCAGAGAGGTATCGGAAAAAAGTCCTTCAACCCGCCAGGTGGGCAGAGCCAGCCAGTCATCCATTTGCAGGTTGGCCATCCCCAAGCGATCCAGTCTCTCCAGCGCCAGAGAGGCTCCGCGCACCAGAGCGCTTTCCTGCCTGAGCGACACATAAAGGGGTTCGACTTCGTGCAGTGCTTCACGAAAATCCTCTGCGACATCGCGCCGCAGGCGCAAAAGCCTTGCGCGGCTGCGCGAGAATTCGCGGGCCAGGGCGCCATCAAGCGCAAAAACCTGCCCACTTTTGTATAGTCCACGCTCCAGATCATCAAGGCTTGCATCCATGGCTTTTTTCACATCGATGAGATCCCGCAGCGGCTCAAGGTAGCGGTTCCACAGACGGTTGATGATTTCAAAACGCTCGCGTGTGCTGCGCTGTTCACGGTTGGATTTGAGCTTAAGGACTTCTGCGATAATGGCCTCGCGATTGGCATGGGAGTCTTGCCGGATACGCTCAATCAATTGCGCAATGTCGGCAAGGGATCGTGCCGCTTGGTTGCCCAGGTTTTCCCGGGCAGCGGCATCGAGTTCCTGGCGCAGTTCCTCCAGGTCGGACAGATACCCCTGGATGACCTTAGCAGATGTCAGGCGGTGCTCACGTAGCAGATAGGAAAGCAGCCCACGCACCGGGGCCGTCAGCTCAAAGGTTGCCGTGGCATCGGGAATGGGCTCGATGATGCCAAATGAAATAAGTTGCTCGATGATCGTTGAGGTAAGCGGATCGCCCTCGGCCCGTTGGGACTCGATCAGATCACGCAGATCGGCTTCGGCAAATCCCTCGGTGCGATAAAACAGATCGAGGAGCAGTGGATAATAGCGACCGGCGAAGCGGAAGAAGCTTTGAGGGTTGGTAGCCATGCCCTGATTCTATGGCCTAACGGAAAAAATGCAAAGCAGAACAATCGCCCGCAGAGAGGCTGTCCTGGCGCGGTCAATCTCTGCTGAGTCACTGCTGACTTCATTGAGCAGCGTAGGCTTTGCTATCTTGAAAAGATCTGATTCGCAAACGATGCGCAAAACGCCGGCATTGAGCATCGGTAGATGGCACAGAGCTTTATGAGTTGTCGGATCATTTACCGCAGTACGCAAATGTCTCTGTTCGCCGTATGTCTCCGCCCAGACCCGCCTCTCCTGGGAAAGGTGACGGCCGCGACCACTCCATGCGACGAGTTCCGGGTAATTTCGCAGCAGGGCTTTTCCTACAGGCGATATAGCCCCTTATTTCACTCCTTGCAACAGATGCCTCGCTTTGGCAAGTCGCGCCGTTATTACATCGCCGATGCGCAATGCGATAACGCGGTGCAGTCCATTCTCGACAAAAGAATCTATCAACACCTTTGTCTCCGTCTCTATCCAGTCGGCCAGTCGTTTCACCTCAGCAAAAACTACTCGCTTCCCAATTCCCGCCTGTTGGGCAAACTCCTCCAGGTTTGAGACGGACAAATACCGGGGATCTTTCTGCTTGCCCATGCGCATGGCGAATTTATTATTGACCTGTCCCTCATAAGCAGCAGTCGAAAGAAGATCATAGAAGGGGGCAAGTCGCACCGCTGCCTTGTCATAGGTAAATGAGAGGTTTTTGCCGTGGGCATCAGCATTGCCAATCAGGAAGTTAAACAGAGCCCAGCTCAGAAGTGCGTCCGTGTCGGGCAAAGGCTCGGTACTCCATTCGCGAACGAGATGAAAGACGTCCTGAAACCCCGGCCCACCGTGTGCCTCATATTTAAGCGCGGGCACCACCCCGAGCGCTTGGCAGAAATCCTCTTGGTGGATGCGAAGCGCCACATCGCCTGGCGACCGGCGGCGGTCGTAGCGCTCGACCATGTACACAGGCTCGCCCCCCAACTCAACAATGTCGACCGAGGGGACAGAAAGGCCAACTGCCCGGGCAAGTTTCATGCAAAACGCTTCGTTGCCAACTGTATCCTCAAGTTTCTCTATGGCGGTCTTCAGAATATGGGAGGAAGGGGCCCCTCCTTCCGGGATATGGAAGCTCCCGCCGTCATAAAGAACCGGCAACTTGTTCTGGGCGCCGGCAAGAGAAAGTCGGACTCCCTCTTCATCGGCCAGGAAGGGATGCGTGGGCAATTGCTTCAATAATGTGCCGAGTTCCTCCTCTGTGATCTTGCGATAAACGCCTTCGGTCGCCGGAGTATGCCCTGGCAGTAGGACCGAGACCGCACCGGCGCAATCCCCCCCCATTCTTTCGAGCAGAGCAAAAGAATTCTCCTTTGGTATTCCCAGGCGCCGAACGGTCTGCTCCAAAACATCGCCTTCGGGCAGCAGATTGGCAAAAAAGGCCCGAGTCGGTTCATCGCTAAAGACTTGCTTGCCCAGCGGAAGATGGCGCGAAACCGGTGCCGCTTCCGGAGACCTCAGAAACTCCTCTCGATAAGAAAACCCGAGTTGCCCCCTATTGTCCTGAAACAGTTGTCCGACCCAGGTGCTGTTTAAGTACACATCCAAATGCGGCATCTATTGATCCTTGAAAGGGCTTTGCGAGCGGGGATAGATATAGATTTCCAGACCGAGGGTACGCAGCACCTGCATAATCTTGCCGATTTCTGCCGTTTCTTTTCCGTTTTCCAACTGAGACAGGAATTTCGTCCCCACACCAGAGAGTCCCGCAGCTTTCTCCTGAAGAATTCCCTGCTCCTTGCGCTTACGTCGAACCGCGTCTCCGATATCCTTGGTCGTTTTCATGCAACCATACGACGGTTTTTGCTCTAATTGGTTATCCATTCATCTCCCCATCAGGAATTTGTCCGCGCGGACATTTTTAGAAATAAAATCTCTTCAACGACCAAATATGTCCGAGCGGAAAAATTAAACGTGAAATGCGCCCAAACTCTCTCGATATGTCCGCTCGGACATTTTTTCTTTTTTAACGAACAAAGTCAAGAAAATATGTCCGTTCGGAAAAACAGCATAAGGAGTGGGGCCAGCTCACGAAACGGAAAAAAAACCGGACGCTAAGGTACTGAGCAGGTATTGACAGCGGAAACATGCTGGAGGACGTTGGTGATAGGGGGCATTTCAGAAAACAGAAAATAAAGCACGTTAAGGCCGTGCGGCGGGGGTTAGTGTCCGGGTTGCTACGAAAATGGCCATCTTGAACGTTCTATAAAACCTAAGGCAAAGCAGAATCCCAATGAAGAACAACTTTTAAGAAAAGCCCTGCCTGAAAAAACAGGTTGGGCCTTTGTGTGTTTTGGATGTGGTGAGTTGTGAGACACCTGAAAGTGTCTACAAAGCAAGGGGCGATTCCCCCCTGATTCTCTGAAACCTGAATCTGTTAACCAGATTTGAATTTTGCCCCACCAACGGCACTTGGATAAAATTACAGAAAGGCCGCACTCAGGTGACCTTTAGCCATTCATTGCGGGTCAAATTGGGACGCCGATGCGCCCCCCTCGAAAGTGGGTCATTTTTGCAAGCCGACCTACATGCCGAGATAGTGCGGAATTTGTGGAGCCGTTAATCAGCGTCTATAGAGATTCACTCTTATATCATCATCAAGGAAACTACCCTCACTCCATGACGAGATAATGTTTCTTGAATCAAGCCATCTGACCAATTTCTGATTCTCAGGAGTGTTTTCCAGTCTCGGCTTATTGTAACCAGTTTTTATTTCGGAAAATGGTTTCGATAGGTTGGCCAAGACATGACGCACTTCGTCATCCGCCATAAGAGAGTGATATTTGTTTAGAAGTGAAATTTGCGTTGCTATGGGCGTAGAATGAGTTATCAGGGATTGTGCAATACCCCCATTAAGGTTGGATATGTTGGCGTCGATGTTGTCAATAATCGAGCCGATAAGTGCTGATCGCTCGGGAAGGTCCGCGAGCGCATCTAAGTCCATCAATTCGATTATCCCGAGCTTGGCTTCATTATCAATTTCAGATCGAAGAAGTTCCTCTCGGAAGTCATCGTCGAGTGCAAAGGTGTCTGGGTCCGCAAGATATGTGTCGATGTTGGCCGCGACAAATAGTACCTGCAAATCCCCGTTGTCAACGAGCGCGTCAAGACTTTCCTTAGTGAATGTGATTTTTCCTTCATCTATCAGGATTCGCAACTTGGATGGTTCGAGTCCTTCAGGTAGTTTATTGAACGGCTTCGGCAGGGCGTGAGCATATTCTCTGTAGGCGACATCAGATAGCGAGCCCGCATTGAGGAGAAACTGACGCAGCTGCAGTGAATCCGGATCGCTCGGTATGGGATGTTCCAGGATAGCCGCTCGGACATCAACTCGATCGAGATACCCAACCAGGCTCTCCGCCTCGAACCCTTCACCTTTCATAAAAGCAAAACAATTCACCCAAGTTGGTTCGATCACACTTAACTTGAACAGCATTGCGTGTAATCTCTCTGGTACGTCCTCTAGAGTTGGCAGCGGGGTCGTCTGCCGTTCAAGAAACTCCCGAAGATCATCTTGATCAAGCGTATCGTGACGAACCACAGCGAGAATAGCAGGCGCATCCTCCTTTGAATTCCCTTGAAGCTCCAAAAGGATATCATGTAGGTAGCGGTCGAAATCGCGTTCGACTCGCTTCATCAAGGTTGCGTTATTCGTAGAACGTATGGCCGTGAAGTTCCTCTCATGCAGTGACTCGAGATCGCTCTCTCTCAAGATCGCTTGGTAGACGTATTCCAGGTTCGAGATCGTGAGTTCGAAAAGCCCCTCCTCGAACATAACGGGGAGCATTACCCGTTTATTGCACCCCCTTGAGGCGTTTTTTGGCGATGTAGCTGTTCAGCACGGTA
>NPIE01000177.1_pt1 | contig 11842 bp, 7 predicted proteins | sample 8637661 | NCBI WGS metagenome assembly NPIE01 (sample SAMN07420842, study PRJNA396082) | bioreactor metagenome | isolation source: sample BA12 brine-fed electro-methanogenic bioreactor BA | place: Japan: Kochi | collected 2016-12-09 | reverse complement strand
TACAAGGGGTTCGCAAAGTGAGATCCAAGTATTTTACACTACCATTTATGCTATTTGCATAATTTAGTAATCTGGTCCAAGCTGGAGAGTTTTCAATGAAATGTGTCTCTTCTTTTCCTAAGACACCCTCTTTTATGAGATAAATCATTGGATCCGGATAGAATTCACCTAATATAAATGGTTCTTTATGAAGTGGAACTATATCCCGAATATCGGGATGACCAACATAGAAGATATTAATTTTCAGCTCATCGCAAAAACGGAATGCTCTACGTATTGAGCTTTCTTCTAAACGTAGATGGTGAATATTCAGGTACTCATCAATATATCGAGTGATAATATCTGCTGAAGATATGAACGCATTACAAGCATCGCCATGAGGATATATAAAGACAGAGTTATGAGAACAGAGTTCATTCCATGCATGAGTGTAACTATGCAAGGAAAAATGGTCAAGATATATATTAGATCCATGTAGTTGAGCAGATTTTGAAACCTTCCAGGCTGTTATGTAAGGGTAATACTGATGTAACTTATTCTTTAAAAAATCAACAACATCAATTCTTTCTTCAGGAGTCTTGTTCGTTCCGTACATTTTTATTTTATCAGGAAGTATTTGAGGATTGAATGTTGAAAATACAATATTAATTGTAACGTCATCAGTGCAGATATCATGAACAAAATCTTTCATTGAAGATAAAAATTGATCGTTTTGCCAAGTCCATTTTTTAATATCGTGAGATTTTATTACATTCTTTCCACCATCCCCAAGAATCAAGCCATAATGCTGATTTAGTATTTTCAGATAGTGTTTTTTGTAGGATTCCGGGTCTGAAAAGCTTAGACATACACCCAAACAGCCGAAAAATGAGCCATTCATACCTGTCCGTTCATACAGTTTTCCATCTGCTGCCATGACGGAAATAAAATCAACCATAAAGACAAATGCCAATCTAACAAGAAATATCTTTCGTTTTGTCAATAATGGGCGATATCTCTGATTATACTCAAAATTGCTTGTTTTATTCATTGAAAAGGTCTTGAAAGCCATTGGACTTTCTTTTGCAAACGAACAAATAGTCATTCACAATCTTTATCGTAACCGCCACTCCTACTTAACAATAAAGCGAAGAAATCAGCGAAGCAATCGCTGAGATCTCACCTCGCTCCACCTACCACAATAACGATAAGCAATTAGAGGACACTCCCATGGATCTTAACGAACGCCAAACCCGGAAGCAGCGGATCGATCCTCTTTTACGTGCTGCCGGATGGGAGGTGGTGCCATACACAGAGGGAACTCCTCTCAGCCAGTACACCAGATCGGCCATTGAAGAGTACCCTACTGAGAAAGGGCCTGCCGACTATGTTCTTGTCGTTGATGGCGTGATCCTCGGTATTGTTGAGGCGAAGCGGCTGACGCTCGGGCCGCAGAACGTGCTTACCCAGGCAGAGCGGTATTCTGCCGGAGTATCAGGAAGTCCGTTTAATTTCAATGGCCTCCGGGTTCCGTTCCTCTATTCGACTAACGGCGAGGTGATCTGGTACCATGATATCCGCCATCCTCTGAACCGTTCGCGGCAGGTATCGGCCTTCCATACACCTAAAGCTCTGCATGAACGCCTGGATGCTCACTTCGAGGATACTGTATCCGGTTTCTTCACGGTGCCGGATAATCCCATGATGCGGCCGTACCAGCGGGAGGCGTGCGATGCGATCGGACGGGCAATCCGGGATCGCAAGCAGGTGATGCTCCTTGCAATGGCGACCGGCACCGGCAAGACCTACACGATGGTGAACCTCGTCTACCGGTTGATGAAGGCCGGGGTAGCAAAGCGGGTGCTCTTCCTGGTTGATCGCCGGGCGCTTGCTGCACAAGCGGTGCGGGCCTTTGCCTCGTTTGAGACTGAGCAGGGACTGAAGTTTGACAAGACCTATGAGGTCTACAGCCAGCAGTTCCAGAGGGAGGATTTTGATGAGACAGAGGGTTTTTCATCAAATCTTCTGCCGAACACCTACCTGACCGATCCCAAGCCCGCCCACAGCTTCGTATATGTTTCGACGATCCAGCGGATGATGATCAATCTCTTCGGGCGGTCTGCCGCCCTCTCCTGTGTTGATGATGAAGAGGAAGTGGCTGACACCTTGGATATCCCAATCCATGCATTCGACCTGATCATCGCTGATGAATGCCATCGGGGGTATTCCTCGCAGGAGCTCTCGGTCTGGAGAAATACCCTCAACCATTTCGATGCGATCAAAATCGGGCTTACCGCAACACCAGCAGCACACACGATGGGGTACTTCAAGGAGAAGGTCTACGAATACGGATATAAGCAGGCTGTTTCAGAGGGCTATCTCGTAGATTACGATATTGTTGCCATTGAGTCCGAAGTGAGGATGAAGGGAATCTTCCTGAGAGAAGGCGAAACCATCGATCAGGTTGATCCAGAAACCGGCAGCCGGATCATCGATGTGCTCGAGGACGAGCGGGAATTTGATGTCGATACAATAGAACGCAAGATCACCTCAATCGACTCGAACAAAAAGATCCTTGAGGAGATCAAAACCCATGCAGTTGAACACGAGGAGAGGTATGGCCGGTTTCCAAAGACCCTCATCTTTGCTGCACAGGATATCCCGCATGTCTCTCATGCAGACCAGCTGGTGGATCTCGCCCGCGACATCTTCGGGAGAGGCGATTCCTTTGTCCAGAAGATCACCGGCAAAGTGGACCGCCCCCTCCAGCAGATCCGCCTCTTCCGTAACCGGAAGATGCCCGGGATCGTGGTGACAGTCGATCTCCTCTCAACAGGCGTGGACATCCCTGACCTTGAGTATATCATCTTCCTCCGGGCCGTTAAATCCCGTATCCTCTTTGAGCAGATGCTCGGACGGGGCACACGGAAAGGTGAGCATCACCCAGATAAATCCCATTTTGTCGTCTTCGACTGTTTCGGGGGATCGCTTCTCGACTACTTCAAAAATGTCACCGGGATCACAGCAGAGCTCCCAGAGCGGGAGACAAAACCGATCACCCGGATCATTGAGGAGATCTGGAATAACCAGGACCGGGCATACAATACCCGAGTTCTTGTGAAGCGGCTGAACCGGATCGACAAGGAGATGTCAGGGGAGGCCCGCGATCTCTTCAGCGCCTTCATTGAGAGGGGAGATCTGGGGAAGTTTTCAGTCTCTCTTGAACGGCGTCTCGCCGAAGACTTCACCGATACGATGGCAATCCTCAGAGATCGGGATTTCCAGAACCTGCTCCAGAACTATCCCCGGCCAAAGAAGACCTTCATCGTTGATTACACAACTCAGGATACCGTCTCTTCGACCTGGGTGGTCCGGGATGCCTCCGGCAATGAATTGAAGCCAGCAGATTATCTTGCGCAGTTCTCTCAGTTTGTGAAGGAGAACCCTGAAAAGATTGCAGCGATTGGCATCCTCCTTGACCGGCCGCAGGAGTGGGGTACCGATGCACTCTCTGAACTGAAACAGAAGCTTGAGACGACCCAGCAGCGGTTCACCCCAGAAAATCTCCAGCGGGCGTACTCGGTGCAGTATCGGAAGGCGCTTGTCGATATCATCTCAATCGTGAAACATGCCGCCCGTTCAGAAGAGGAGCTCTTTACAGCAGATGAGCGGGTTGCCCGTGCCTTTGAGAAGGTAACTGCCGGGAAGACCTTCACGGCTGAACAGCAGATCTGGCTCGATCGCATCCGGGCACATTTAACAGCCAATCTCTCCATAGATAAAGAAGACTTTGATATCATCCCGGTCTTTGCAGATCACGGGGGATGGAGGCCGGCCGACCGAATCTTTGCGCATGAACTGACCGGCCTTCTCAAGGAATTTAATGAGGCAGTTGCAGCATGAGTGACGTTGTCCAGAAACTCTGGGGTTTTTGCCATACGCTAAGGCATGAAGGTATCGATTATGGCGATTATATCGAGCAGATCACGTACCTGCTCTTCCTCAAGATGGCAACGGAACGCGAAGTCGAGATGCCTGAGGGGTGCGACTGGAACACCCTCAAGGAGAAATCCGGCACTGAACTCACCGAACATTACCAGGATCTCCTCCGGAGGCTCGGGAAGGCAGACGGTCTCCTCGGCGACATCTTCGCCGGTGCACTCTCCCGGTTTAATAACCCAGTCGCCCTCAAGAAGCTGATCGGCCTTATCGACGAGACCGAATGGACTTCCCTCGATGTCGATGTGAAGGCGGCTGCATTCGAAGGGCTCCTCCAGAAAGCGGCAAGCGAGGGGAAGAAGGGAGCCGGTCAGTACTTCACCCCGAGGATTCTGATCCAGGCGATCGTCAGGTGCATGAAGCCGGACCCCCGGAACCACCGCGAGTTCACCATCATCGACCCTGCCTGCGGAACCGGCGGTTTCCTCGTCTGTGCCTATGAATGGCTGAAGGCACAGACTGAAGGCGGGGCACTTGACCGCGATCTCATGAAGCAGATCAAGTTTCGTACCTATTATGGGCAGGAGCTTGTGGAACGGCCCCGGCGGCTGGCCCTGATGAACCTCTTTCTTCACGGGCTTGAGCCCGAAATCAAGCTCGGCGACTCCATCTACCAGGTGCCGGACTCCCGGCGGTTTGATGTTGTCCTGACCAATCCCCCCTTCGGGACAAAAGGGGCGGCTCAGTCGCCGGAGCGTGAGGACTTCGTTATCGAGACGAGCAACAAACAGCTGAACTTCATCCAGCACGTGATGACGATCCTCAAGCCCGGCGGCCGGGCGGCGATTGTGGTGCCGGACAATGTCCTCTTCGCCGATCAGGCCGGGGAGGTGTTCGAGATCCTCTGCGAAGACAACGACCTTCACACCGTCCTCAGGCTCCCCGACGGCACCTTCACCCCGTACTCTCCCGGCACGAAGACAAACGTCATCTTCTTTACAAAGGGCTTCCCCACCGAGACGACCTGGGTCTATGATGCCCGGACAAATGTCCCAAAGATCACAAAGAAGGACCGGGCACTCACCCCCGGCTACTTCGCCGCATTTGAGCAGTGCTATGGCCCCGATCCGAACGGCCGGGCCCCCCGCGACCCGAAGGACTCCACCGAAGACCGCTGGCGGTCATTCCATATCACCGAGCTAAAAGAGCTCAACTACAAGATCGACTCCCTGAAGTGGCTCCGTGACGACTCTCTAGGCACCGGCGAGGCCCTCCCCCTCCCCGAGGAGCTGGCGACCGAGGCGATTGACGAGCTGGAAGAAGCGGTGGAAGAGCTGAAGGCGATTCTTGATATGATAGGAAATGGATATGCAGCAGAAGAGTGAGCTGCCGGAGGGGTGGGTAAAAACTCCTTTATTAGAAATCTCATCACTTATTCGAGGGGTTTCATATAAGAAGGGTCAAGAAACGAACGAGGAGCGAGAGGGATACGTTCCTTTAATTCGTGCCAATAATATACAAAACAATATTTCTTTTGATAATTTAAAATTCATCCCACAAAATCTTGTATCTCCAGAAAAAATACTACAGCAAGGGGATGTTATACTTGCCTTATCTAGTGGAAGTAAAAAAGTAGTTGGAAAAGCTGCTTATCTTTTTGAGCCTTGGAATGGAACATTTGGGGCTTTTTGTGGAGTATTACGACCAATTAAAACAATTAATACACAATATTTCGGGTATTTTTTTAAAACTAAAGAATATCGCGACCATATTTACAAAAGAGCTTCTGGTGTGAATATTAACAATTTAAAAACACAATACTTTAGAGAAATCGACTTTCCCCTCCCCCCCCTCGCCGAACAGCACCGGATCGTCGCCGCCATCGAAGCCCTCTTTGCCCGGCTGGATGCGACAGAGGCACGCCTGGCACGGGTGCCTGAGATCATGAAGCAGTTCCGGCAGTCGGTGCTCGCTGCTGCTTGTGAGGGGAGGCTGACGGAGGATTGGCGGGTGGTAAATTCAAATGTTACTGACGAAATTCAAAGGTTATCAAATATTCAGGATGAATTAAGACTCTCTACAAAAAGTCGTAAACAAACTTCACCCAATGATTATGGCAAACATTATTCATTACCTAATAAATGGATATGGTCACATTTAGGTCATATAGCAAGTATTGACACAGGTTCAACACCGTACCGAAAAAACTCAATATTTTGGGAAAATGGAACGATTCCATGGGTCACAAGCGGTTTATTACAAAATGAATATATTACTAAAGCTTCTGAATATGTCACAGAAATTGCTTTGAAACAAACCCGTCTTAAGATCTTTCCAAAGAACACTTTATTAATCGCACTTTATGGAGAGGGAAATACAAGAGGGAAAAGCGCTGAATTGTTAATTGAATCAACGATTAATCAGGCTTGTGCTTCAATAAATTTTTCAAATTCTGCAATAGAGTTTAAGAATTATATAAAAATATTCCTGAAGAAAAATTATGAGGAAATTCGAAAGCAATCAAGTGGAGGCGTGCAACCAAACCTTAACTTGAGTAAAATAAAAGCAATGCTAATTCCTCTCCCCCCGCTCCCTGAACAACACGAAATCGTTCGCCGGGTCGATGCTCTCCTCAAATTCGCCGACCAGATCGAAGCCCGCGTCGCTGCCACTCAAGAACACACCGAGCAGCTCCGGCAGTCGATTCTGGAACAGGCGTTCTCAGGGCGGTTGGTGAGCAAGGAATTCGGGCATTAAAAGAGATGATAAGGAAGCTGGCATAGCTCCCCTAAACCCGCCCCCCTCATTCCACCCCCTCACAGATCCTCTTCACATCAGCTGCCGGGTACCGGAGCGTGATCTCGCTCGTCCTCCCCTTCGCCTGCCGGACTGAGGTCCGGATGAGGGCATACGTGGCAAGTGACCTGAGCTGCTCGTGGAAGGAAGTATAGGAGATGGTTGGCACCTGATCCTGCCTCCGGCCATCCTTTCCGTCACGCCCATATCCCGGCTCGGGCTCGGCACATGCCATTGGCTCCACTGATCGCTGATGCCCTGATCGCAGCTCCATGGTTTGTTTTTCCCCAGTTTGCGGTTCCCCGGCTTGGTGATCCATAGCCCGCTGTTCCATAGCTCGCCGCTGCTTTTCCGATTGCTCAGCTGCCATCACCTCCTGGAGCCGGGAATAGAGCCTTCCTGAGGTCGGGGGCACCGGCTCCCCACACTCGCCATACTCCTTCCCGTCATACTCCTTCCCGCCAGCCTCTTCTCCCTCCTCGACCATACCGGCAATCACCGAAAGGAGCCTCCGTTCCTTTTCAGTGAGAACCGAGATGAGGCCCCGGAGGTGGGTGAGGCGGGCATCACCGTAGGCGGCGGTAACATCCTCTTCGGTAACAGTCACCCGCCCCGCCCGCTCTGCCCTGAGGATGGAGCGTTTCAGGAGATCGATCCCGACCCTGAGATCGCCCGTCACTGTTGATGCCGTCATGTCTGTGATCTGATCAAGGATCTCAGGTGAGATTACTGACGGATAAACCGCCTGCCGTGCTCTCTCCTGCAGGATACCCCGGATCTGGGCGGCTGAATAGGGAGCGAAGAAGACCTCTTCCATGCAGAGGCTGGAGAGAACAGATCGATCCAGCCTGCGGGAGATATCGAGTGCGAGATCGCTCTCGACCAGAATAACTGAGGCCCGGCAGCCGGGATAGTCGAGATAGATCCTGAGAAGTGAGGAGAGGATCTGGGTATCGGTTCCCTCATGGATCAGATGGTGGATATCGTCAAGGCAGACCAGGAGGACGGTTCTCTCGGATTCTCTCCGGGATTGAAGCGCCTTTGCGACGGCATCCATCAGCCGCCTGAGTGGAATGCCGGAGCTGGGAGGGGCATGGCCGACCAGTTCCCGGTAGATTGTTGAGAAGACGGCAAATGCGGATCTGTTCTGCTGGCAGTTCACGTACACCGGGATCAGGGTATTTGAGACATCCCTGATCTCGGCAAAGAGGTGTTGGATACAGGTCGTCTTCCCGGTGGCGGGAAGCCCCCGGCAGAGGATGTTGGCCGGCCGCTGGCCCCGGAGCCCCGGTTTGATCAGGAATGCCAGCTCTCCGAGCTCGGCATCGCGGAAGAGCACCTGGTCGGGGACGTGATCGCACTCAAGGATATCGGCGTCCCGAAAGAGCGGCTTATCGGAAAAGGTGAAGTTACGTGAGACAATCTGCGAACTACTTTCTGAATTCATACCATAAAGAACGCTGTCGGAGTAATAAGAGGTGAACCGTGCATGGTGAAAGTGAATTGGGGGGGGTGGGAGAAGGTTTTGTTATTTTATAAATAGAACGATCATTCCATTAATCGAATGATATCTGGGTTCAATACCAATGACATCGGGCAAAGTCACACGGTGCGTTATTTGAAGGGTAGGAGATGGCGACACCTCCTTCCTCGGTGCGGGGAGATTTAACTAACACTGACACCATTCTATCTACTTTCTTTTATTTTTCTCTTTACCTCCTGAAGGCAACCATTATCATCTCTTTAAGTAAAGGATTCCTTGGTGATAACATATGCCACTCGACCATCTCAACCTTGATCCAGAAACCAGAAATTATATGCGCCGGGAACTTGAAAACGATCTCGCACAGAATAACCTCTACCTCTCTTCGAGACTGAATCCCAAGGGCCTAGCGAACTGGCATATCCTTCTGGGTGAAGCGATCGATGCCCACGATGATGCATGGCTGGCTGCCCGCCTCCATGAGGACGCGCTCCTTAATGCCGACGAAGTCAACCGAAAAACCGGAACAACAAAGAGGGTTCCTTCGAATGCGAATGAAACACTTGCCGAAGGGGAATTCAATCGGTTTTATATTCGCGGTATCTGTGTACGTGCAATCGCTGAAGGATTTCCAGATGTTATCATCTATCGTGCGAAAGCTGCCTCACAACCAAGAATGGAATCTCAAAAGTTGATCGGCACCTCAATCTCCGCTGAAGGGTTGCTTGCCGACTTACGGAAGAATATTGGAATAGAGACGGCGTTGGGAATCCCAGCCGGTCCAAATAGTGGCATCAGTGTCCACCTGCCGTAGAAAGCGGTGATGGGTTGATCCAACAGCTGGCGTTTTGCCTATAGGAGGCTTTTTGTTCTCCGCAAAGAGAGGGTGTGCGCAGGTCATCTTCCCGATGGCAGGGAGCCCCAGCCTAATCAGGAATGCCATCTCCTCGAGCTCAAAATCGTGGAAGAGCACCTAGTCGGGGATGTGATCGCACTCAAGGATATCGGCGTCCTTAAAGAGCGGCGTATCGGAAATGGTGAAGTTACGTGAGAAAATCTGCGAACTGTTTTCTGAATTCATACCAATAAGAACGCTGTCCAGATGATAATGGATGAACCGTGCATTGGTGAAAGTGAATTGGGGGGGCAATCAACGAAAGTGAGGAGTCTTATTCCGACGTTGATATCTTGTTTGGTTTTCATCTTCCACCATAATAATTGAGGAGGAGTGTTGCATTGTCAGGAGTCTACTTACAATCAACTACATAGATAATCTTAATAATTTCAAAATTAAGTAATGGATAAATGAAAAAGACCGTAATAATTGGATTATTTCTAAGTTCTTATAGTCCATTATTTTTATTACTAGCGATAAAAAACTGGCCTAACTTAATTTCATTGTTGGTTTTAGCAGTGGTGATAACAACAAGTATTATTCTGTGGTGGGGAATTATTTTAAAACATTCCAAGAACACAACGACAGAATCATTCAGAATTATAAAGGTTACAGACAAAATGAAAGAATCCCTTACATATTTATTTCCATATGTAATTGCATTTCTTCCACTTGATATTAATCTTTTACAAGATTGGATCGCGTTATTTGTGCTTTTATTCTTTATTTTTTTAGTTTATAGTCGCTCTGACCTCAAATATGTCAATCCGATTTTATTATTATTTTCTTACACAATTTATGAAGTAGAAATTTATAAACCCTCTTTAGGTAAAAGTGATTCAAGTCAAATAATAATGTTAATATCCAATAAGGAAAAAATTAAACCTTTAATGGATGTTGTTGCTTTTAAAATCGATAAAAATGTTTTTCTAGAGGGTTAATTATGCTTAAAGCGGTGAATACATTTCTTAATGAGATATTACTGGAGAATCTTAATATATCACTTTTTTTTGTAAGTCGAAAACAAGAAGATAAAAACGCTGAACTAATTTATACGGTATACTCATCAACAATCTCTAAACAAATAGGTATAGAATTATTCGAATCTGCAAAAGACACTCTTTCATCTTTGCTTGGGAGTGAGCCAGAATATATTGAATATGGCATTCTATCCTCGTCAGAACGAAAAATTGTTGAATATATTCCACACAATGAAGTACCATATTTGATTGATATAATTAATCAAATCGCTGACACAAACATTTCACAGATTGAAAATTCTTTATTTCAAACAATTCTTGGTTATATTGTGCGAATCGAAAATAAAGGCAATACATTATATCTAATTAAAAAAAATACACCGAAGAAGTTAATGCAACAAGGTAAAATCATGGCCAAGTTCAAAGAGGGAGATTTTTCTAGCCTAGATTCAGATATTTTAACTATTGAAAAAAAATTTGATGCAATATTCCTACAATATGAGGATACAATGAATATAACGGAAAAAAATAACGTTAAGCCAGAAAATATTTTCATTCTTACAAAATTCAATTTTGAATCATTTTTTAATTACATAAATTATTATCAAGAGAAAATTTCAAATGAAAGACATAAAATAGATAACTTGGACTTTATATGCGCATTAGATGGCATAATAGATTATTGTCAAAACCATGGGAATATGGTTAGAAAGCTTGCAAGATTATTAAATAACAATAATTTCAGTGCTCCTTCTTTCTCGAAAGAGAAGGTTCAAAATTATATGATCAAGTATAAACGAGAATTATCATTTGATAGTAGTGGTAAATTAGTTTTATCTCAATCAAATATGTGGGAGCTTTTACATATACTTGATCAAGATTATGCATCTTTAGAATTAACGAATGAACAAGTTGAAATTAGATCAAAATCTAAACTGAATTGATATGGGCAAATGGACTTGAAATTAACTTAAAATAATAATATTCAACAAAAATTAATATGTCATAAGAAATCTCTATTCCCTTTCAAATAAACCAGATAATATCGAATATAATTAATACCAAACAGCCATCCAGTCTGGACAACATCCAATAAAATATTAATATACCATAAACAATACCATATAATATTTAAATTGCACAAGTAATCTTTTTGCATATAAATAAAACTGGCATTATAAAGAGAAGGATCGATATATTTCATGTGTACAAATGTCAAGGAAAAACCCCGAAAATCAGAAAAATTGGCTCACTACAGCTTTTTTATTAATACTATTCTTTAGTTTATTATACTCTATACACTATATTCATTTTAATCAATCTACTGAACAGCTTGACTCTTACTTTTCAATTCAATATGAAAATCAAATTTATCCAATTGGAGAACATAAAATAAACTCCATTGTGAACAAAACAGACTCTATTGAGAATGATACGGAAAAACTTGAAATGATTGCGGAGTGGGTATCCGAGAATTTTACCTACTTCCTTTTTGAAGAGGAGTATTTCAATCCAAATTATACAAAGAAATATTTAGATTATCCAATTAATCGCTATTTATACGATTCATATGGTAAAATACGTCCAGAAGTTCATTCACTCATCTCTCAAGTTTTTCGCATACACAATGAATATGCGAATAACCCACAATGGATTGCTTATTATAAAATGGGTGGATGTGGAGAACTTGCAGTTTTATTTGAAGATGTCGCGAATAAATCAGGTTTTAATACAAGGCCTATAAGAGTGTCAATGTCGGTTTACTTTTCC
>NPIE01006235.1_pt1 | contig 11847 bp, 7 predicted proteins | sample 8637661 | NCBI WGS metagenome assembly NPIE01 (sample SAMN07420842, study PRJNA396082) | bioreactor metagenome | isolation source: sample BA12 brine-fed electro-methanogenic bioreactor BA | place: Japan: Kochi | collected 2016-12-09 | reverse complement strand
AATGAGCATGGCATTTCTGAAGGTCTTCTGAGCAGCGAGGAGAAGGTTTTCGACGAGCTGCCTGTCATTGGGCATGTCCTTTGCCCATGCAAGCTGATCTATCAAGCTTCCTGTCATCGCAGCCCTCCATAAAGTCTCTTCAATATCAGTCAGCTCTTTTAGTGTCTCATCCTTGAGGGAGAAGGCCTTCTTTATTGAACCACCTGAAGAATGTACTATTGCCTGAATCTTGTCGGTTGGTATCTGGAAGTCATCGATACATATTCTCTTTATGTCTTCCTCTGCTACGGGAGGAAAACTGACCGACTGTGTTCTGGAGCGGATGGTTGGAAGAAGGCTTTCCGGCTCTGTGGAGAGGAGGATAATGTGTGATTCCGCAGCGGGTTCCTCCAGGGTTTTGAGGAAGGCATTCGCACCTTCGGATCTCATAAGATGTGCTTCGTGGACAATTGCGAACCTGCCGCCCGGATAGGTTGGGGATGTATAGAGCCATTTAATCAGATCCCTTATTGAGCTGACCGGGATATTTGGTTGACCTTCGAGCTTTGGGGAGAGTATTGGGTTCTGGCTCAAGTCCTCGATCATTTGCCTGTATTTCACAGGGTCGTCTGTAATCTCCTTTTTGGCTGGTATGACTATATTGATGTCGGGGTGGGAAAGGTCTTCGAATCCCTTTTCAACATATGGGTCTCCTGCCGCTTTTTTGATGGTGTAGGCCAGTGAAAGGGCTGTGTAGAGTTTGGCAGAGCCTTCTCTTCCCCAGAAGAGGAATGAACTGGCAAGTTTATCTGACTTCACCGAGTTCATGAGGGATTGTCCTATTGTCTTTCTGAAGAATAGCTCGTCGAGTGTTCTCATTTTCCTCCTACTGCAACCTGTATAGCGGGTTGATCTCGTCACGCCCTTTTCTTATCTCAAAATGCAGCTTGCTTCCCTCCAGCCAGCCTGTAGGTGAAACCTGCCCGATCATATCACCCATTTTTAGCTCCATACCCTTTGTGACATATAGATTATCGAGATTACCGTATAGAGTATAGTAGTCTTCAGGGTGTTTAACCACAACAATATTTCCAAAACCGCGAACCCAGCCCAGATGTGTAACAGTGCCGCTGTGTACGACCCTTACGATCTCATTTGGCTCTGCCTTTATATCTATTCCTGGGTTATAGAACTCCGTATTGTAGCGAGCATCTTGTGTCATACCGAAACCATGGAGTATCTCCCTGCTCTCTGTTGGCCAGGGGAGCTTTGCCGGAAACTTGCCGGCTATAGTCTGCTCTGTAAGGCCGAGTTTTCTCAGTTCCTCAAGCTGCTTCTCAAGCATCTTAAGGGCAACAATATATTCCTGCTTCTCGCCTCTGAGTCTTTCAATTTCTTTGATATTCTCCCTCTCAAGGGTTCTAAGGGAGTCTGTGAGGATGAGATTGCGTTTTATATTTTCCTTTTCCTCATCTTCCCTTTTCGCTGTTTCTTCGATAAGCTGGGCTATTGAGTCCTTGAGTGCCCTTTCGACCTTGAAGATACTGTCTCGATAGGAGGCAATGCTCTGCAGGTAGACATGTTTTCTATTCTGGATTTCCATATCCGATATGGCTGCAAGATTGTCCGGTAAACCGCTTGTCATGTATATATTTTTAACGGCCTCTTCCTTTTTTTCGAGAATCTCATCGAGCCTTTTCTCTTTCTCCACCTTCAAATTTGTCAATCTCTGTAGAGTCTCGCGTATCTCTTGTAACCTCTTCTGTATATTTTTAATGTCTTCCTTGACCTGATTCAGACTACGTCTGATTCTCTCGAGCCTGATCTCACCAGTCTTCTCATGCTCAGAAATCTGTTCGATTTTGTCTTTGGTTTTATCGATTTCAAGCTCTTTTACCTCAATGTCCTCCCTCACTGCAAAGGTAATCGCAGCGAAAAGTATCAGGAATGTAAGGAGTCTTTTAATCATATTTGAAGAGCAGGTTTATGTCCTTGTTTCTCTCTGTCTGAATGTTTACGAAGGATTTATCCGGATAGCCTTTACTCTGTCTATAGGTGTCAGTAATTTCTACACATTCATTATCCGTCGAACAATGCCTTTCAAAGATGACATTGCCGGCGTCATATTTCAACTCAGAAGGCAGGTCTACAGGTTCGAGATTTTCTGGAAAATTCATGTGTAGCTGCATTGTCTCGAATCTATTGCTATCTATGTATACAGGGTTTATGCGACTTTTCTGTGGAATCGATACATTCTCTCCGGGGACAGTCAGCTGGAAAAAATCACCCTGCTTTGTGACATTTTGGCTGAAAAAAATTGACAGGAGTGCAGTCGCAGGGTCTGTTAGATCTATGTTGAAACTGTCCAGATCTGCAAGGGGATAGTGCGCTGTAAGTTTTTCGAAGGCATATAGTTGTCTCTGCCTTTCTGTCATCTCCAGAGTCTGTCTTATCTCTCGCTGTGAGTAGCCCTTATCTTTGATGGCAATCTTGCCTTTGAGCATATCATCTTCTCCGAGGCTGAGGAAAATATCAGTGAGAAGAGTATCGCAGAAAGAAAGTAGCTCTACCTCAAGACCTGTCTCGGCATTGATTGTCTTCGATGGCGACACAGGAAACCTACCAAGACCATCGTATCTGTCACCCGGATAGATAAAAAGGTCCCCTTGCTTCACGATAGGAATATTGAATGCAGTAAGTCCTATATTGTTTCCGAATTCTGCCTCCGGCTCTATATCCTCTGCAGCGAGAAGGAGTTCTGAGCCTTTGAGTAAACTTTTGAGAATAAGGGCCCTCTCCAGCATATTTGCATATGCTTTACTGCCGGCATTTTCCGAGAGTTTATAGCCGAATTCGTCGATATCCGGTCCTTTGGCCTCAATGTTTTCATTCATCCATTTCCAGGCAGAGTCAGGGCTGTTAAATGAAATATCTTTGGTCAACTGAAGTTGCGGGATATCTGTCTGGAAACCGATTATGAGTTCAGGTCTGAGGGAATATTGGGGGGGTATAAAGGATTCAGATCTTACAGGTCGGACATCATCAACGGACAGAGTTAAAATGTCACCATTTCTGCTCTGACTATAAAAGTCATCGTCTCCATTGATGAAAAAGGGCATATCTTTGGGTATTGCAAAAGAAGCTCTGGAAATAGCCCATTTTTTGGGAAGCTCGAATCGACATGGTCTGTCGATATCCATCGGATGTCTTTCTTCTGACATGAAGTCGATAATGGAGCCTTCAACTGCTTCACCAATGGCTGCCTTTACCCTGACAAGATTGCTGTACTCGGGGATATTTCCCCAGGGAAAGCCAATTTCCAGTGCAGCATCGTCGAGGTGGAATACCCTTCCTTCAGGTGATATGCTGCGGAAGTGAATGAGCTCAAAATCCGAGTCTTTGAGGTAGTCGAAGGACTGGCGACTCATCACTTTGCCGCCCTGGTCCTCGATTCTGCCTATGAGTCTTCGTTTAATCTTGAGACCATCATCCTCTGTAATTTCGCAGGAATATCTAAGGACAGTGAAGCCATCTGAGCGTTCTGTTTCATCGTCCAGTGCTTCAAGCAGAAAAGTATCATCAATATCTTCAATGGATTGCCATTGCCAGCCCGTTCTCTTTTTCTGGAGATCAACCGAAAGCAGTGAATCCTTTGGCATTGATGACTCGCTTTTTCCGATTTCGTAGATGGCTTCATCATCGGTAATGGTGCGAATATTTGCCGATATCTCTTCGCCATTTTTTAGATAGATCACATCAGTCTGCCCCAGCAAAGAAAGGCAGATTAAGAACAGTATTTTTTTCATTCCAGGGCGTCCAGGAGCTGTTTTGCCTGTTTGATATATTCTTTATTGAAAAGATTGTTTTTCATCTTTGTTGTTTCTTTCAGGACTTTTTTTGCCTTGTCCTTCTGACCCATTTCTGCATGCTGTTTTGCCAGCTCAAGGCGATATTGAGCATTCTCATCTTCTTTTTCAACTGCAATAGAGAAGTATCTCAGTGCCCCTTCAGCTGATGCATCGCCGAGGCCATGGGGCATCCTTACCAGCATTGATCTGGTGGAAACATATCTGTTCCAAAGACCATATATGAAATAGGCGTCCGCATAGGATTCATCCTGCTTGATCGCGTAGTCGAGTTCCTCTTTTATCCGTCCTGCAAGGGTATAGCTGTCCCAGTCATCCTTGAAAAGTCCCATATAGCCGAGGGTTCTGGCGAGTTCTACATGGGGTTCCGGCATTTTGTGCCCCCTTTTTACTGCCACTGAAAGGTATGTGCTTGCCTCCTCGAATGTGTCATGCCTTTCCATACCGGTGAGTGTTTCGGCCTTCCTGTTTAGAGCCTGGCCAAGTCTCCAGAGTATGTCGGGATTCTCCGGGTCTTCCTTGATTGCAGCCCTCAGTCTTATCTCTGCTTTCTGATGGTCCCCGACCTTGATCATCTGGTCTGCTGTTCGGAGAAGTTCTTCGTCTGCTCCCAAAAGTGTGATAAATACAGCCAAGATTAAAAAAGTGTATTTCATTCCATTCCTTTCTTTTTTTTCTGCCCGATAAATATACAAGGTTGAACTGATAAAGACAACAGCCTATCATACAGAATTTTCGATTCTACATTCGCATTTTGCAAAGAAATTTTATCTGAAATAATTCATGCAGTGCGATAGTCCTTTGAGAGTCTTGCTTTCGGTTTTATAATGTGTAAGTATGAGTAGGCAAAATGAAAATTTGACACCCCTGATGAAGCAATACTATGCCATCAAGGATAAGCACCCCGACGCACTTCTTTTCTTCAGGCTTGGTGACTTCTATGAGATGTTTGAGGACGATGCAAAAACAGCGGCCGAGGTTCTCGGCATAACACTTACTGCAAGGAATCACGGAGGCGAGAACCCCACACCTCTGGCAGGGGTTCCCTATCACAGTGCTGAGACATATCTGGCCAAACTGCTCAAGGCCGGGATCAAAGTAGCTGTCTGTGAGCAGATAGGTGATCCCAGGACATCCAAGGGAATTGTTGAAAGGCAGGTCACAGAGCTACACACCCCGGGTACAATAACGGAGTGGATGGACGATGAGAAGGAAGAGACTCGATATATTCTTTCAGTCCAGCCCGAGATTTCGGAAGACCCGAAGACAGTTTCGATAGCAGTAATGGAGCTTCTCACCGGAGAGTTCTGGACCAGAGATTTGAAGAAATCAGAGCTTTTCGACGAGCTTCAGCGCGTTGAACCCAAAGAGATTGTCTTCCCCGACGATGTCTTTGACGAGTTTGTAATCATGGCTAAGAAGTTAAGGCCCGAACCAGCGATATCCTATTACCCTCACTGGCACTTTCAGCCAGATCGTGCCGAGGAGTTGATAAAGGAGACCTTCGGCGTTGAGGAGCTTGCAGGTCTTACAAAGCTCTCAGGGCTGGAGGTGCAGGTTACAGGCGGGCTCCTCGCATATATCAAGGCATTGAAAATGCGCACGATGAGCCAAATATCCATGGTCAATGCCCTTGACGACAATGACTATCTTGTCATAGATTCCAATACTCTCAGGAATCTCGAACTTGTTCGAACAATAGGTGGAGACAAAGGCAAGGGTACTTTCCTACATTCCCTTGACGAGACAAAATCACCTATGGGCAAAAGGCTCATCAGGAACTGGATAATCAGACCCCTTGTCGATAGAAGAGAAATAGATCTTCGGCTGTCAGCAGTTGCCGAATTTCTCGAATCTGGCAAGCTAATGGATGATCTGGGGGAGATTTTGACAAATATCGGCGATCTTGAGAGACTTGCCGGCAGATTGGGAATGGAAAAGGCCTCTCCACGGGATCTGCTGGCTATTTCTGATTCCCTTGGCAATATACCTGTACTGCTCGATATGATAAAGACATCAAAGGCCCCACTTCTCGAAGAAATCAAGGTAAGTCTCGATCCGTTGACAGATATCCGGGAGTCAATTTCAGAGACAATACGCCAGGACGCACCGCTGATCATTTCCACCGGCAATCTTATAAAAAAGGGAATACACCCTGAGATTGATGAGCTAACAGAGATTATTGAGGACGGCGACAGCTGGATAAGATCAAAGGAAGAGGAGATCAGACAGAAGACGGGCATTACCAAGCTCAAGATCAAGCAGAACAAGGTTTTTGGATATTTTATTGAGATTTCAAAGGCACAATCCGAGAAGGTTCCCGACTACTTCATCAGAAAACAGACCCTCGTAAACCAGGAAAGATTCATAACCCCCGAGCTCAAGGAGATCGAAGTCAAGATAATGAATGCACGGGAGAGAATAGTCGATCTTGAGAGGGACTTTTTCATTTCCTTCAGGAAGAAGCTCTCTGCAAGCAGTCCGAGGATAAGGGATGTTTCCGGGGTGATCGCCAGGCTCGATGTAATTCTTTCATTTGCTTTTGTCTCAAGACGCAGAAGATTTGTGAGACCTAAATTCAATGACAGTAACTATATCAGAATCGTTGAAGGAAGACATCCTGTTGTCGAGGATGTTGTGGGGGAAACAGCTTTTGTTCCCAATAATACATTTATAGATAGCGAGCAACACAGGGTTATCATCCTCACCGGACCGAATATGTCGGGTAAGTCTACATATTTGCGGCAGGTTGCCCTTATTTCCATTATGGCACAGCTTGGCTGCTTCGTTCCTGCTGAATATGCTGATCTCTCCATTGTAGACAGGTTGTTTTGCAGAGTCGGTGCTTCGGACAATATAGTTCTCGGCAGATCAACCTTCCTTACTGAGATGATCGAGGCTGCCCATATACTCAATAATGCCACACCAAGATCCCTTGTCCTTCTTGATGAGATAGGCAGGGGTACATCAACCTTCGATGGTCTTTCACTGGCATGGGCGATAACGGAGTATCTCCACAATGAAAGCAAGAGGGCAGCAAAGACTATATTTGCAACCCACTATCACGAGATGACAGCACTTGAAGGGCTGTACACAGGGGTGAGAAACTTTCAGGTCATGGTGAAGAAGAATGACGAGGAGATACAGTTCATGCACAGGATCACAGAAGGTGGCTGTGATGATTCTTATGGCATCTATGTTGCAAAGCTGGCCGGATTGCCTGAGAGGGTTCTTATACGTGCTTCGGAAATACTCAAGAAACTCGAACGGGGTGAAACACCCGAGAAGGGCATAACCGAGGTTGCAGGAATAGAGGCAAAAAGGGAGAGCATGGACGGTGTACAGCTCAATCTGTTCGAGCCTGAATATCACCCAATGGTCATCGAGCTGAAGGAGCTGAATGTCGACGATCTTACACCAAGACAGGCACTTGACCTGCTCTATGCATGGCATAGCACCTGGGGAAGGAAAAAATGAAAAAACTTTATATATTGCTGATTTTGGGAATCCTTGTTCTGAATGCTGACGAATATTTCGGAAGGAACAAGGTTCAATACAGGGATCAGACCTGGTTAATCATGGAGTCTGCCAACTTTGAACTTCACTATCCAGAGGGCTCTGAAGATGTAGCCCACTTTGCGGTAGAGGTTCTTGAGGAAGCATATCTGGAATACACAAAGATTTTCGGTCATCAGATCAGGGAAAAGGGACCGGTTATCATCTATCCGAATAAGATAGATTTTCAACAGACCAATGTCTTGATGCAGATAATCCCTGAGGGGACCGGTGGTTTCACAGAGCTTCTGCACAGAAGGATGGTCATGCCATTTGATGGTTCCTATAAAGATTTCAGGCATGTTCTTCGTCATGAGCTGGTCCATCTTTTCCAATTTGACATACTCTATGATATCAGTCTGTCCGGTTTTCTATCCCCAACTCGGTATTTTGAATTTCCCCTCTGGGTGGCAGAGGGGCAGGCGGAGTATATTTCATCCGGCTGGACAGAGGAGGCGGATATGTATATGTCGGAGGTAATCTTCTTTGACTATACATATGAGCCGGAATATCTCGGCGGATATCTGGTATACAAGCAGGGGCAATCGATGATGAGATATATGTCCCGCAAATATGGTATCAAGAAGATGGGGGAGCTGCTTCGCAATATCAGGACTTATCCAGGCACTTCGCGTTTTCTTGAGGAGACAATAGGCAAGGATTCCCGGGAGTTCTACAGGGAGTGGCTTGCCTATGAGAAAAGACGCCTTGCCAGAGATTTTCCGGAGCGGGATATGCCCGTTGAGACCGGAAAAAATCTGACAGACCACGAGGAAAACCGAAGCTATATAAATATGCGTCCTGCACTGTCGCCATCTGGAACCATGATGGCTTTTGTATCCGACAGGAGGGACTACACCGATCTTTTCCTTATGGATTTGATAACAGGTGATGTCAAAAGGATAGATTCAGGGGAGAGAGGTGCTTCCCTTGAATCTTTGCATCCTCTGAGGGCAAGGTCTCGCTGGTCTAAGGATGGAAGATACATATCATATGCCGGTCTAAAGGATGGGAGGGATGCCCTTATCATATACGATACCCAGCAGATGGAAAGGGCAGAGGTGCTGGCATGGGACGACCTCGTTCAGATCGATGTCGGCTCATTTTCAGATGACGGTACAAAACTCGCAATATCAGCACTTTCGGGCGGTAAAAAGGATATCTATGTATATAATCTTCTCGATTCGACACTTACGAAACTGACCGATGATTTCTATGAGGACAGAGATCCGGTTTTCTACGGCGATAAGGTGCTCTTCTCTTCGGACAGAATTTCAGAAAATGAGGGGAGATATCCACCTTTGAGGGAGAGCTACCATTTCAATCTTTACACAGTTGATTCAGCTGGTACTCTGGAGAGCATAACAGAGGGCATGAAGGAGGCTGTCTATCCCGAGGTTACTTCGGATATGAGCATATATTTTGCCTCCATCGAAAACGGCATAAGAAATATCTGGGTCATCGACTCCATGGGTTCTGAGCCGAGGCCTGTAACCAATCTTCTCTCCGGCATAATGGATTTCAGCATCAGTGAAACAGGGGATAAAATCGCCTTCAGCTGTTTCACAAATGGTGGTTACGATATCTTTGAGATCAATTTTCCTGAGCAGGTTTATGTGGAGCCATCATTCTTCCTTCAGTATCCTGATTCTATGCCATCCCCGACACAGCTCTTTGATCTGGAATTTCCTGACACAAATGGCATGGGCTTTGAAGCCTCCGACACAACAGTCGTTGACAGGGAATACAGACCGCGCTTTATCACGGATATGGCCAATGTCAATGTCGCATATAATACTTATTATGGACTTGAGGGAATGTCTTATATCGCCCTTTCTGATCTTCTTGGCAATCACAGGCTGCTCCTGATGGGTGATCTGGTCATTGACCTGGATAAATCCAATCTCTATGTAGGATATGGCTACTTCAAACACCGTTTCGATTGGGTTGGAAGCGCATACTATATGAATTCATGGTACAGATTGCCGGATTTAACACTCTTTCGCGACAATAAGATAGGAGTGGAAGGCGGAGTGCAATATCCCTTCTCACAGTATAGCAGGCTTGAGCTCATGAATAGACTTTTCCTGCTGCGCAGGGAATATTACCAAGACTCGCTCTCAAGACCGGATCTGAGTATATGGAATCTTGACAGTCGCCTGTCATTTGTGGAGGACAACGCCCTTTGGCGGAGCACTGGTCCTATTACAGGCACAAGGAAGAAGCTGACTGTTGAATACAGCCCTGAACTCTCTGACAGCTCGCCCTCCTATATTGCCTTTGAGGGGGATGTACGGTATTACATTCATGTGGGCAGCGGTTTCGGATTTGCGGGCAGATTAGCTATAGGTGCTGCTCGTGGCAGCAATCCCAAAAGATATATGATGGGCGGGACTGACAACTGGTTCTATCCCACCATAGCCGAGAACGATATATATTCGCCCAAGGACATGTACTATTCGAAGATGGTGGTTCCCCTGAGGGGATATGACTATTTCAACTTCAGCGGAAACACCTATGCTCTGATGAATCTGGAGTTTCGATACCCTTTTATAAGATATCTTCAGTTGGGATTCCCACCCCTGATGATACAGGGCCTCAATGGGGGGATTTTTCTCGACATGGGAACAGTTTGGGATGATTCACCGGCTGGACTAAAATTGATGGAAAATGGAAGGGCAAAGGATCTGAAGGCTGGTATGGGCTTCGGAGTTAGATCTGGAGTAGCCTTCTTTCTTGTAAACTATGAGCTTGGATGGCGGACGGACTTTACCTCGACATCTGCAAAACCTGTTCACTATTTCAGCATAGGAGCCGAATTCTGATGGACGACAAACTTGCCAAAATATTGATTGTAGACGATGAACAGAGCATGTGTGAGATGCTTACAATCATGCTCTCAAGACAAGGATATGAGCCCAAGAGTACATCCAGCGGAGAACATGCACTTAAGATGCTGGATGAAGGTTTTGACCTCGTTATAACAGACCTTAAGATGCCTGATATTGACGGAATACAGTTACTCGAGAAGATACGTAAGAAACAAAGAGACATACCCGTCATCGTCATGACGGCATATACATCCCTTACAACTGCTGTGGGTGCATTGCGGCACGGCGCCTTCGATTATATTGCGAAGCCATTCCAAAAGGATTTGATGAGTGCCTCGGTCGAAAGGGCTCTGGAGAACTCTCGGTTAAAAAGGGATAATAGAAAGCTAAGGCAGACCCTCGAAAAAGAAATGGACAAAGATCCCCTTGATAATTTTGTGGGAAGTTCTCCAATGGTCAATGGCCTCAAATCCTACCTTAGAAAGATTGCCCCCACTGATACCAATGTTTTGATAACAGGTGAGAGCGGTACAGGAAAGGATGTCCTAGCCAAGGCAATCCATAAGCTGTCTCAGAGAAGGGAAAAACCTTTCATAGCCATCAACTGTGGAGCATTGCCCGAGACTCTTCTCGAATCTGAGCTTTTTGGTTATGAGAAGGGGGCATTCACAGGTGCAAGCAAGAAAAAGATGGGACTTCTCAAGGCTGCAGAGGGAGGTACTTTCTTCCTCGATGAGATTGGGGAGACATCACCTGCTATTCAGGTCAAGCTGCTACGAGCCATTGAGAACAGGACAATCACCCCGGTAGGCTCTACCCAGACTGTCGAGCTTGATGTGAGAATCATTGCTGCTACCAATGCTGACCTCGAATCTATGACCCAGACAGGCGATTTCCGTAGCGATCTTTACTACAGGCTCAAGGTCTTTCATGTAGATATTCCACCACTCAGAGACAGACGTGAGGATATACTTCCCATTACCCAGACACTACTGAAAAGGCTTTCAGATAAACATGGTCTTGCCATCCCTGAGATATCGGAGAAGGCAAAACGCTGTTTAGTTAATCACAGATGGGAAGGCAATGTCCGAGAGCTTGACAATGCCCTTGAACAGGCGCTTGTTCTTTCGGGTGGCAAAGAGATCGAAATGGATCATCTGCCCGGTAATCTGTGCGGAGAAGACAGCTATACTATGCCCTTGGAAACCGGCTCCAGAGTTGAGCCCTTTGAAGCCCTGACTGAGATGCCTACACTTGAGATCATTGAAAAAGCATATATTTTCTGGACACTAAACAATACCGAGTGGAAGAAATCAGATGCTGCCAAGATCCTTGGAATCGATGCATCCACACTTTATAGAAAGATCGACAGGTATCAGCTAAAAAAGCCTGAGTAGTTATCAGATGTCCAGCTCAATGGCAAAGTTGTGTGAAAGACCGAGAACGCCATAGTGCTTGAGGGCATAGTCGATCTGAAACCTCTTCAGCTCCAGTCCGAATCCAGCGGAAAGACCGTGGAGCCCCTCTGCATCAGCGAGATCAGATTCGACCTTTGGAACAATCGAGTATCCTATGCGAGGTTTGAACTTATCGATTGAAGCAAGCTCAAGTCCAAG
>NPIE01008735.1_pt1 | contig 11849 bp, 11 predicted proteins | sample 8637661 | NCBI WGS metagenome assembly NPIE01 (sample SAMN07420842, study PRJNA396082) | bioreactor metagenome | isolation source: sample BA12 brine-fed electro-methanogenic bioreactor BA | place: Japan: Kochi | collected 2016-12-09 | reverse complement strand
TACAACTAAAAACCCTCCAAAAAACAAACACCACCTAGCGAACGCTAACAACAAAAACCGGAAAAAACAGTGAAAAAATAGAAAAAAAGAAAGAAAAACCACTAAAAAAAGCCAAAAAAACAATCTCTCAACTAAAATTTACCAAAACCTAATCAAACAAAAATTTAAAAAAGAAGTAAATAGAAAATCTCTAATATTAAAATAACTCTATAAATTTTAAGAATAAAAATGTTAGAAGAAATAAACCTTTTCCGGAAAATTAAAAAACAGGAACTCCTTACTATTCTCAAAAAGGAATGTTCTGGGATCGATATATATGATTTGATTGGATACTATGTGCACCTTTGTCATGAGGGCAGGTACCTGCCTGAAAAATACTTTAAAGATTATTTGAAGGCATATGTCATGGGATTCATTATTAGAATAAAGGAAATAAAGGATAATTCTGAGTTTTATGATGGATATGTGGACTATGAAAAGCTAAAAAAAGCCTTAAATCTTTTAAATCGTCAGGAAGATAATGTAAAAAAAATAAGGAGATATCCCCATTCATTTAAAATATATGCACTTATCAGTATTTACACTACTTTTATTCTGGATGAACCAATTCACATGGTGGGTACCCTTTTTCCCGGGGGATTCAGGGTTAAATATGAGGATAATATCTACTATTGCCCGGTAAAAGATGGCCAAAAAGATAACCCCCATGCTGTTTGTGCTTTTTGTATTGCCTTACAGGACGAGGCTGTTTAGAATATAATTCTGTGATATTAATTACATAATTATAATGAATCATTTTTTTATAATTATAATTTTTTAGCAGTATATTTAATAACATTTTTTTGTGGGGAGGGATAGTTACTGGGGCTCTAATATAAAAAATAATATATAAAAATTTCTAATCTCAACATCCACCATAAAATGGTTCTCTATTCTCAATAGCATCAATAAATATCCTTTTCAATTCTTCTCTACTTTTACCAGAACGAATAGCACCAATTATATCCACTAAATTATCATTACGTAGTAAACAGGGTTTTATTTTACCATCCGGGGTTATCCTTAAACGGGTACAGTTTTTACAAAACTCCGTATTGTCCATGGGCTTTACAATTTCTATTTCTCCATCATCCACAAAGTATTTTTTCCTATCCTGCATAAAAGCCCTGGTTTTCACTTTGTCTGCCCTATTTGTCAATTCATTTTCTAATTGATTCATTTCAAAATGATACTTATCTATGAATTCTGTATCAGGACAGCTTTCTGTTTTTAAAAGTTCTATTAGCTGCAGTACCGCCCCATTTTTTTTACAAAATTGAAACATATCCCATATTTCCTGATGGTTGATGTCCTTCATAACTACCATATTAACCTTAACCGGATCCAATCCCGCTTGGGCGGCAGCCTTAATTCCTCTTTTAGCACTATCCAGATAATTTCTGCTGGTAATAAATTGATAAGTATCTGGATTCAAAGTATCCAGACTCACATTGACTCTTTTTAATCCGGCATTAACCAGTTTTTGAGCATAACGTTCCATTAAAGTTCCATTGGTGGTTATGGAAACATCTTTAAATTCCAGGGTGGATATCTTCTCCACAATTTCTACAATATCCTTTCTTATAAGGGGTTCCCCTCCAGAGAGCCGTATTTTTTTAATGCCTATATCCCGGGCCACCTGAGCAATTTTAAATATCTCATGGGCGGTCATCTCATTATCCTGTGGCATCATACCGTCATGGTGACAATAAAGACACTTTACATTGCATCTGCTGGTTATAGAGATTCTTAAAGAGATTATTGGCCTCTGGAAACTATCATGGGTAAGCATATTATCATTTCTAGTTTAATCTGATGGTTTGGGGTCTTGGAAGTGGTGGTACTTAATCTTTATTATGCAATACTATTTTTATGGTATTAATATCATCTGAATCTTTATCCAGAGAACTTATCATCCCTGTAATGGTTTTAGCAATTATATTCTGTACAAATGGGTTTAATGGTATTCTTTTATCATTAACTTCCAGCAATGCTTGTTTAAACTGGCTTTTACAGTCAACTTCAGGAGCTAAACCCTGCAATTTGGCCTGAGAAAAGTCTGCACAGGATTCAAATCCACATTTTTTACAATTCAAATCCTGCAATAGACCATAACTTCTTTTTTCAATAATTTCCACTAATTCATCCATTTTTTCATCATTCAATTTTTTTACATCCACTTGCCGGATAGTATAATTGTCTTTTAATGATGAAACAGATATTTTTGCAAATCTTGAGCTTTTAAATCCTTCCATGACTAAAAAATCAATTTCATCATAGGATTCAATGGTTGAAATTACGTTTTCCACATCAAGGGGATGGTCCCAAAGAATAAAAGTCTCTTTTCCAGTACCAACCACGATTTTAGCCCCGGCCTGACGGTGCTTTCCTGTATCCTTATCTGCCAGATCAAAATGAACATGGCTGAATTTCATTGTTCCTACGCTGTATCCTTTCTGTGAAAGTTTTTCCACCAGTCTGGTCACCAGAGTTGTTTTTCCAGTGTCTTTAGTCCCTATGATAGATATTATTTTCATTTACAAGCACCAACTGTACTTATTTCTACTCTCTAATTATTTAAAAAAATAAAGGAATAGATTATATTAATAAGAATATAGTAGTTAAATTAAATAGTAGTAGTAATAGTAGTTAAATACATTATGTTGTTTATCCCCAATTTATTAAAATGAATTATTTAAAATAACTTTACCCTATTTTATTCCTAAATTCTCTATTTAATATAATATCTAATAACGTATATTTGCTAAAAGCTAATTGAATTAACGGCTAATTTTTTAAAAAAAATTTCAAGGATACCATGAAGAAAAAGATCAAATTTTTAATGGATGGATTGGAGTTTGAAGCAGATGAAGGAACCACTATCCTTCAATCAGCCATAGAAAATGATATTTATATTCCTCATCTTTGTTATAATTCCCAGCTAAAACCATATGGTGCCTGCCGCTTATGTCTGGTGGAAAATGCTGAGGGAAGGCTTATAACTTCCTGCGAGAATCAGGTGGAAGAGGGAATGGAAATTAAAACCCACAGCATGAAATTAAACCGGGTTAAAAAGATGTTAATATCTTTACTTATTTCCAATCATGAAAAAAACTGCCTTAGCTGCACTCAATCGGATAATTGCAAGCTTCAAGAAGCAGCATCCTATTTGCAGGTAAATGAGAACGAACTGGAAAACTTAAGACAATCAGTTAAGGATGTCCCCCGGGATGAGTCCAATCCTTTTTTTATCCGGGACCTTAAAAAATGCATCCTCTGCGGAATATGTGTCCAGGTATGTGCCGATATAATGGGAGTAAATGCTATTGATTTTGGGTTTAGAGGGTATGATACCCGGATAACCACCTTTGGTGATAAGGATATTCTGGAATCTAACTGCGTATCCTGTGGCGAATGTGTGGAAGCATGTCCGGTGGGTGCTCTGGTTTCCCGCAATTCTTTAACTCCTGCTCGCGAAGTAAAAACCATCTGCCCCTATTGTGGGGTAGGTTGCGGCATCTATCTGGGAATCAGGGGGGGTGAAATAGTAAGTGTAAGAGGGGACCCTGAAAGCATGGTAAATCAAGGAAAACTCTGTGTAAAGGGTAGATTTGCTTATGAATTTATTAACCACCCTCAAAGACTTAAAAAACCCTTAATAAAAAAACAGGGCAAATTTGAAGAGGTCGGATGGGATGAAGCCCTGAAACTAATTGCAGATAAATTTTCAAAATATTCCGGGAATGAATTTGCATCCATTGCCTCGGCCAAGTGTACCAATGAAGAAAATTATCTCTTACAAAAGTTCACCCGGGGGGTAATGGAGTCGCCCCATATAGATCACTGCGCACGTCTGTGCCATGCTCCCTCGGTAGTGGGACTCTCTCGGAGCATTGGAAGTGGGGCTATGAGTAATTCCATAGCAGAAATTGGGAAGGCTGGCTGTATAATGGCTATAGGAACCAACACCACTGTAAGCCATCCTGTACTTGCCCTTCAAATAATTAAAGCAGTTAAAACTGGTTCGAAACTCATAGTGATTAATCCCCAGAAAATTGAACTGGCAAAGCACGCAGATATATTTTTACAGCATAATCCGGGAAGTGATGTGGCTCTTTTAATGGCCATAGCCAAGGTAATAGTTGATGAAGGCCTCTATAACCAATCTTTTATAGAAGAAAGAACTGAAAACTTCTTAAAACTTAAAAAATCACTTGAAATTTTATCTTGGGATGAACTAGAACATATAACTGGAGTGGAAAAGGAAAAAATTAGACAAACGGCTTATATGTATGCGGAGGGAGATCCATCTTCCATCTTATATGCCATGGGAATTACCCAGCACTCCCACGGAACCGACAATGTACTGGCTGTTAGTAATCTGGCCCTTCTTACTGGCAACCTGGGAAGAGAATCTTCTGGAGTTAACCCCCTTCGGGGCCAAAATAATGTACAGGGGTCCTGTGATATGGGAACCCTTCCCAATGTATTCCCGGGATATCAATCAGTAGAAGACCCTGAAATTGTTGAAAAATTCCAGAAGGCATGGAATATGCATCTTAAACCGGTAAATGGCATGATGTTATCTGAAATTTTTGAAAAAGCTCGAAGTGGGGATCTCAAGTCATTATATATCATGGGTGAAAATCCATTGCTCAGTGAACCGGATATACAGAAGGTAAAAATGGCACTGGAAAATGTGGAATTTTTAGTAGTTCAGGATATCTTTTTAACTGAAACTGCACGCCAGGCTGATGTGGTACTCCCTGCTGCTTCTTTTGCAGAAAAAGAGGGAACTTTCACCAATACCGAAAGAAGGGTGCAGAGAATAAAAAAAGCTATAATCGCACCGGGAGATTCTAAATCAGATTGGGAGATAATCTCGGCCATTGCAAAGAAAATGGAAAAATCTGGTTTTGACTTTAAATCAGCTGAAGAGATATTTTCTGAAATGACAGCTCTAACTCCTATTTATGGTGGAATTTCTTATGATAGATTAGAAAATCAGGGTTTGCACTGGCCTTGTCTGGATATTGATGATCCCGGAACCCCTATACTGCACCAGAATCAGTTCAATACTCCCTCCCATAAAGGAATATTTCATCCACTGGAATATATTCCCTCGGCGGAAATCCCGGATGAAGAATATCCTTTCATACTCGGAACCGGCCGAAGCCTCTATCAATACCACACCGGATCTATGACTCGCAAAGTTAATGGTTTAAATTATATTGATGGAGAGGAGTTTTTAGAGATTAATCCTGATGATGCATCTAATTTGAATATAAAAGGGGGAGAATGGCTGGAAATATCTTCTAGAAGAGGCACCATACGTGCCAGATCCAGAATAAACCCTGGTTTATTGTCCGGTTGTGTTTCTATGACTTTTCATTTCCAGGAAGCACCTGCTAATTGTCTTACTCAGACCGCCCGGGACCCGGTTTCAGGCACCCCTGAACTAAAAATTTCAACTGTAAAAATAAGAGTTTTAAGTGAGGATGAAATAGATATTTAGAACTGATCTAAGGATATTATTTGAATTAAAAAATATTAATATTCTTTTTTTTATCTAAAAACACTTTATTTATTTTTATTAATAGCATTAAAATTTTTATAATGCTTACTTTTAAATTTTCAAAAGCATTTATGTGGAGGAACTACACTCTTATATTTATAACTTCCCATATGTTTCTAGTAGAAATGTATTTATAAGGAATGCTTAAAAAGTGTTATTAACCCACATGGTGAACCAATGCCCAAACATATCATTTCTGGATTAAAGTACATGGCAACAGTAAAGCTGAGGAAAAAAGGTCAAACTCAACGGGAGATAGCTCAGGCTCTGGGTATGGATAGATCTACAGTTTCTCATTATTTAAATGGCAGAAATCTGTCTAAGGATTCTATAGAAGTCGCAGAGCTGGTAGTTAATATGTGCCCTAAAGACTTTTTACTTTTTACTCATACACTGCTAAAGGATAAAGATAGAACCAGAATCATTATCCAAACTTGCCAGAAAAATCGATATGAAGGTAAAGTAAAAAATTCCTGTATTGGATGTGGTCTCTGTGTGGATACCTGTCTGATGAAGGCTGTCGTGTTGAATGACTTAAAGGCACAAATAGATTTTGAATGGTGTTGCGGATGTTTAATCTGTGTGGAGATGTGCCCAACCAACTCGATAGAAATTAAGGAGGTAGTAGATTGATGGAAACAACTGAATATAAAGACGGTAAGGATATTACCGTGGAAAGAGCAGGCGAAGAAGATCGAAAATTGCTCTTTAAAGATGATCTATGCGCGGTTTGTGGATTATGTGAAAAAATTTGTCCAGTAACTGCAATTGAGGTAAATCCTACTGGTGCGATGATTCGTACTGAACAAGACGTAAGTAAAATAGATATTGATGAACATAAGTGTGTTTTATGCGGTATGTGCAGTAGTATCTGTCCTTTCCAGGCTCTGGATTTAAAGATAGATGGAGACAGCATAAAAGACCTTCAGTATCCTCAAATTATAAAATCAGCAGAAATCTCTGATGAGGAGTGTATCCAGTGTAAAGCATGTGAAACTGCATGTCCTCAGGATGCAATTACTATTACTCGTGAACTGCCTAAAAGAGCAGACCTCATAACAGGTGAAATCGAAATAGATAAGGAAACCTGTATTTACTGTGGTATGTGTGAAGAAATGTGTCCGGTGGATGCTATTGATATAGCACACCAGGTCCCTACTTCGGACAATCCGACAGTGGCTACTGACATCAATGTAAATGAAGACAAATGTGTCCACTGTGGAATCTGTAAGAGAATCTGTCCGGTAGACGCTATTATGCAGGTATGCAGAATCTGTCCTTATGGAGAATACGAAATTGAAGTACCAGAAGTCACTGGAACCTCCTATATTGACCCTGAACTATGTGTAAACTGTACCTGGTGTCAGGAAATTTGTCCTGTGGATGCAGCCAAAGTAAACAAACCTTTTGAAGGTGAATTGACCATAGACCAGGACACCTGCCAGGCCTGTGAAACCTGTGTAATGGTTTGTCCCTGCAATGTATTGTCCTTCCCTAAATCTGAAAAGTCAGGTTCCAGACCTGAAAAACTGCATAAAGATGAAAGGTTCTGTATTTACTGTGGTGCCTGTCAGAAATCCTGTCCGGTGGATGCCATAGATGTTAAACGGACTAAAATTAATTACACACCAACCAAATCCAAGGCTTGGGTAAAGGCCTTTGAATCCTTGAAAAACTGAATATGGAGGCTATTAAATGGCAATTGGACTAAAAGCTTACCGTGATATTTGTCACGGATGTGGAAACTGTGTTATAGCTTGCCCGGTTAACGCCCTCCGAAGCGAAGATGTCGCTGCAGGAAAGGGACCAAGCGAACTGTTGGACCTGATAATGATAGTAGAAGACGGAGCAGTACAACTAAAAAACGTGGATCTGTGCGGAAAGTGCGGAACCTGTGTAGAAAGCTGCCCGGTAGAAGCTATTAGACTGGAGGAATTGTGATGATAGTTAATCTAAGCACGGGAAGAACTGTATGGCAAGGACAGGCAATTGAGTCTGGAAAAGATCTGGAAATGTACATCAATGCTGCAGCTATAGCCCATGTAAGTGATGAAATAATGGCTAAAATGGGCATTAAATCCGGACAAAACATTAAAATCATAGCGCCTGATGGTGACGTGGTGGTTAAAGCAGTGGCTACCAAAGAAACTCTCCCTGAAGACACAATATACGTCCCTATGGGTCCCTGGGCTAATAGAGTGGTTGATCCTACTACCAACTCCACTGCAATGCCCTCTTATAAAAATATACCTGTAGAGATTATGCCCACTGACGAAGAAGTACTGGACATGCCCACTCTAATGAAGGTATACGGAAAAGTGTAATATCCTACAACCAATCTAGGAGGATTAAATAAAATGGAACGTATAATCAAGAACGGTGTTGTTTACTGTCCCTTAAATGGAATTAATGGAGAAAAAATGGATATCTCCATAAAGGACGGTAAAATCGTTGAAAGTGTTAGTGATGATGCAGAAGTATTCGATGCTTCTGGACAAATCGTTATGCCTGGTGCTGTGGAGGTACACTCTCACATAGCAGGAGCAAAGGTAAACGTGGGTCGTATGATACGACCAGAGGACAGTAAAAAAGATGCAGAAGCTACAGTAGAAGCAACTCATCGTAGGGCCGGAAGTGGTTTTTCAGTGCCTTCCACCCACATGACCGGATACCGGTATGCACAGATGGGTTACACCACTGCCATGGAAGCAGCCATGCCTCCATTACTGGCCCGGCACACCCACGAAGAACTGCAGGCCACTCCTATCCTGGATCATGCTGCATTTCCCTTATTTGGAAACAACTGGTTTGTGATGGACTATTTAGGTGAAGGAGACATAGACTCCTGTGCAGCCTATGCTTCCTGGTTACTAAAAGCTACCAAAGGTTATGCTATTAAGATAGTAAACCCCTGTGGAACTGAAGCTTGGGGATGGGGAGGAAATGTGCATGGAATTCATGATACTGCTCCTCACTTTAAAGTAACCCCTGCAGAAATGATTAAAGGACTGGCTGAAGTTAATGAAAAATTGAGATTACCTCACTCCATACACCTGCACTGTAATGACCTGGGACACCCTGGAAACTATGAAACCACCATAGAGTCCTTTGAGGTACCTAAAGGAATTAAGGTTAACCCTGCTACCGGAAGCAGAGATACCATTGTGCATGGTACTCATGTCCAGTACCACAGTTACGCTGGTACTTCCTGGAGAGACTTTGAATCTGCAGCAGACAAAGTGGCGGATTATGTAAATAAAAACGACCACATCACCATTGACATTGGTCAGGTTACCCTGGATGAAACCACCACCATGACTGCTGATGGACCGATGGAATACGATTTACACTCTCTAAATGGTCTAAAATGGGCTAACTGTGATGTGGAAATGGAAACTGGTTCTGGAGTAGTTCCTTTCATCTACTCAGCTAAGGCACCAGTACCTGCTGTTCAATGGGCTATTGGTATGGAACTATCCTTACTGGTTAAGGATCCTGCCAAAATATGTCTAACCACCGACAGTCCTAATGCAGGACCATTCACCAGATACCCTAGAATATTTGCCTGGCTCATGAGTAACCAGTACCGGGAAGACATGCTGGAAAACAAACTCCACAAATGGGCTCAAAAAAGAAGTAGTATTGCTACCATTGACCGTGAATTCTCTTTCTACGAAATCGCACAGGCTACCAGGGGCACTCCAGCCAAAGTACTGGGCCTAAGCGACTTAAAAGGACACCTGGGTGCAGGTGCTGATGCGGATGTGGCAGTCTACAACATGAACCCGGACACCATAGACCCATCTAGTGACTACATGGCCATTGAACAAGGATTCCAGAAAGCAAGTATGGTATTCAAAGACGGTGAATTGGCTGTAAAAGACGGAGAAGTAATCAATACTGGATTAAAAGGAAAAACCTTCTGGGCCGATACTCAAGTGGAACAAAACTCCTACAATGCGGTCTTAAAAGAAGTGGAAAGACAGTTTGTTAAATACTACTCCATCGGATTCAAAAATTACCCGGTAGAAGACGAATACATCTCCAAGTCAGCTCCCATTAAAGGGGTGATGTTATGAGTGAAATAATACTAACTCCTAAAGAACAACCACAGGTACCTCTGGAAACTCCCAACATTAAACCAGACGTATTTGCAGGAAAAACCATTGATGAAATCAAAGAACTGGAAATCGACCACGGAAAAGAAACAGTTAAATTAGCTGACTTTTTTGATGTAGAAGGAACTCCTGGTGAAACTGCAGCTGAAATCAAAATCATTATCGATGGTGATGTAAGCAACACCAAAAGAATTGGACAGGAAATGACTGCTGGAGAAATTCTGGTAAAAGGAAATGTTTCCATGTACGTCGGCCTGGAGATGGAAGGTGGAAAAATCACCGTCCAGGGTGATGCCGCTGCCTGGGCTGGCCAGAACATGAAAGGAGGAGAACTGGAAATAATGGGCGACGCCGGAGATTACGTAGGATCATCCTACCGTGGTGACTGGAGAGGAATGAGCGGAGGCCTTATAACCATCCATGGTAATGTCGGTTACGAAATTGCCGAGTACATGGGTGGAGGAAAAATAGTGGTTAAAGGAAACGCTGACCACATGCCGGGAGTACACATGAGTAATGGTGTACTGATTATCGAAGGTAATGTAACCTCCAGAACTGGTGGAGAAATGAGCGGTGGAAACATCGTGGTAAAAGGTGTGGTTGGAGAATTCCTGCCAGGCTTTAGTTACTGGGGTGTTGAAAAGAACATAGAGGTAGGAGGGGAAGATATACCTGGAGTGTTCTATAAATTCACCGGTGATAACGCCATAAAAGGAGCTAAAGGAACAGTATACGTAGCTGTAGCTGGCAACAAGCACATAGCTCCAAAATAATAAATTAAAGAGGTAATATTTATGGAATTAGTAAACAACGTGGTTTGTCCTTTCTGTGGAACACTTTGTGATGATATCATATGTAAGGTAGAAGATGATGAGATCGTTGGAACCTACAATGCATGTATCATTGGACACAGTAAATTTGTCCACACTGAAGGCGCCATGAGATACAAAAAACCCCTTTTACGTAAAAATGGGGAATTTGTGGAAATAAGCTATGAAGAAGCTATTGATAAAGCCGCCCAAATACTGGTGGATGCTAAAAGACCTCTAATGTACGGATGGAGCTGTACTGATTGTTCAGCTCAAGAGTCAGGTATGGAATTAGCTGAAGAAGTAAGAGCCGTGGTGGATAACACTGCATCAGTATGTCACGGACCTTCTCTTTTAGCTGTACACGATACTGGTTATCCAGTATGCACTCTGGGAGAAGTTAAAAATCGGGCCGATATAGTGGTTTACTGGGGATGCAATCCTTTCCACGCTCACCCACGTCATTTATCCCGACACTCCTTTGCTCGTGGATTCTTCCGGGAGCGAGGACGTGCTGACCGGACCATTATTGTGGTGGATCCTCGAAAGAGTGACACCTCTAAACTAGCCGACATACACCTGCAACTGGACTACAATAATGACTATGAACTGGTAGATGCTATGAGATCTGCCTTAAAAGGTCATGAAATCTTATATGATAAAGTAGCAGGAATACCCCGTGATGATATTGTGGGAGCAGTAGAAGCACTCAAAAAAGCCCAGTTTGGTATTCTCTTCTTCGGTATGGGTATCACCCACTCCCTGGGTAAGCACCGAAACATTGATACTGCCATTATGATGATTCAGGAACTCAACCAGTTTGCCAAGTGGACCCTTATCCCTATGAGGGGTCACTACAATGTGAATGGATTTAACCAGGTATGTACCTGGGAAAGTGGATACCCATTCTGTGTGGACTTTGCCACTGGAACTCCTAGATACAATCCGGGAGAAACTGGATCCAACGACATACTTCAAAATAGAGAAGCAGACGCCATGATGGTAATTGCTTCTGATCCTGGTGCTCACTTCCCACAAAATGCGCTTCATGTCATGGCTGAAATGCCGGTCATTGCCATAGAACCTCACCGAACACCTACCACTGAATTAGCAGATCTTATTATTCCTCCTGCAATTGTGGGGATGGAAGCAGAAGGTACTGCCTATCGTATGGATGGTGTTCCACTGAGAATGAAAAAAGTGGTTGAATCTGATCTACTTTCTGATAAAGAGATCCTGGATAAGATTCTGGAAAAAGTAAACCAACTAAAAGCATCTAAATAAATAAGTTAAGCCCTTCGGGGTTTA
>NPIE01008542.1_pt2 | contig 11867 bp, 9 predicted proteins | sample 8637661 | NCBI WGS metagenome assembly NPIE01 (sample SAMN07420842, study PRJNA396082) | bioreactor metagenome | isolation source: sample BA12 brine-fed electro-methanogenic bioreactor BA | place: Japan: Kochi | collected 2016-12-09 | reverse complement strand
TGGATCGCGATCTTCGAAAAAGGCTTGCGTTTCTTCCCAAATTTCATCGAGGTTGCGTTTGAAAATGGTTTTTTCAATTTTTTCACGCTCTGGTGCTGGAATTTCTTCGAGAGAATTGTATTTGCTGTATATCTCATATAATCGCGAGGCGCGCATGGCAAACATTGTTCCGCGTTTCAATACCTGGACTCGCACCCCCATCTCGAACATATCCGCGGCTGGTGCCATAATCACATCTGCCATGTCCGCTTGTGACAGTAAGCGACGGGTATGTTCCGAAGCACCGGCTTCCACACATGCCTGGTTGATCGAGCCAGTGACCACGTAAGCTGCTCCCATCATGAAAGCAGCTAAAGCGGATGAAGGTGTGCTGATACCACCACCCGCACCAACACGGATGGATTGTAGGTACTGCATTTGCGCTTGTATTTCATCCCGAACAGCCAGCATGGTTGGAATCAACGCGACCAAAGGGCGATTGTCGGTATGGCCACCCGAATCAGCTTCTACGGTGATATCGTCTGCCATCGGGACGAACTTAGCTAATTCAGCTTGTTGCGGTGTTATTTTGCCATCGGCGAGAAGTTGGTTGAGTAGATCATCAGGAGCAGGCAACATGAACTTACGCGCAACCTCCTTGCGGGAAATCTTAGCAATGATGTGGTTTTGGATGTGAATGTCACCTGTTGGGGTTCTGGAGAGTCCGGCTACACGAAAATGTACCAAGGCATAGGTGAGGTCCATGTAGGCAGATGCTTCGATTACCTGCACCCCCATTTTGAGATATAACTCAGCCAGGTGACGCTCCAGGAGTGGTTCATTTGGGCTGTGGATGAGATTGATTGCAAAATTATGGTTTGGGAGAGATTGTTGAATAGAATGAATGGCACTTTCGATTCTTGCTGGAGATAAACCTGCAGACCCGAATGAGCCCAGGAAACCAGCCTTGCCAAGGGCTACTACCATATCGACAGAAGCGATTCCGTTCGCCATCGCTCCGGCGTAATAGGCGTAGCGGGTTCCGTAGGTTTGCATGAAGGTCGGGTCACCAAAGGATTCGAGCGGCATGGGGGGAACGTAGGCAATGCGTTGGGATTGAATCCCGCCATTTGAATTTGTGGGATTAATTCCGTTTTGGGTGGATAAATATGTTTGTGAGTCATGCGAGACTGCCCAGTTAGGTTGATTGAAATTTAATAAGAGTTGCAGGATATCTTTTTTTGTGTTTTTAAGATGGTCAGGGATTCCAAACCAGGGGATTTGATGGAGTGGTTGTTCATTTTGATTTTGAGTGTAGTTAATTACAGGTTGCATGTGAATTCCTTTGAGATTTCCAGAGTTTCCAATCACAAGGTTAATAACACAAGAAATAGGAGTTGGTTACTTGGTTTTTGTAAAGCAAAATATTAGAATATGCTCAGGTGGTATATTCGCAGAAACGCTAATCAGCTCAACGCCATTCTAATCAATTTTTCCAAATCCCCCACAGCTTCTAAGCCAGCGTATTTCCCGGTATCGTCAAATTCCACTTCACCTGTTTTCAGGTTGATTAGTCGTGTATGAATACTGGCGTTGAGCGTCTCGGCGATACGAATTTCAAAACGATCTTCCGCCGACCAAAATTGGTCAATTGGATAACGATGATAGTCCACTTTACTGCTGGCTCCTTCGAGCACCTGCACAAAGGCATGGCTATCCTGAGCAGTTTTTCCTACAAAAACACCTGGGATAAAGGCGTAGCGATATTGCCCTGTGACATCCACGGCTTTGAAATACCACCCTTCAAAAAACGGTGGAGATAAAACCTGACCGTGATAGTTTGCTGGATTCAAGGTTGATTCGATGAATTTTGATACTCGTGCGACCATAATATGGAAATTGTACAAACTATCGCCATCATGTACAAAGATTCGCATAATCTTTGTTTGCCCTTATCGATCTTCACCTTCTGATTTATTTCCAAATGTCAATGTTTCTATTTACAAAGAGAAATAAATCAGAACTTAATCTCAATTAACATTGCATTCTCTACCCTTTTTCATGAAATTAATGTATAGTAACTTGAAATGGCTAAAGAAATCCTGTTAATCGATGATGATGCTCTCTTACGAAGAAGCCTGGCTTTTAACCTCCAACAAGCGGGTTACAAAACCCGTACGGCTGCGAGTGCCGAAGATGGGTTGGCAATGATCGAACAGGATAAGCCTGATTTGGTTTTATTGGATATCAACTTACCCGGTATGGATGGCTTGGATGCGCTTAAACGAATCCGCAACCAACTGCACCTCCCAGTGGTTATGCTAACTGCGCGTCGCCGCGAACTGGACGAGGTGTTGGGATTGGAATTGGGGGCTGATGATTACGTCACCAAGCCTTTTGACTTCAATGTTCTTCTGGCGCATGTCAAAGCTGTCCTTCGTCGCTCACAAACAGCAAATGGCTCCGCACCATCCCCAACAGACTCGATAACCATTGGTGAACTGCATATTGATCCTGATGCACATTTGGTCAAATTTAAAGGAAAAGAACTCAATCTCTCGCCACGTGAATTCGATTTATTGTACACATTAGCACGTTCACCCAACCAGGTGCTTTCGATTGATGAACTGCTCACTCGTGTGTGGGGTGCTGAATTTATTGGGCAGCCGCAGGTAGTATATGTCCACATTCGCTGGTTACGGGAGAAACTGGAGGAGGATCCAAACAAGCCACAACACATCCTCACCATTCGTGGGGTTGGGTATAAGTTTCAACCACAGGCTGAGAAAAAATGAAAAGCTTGCGTTCGCGTTTAATTCTCAATACTCTCATCCCACTGTTGGTGATTATTCCGGTGACGGGCATTCTGATAACGTATTTACTTGAAACACAGGTTTTTCTTGCCAATATCACCAGTGAATTAACCAAACAGGCTGTTTTGGTAGCTGATACAGCCAGTGCCTACCTGGAAATCTGGCAGGATCCCGTTCGTGCTCAGGCATTTGTAACCCGCATCAGCCCGCGTCTGACCGCAAAAGTGATGCTGCTGGACCCGGAAGGGCGTTTGATTGTATCTTCCGACCCTGAGGATTCATTCCTGGTTGGCCAGGTATTCAACGTTCCGGATGNNCGGCAAATGACTTGCAAGCAGAAGTTGTAATGGATCAACGAAAAGTCACTGATATCATCGTGCCGGTTTATGCCAGTCGTGATGCCAGCCTGATCGGTTTTGTGCGTTTGGTGAACCCATTAGCCAGTATTTATGAGCGTTCGCAGACTTTACGCCAGGTGATGGTAATCGTTTCAGTCGGTGGATTGCTTATTGGTTTGCTGCTAAGCTGGTTGTTAGCCCGTGATTTGGAAAAACCAATCCGCCAAACCACCGATGCTGCCTACCGCCTGGCCAATGGCGGAAATCCGCAGCCATTACCTGAGGGCGGGCTAATAGAAACACAGGTTTTACAACGCGCATTTAATACCCTTGTTGAACGGTTGCAAACCCTGGAAACGAGCCGGAAACGTTTGCTTGCGAATTTAGTACATGAACTCGGTCGCCCTTTAGGAGCATTACGTTCCGCTTCACAAGCTCTATTGGGAGGAGCCGGAGAAGACCCTCAATTGAGACAAGAATTAGTGCAGGGGATGGATGATGAATTGGTGCGCTTACAGGGATTACTCAATGAACTGGCACACTTGCATGAACAGGTTCTTGGGAGTTTAGATTTGGAAATCAGACCGGTTGAAATTCAGACCTGGATTGAATCGATATTACCTCCCTGGCAACGTTTGGCTGAAGATAAACATCTCAAATGGGAAACAACTTTTGATCCATCAACGCCATACGAAGCTTGCTTTGACGCTGACAGAATGGCGCAGGTATTGGAGAATCTTTTAAGCAATGCCATTCGCTACACTCCCCCAGGGGGACATATCTGGTTGAGTACTTCTGCCAATGAAACCGAGTGGCAAATCGTAATAAAGGATGATGGCTATGGAATCGTCAGCGAAGAAGCAGATAGAATTTTTGAGCCTTACCAACGTGGAAAAGCTGCTCAAAGACTTCCCGAAGGAATGGGGTTGGGATTGTCTATTGCCCGTGATCTGGTGCGTGCCCATCAGGGCAACCTGACATTTGCCAACAATGAAGATAAAGGAAGCAGTTTTATTGTCTGTTTACCCCTTGATCCGCAGGTAACCAATCAAGAAGAATATCCCACCCAATAACAATTAATTGAATTGATCAAAGTCAAAGCAAGTTTTGTTTGATTCTTAGCAGTGCCTTTGCTAAAATTTCTTTAGATTTAGCCTTCCAATTAGAGAAAGCGAGCTTAATATGCAGGTAGTCGTTATCGGTGCTGGTGCAGCTGGATTAACCAGTGCTGCAGTATTGGCAAAAGCTGGTCATTCCGTGAAAGTTTTTGATCCGAACCCAAAGGCAGGTGGGGTTTTGCAAGGATGGCAAAAAGATGGCTACACCTGGGACCTAGGACAATTATTGGTGGAAGGGTTTGGTAAAGGTGAACCAGCCGGTGATGTGTTTGAAGAATTAGGCTGTTGGGATGATATTCTGGTCATTAAAGATGACCGCCGGTATGTTTTCCCCGATTTCAGTATTGATAAACCTGATCAATATGCTGGAGCAAAATGGCGAATTGACTTTCTCAAGGAGCAATTTCCTGATGAACACAAAGGATTAGAGCGCTATTGGAAGGACTATATTCGCTTTACCCGGTTGATGACTATCGCTCGCAAATTAGGAAAGGTTGAGGGATTCCAATTATTTATAAAAAGAATGCAGTTGTTATTCAGCATGTTACCTTTTGCGCCGCGCAAGGATTGGACGGCTGAGCAAGTGATGCAGGATTATTTCATATCGCCAGAATTGCAGGCTGTGTTCATTTCGATATTGGCAGATTTCTTCACCCCACCCAGCCAGTTTCAGGGGTTAGGTGTGTTCGCCCTCAACCCCGAACCGTCCTTTGATGCTCGAACACCCAAGCGAATCGCACAAGGTGCCGATCAGTTATTTCATTACAGTATCAAAGGGGGTACAACAACCATCGTGAAAGCGCTGGTAAAGGTCATTGAAGAACATCAAGGCACATTACATCTCAATGAAAGTATTTCTAAAATTGTGGTAGAAAATAACCTGGTGAAAGGTGTAGAAAGCAGCAACGGTGAGTTTTACCCGGCGGATGTTGTGGTGGCTTCTGGTGGAGCAAAAGAAATCTTCTTTGACCTGGTAGGAGAAGAGCTGTTAACCCCTGAGTTCTCACAACAGGTGAAAGATTTGCCATTGATGGATTCTATCTTTATGGTTCATTTGGGTCTGGATTATGACCCATCATCCACAACTGGTGGTGTTTGTACCTATTATTACCGCACGTATGACATTGAGGGCAGTATAAAGGAAAGCAAGACCGGGATATATCATGAAGGAAAATATGGCTTTGTGATCCATCAACCCAGCTTACGTTCACCCGAGATGGCACCTGAACATCACCACACGATGACAATTTACTCCATCTGTCCGGATGAATTAATTGATGGGGATTGGGAAACCCGTAAACAGGAATTTACTGAAGCCCTATTGGAGTTTGCGGAGGAATCCATTCCTGGAATCCGAAAACACATTGTGGTGACTGAAACGCTTACACCAAAAGATTTCCAGCATATAGCTCACACCAAACACCACGCATTTGGTGGTTTAGCACCAGTCATCGGAAAGCCAGGTATCCCACACCCAACCCCAATTAATGGACTGTGGTTTGTCGGGCATCAAAGTGAGGGTGGCGGTGGTGTCAGTGCTGTGGTTCTTCAGGCGTACCAGACGGCAAACCTCATTCTACAAACAATGCAAGCGTAATTTTTTAAAATCCTTAGTCAGGTGAGACCATTAAAATGGTTTGGTTCCTAATATCAAAATTGCCTGAGTCTAGCTCATAGGACATTTCCTCCCCCATAATCTTAATCAAATGATTAATTTGATTACCTGCCAGCCAGCATGTCTTTCGATCTGGTCATCTGGTGAGAATCATCTGATCACCCATTTCAGCACTCCTTAAGCTTTTCTTAAGCTAATCTTTAGTTTCGCATAAGGACACTAAGAAATAATTTGGGTATATTAGGCATTGATAGAAAAAGAAAAAAGGAGTTGTCCTATGAAAAATAACACGAAGAAATTAAAATTACTGTTTCCAACAATTTTAATCATTTTCACACTTGTACTCACTGCCTGTGCCCCATTGACCCAACTGGCAGATTTACAATTATTCGAAAAAGTTGAAGAAATAACCGGTGGAGAACCTGCTGCTGAACCGGTTGAGCAGCAGGACTCACTGGAAGCTGCACCCGTGAAAGAACCTGTCAGCGAAGCATCTGAAGAAGGAACACTTGGTGCGATTTACGAAATGGTAAACCCATCTGTGGTGAATATTCAAGTGATTTCAACGGTCAGTGGCATCGCTGACATGCCATTTCCCCTTCCCGGCGAAGATGGTGAAGGTCAAATTCCCCGTCAATCCGGGCTAGGTTCTGGTTTTGTTTGGGATAAAAACGGTCACATCGTCACCAATAATCATGTGGTTGAAGGTGCTACTTCAATCCTCGTGCAATTTCACGATGGACGAGAATATTCAGCAGAATTAATCGGAGCTGACCCTGATTCTGATCTGGCCGTGCTGAAAATCGATGCTCCTACATCCGAATTAGAACCTTTGACGGTAATCGATTCATCGGAGGTAGAAGTTGGTGATCTGGCAATCGCGATTGGAAATCCATATGGGTTGACCGGTACAATGACGGTTGGTATTGTTAGTGCCGTGGGACGATCGCTCTCAGTGGATAATACTTCGCTAACAGGCAGTTACACGATCCCTGATATCATCCAAACGGATGCAGCCATTAATCCCGGCAATTCTGGTGGTGTTCTTCTTAACGACAAAGGTCAGGTGATTGGTGTGACGACTGCTATTCAGTCAACCAGTGGGTCGAATGCTGGTATCGGTTTTGTCGTTCCCTCCACCATCGTACGATTGGTTGTTCCAGAATTGATTGAAAATGGTTTTTACGAGCATTCCTGGATTGGATTATCTGGCAACACATTACAAGCTGATATTGCTGAAGCAATGGATCTCGATCGCAGCCAACGTGGTGTCTTAATTGCCAGTATTACCCCCGACAGTCCTGCTGATGAAGCCGGGTTGCGCGGTAGTGACAAACAATTTGAATATTTGGGATCGCAGGTGATCATTGGTGGAGACATCATCACCGCGATCGATGGCGAACCAACCCCTACCTTTGAAGCGTTGGTATCGTATCTGGCTAGAGCCACCGAGCCAGGTCAGAAGGTTGAGTTAACCATTCTGCGTGATGGGAAAACCCAAACGGTGGATTTAACCCTCGGTGTTCGCCCGGGTAAAACAACTGTCCAGACCCCTTCCAGTGCTTTTTCGAGTGGGCAGGCTTACCTGGGCATCACCGGCGGGAGTCTTGTGCCAGAAATAGCTAAGGAAATGGAGCTGGATGAGGATCAACAAGGTGTTTTAGTTGTTGAGGTTCAGGCAGGTAGCCCAGCAGATGATGCAGGATTACGTGGAAGTGACAAATCCTTTGAGCTGGATGGGCAAGAAATAAGGATTGGTGGCGATGTGATTACAGCTATCAATAACACACGCGTAGATGGCATTCAGGCATTGCGTCTTGAATTGAGCAATTATGAACCGGGTGATGTAGTCACTTTGAGTGTCATTCGTGATGGAAAACAAATTAAAGTTGAGGTTACCTTAGGAGAACGCTCCTAGGTTCCCATTCTCCCACTGAAAAAAATTCAAAACCCCATCTTGTATAGGATGGGGTTTTGAATTAAATTTGAACCCATCTACCAATAAAGAGCTATCCCATTAGGTAGGTGCTTTGGATATGTTTTTCTATATGATATTACTAAATGATTAAGTGAGGAAAACATATGTTGAAACCTGATGAAATTCTTGAAGAAATGTTCAGAATTTATTTGAAAAAAAGTGAATTTTCGCGCTTCGTATTTCATATCAGAGTGCTAGATCTCGCTAAACAATGGAAAATATTAGAAAACGGATTGACCGAGGTTCCTTTGGATGCGGAGGATTATGATGCAATTGTTACATTAACGCAGGACACCCTGGAAAAATTGTATTCGGGGAATTATAGCCCCATTACTGCTTGCGGGCGTGCAAACATCTCAGACAAAGCTCCACTTGATTTTTTATTGCCTCAAGGTAAAAAATTGGATACCAGCTTAAATCAGGCGATGATTCTTTTTGTGCAAAGATTTTTTAATCCAAAACTACCGGAAACCATCTTATTCGGAGAAGAATATTCTCGACAGGTTCACGGTGGAAATGTATGTGGTTTGATTTACAGCCCTGGTTTTCGCAGTGCCTGGTACCAGATTTCTCCCAATCAACAGTTGAACAATCCAGGTGATACCAACCCTTTTCCACAGGCTTTTATCTTTATTAAAGGATCAGGAAAAGTAAAAATTGGCGAATTTACCCAGGAAATTCATGCAGGGCAATCTGTTTATATCCCTCCCGGAACTGAACATATCTGTTGGAGTAGTGAGCACGAACCAGTAGAATTAATCTTTCTCGCCTGGGGAGAAAAAGCCTAGAGATTAGGTTTAGATTCTGGTTGGGTTTACTGAAAGTCGCGTGAATTTGATTTTCAATTTGATAGCATGTAAAATTTGAGTGTCTTAATCATTCGAAACATTCATTCATTCATTTTTCACGATTTGGAAGGAATAAAATTTATGGATAATAACAGCTCTAAGCAGTTCGCTTCCTTACCAAATTATGATTATTTAAAATTTGATTCCGCAACCAATGAGCAGGAATTGCGTGAAGCCATCATTCAGGTTGGAGAAATTCTATACCGTAGTGGCTTGTTGATTGCCAACGATGGCAATATTTCTGTGAAGATGAGCAATGGGAACATTTTGATCACCCCATCCGGCGTTTGTAAGGGACGAATTTCTACACAGGATTTGCTTGTAATTGACCCAAATGGTCAGGTGATCAAACCGGCAGCGGATGCGACGCTTAAAACCACGTCTGAGCAACCCATGCATTTGGAAGTTTACCGGCAACGTCCGGATGTGCGAGCTGTGATCCACACACATTTAGCCTATGCGAATGCACTGGCGATTTCGAAGGGTGAAATCCGGATGGATGTAATCCCTGAAGCAGCGATGACGTTAGGGGAAGTGCCTGTCACGGGTTTTGCGCTACCCTCCTCCCCAGAGAATGCAGATGCAATCCGGGATTTGATCAAGGATCATGATGTGCTGATCATCCGCAATCACGGCAGCCTGGCAGTTGGGAAGGATNNGCGTTGATCCATACAGAGCGGTTGGAGCATGTGTGTAAGACATTGGTGTATGCGGAGTTGCTAGGGAATGTGAATACCCTTCCTTCTCATTTTCTATCTCAGATACGCAAAGGAAGCTAAGGACGCTAAGATCGCAAAGGATAGGTTACCGTTTAATTATCCTCTAATCCGTTTACCACTCGGTTGATTCCATCTTTGAGTAATGGTAATCCGAAATTAATCAATAATCCCAGTTTAATATTGGACAATTTCAGATAGGATAATAATTGTTGTTTATGAACAATGTTAGGCTTTTGGGTCGCTTTTAATTCAATTATTACTTTTTTCTCAACGAATAGATCAGCCCGATAACCAGAATCTACCAATTCACCATCATATTCCACCGGTAAAGGAACTTCTGATTCCACTTTTAAACCACGCTTTTCTAGCTCCATCTTCAAGATTTTTTGATAAACCGATTCTAATAACCCAGGCCCAAGTTGTTTGTGGACCTTTAGCGCAGAATCCACAACTATTTTTGATATTTCATTTTCTGAAAGGTTTTTCATTGAATTCATATTCACGGATTTATTTAATTTCAGCTAAGAATATACTTTTAGTTATCATGTTCCTCTTAGGAAATGAGTCTCCTTTGCGAACTTTGCGATCTTTGCTCCCTCTGCGAAAGCGTCCTTTGCGTCACCTACATCAATCTCTCAATCAAGATTAATCCGGTTGTAAGAAGGGCTGTCACAACGATCAATGATAAATCCATCGCTTTGAAGGTCACGTCTTTGACGTAGGTTCTCGTTGGGTAGAGGCCGAAGGCACGGCACTCTAACGAAGTTGCGGTGGATTCTGCTTTTCGCAACCCGTTAATGAGGATCGTGAAGATATAGCGTTGCCATAGTTTGAAGCGATGCCTTAAACCGGAGCTGGTTGACCTGCCTCGAATGGAGTGGGCAGCGCGCACCGCATCCACCTCACGCTGGATTAATGGCAAAAAGCGTAACGCCAGAAAAACCGCAAACGCCCCGCGATAAGGTACGCCGGCTTTGGTCAATGAAACCATCAAATCGCGTGTATCGGTGGTCCAGATCAACACAAAAGATGCCAGCACCACCACCGAAAGGCGGAAGAAAAAGATGGGTCCTTGATATAACCCGTTGTCTGTGATCGATAACGGACCCAGTTTGAACACAGTCTCTCCGGGGTCTGCAAAGAAGTGAAAAATCATCAACAATAAACCCAACATCAGGATGATTTTGCTGCTGCTGAGAATTTGCTTGATGGGAATCTTCCCGGCGAGGATTGCCAGCAATAACACACTCACAAACATGACTGCACCCGAAATGGGAGATTTGTAAATAAATAACCCAATCGCCACCACAAACACCCAGGCAAGTTTTACCAGAGGATAAAGTCGATTCATTAAGGATGCACGATAGGTATATACCAATCCCTGTTCTTGATTATCCGACATGGTCATCCTCCAGTTTGAGTGTGTAGTTTAGCGCTTCAAGGAATTGATCGGTGTTGCGGATCAAACAATCTATTTGTCCACCACGATCCTGATACTCTTTCAGTAAATCTTGCAACAATGTTGGCCGTAAGTTAGCCGCATGCAATAATTCTTCATTATCAAATAATTTGGCGGGATCACCTTCATAAAGGATCTTTCCTTCCGCCATCACCAGCACCCGGCTGGCAAATTCCTGCACCAGACGCATATCATGCGTAATCATCACCACCGTCACACCCTGCGCACGAATTCGTTCCATCAATTGCATCAGGGTCTGGGTCATTTCTTTATCCTGCCCATAGGTAGGTTCATCTACCAGCAGCACCTTGGGGTGACTCACCAGCATGGTTGCCACACCTAAACGACGTTTTTTCCCAGCGGATAAGGCGAATGGATGAATTTTTGAAAATTCACTGAGTTCCAATTTTTCCATCCATTCTTCCACCTGTTTGTGCACCTCTTCCGGATCCACAATCCCGCGTGTCATTAAAGAATAAGCGATTTCATCATAAGTTGTGTCAGTCAGGAATTGGTGTTCAGGATTCTGAAATACGAGTGCAATATGCTCAGCCAGAGCTTCTACTTTCCAGTATGTTGCAGGGTGATTAAAAAGGTTTAATTGACCTTTTTGTGGTTTCTGCAACCCCACCATCAATTTCGCTAGTGTACTTTTCCCGGCACCGTTTCTGCCTACAATTGCCAACATCTCACCGGGAAAAACATCAAACGAAATTTCATTCAAGGCTTTAAAACCATTATTGTAGGAAAATTCCAGATTTCTGCCGGAAATCAATGGGGTCAGGACTGCATCTTCCTCTTTCACATCTTCCGATTCGCAATTCGTAATCCTCTTTTTCAATAGATGTTGCGCTTCTAACGTTTGGAACGTTTCCGCAATGCTGATGGGAATATGCAAATCCTTTAGACCCAATGATTCGCGCAATTTAATACCAATTTCAACCGTCTCTGGTAGCCAGATTCCCAATCTGTCCAACATTTCCTGTCCGTTTTTAGATAA
>NPIE01002256.1_pt1 | contig 11869 bp, 10 predicted proteins | sample 8637661 | NCBI WGS metagenome assembly NPIE01 (sample SAMN07420842, study PRJNA396082) | bioreactor metagenome | isolation source: sample BA12 brine-fed electro-methanogenic bioreactor BA | place: Japan: Kochi | collected 2016-12-09 | reverse complement strand
CGATGTCCGCGTCCACCATCATGGTCACCAGCGTTTCAAAGCTGACCTCCGGCTCCCAGCCCAGGAGACGCCGGGCCTTGCTCGGATCGGAGACCAGCAGATCCACCTCGGCGGGGCGCATGAAGCGGGGGTCCTGGACCACGTAATCCTTCCAGTTCAGCCCCACGTGCTCGAAGGCAATCCTACAGAACTCCTGCACGGCGTGGGTCTCTCCCGTGCCAACGACGTAGTCGTCGGGTGCTTCTTGCTGCAACATGAGCCACATGGCGCGGACGTAGTCGCCGGCGAAGCCCCAGTCGCGCTTCGAATCCAGGTTACCCAGACGCAGCTCGTCCGCCAGCCCCAGCTTGATCTTGGCGACGTGGTAGGTGATCTTGCGGGTGACGAACTCCAGTCCCCGGCGGGGGCTCTCGTGGTTGAAGAGGATGCCGGAGCAGGCGAAGAGGTCGTAGGATTCGCGGTAGTTGACGGTGATCCAGTGCCCATAAACCTTGGCGACGCCGTAGGGGGAGCGGGGATAGAAGGGGGTATTCTCCGTCTGGGGCACCTCGCGCACTTTACCGAACATCTCCGAGGAGCTGGCCTGATAGAAGCGCGTCTCGGGCGCGACGGTGCGGATGGCCTCCAGGACCCGGGTCACGCCCAGCGCCGTCACCCCGCCGGTGAACACGGGCTGATCCCACGAGGCGGGCACGAAGGACTGCGCCGCCAGATTGTAAATCTCGTCGGGGCGATGCTCACGCAGGATGCCGATGAGGGAGCCCTGATCCATCAGATCGCCGGAGACCAGGGTCAGTTTCTCCTGGATGTGCTCGATGCGGTTGAAGTTGACAGTGCTGGTCCGCCGTACCATGCCGATGACATCGTAGCCCTGCTCCAGCAGGAACTCCGCCAAATACGAGCCGTCCTGGCCCGTGATACCCGTGATCAATGCGCGTTTGGTCATGTCAAAATCTCCTTTCAGAATCGTTAGGTAGTCAGGTAGTCTGGTAGTCTGGTAGTCATCAGTCTGATAGTCGTTAGTCGGGTAGTCTCATAGTTCACCTGTTGGTTGCCGACTAGGCGACTACGCGACTACCAGACTATGCGACTACCTGACTATTCGACTGCGTGACTACATTCCGCCACTCGTCCAGCACGTCCTGCACCGTCTGCTCGAAGGGGATCTCCGGCTGCCAGCTGGTGGCGACTTGCAGTCTTTCCACGCTGCCGTAGAGGATGGGCACGTCGGCGGGCCGGTAGCGCTCGGGATCTCTCTCCACGGTGATGGGGACCTGCGCTTTTTCCAGTAGCAGGTCAAGCAGGGATTGGATGGTGCGGGGTACGCCGGAACAGACGTTGTAGACAGCCCCGGGCTCCCCTCGCAGCAGCGTGAGGTGGTAGGCGCGGATGACGTCGCGGACGTCGGTGAAGTCGCGGGCAGGTGAGAGGTTGCCCACGCGCAGCACCGGCTCCTGCAAGCCCGCCTCGATGCGGGCAACCTGCTGGGCGAAGGCGGCGAGGACGAAGCGCGGCGACTGTCCTGGCCCCACGTGGTTGAAGGGGCGTACCCGCACCACGGGCAAGTCGTAGCTGATGAAATACTGGTAACCCAGCACGTCCTGCGCGACCTTGCTCACGCTGTAGGGATTCTCCGGTCGCAGGGGATGTTCCTCTCGCAGGGGCAGGGCCTCTGCCGGAGCGCGCCCATATTCGTCACCGGAGCCGATGACGAGAAAGCGGGGGCGCAGCTCCAGGGTGCGGCAGAGCTCCAGCAGGTTGAGCTGCCCCCGAATGTTGTTTTCCAGCGTGCCCCAGGGATCGCTGTAAGCCGTGGGGACGTGAGATTGGGCTGCGAGGTGCACGATGGCGTCGGGTCGGATCTCCTCCAGCAGGCTCCGCACGCTCTCGCGCTCCCGCGCGTCGAGGGAGACGCAGCGCTCCCTCGGATCGCAGGACTCGGGAGGATGGTCGGGAAAGGCGGTGCCGGTAAGTTGCCAATCGGTCTCCTCCAGCAGGTAGGTGCGTAGGTGGGTGCCTACGAACCCTGTCGCTCCGGTGATCAAAACGTGCATGGTCTCCCTCCCTCGGGTAGGGACGCCTCGCCGAGGCGTCCGGGTCGTCTGTTGTCGGAAGCCCTCAGCGCCAGTCGAAGGTGGTGACGCCGCCCTGATCGGTGATGGGGAGCGCGACCGTCTCGCCCAGGGGCAGCAGATGTATATCACCTTGGAAGACGAATACGAACTGATCGCCCAGGGGGCTCCACTGCCAGCGGGGCAGCGTGATTCCTGTCTCCCCCTCCGCCGGATAGAAGCAGTCGCGGTTGGAGCCGTCACGGTCGATGGTGCAGAGGGCATAACCGCTGCGATGGCTCTGGTAGGGGATGGTAGCCCGTCCGAAGAGCAGCCGATCCCCTCCCGCTTCGAAGCGGGGGGCCGACCACATTCCTACTTCCGACGCGATCTCTGCACTGTAGGCCCCCGTCGCCTCGATCATCCAGAGATCGAAGACGGGACTCTCCTCTGGATCCCCCGCCCCCGGCGGTGGCCCGTGGATCACGGCGGCGATGAAATCGCCCTCCGGTGTCCAGCTGAGACCCGGCTCCCACGCCCAGCTGCTGTAGGTGCGGTAGGCGGGGAACTCGAAGAGGGGCTGGCGGGAGCGAGTGCGGAGCTCCACCACGCCTACTTCATCGGGCCAGGCGTAGGCCAGCCGCTCGCCGTCGGGCGCCCAGGCGTAGCGCGCCCCCCACCAGCCGTAGCCGCCGCCGGCCTCTGGCTGGAGGATCTCCCGGCGGGCCGTCAGTCGCCCGCTCTCCAGCAGCCCTGCCGTCCAGAGATCGTTGCGCCCCCGCCAGCCGGTCGGACGGTCGCTCACCTCCGCCGTCGTCCAGGCGAGGGTGTTGCCGTCGGGGGACCAATCGGCCCAGAGGACATCCTCGAGCGCGAGGGGGAGCGGCTCGCTGCCTGCCTCAAAGGTGTTTACCAGCCACAAGGCGTTGAAGTGCTCCTCCTCCGTCACGGGCCGGGTGAAAAGCAGCCGGTCACCTGTCGGGGAGAGGGCGAAGACCTGCCCGTCCAGATCACCCAGGTGGGTGAGTCGGCGGCGGTTGGCGGTGCTCTCGCGGATGACCCAGGCATCCTGGTTTTCCAGATAGGCCAGCGTTCCCGTGATGCTGAGCGTCGTTACCTGGGGACGGGTGCCGATAAGGACCACCTCATCCTGCGGCGCTTGGGTGACACTGTCCCGCACCAATCGGCGCTCGATTACCTCACCATCCTGAAAGGTAAGGCGATAGGCCTGCTCGCGCAGCCCCGCTTCGCCCGTCTGGAGCAGGCGGGTCTCCCCTTCGGGCAGGGAGGCATCACGGGCCACCTGCCGTCCGAAGGGCAGCGTCTGGGTGATGGTCTCTGTCTCCTCCCAGACCCGGGTCACGGTGATCACCATGCCCGCGCGGATCTGCGCCGTCTCCGGGGGCTCCACCCGGTCCAGGTTCTCCAGGGTGATGCGGCTTTCCGCCAGGAGGGCACCGACGTTGGGCGCGAAGGTCTCCAAGGCGCGGCGCTCTCCGTCGGCGACGAGGGTGACGGGCCGGGGTCGGGTGGGCAAGGGATTGCATCCGCTCAGGCTCACCAGGGCCAGCAGCGCCAGGCTGGCGAGGAGCAGGCTCAGGCCTACCGAACGTAAGGTCGAGGGTAGAGTCTTCATCGACCCCATTATAGCCCGAATGGGCCGATGGGCGAATAGAAGGCAGAACCATTCGGGGAGATCAGGCTTCATGTGCCTCTGCGTTCGCGCCCGCATTCGGGGCTTGGGCCTGTTGCTCCGCGATGAAGACGCGCGCTTCCTCCTCCGTGGTTACCTCTCCGGCAGCCTGCGCTTCGCGCAGCGCGTCGAGAAGCTGCCCGATGCGCGGGCCCTGGGGCACGCTCAGCGCCATCAGCGCGTGTCCGTCCAGCAAAGGGGAGGGAGCGACCACCTCCGCTTGCCGTTCGAAGTAGGTCTCCAGGAGTGTCGTAACTGTCGCACAGTAGCGACGCCAGCGGCCCTCTTCCAAGCTTGGGCCCCAGACCGCCAGGGCGTCCGAGAGGAAGAGCAGCGCCACGCCCGGACCGGCATCGCCCGTGGCGCGGAAGAAGCGGTAGAGGGCCCGGCGGGAAGGGGGCGGCGTGCGAGCCAGGTCGAGGGGGCGCATGTGCTGGGCGACGAGGGTGGCGACGAAGTGGTGCGCCTTCGTCGGGAAGCGAAGCGTCGTGAGCCGCTCCTGGATGTGGCGCGCGCCAGTGGTCGGGTGTCCATAGAAGTGGGTCAGGCCTGCGTCGTCGACGGTGCGAGTCTCGGTCTTGCCCACGTCGTGCAGCAGGACGCCCCACTTGATCAGTAGCTGCCGGTCCATCTCCACGCTCACCGGCTCGGCGAGATAGGCGAGGAGGGGTTGTTGAAGGGGCAGCAGTGCCTCTGAGAGCATTTCCCAGGCCCAGGAGGGGAAGGGCAGCGTGATTTTACCCCGGGTGCGGAGGGCTTGGCCCTGCACTCGGGCCAGGAGCCCCTCGTAGGCGGTCACCGCGGCGAGGGTGTGGCGCCAGGCCTTCGCATAGTGATGGGGTGAGGACTGCTCCACATCTTCCAGCGCAGCGACCTCAGGCAGTACGATCTCCAACAGTCCCAGCTGCCAGGCGCGATGGAGGCCCCACGCCGATGGTTCGGCCTGAAGGATGCGATTCAGTTCCGGTGTGATACGCTCGGCGGCGACGTCCGCGAGGCGGGGGGCGTGGGCACGGATAGCGTGGCGCGTGCTCTGCTCGAGGGTGAAGTCCAACTCGGCGGCGACGCGGAGCGCTCGGAGCAGCCGGGCGGGATCATCAGTGAAGCTCTGCGCTCCTGTGGTGCGGATGAACCCTCGTTCCAGATCTTTCTGTCCTCCGGTCGGATCGATGAGGCGACCGGTGTCGAGGTCCAGGGCCATGGCGTTGAGGGTGAAATCGCGGGCGCGCAGATCCTCCTCGATGGAATCGCCCCGCAGGGTGGCGAAATCGAGGGTGATGGGCCGGCGGGTGTAAGGCTGGGTGACTACGGCCCGCCCGGTGTCCCGCTCGGCATCAAGGGTGACGTAGGCGCCGCCGAGGAGGTTGGCCGCCTGGCGGGCCAGCGCCCGGGCTGGTCCCGCAACGGTGAAGTCCCAGTCGTGGAGTGGACGTCCGAGGAGCAGGTCGCGGACGGCGCCCCCCGCCAGCCAGACCTCCTTGGGCTTCAGGATGGGTCGCAGGGGGCGCAAGGGCCATTCGGGCAGGGCGAGGTAGGGCGGGTGAGCGGTGACCCACGCGACGGAGAGCCGTTCTTTGGGGCGGGCCTGGCGACCCGCGCGGCGCGCTTCGTCGGCGCTGGAGCCGGTGCCCACGACCGCGCCGTATTCATCGCGGCTGATCCAGCGCCCGGCGTAGAGCTCGAGATTGGACATCGCTTTTCATTCCCCCCCTCAGCGGCTCCCTGATCAGATAAAGACTTGCGGCCTCCCCGGGGAAGCCGCAAGATGATTCCACTACCCCTAGGGGTCTGACGTTTACACGCGGGTGAGGTAATCGCCTGAGCGCGTGTCCACCCGGATCACGTCGCCTTCGTTGACGAAGAGGGGGACGTTGACCTTGAGCCCCGTCTCCGTGATCACCGGCTTGTTGGCGCCCGTTGCCGTATCGCCGGCGACGGCCAGCGGCGCTTCGGTGATTTCCAGCTCGACGGTCAAGGGCAGCTCAACGTCCAGGGCCTCGCTCCCGTGCATAGAGACGACAACTTCCATCCCCTCCTTGATGTAGAGGGCTTTACCTTCTAGCAGGTTGGCGCCCAGACGTACTTGGTCGTAGGTCTCTGTATCCATAAAGTAGAAGAAATCTTCATCTGCGTAGAGATATTGCATGGCGCGGCGCTCGACGTCGGCCTCTTCGAAGCGCTCGCCCGATTGGAAGTTGCGGGGGATGATGGTGCCGCTGCGCAAGTTGCGCAATTTGGTGCGGATAATGGCTCCCCCTCGACCGGGTTTGTAGTGTTGATATTCCAGTACCTGGTAGAGGTCTCCGTCGAGGAAGAAGGTGGTCCCTTTACGAAGTTCGTTGGCATCCAGCATGCTTTTCTCCTTGCGAATCTTTCAAAAGTCCAAAGACGAAAGTTAAATATCGAACTGAAACTAGTGCATTATACTGCTTGTCGTGACTCCGTCAAGGTCGCGCGAATTGTGATGTGAAAAGGGGGTGCTACAATTGGGTGAAGCGGGTGACGGTCGGGCGCGCTCTGTGTCCTGAACGGCCCGGTAAGGGTCTGTCTGCAGTAACATGCTTACCCCTTTAGCGAGGGAAAGGAGTCTCTATGCTTCCCAAACAGCGATTTGGTCCTACCGATCACGTGAGTACCCGCGCTCTCTTTGGTGCGGCGGCGTTGGCCCACGCCACCCCCGAGGATACGGCCCGTGCGTTTGAGGTGCTGCGGGAGTATGGCGTGAATCACATCGACACGGCGGCGAGTTACGGCGATTCCGAGCTGCGGTTGCGTCCTGTCCTGGAGAGACATCGAGCCGATTTCTTCCTTGCCACCAAGACGGAGCAGCGTACCTACGAGGGAGCGCGAGCGGAGCTACAGCGTTCGCTGGATCGCCTCGGGGTGGAGAGCGTTGATCTCTGGCAGATGCACATCCTTGTCGATCCGGGGGAATGGGAGGTCGCCATGGGGCCGGGTGGGGCGCTCGAAGCCTTCGTCCAGGCTCGCGAGGAGGGATTGGTGCGCTACTTGGGCGTCACTGGTCACGGTCTCAACGTGGCGGAAATACACCGGCGCAGCCTGGAATTCTTCGAGTTTGACTCGGTGCTGTTGCCTTACAATCTCCCGCTCATGGAGAATCCCCAGTATGCGGCGGATTTCGAGGCGCTGATGGTGCTCTGCCAGGAGCGCAACGTGGCCGTGCAGGCAATCAAGTCGGTGGCGGCGGGTGCCTGGCAGCCGGGTCAGCAACGCGCTTATACGACGTGGTACGAGCCGCTGAGCGATCAGGAGGCCATCGATGCCGCCGTCTGGTGGGTGTTGCAGGACGAGCGCGTCTTCCTCAACACCCCGGCAGACGTGAGTCTACTGCCCCAGGTGTTGGACGCAGCGGCTCGGCTCGATGAGGCGCCGCCACGGGAGGAGCTGGAAGCCCGGCTAAAGAAACTGCCTCTTACTCCCCTCTTTCCCCTGGCGGAGTGAGGCGGTCGGCGGAGGAGCGATCTTGATGCAGCGGATCCACGTGGTCGGCTGTTGTGGGGCGGGCAAGACGACGCTGGCACGCCGCCTCTCCGAGATTTTGGGGGTCCCTCACGTAGAGCTCGACGCGCTCTTCTGGGCGGAGAACTGGACGCCGGTGGCCCCCGAGTGCTTTCGGGAACGCGTTGTGGGGGCCCTGAGCGGGCCTGCCTGGACTGTAGACGGCAACTATAGTAAGGTCCGCGAGCTGATCTGGTGGCGTGCGGATACGGTGGTCTGGCTCGATTATCCTTTCTGGCTGGTTTTCGGGCGACTGCTGGGGCGCACGCTCCGGCGCGTGTTCGGCGAGGAGGTGCTCTGGAGCGATAATCGAGAGGATCTGCGGCGCTCCTTTTTCAGCCGGGAGTCCATCCTCCTTTTCGCCATTCGGAGTTATGGACGGCGGCGGCGACTCTATCTGCAGCTCTCGCGTTCGGGTCAGTGGTCCCATCTTCACTTTGTGCAGCTGCGCTCACCGCAAGCCACCCGGAAGTGGGCGGAAGAGCTGGTCACTTAGGGTCGGTAAGGGAATAGGTCCCCGTGGAACGCCCCCGAGGACGGGGGCTGAGAGCGAAAAAACGGGAAGTTATACTTTTATGAGCCCTTAGCCCTCTTCTCTGTGGACAGAGGATACGTAGCAGCCCCCGAAGAGAAATTCGGGGGCTGCTGGGGTAGGTACTGCTCAGCGCGAGTAGTATTCGACGATCAGCTGTTCGTTGATCTCGGCATCGATCTCGGCCCGCTCTGGGGAGCGGAGGATCCGAGCCTCAGTTTCTTCTACCTCCAGCCAGTCTGGTGTGGGAACCCGCTCCTCCACAAGCTCCTGGATGTGGGGAAGGCGCGCTGCTTTCTCCTTCAGCGCCACCCGCTGCCCCGGCTCGACGAGATAGGAAGGGATATTGACCCGTCGTCCATCCACCAGCACGTGTCCGTGGGAGACCGTTTGGCGGGCCTGGGGCCGCGTCCGGGCCAATCCCATGCGGTAGATGACGTTGTCGAGCCGCCGCTCCAACAGCTTCAGCAGCGCCGTCCCCGTCTGCTCGGGCGCCCGCTGGGCCAGGGAGAAGAAGCGTCGGAATTGGCCCTCCCGCATGCCGTACATCCACTTCGCCTTCTGCTTTTCTCGCAACTGCTTTGCGTATTCAGACTCGCGGCGACGTCGGAACTGCTGATCCTTTCCGTGCATGCCCGGGGGTTGCTCAAGCCGTCGCTGCAGGCTCTCCCCCCCGGTTCCGTACAAATCCATTCCGATGCGACGCGAACGCTTATTCTTTGGTCCTCTGTAACGTCCCATGATTCTCTTTTCTTCTATCCTTCCGATTTTCCTCTGGTATCTCTGTAACCCGCGCTTGGTTTTCCGGCACGGGTTTTCTCTTCTCATGCCAGAAGTATACCACAGGATGCGATAATATCAATGATATTTATATGATTTATTCGCCAGTGGGCGTGCTGGCCCTGCCCCGTGCCCATAGCGAGAAGAAAAAGGCCCCTTCCAATAAGGAAGGGGCCTGGGATGTTAGAGGAGGCGTGCTAGAAAAGGTGGAAAGCGGCGATGACCGGCGCGAAGAGGGAGGAGACCAGCGACATCACGGTGATCAGAGTGTTGAGAGAGGGACCGGCAGTGTCCTTGAAGGGATCGCCCACCGTGTCGCCGACGACGCCGGCTTTGTGTGATTCGGAGCCCTTGCCGCCGAAGAAGCCGCTTTCGATGTACTTCTTGGCGTTGTCCCACAGCCCGCCCGCGTTGGCCATCAGCAGCGCGAAGATAATGCCGGTGATGATGGCGCCCCCGAGGAAGGCCCCGAGGGCTTCCGGCCCCATCACGAAGCCCACGATCAAGGGCAGGAGGATGGCCAGGAAGGCCGGGAGGATGAGGGAGGTGAGGGAACCCTGAGCCGCCAGCGTCACGCAGGCGTTGTAGTCCGGTGCGACCGTTCCGGCGAGAATGCCCGGTTCGTTGCGGAACTGCTCGCGGATCTCCTCAATCATGTCAAAGGCGTTGTGGGTCACCGAGAGCATGGTCAGCGCGCTGAAGAGCGGCGGGGTCATAGCCCCCAGGAAGACGCCCGCGATGACCAGCGGATCCAGCAGGCTGAGGGTGATGATTACGCCTTCCGCCCTCATCTCCGAAGCGTAAGCGGCGAAGAGGGCCAGCACGGTCAGCGCTGCCGCCCCGATGGCGAAGCCCTTGGTGATGGCTTTGGCGGTGTTACCCGCTGCATCCAGCACGTCGGCGGTCTCGATGACCTTCTCGGACATCCCGGCCATCTCTGCGATGCCGCGAGCGTTGTCCACGATGGGGCCGTAGGCGTCAGCGGAGACGATCATCCCGGTGACGGCCAGCATCCCCACGGCGCTGATCCCCACGCCGTAGACCCCGCTCAGACCACTGGCTTCGGCCAGGAAATAGGAGACCAGGGTGGCGATGACGATGCCGATAATCGAGGGCACGATGCTGATCAATCCATAGCTGAAGCCGGTGATAATGTTGATGGCGGCCCCGGAACCGGAGACCTTGGCCGTCTCCACCACGGGAGGCCTATCGTCGCCAGTGAAGAAGTCGGAGGTGAAGCCGATGACGACGCCAGTGACCAGCCCGGCCAGGGTTGCCCACAGGACGCCCAAGTTGTAGTTGCCCAGCAGCACCAGTGCCGCGGCCAAGACGGCGAAGATGAGACAGGTGAAGATGGTGCCGTTGTTGAGCGCGGTTCCCGGCTTGCCATCCTCTTTGACGCGCACCAACTGGATTCCCAGCAGCGAGGCGATCACGCCCAGCGTGCAGAGGATAAGAGGAAAAACGACGTATTGCGCGGCCAGTTCTTGCGTGAAGGCGGCACCCAGCAGCATGACGGCGACTGCCGAGGCGACGTAGCTATCGAAGATGTCAGCGCCCATGCCCGCGACATCCCCCACATTGTCGCCCACGTTGTCTGCGATGNNGCGATGACGGCGGGGTTGCGCGGGTCATCCTCCGGGATCCCGACCTCGACCTTACCCACGAGATCAGCGGCGATGTCGGCGGTCTTGGTGTAGATGCCGCCGCCGGCTTTTGCCAGCAACGCCAGCATCGAAGCGCCGAAGCTGAATCCCAGAACAAATTCTGGCTCGCCGGTGATAAGGTAGATGCTGCACATGCCGATAACGCCTACGCCTACCATCGCCAGACCCATGACCGCGCCGGCTTTGAAGGCCACGTTGAAGGCCGGCGCCAGCCCCTTCTCAGCAGCGGTGGCGCTGCGCACGTTGGCCTCGACGGCGATGGCCATGCCCATGTACCCGGCCACAGAGGAGAGGAACGCTCCTGCGAGGAAAGCGAGGGCCATAGTGAAGCCATAGCCCGAGCTGCCGTGACTGATACCAAAAACGATAGCAATGATCAACCCCATCACCAGGGCCAGCATCAGCAGGGCCCGGTAAAGCATCTTCAGATAAGAGATAGCTCCTTCTCGGATCCAGCCCGCAACCTTCTGTGCTTCGTCGGTGCCCGGATCCTGTTTTTTTACCCACTGGAAGAGCCAGCTGGCAATGCCAATGGAGATCAACCCACAGACGACGCCGATGATAAGCCAAGCAGTTTCAGTCATTTTCAACTCCTTGAATTCTGTTTCTTGTTGCTGGGGGCTAGAAGCTGGATATCGCGCCAATGGACTCAGCAGCGAGCAACCAGAAACCAACTCCCAGTATCGAGCAACCGGTCTACATATTTGCGGAGCGCCACCAGCGATAGTGCTTGGCGCGCAGTTCTTCCTGGGAGGGCAGCGGGAAGCAGAGCAGTTCGTCTTCGTTCCCCACGAAAACCCCGCTCTTTACGGTCCGGTAGGGGAAAGAGGCCGGATGGATCCGGTCCACCATCTTGGCGTTGACCGTCTTGGTCCGTAGATCTACCAGGCATTGGCGAAGGTGGTCGATATTGGCGTAGGGAAGGTCGCCCACCGCGCCATATTCTGGATTGTCGGCCAGTTCCCCTAACCGCAGTTCCACGAAGCAGATCGCGGGCAGACGAATTAGCGAGTTGGGTTCGTTCACGATCATATGATAGAACTCGTTGGGTCCCAGGCTGCTGACCACCAGAGGATGCACCGGCGCGATCTCCTGGTAGAGGTGGAGACCGATGGTGTCTGTCGGGCATTGAGCACTGGGATCGAGCCCGAGGACGCGCCCATCTTGTGTGGCCAAGTAGAGTTTGCGGATGGCGCCCAAACTGGTGCGCTCCAGCGCGCGATAAACGGAGATGTAGACGGAGCGTTTAGGGCTCCCATCTTCGTGAGGCACACACCGGGCGATGCCTTCGTCGATGGGGAGCTCGTCGTGGCGATAGTCCGGGTCAATCTCGAAGAATATCGCCTGCCCCCGGGATTTCTTCTGGCTGCCCACGGCATAGTAGACGCCGAACTCCTCGGGGGTTAACATTGAAGCGATAAGCGCTTCGGGGATCATAGAGAGATACAGATGCACAGTCATTCGCTTGAACCTCCTTCTACTGAAATAGTTCAGCAGTCGCCAGGCGCGCAGAAGCGTCTATGGTGACTGACCTGGGCGCATAACGACTGTTGGCGTGACAGGCTTGTCGGATGGTGGGGCACAAGCCAGACCTATTATAGCATCCTTTGTAAAAATGTGGTAAGTG
>NPIE01017450.1_pt1 | contig 11870 bp, 12 predicted proteins | sample 8637661 | NCBI WGS metagenome assembly NPIE01 (sample SAMN07420842, study PRJNA396082) | bioreactor metagenome | isolation source: sample BA12 brine-fed electro-methanogenic bioreactor BA | place: Japan: Kochi | collected 2016-12-09 | reverse complement strand
AGGTTGTAGAACTGGAACACGAAGCCGACGTGCTCGCGCCGGAATTCGGTCAGTTCGGAATCGCTGGCCTGGCCCAGTTCGAGCTCGCCATAGCGCACCGAGCCGCTGCTGGCCGCATCCAGCCCACCGAGAATGTTGAGCAGCGTCGATTTGCCGCTGCCCGAAGCGCCAAGAAGAACCAGCATCTCTCCCGATTGGATATCGAGGTCGACCCCGCGCAGTGCCTGAACGATGCCATCGCCGATGCTGTAGCTGCGGGTCACGCCGCGTATCCGGAACAGCGCATCGGAGGAGGCGCCGCGGACGCGCGGCAGGGCGGTGGACGATCTGTGGTTTCCCGGCTCGGACGACATGATCTTGCGGTTTCCGTCGACGTGGCGGTCAGGCACCAACCGCTGCTGACCCGGTCAGGTGCCATACCGTTATCCTACTCCTGCAAACTGCATCGATACGACGGATTGGTCGCGGTCGGCCCGGCGCTGTCGTTCAGCCGCGGAAGCGCTTGAGCAGGTCGCCGTAGCTGTCGATCCGGCGGTCGCGCAGGAACGGCCAGATCCGGCGCACCTGCTCGCTGCGTTCGAGGTCCAGGGTCGCCATGATCACTTCCGCACCGGTGCCGGCAGCCGCAAGCAGCTCGCCTTGCGGGCCGGCAATGAAGCTGTTGCCCCAGAACTCGGCATCGTGATTGCCGCCGGAACGGTCGGGCTCGAAGCCGATCCGGTTGCAGGCTGCGACCGGCAGACCATTGGCGATTGCATGTGCGCGCTGAATGGTCTGCCAGGCCTGAAGCTGGCGCCGCGCCTCATCCTCATCGTCATCCGGGTCGAAGCCGATCGCGGTCGGATAGATCAGCAGCTCGGCCCCGGCCAGTGCCATCAATCGCGCCGCTTCCGGGTACCACTGGTCCCAGCACACCAGCACGCCGAGGCGCCCGACCGAGGTGTCGATCGGCTCGAAGCCGAGGTCGCCGGGAGTGAAGTAGAACTTCTCGTTGTAGCCCGGGTCGTCGGGGATGTGCATCTTGCGGTAGATACCAGCCAGGCTGCCGTCGCGCTCGAGCACGATCGCGGTGTTGTGGGCCAGGCCCGGCGCGCGATGCTCGAAAATCGAGCCGACCACGATCACACCGTGTTCTGCTGCGGCCTCGGCCAGCGCATTGCGGGTCGTGCCGTCCAGCGGCTCGGCCAGGTCGAACAGCTCCGGATCCTGGTATTTGCAGAAGTACTCGCTGGCGTGCAGTTCGGGCAGGATGACCAGCTCGGCACCGGCCGCGGCCGCCTCGGCAATTCCGCGCAGACTTGCGGCCCGGTTGCGGTCGGCATCCGGCTCCATCGCGTGCTGGACCAGCGCGAGGGTCAGGGCTCGAGTCATTTCAGGCTCGCCGGAATCTGCATGCTGGCGCAGTGAGGTCCACCGCCCTGGGTGACCAGGGTTGCGGCATCGACCGCAACGGCGTCACGTTCGGGGAACAGCGCGGCGAGGATTTGTCGGGCTTCTTCGTCATGACAACTGCCGTAGCGCGGCACCAGCACGGCCTTGTTGATCAGGATGAAGTTGGCGTAGCTGGCCGCGAGCGCCGGATCCAGATCCGCTGGTGCCGGCAGGGCAGTCAGCCGATAGGGCCGCCCATCGCGATCACGCGCGCTTTCGAGCTGCCCGATCAGACGGCGCGTGGCAGCAGCCTCGCGCAGCGTCTGGAACACGATCGAGTCGCGCCCGGCGAAGCGTGCCAGCGTGTCGATATGGCCGTCGGTGTCGTCGCCCGGCATCGGTGGCATGTCGATCTCGATCAGGTGATCGATGTTCAACCAGGATTTGAGCTCGAAGTCGACTTCACTGTCTTCAAGATGTGGCGCGCGGGTGCGTTGACAGTGGCGATTGATCATCAGCGTACCGGCACCGTCGGATTCGATCGCGCCGCCCTCGAGCTCGAACAGCGACTGCCGGAACACCAGTTTCTCGAACAGTCGATGGCGCGCCAGCAGGCGGTTGACCCGGTTGTCGAACCGGGCATCGAAGCGCCCGCCCCAGCCATTGAAATGAAAATCCAGCGCCAGCCGTCGGCCGGCATGGGTCAGCGTGATCGGGCCGTAGTCGCGAATCCAGGTATCGTTGTAGCGCAGCTCGATCCGCTCCAGGTCGGCCGGGGTGTCGAGCATTTCGAGTGACGAGCGATCATCCGGGGGAACCAGCAGGACCACGGGCTGAAAGCGCAGAACCGTGCGGATCAGGCCACAGTATTCAGCCCGGATTGCGCTTAGAACGGGTGCCCAGTCACCGGATTCCGCCGGCCAGGCGAGCAGCAGCGCGCTCTGCGGCTCCCATTCGGCCGGGAGCCTGTATTCGACCGGATTCATCGTGTCCGGACCGGGCCGTGTCAGTTGCCGTCAGCCGCGCTTCGCGACAGCACCGCGCCGCGATGCAGCACGCTTTCGATCACGATGTCGTACTCGAAATACACACTGTAGTCGTCGTAAATCCAGCGCGTGATCGGCGGATCACCGACCGGAGCGCGACGTTCAGCCGGACGCCCGTAGCGTTGTTCGACCTGGACCTGGGTCAATCCGTTGGTCGGAAGATCGCGCAGCATGCGCTCGCGCACTTCCTCGATCAGCAGTACGTCTGCCGAGGCCAGTCCGATGCCGCTCACCAGCAGCACGGTCATTACCCAAATTTTCAGTCCCTTGGCGTGCATGGCTCGTCCTCCGCTTGAATCGAGTGCGCACCGGAATCGGCTCCGGCGCCGCGACAATCCCCTCAAGTCAAAATGGTAGCACAGGGCCCGGCCGGGACGCGCCGGGCACCGCTCCGGCTCAGGCGTCGGTGGCGCGCTTGCGGAACCATACGGCGCCGGCAAGGAAGAGCAGCCCAATGGCCACGCCGATCCACATCTCGAGCGAGAACAGGATGTTGCTGACCGATTTGAAGCTGATCAGCGACTCGGCGCCGAAATTCGCCATGTCGCCGCCTTCGACCTGCTCCAGTTCGACATTCATCGGTACCACGCCGCGCCCGAGTCGCTGCAGCACGATCAGCATCAGGTTGAAGTCGGGCATCCGGAAGTCGGTGAAGAAACTCCAGAAATGCTGGAACAGGCCGATCAGTGCCGGCACGACGATTGCGACCAGGATCGGCAGCCGCGGTGCAAACGAGGAGCACAGCATCAGCCAGCCGAAGATCGGCAGCAGCCACAGCGATTGCACCAGGGCAGCGTAGAGCGTCACCAGCCAGATCCGGGGCAGGCCGGCCGGTGCCCAGATCTCGCTGAAGATGTCGATGCCCGCAGCCAGGCCGTAGCCGGACGCGATCAGCAACACGACCAGCTGGGTCAGTGCGATCGCGGCCAGATACATCAGCGGCGCGGCGATCATGGCGGTGAGCATCTTCGAGGCCACCGTCAGCGTGTCCGAAACCGGCAGGGATTTCCAGAACAGGATCGATCGGTCGCGCCGGTCATCGTACAAGGACCCGGCCAGGTAGAAGACCAGCACGATCAGCAGCACCAGATGGAACAGGCTGCCGGTGGAGAACAGCATGCCCGTAGCCAGCAGGCGCTGCTGCTCATCCGGCATGGCGGCGAACATCCGGATGCCGTCGAGCGTGAACGCCATCTGATTGTCGATCTTTGCGCCGATGATCAGCAGCAGCAGGATGACCAGCAGATTCAGCCCGGCGATCAGCAGCGGCGTCCACTTGAACGCGAACATGTGCTCCCAGGTTTCCCGGCGCACCAGAATCAACAGACGGGACAGGATCGAGGCGGTCATGCGGCGTGCTCCCTTGCGGCCTGTTCATCGCCCATCAGCGCCACGAACAGGTCGGCCACGCTGGGCTTGTGGATTTCGCCGATACCGGCAAGCAGTTCCGGATTGGCCTGGTCGAACAGCAGGATGTGCCGACCGAACAGGACCCGTTCGTGAATCGGCTTGAGCGCGCGTGCCTGCTCGACCTGATCGGGCCGGACCATCACCTCGGTGAAGCGCTCGTAGACCTCGTCCATGGTGCTGTCGAGCACGAACTTGCCGTCCTTGATGAACACCAGGTCGGTCAGGATGTGCTCGACCTCCTCGACCTGGTGGGTGGTGATGACGATGGTGCGCTGTTCGTCGAAGTATTCGTTCAGCAGGTTCGAATAGAACTGCTTGCGAAACAGGATGTCCAGCCCCAGCGTCGGTTCGTCGAGCACCAGCAGTTTGGCGTCGATCGCCATCACCAGCGCCAGATGCAGCTGCACCACCATGCCTTTCGACAGCGCTCGCACCTTCGATTCCGGCTTGACCTTGGTGCGTGCCAGGTAGCGCATGCAGGTCGCGCGATCAAAGCCGGGGTGCAGCCGCTCGGTCAGTTCGATGATCTGCCAGACCCGGGCCCAGCGCGGTAGCACCGCGACATCGGCGATGAAGCAGACGTCCTTCATCAGGCGATCGCGGTCACGCGACGGGTCGAGTCCCAGCACTTCCAGCTTTCCCTCGAAGCTGGTCAGGCCGAGAATGGCCTTGAGTGCGGTGGTCTTGCCGGCCCCGTTGGGACCGATCAGGCCGACGATGCGGCCGGCAGGAATGCTCAGCTTGACATGGTCCAGCGCCACGTTCTTTCCGTAGCGCCGGGTCAGGCCTTCGGCAAGAATGGTCGGTTTCATGATCCCTCGCTTTTGGAGTTGCGGTTGCTTTCGATCAGGTCGTGCAGGTTCAGGCCCAGCTGGCCGATGCGGTCGGCGATGCGCGGCCACTCCTCGCTCAGAAACTTGTCGCGCTCGGTGGCCAGCAGGCGCTTGCGTGCACCGTCGATCACGAACATGCCGACGCCGCGACGTTTTTCTACCAGTTCGTCGTCGACCAGCGACTGGTAGGCCTTCGATACGGTCAGGGGATTGATCTGGAAATCGACCGCTACCTGGCGTACCGAGGGCAGCGCGTCGCCCTCGCGCAGCGTGCCGTCGAGGATCGCGGCGACCGTCTGCTGGCGCAATTGCCAGTAGATCGGCTGGTTGTCGTCCCAGTGCCGGGCCATCAGCGACCCGGCAATGCAGGCAGTACCAGCGGTAGCAGTCCCTGCGCATGGTCATGCAGACAGCGGCCGCGCGAGCCGCAGCGACTCGCGGCCGTGGTCTGTGCGCCCCCGGCATCTGCGCCGGCCTCGACGACGGACTGAATGCCGATGTCGGGTTCGCGCTCGACCAGGGTTTCCGGGGCGTCCGCGGTCCAGCCGAAGGCCGTGATCAATGCCACCAGTGCGGCTGCGACCGCCAGCGTGTGCGGAATGTGGAAGCTGCGATGTGTGGTGATGGGCAACATGACGGATTCTCCGAAGCGTGCGTTCTGCACGAGTGCATGTATTGGTGTATTACTATACTAAAACACCACGACAGTGTCAAGCGGAACCTGCGCCACGATTTCCTGTCCGACATGGCCCAGCCGCCGCATGCATCGTAATCGCGGCTGGTATCATGCGCGGATGCCCCGAGCGAGCATCGGGGCCGCCGAACCGGCTGTCCGCCCCGGAGCGTGGACACGTTCCGGCGCCTACAAGAACCCATCGTGTGGAGTGAATCCGAAAATGAAACGAGCCATTCTGTTTGCCGCAGTTTTCGCGGCAGCAACCGCGTCCGTCCAGTCCTCTGCCCAGGACGTGGTGCTGGACACCCCTGAAAAGCGCCTGAGTTACACCATCGGCATGGATATCGGTCGCTCGCTGGCCGGCCAGCAGATGGAGATGGACATCGATGTCGTGATCGCCGCGCTGCGCGCGAGTTATTCCGGCGCGCCGACCCTGATGACTGATGAGGAAGTCGCCCAGGAACGCCAGCGCTTCATCGAGGAGCGCCAGGCACAGATCGAAAATCAGCGCAACGAGGAGGCCAGCGTGAATCTCGAGGAAGGCAAGGCCTTTCTGGCCGCCAATGCCGCCAAGGAAGGTATCAAGGTGACCGAATCCGGTCTGCAGTACCGGGTCATCGAGGAAGGTGAGGGTGCGCAGCCGACCGCCGCTGACCGGGTTACGGTGCACTACCGCGGCCGCCTGATCAACGGCGTCGAGTTCGACAGCTCCTATGGGCGTGGTGAACCGACCAGCTTCGGCCTGAGCCAGGTCATTCCGGGCTGGACCGAGGGCCTGCAGCTGATGCGCGAGGGCGGCAAGTACGAGTTTTTCATCCCCGCCGAGCTGGCCTACGGTGAGCGCGGTGCACCGGGCGCGATCGGTCCCAACTCGACCCTGATTTTCGAGGTCGAGCTGATCGAAGTGGCCGGCGCGACCGAGTAAGCCGAACCCGTCCAGTATCAATGCGGCGCGATCGGCCTCCGGTCGCATCGCTCCGGAGACCGAAGTCATGGGATCGCTGCAGGAAGCATTGCTCAAGACCGGGCTGGCTGAAGATCGGCCGAAGCAGGAAGCCCCGCCAAAGCCGCACAATCCGCGCAAACCGCAGCAGATGCGGCCCGGTCCGGCACGGCAGCAGCGGCAGCCGCCAAAGAAACTGCGCAAGGTCCCCGGGAAGTCCGGTACGACTGCCGGCACGGACCGGGAAAAAAAATCCGACCTGGAGCGCGCCTGGGCGGCCCGCAAGCGCGCCGAGGCGGCCGAGAAGGAACGCAGCAAGCAGGCCCGGGTCGCCGATCAGGAGGCACGCCGCAAGCGCAACCTCGAACTCGACAGGATTGTCGAGGGCAAGGCGCTGAATCTGGAGGAGGCCGAACTGCCGCGCTACTTCGAGCACCTCGGCAGAATCCGGCGCGTGCTCTGCACGCCGGAGCAACGCCAGCAGCTCAATGCCGGCGGGCTCGGCGTGGTCAACTTGCGCGGGCGCTACCTGATCGTCGAGAATTCGACCCTCGAAGCCTACCGTGCGCTGGCGCCTGATCTGGTGCCCGATCTCAGTGGTACCGAGCCCGAGGCCGAAACTTCCGGCGACTATCCACCGGTGCCGGACGACATCACCTGGTAGTTGGCCGAGTCCGGCGCTGCCAGATATCCACCAAGAAAGAACCTGACAGGGAAGACATTCAAGTGACCAAGACCCGACTGAGTTTGATCATCGCGGCGCTGCTGGGCCTGACCGCCTGCGGTAGCCAGGACGCCGACACGCAAGTGTCCGAAACAAGCAGCGCAGCCATCGAGCAGGCGGCTGAAATGGCCACCGACGTGGCCGAGGAGACGACCGTGAATCCGTTCTTTGAAGTCTCCACGCTGCCGCTGCAGATGCCGCCGTTCGACCGGATTCGCGATGAGCACTTCATCCCGGCGATGGAGCGCGGTATGGAAGAGCATCTGGCCGAGATCGAGACCATTGCCGGCAATGCCGATGCGCCGAGCTTCGACAACACGATTGTTGCGATGGAGCGCAGCGGCAGAACCTTGTCTCGCGTGACCGCGGTGTTCTTCAACCTGGTCGGCGCCGACACCAACGACGAACGCCAGCAGATCCAGCGTGAGATGTCGCCGCGGCTGTCGGCACACAGCGATGCGATCCAGCTCGATCCCGAGCTGTTTGCCCGGGTCGACAGCCTGTATCAGCAGCGCGAAGCGCTGGGGCTCGATGCCGAGCAGCTGCGCCTGCTCGAGGAAACCCATCGTGATTTCGTTCGCGCCGGCGCGCGGCTTTCGGATGAGCAAAAGGCGCGCCTGCGCGAGATCAACGGTGAGCTGGCCCGGCTCGGCACCGAGTTCTCGCAAAACGTGCTGAAAGAAGTCAACGACATCGCGCTGATCGTCGATACGGCCGCCGAGCTCGAAGGGCTGACCGAAGCCCAGATCGAGTCCGCCGCTGCGGAAGCGACACGTCGGGGGCACGAGGGCAAGTACGCACTGACGCTGATGAATTTCTCCAGCCAGCCGCAACTGGCGCAGCTGGTCCGTCGCGATGTGCGCGAGAAGCTGATGTGGCGCTCGCTGATGCGCGGCAGCCGCGGCAACGAGTTTGACAACCGCGAAATCGTGGCCAGGGTGCTCGCTCTGCGGGCCGAGAAGGCCAATATGCTCGGCTACGCAACCCACGCCGAATATGTGCTCGAGGAGCGCACCGCCAAGACCGTCGAGGCTGTTCAGGACATGCTTGGTCGACTGTCGCCGGTGGCCGTGGCCAATGCGCGCAAGGAAGGTGCGGACCTGCAGGCGATGATCAATGCGGTCGAGGAACAGCCGTTCGAGCTCAAGGCCTGGGACTGGCCGTACTACACCGACATGGTCCGGCAGCAGCGCTACTCGTTTGACGAAAGCCAGATCAAGCCTTACTTCGAACTCGAAACTGTGCTGGTCAACGGCGTGTTCCATGCCGCAGAGAAAGTCTACGGTATTACTTTCAAGGAGCGCCCGGACCTGCCAACCTACCACCCGGACGCGCGCACCTGGGAAGTGTTCGATGCCGATGGCGAGACGCTGGCACTGTTCCTCGGCGATTTCTATGCCCGTCCTTCCAAGCGCGGCGGGGCCTGGATGAATGCCTACGTTTCACAGTCGCATCTGCTCGGCACCAAGCCGGTCGTGGCCAATCACCAGAACATTCCGAAGCCGCCGGAAGGCGAGCCGACGCTGATGACCATGGATGAGGTCACGACCATGTTCCACGAGTTCGGCCATGCGCTGCACGGCATGTTCTCGGACGTGCGCTACCCCAGCCAGGCCGGGACTTCGGTGCCGCGCGATTTCGTCGAATATCCGTCGCAGGTCAACGAAATGTGGGCCACCTGGCCGGAGATTCTCGAGAACTATGCGCGCCATTACCAGACCGGCGAGCGCATTCCGCAGGAACTGCTGGATCGGGTGATCGAGGCCGAAAAGTTCAACGAGGGCTACCGCACCACCGAGTACCTCGCCTCGTCGGTGCTGGACATGTGCTTCCACAACTTGCCGACCGACCAGATCCCCTCGGCTGATCAGGTTCTTGCGGTCGAGGAGCGTTGCCTCAAGGATGCCGGCTTCGATTACGCGCCGGTGCCGCCGCGCTATCGCTCGATGTATTTCTCGCACATCATGGGCGGTTATTCGGCCGGCTACTATTCCTATATCTGGAGCGAAGTGCTGGACGCCGACAGCGTCAAGTGGATCAAGGAAAATGGTGGTCTGACGCGCGACAATGGCGATCATTTCCGCGCCACGCTGCTGTCGAAAGGCGGCAGCAAGGAAGCGATGCAGCTGTTCCGCGACTTCACCGGCCGCGATCCGGACCTGCAGCCGCTGCTGGAACGCCGCGGCCTGCTGGTCGAAGAATAAGCCTCGACTTGACCGCGAACGCTGCATCCGACAACGCCCGGGCCCGTTCCCGGGCGTTGCGCATTCGGGCCTGGACCGATGCATTGACGGGCGACTTTCTCGGCGGCCCAAAGCCGTGGAAATTCAGCCATGTGATCAACTTCCAGAAAGCCGGTACGCCGGTGTTCCTGCTGCTGTTGATGGTCGCATACGACGCCTGGTCGAGCCGCGAGTGGGTCTATTTCGCATTGCACGGCGGCTACGGGCTGGTCTGGCTGATCAAGGATCTGGCCTTTCCGGATCCGGCCTGGCAGCGCCGGATCACGATCGGCGGCGGCGTCATGGCCTTTGCCGGGGTGCTCGGGTGGTACTGGGCCTTCGGCTGGCTGCTGGTCTCGGGCACGGCCGATGCCGCCTATCCGCTGCCGGAGGCGGCCTGGTATGCACTGTGCATCCTGCTGTGTCTGCTCGGTTGCGTGATCATGGTGGCGGCCGATGCGCAGAAGTACTTCATGCTGCGTGAGCGCCCGGGGCTGATTACCGACGGCATGTTTCGCTACATTCGCCATCCCAACTATCTCGGCGAAATGATGATTTACTTCAGCTTCGCGCTGATGGTCTGGCACTGGCTGCCATGGCTGGTGCTGGGCTGGGTCTGGCTGGGGCTATTTGCCGTCAACATGATCGTCAAGGAACAGCGCATGGCCCGACACCCGGGCTGGGCCGAGTACCGTCGCCGCAGCTGGTGGCTGGTTCCGGGCCTGCTGTAGGCCGCAACCCGGTCGATCACATCCGAGGAAAGCGCTTGGCCCGTAATACCTTTGCCACGATCGACGTCGATGCGGTCGCGCACAATCTGGCCGTAGTCCGGGCCCGCGTCGGATCGGCGCGGATCATGGCGGTGGTCAAGGCCGATGCCTACGGCCACGGCCTGCGACGTTGTCTGCCGGCGCTGTCCGGCGCCGACATGCTGGCAGTCGCGACCATGGATGAGGCGCGCTCGATCCGTGCGCTGGCGCCGGATTTGCCGGTTCTGCTGCTGGAAGGGGTGGTTGCGCCTGAAGAACTGCCGCTGGTCGAGCAACTGGGGCTGGAAATGGTCGTGCATCATCCGGCCCAGCTCAAGTGGATCGAAGCCGCGAATCACCGTCCCGGCCGGCGCGTCTGGCTCAAGCTCGATTCCGGGATGCACCGGCTCGGGTTTGCGCCGTGTCAGGCGCGGGCGGTCCATGCCCGCCTGCGCGCCTTGCCCGGGGTCGAGGAAGTGGTGTTGATGACCCACTTTGCCTGTGCCGACCAGGCCGACCACCCGCTTAATCGGCAGCAGGTCGAGCGTTTCGATGCGGCGGTCGCCGGGCTGGACGGGCCGCACTGCCTGGCCAATTCCTCGGCGCTGCTGAACTTGCCGGCGACCCGACGCGACTGGGTCCGCGCCGGGCTGCTGTTGTATGGCGTATCACCACTGCCCGGACAGACCGGCGACACGCTGGGCCTGAAGCCGGCAATGACCCTGGAAACCCGGTTGATTGCAATCAATGATGTCGCTGCCGGCGAGAGCATCGGCTACGGCGCGCGGTTCCGGGCGCCCTCGGACATGCGCATCGGGGTTGCCGCGATCGGCTATGGAGATGGCTATCCGCGCAACATGCCCGACGGTGCGCCGGTGCGGGTCAACGATCGCGAGCAGCGTCTGGTCGGGCGGGTCTCGATGGACATGATCACGATCGATCTCGAAGGGCAGCCCGGTGCAGAAGTCGGCGACCCGGTCGTGCTGTGGGGGCGCGACCTGCCGGTCGAACGCATCGCCGCGGCGGTCGACACGGTCGCCTACGAGTTGTTGTGCCGGGTCACTCGCCGGGTTCAGTATCGCGAAGCGTCCGCACGCTGAACGCCGCAGCGCGCTGCCCATCTGGCGCAATTCAGTCCTCGGAGTGCTTGCGCAGGATGCCGCGCAACTGGTCATAGCTCAGACCCAGCCGGTCCGCCGCACGCTTGCGGTTGCCGCCGGCCTGGTCCAGGGCGCGCTCGACCAGCGCGCGCTCCTGCTGATCGAGCCAGACGCGCAGATCACTCGGAAGTCTGGCCGGAAAATCCGACTCGAGATCCGAATGGGTCGGCGCCGGTCGCCACGGCGATTCGAATGGATCGAAAGCCAGTGTTTCGATGCTCGCGTCCGGGCTTTCGAGCCGATAGACCGCGCGTTCGATCACGTTGCGCAGCTCGCGCACGTTACCCGGCCACGGGTAGCGCAGCAGTTCTGCGCGTGCCGGGGCTGAAAATCCGGCGAATAGTTCCCGGCCCAATTCCCGACTCATGCGGATCGCGAAGTGCTCGGCCAGCGGCAGGATATCCTCGCGCCGCGCGCGCAACGGCGGCAGCGTGATGACGTCGAACGCAAGCCGGTCGAGCAGGTCGGCGCGGAATCTTCCGGAACGCGCCAGGCCGGGCAGGTCCTCGTTGGTCGCCCCGACCAGGCGCACGTCGATCGAACGGGTCTCCGAACTGCCCAGGCGCTCGAACTCGCCGTATTCGATCACCCGCAGCACTTTTTCCTGGACCTCGAGCGGCGTGCTTGCCAGCTCATCCAGAAACAGGGTACCGCCATCGGCCTGCTCGAAGCGGCCGATACGGCGCCGCGAGGCATCGGTGAAAGCGCCGGCCTCGTGGCCGAACAGCTCCGATTC
>NPIE01006760.1_pt1 | contig 11871 bp, 11 predicted proteins | sample 8637661 | NCBI WGS metagenome assembly NPIE01 (sample SAMN07420842, study PRJNA396082) | bioreactor metagenome | isolation source: sample BA12 brine-fed electro-methanogenic bioreactor BA | place: Japan: Kochi | collected 2016-12-09 | reverse complement strand
TGATCTTGAGGTACTGGCTCCGCAGGTCAACCATCTGAATTTTTTTCATCGGGTAGTTTTATTTATATGTTTGGTTTCGCTTGAATTATGCGCTGGCAAATTTATACAATTAAGTACGCTGGAAGGCATAGATTTATTATAAATTAAGGATAATTAAGCAGCCTGTGGGCAGGGGCCTGAAACATGCCGTGGGAAGAAATACTTTATTGGTATTTTTTTCGTTAATTTGTTGCACTATGAAGAAACACATACTCCTCATTATTCTGCTGGTCTTTGCCTTCCCGGCCTTCCGCTCCGCGGCCCAGGTCAACGTCAGGGATTCTGCCATTTACACCCCTATCGTGTATGGCGCATATGGTTTTCATTTTCTCGGGGGTGATATCGCCGACCGCTTCGGCCCGTCTTCGACCATCGGGGCCGGTTTGGGCTATAAAACAAAGGGGAATATGTATTTCGGGGCGGAATATAATTACCTCTGGGGTGGAAAAGTAAAAGGCGGCAATGAGATCCTGGCCGAAATCCTGACTTCCGATGGCCAGATCATCAGCCAAAGCGGCGAATATGCCATATTCCAGTACATGCAGCGTGGCCATATGATCAATGCGGAAGTAGGAAAACTGTTTCCCGTTTTTTCGTCGAATCCCAATTCCGGCATCATGCTAAAGCTGGGGCTGGGATACCTCCAGCACAGGATGTTTGTGAGTGTGCAGGAAAACACCGCCCTTCAGCTCCGCGATGATTACAAGAAAGGATATGACCGGCTGACCAGTGGTTTCAGCCTTACCCAGTTCGTGGGATATATGTTCCTGGGCGATACCAGGATCTGGAATTTTTACGGTGGCCTGGAATTTTCGCAGGCATGGACCAAAAACCGCCGCGACTGGAATTTTGATACACGGGCGAAGGACGACAGCCAGAAACTCGACCTGTTTTTTGGGATCAAGATCGGCTGGGTGATCCCGCTCTACCGTCAGGCACCACAGGATTATTATTACAATTAGCATTTCTACAATGGCTTATCTCTACCAGGCCGGCATAGCGCTATACACACTGGCCATACGTGTGGCTGCCCTTTTTAACCCCAAGGCCAGGGCCTGGATCAGGGGCAGGAAAGGCTGGAAAAAAGAGATTGCTGAAGCGTTCAACCCCGGCGATAAAGTGATCTGGGTTCATGCGGCCTCCCTGGGCGAATTTGAGCAGGGCAGACCGGTGATCGAAGCCCTGGGAAAGGAATATCCTTCCTATAAAATATTGCTCACCTTTTTCTCCCCTTCGGGATACGAGCAGCGGAAAGATTATGATGCTGCGGACAAGGTCATGTACCTGCCCGCCGACTGCCGGAGGAATGCACGTTATTTTACCCATGCTTTCCACCCCGTATTGGCCATTTTCATCAAGTATGAATTCTGGTATAATTACCTGTCGGAATTGCATAAACAGGATGTCCCCGTGGTTTTTATTTCGGCTCTTTTTCGCAGACAACAAGCCTTTTTCAGAAGCTGGGGCGGATGGTTCAGGAGCAGGCTCAGGAATGTGGATCATTTCTTTGTGCAGGATGATGCTTCGGCTGAAATGCTTACTTCGATCGGCATTACCAGCCACACCCGGAGCGGGGATACCCGTTTCGACCGCGTGGCGGATATCCTCAGTTCGGGGGGAGAAGATCAGGATGTGGCCCGCTTTTGCAAAGGCAGGCAGGTATTGCTGTCGGGAAGTACCTGGCCTCCCGACGAAGAGATCCTCTCTTCCTTGCACGGAAAATTCCCGGACCTGAAACTGATCATCGCTCCGCATGAGGTAAACGAGGAAAGGATTGCACAACTCATAAAAACCATGGGCTTGCCGGCAGCGCGTTATACCACCGACGATCCCGTGACCTGGCCGGATAAGCAACTCCTGGTCATTGATACCATCGGGGTGCTTTCCTCCATCTATCGCTATGCCGATGTAGCCTACATAGGCGGCGCTTTCGGCTCCGGCTTGCACAATATTCAGGAACCGGCCGTGAACGGAATGCCGGTGATCTTTGGCCCGGAATACAGTAAATTCAGGGAAGCCATCGACCTGGTCAGGCTGGGCGGAGCCTTCAGCATCCGATCAGCGGAGCAGATGCAGCAGCAGTTGTCGGCCCTGCTCAATAGCAAGGAGCTATACCATGAAGCTTGCCGGATCAGCCGCGAATACATGATCGCACAGACCGGTGCCACCCGCCGCATCATGAAAGGCCTGAAAGACTACTTATAAACGCATTTATAGGCGGTCTCTTCCTCCACTTTTACCTTGAAGCTCTTGTCCTTTTCAACGATGAAGGTCTCGTAAGGGCCATAGGCCTTCCATTCATCCTCACCAGGCAGAAGCACCGTGAGTTTACCGGAAACAACGGTCATGTATTCCACCGTAGATGTACCGAATTCAAATTCGCCCGGTGCCATGACACCAGCGGTTACACTTCCTTCATTGTTTTCAAAGGCCAGTGATTTCACTTTGCCGTCGAAGTATTCGTTGACTTTGAACATTGATAGTAGTAATTTAGGCTTTAATACTTAGAATAGTCGCAAAGGTAAAAAACACTGCATATGGACTTACAAACCCTGACTGAATTCTTCATGTGATACACTATTCCAACGGGTACTTGAAATATTACAAACAATCAGCCCTGCCCGTTACCCGGTCCCGATACCCGGTACCCGGTATCTGGTACCCGGTATCCGGTACCCGGTACCCTGCACCCGACATCCGGCACCCGGTATCCGACACCCGGTATCTGGTACCCGGTATCTGGTACCCGGTATCCGGTACCCGGTATCCGGAACCTAAAGTATATGGTTTCCGAACTTCAGCCCGAAATAGATGGTCCTGGGTTGCATGGGGCCATAGATGTATCCCGGATCCCGGTCGATGCCGCGGTCGAAATCATCCTGGTACGCATTGAAAATGTTCTTCATCCCCGTAAATAGCTGCAGGGTGGTGCCGTTGATCTCGATATTGTACCTAAATTTCAGTCCCAGATCGAAAAACGCAGGTGATGTCCTGAGTTCTCCGGCATCCGGATCAGGCAGGCCGGCCCCGAAATAAGGCACCAGCATTTTCCCGGTATAGGTGGCTGATGAAGAGATCCCAAAGTGTTTCAGGGGCACCCAGTCGAGGGTCATATAGCCGTATTCGTTGGGTGTACGGAAGAAATCTTTTTCGTCGAACTCCTGGGCTTCTTCATAGCGGCTGCTCTGGATGGTAAATCCTCCTTTGAGGCTAAAAAACTTAGAGGGTATCCAGTTCAGTTCCATATTGACCCCCTGCACAGCGGCGCCTTTTTCGGCATTGGTGCGCAGGTAGATCACGGTTCCATATTCATCGGGAGTTCCTATTTCGTTGACGAAAGCATCATTAAGCCGGGTATAAAATCCTTCCGCCAGGAAGCCGATCGCACTTCTACCGATGCGGTGATTGAAATCAAGCGAAGCCATAAAACTGTGGCTGGATTCCTGTTTCAGGCCGGGATCGTTTTCGTGGATCACCTGCCGTGAGCCGGAAGTTTCGATATGCAGGTCTTCGTCGAAGATCTGCGGGGCGCGATAGCCCTGCGAATAGCTCACCCGGGCCTGCAGGTACTCAAAAATGTCGTATTTCAGGGTGACCCGCGGACTGATCACATTTCCTGTTTTATCCGGCGTGTTTGCCGTATTGTCGATAATATTGTAATTGTCGAAGCGGGCACCCACGGATGCCTGGAAACGGTTCAGCGCGAGCTCGTACTGGGCAAAAATGCCCATTGTTTTACTGCATTGGTCGGCAATAGTGGTATTCCCGGTATAGGGAATAACAAGACTTGAATCGGCCGGATCCCAGTAAGCATTTTCAAGGTCGGGATACCCCAGCTTCTGGTCTTTGAGTTCCGATGAGATGTATTCAATCCCTGCCACGATATCGGAGTTCCCGAGATCGGCATTGTACTGGCTGCCCAGGGTATAGGTGAGATCGTTGGTCTTTCCATAGTCGGAAAGCGAGCGGTTTGCCCCGTAATATGAGTTCCGTTTCACGCCCTGCCCGGAAACATATACCGAAAGCAGGTCTGATTCGCGGAAAAACATTTCGAAGGTCAATGAGCCATTCATAATACGATGGTCGAGCGCTTCCGTGATCCCGCTCATGTGCGGGACATATTCCATTTCATCTCCGCCCCGGCGCTTTTCATTAATACTGAAAATGTCGGCTACCAGTTTTGCCCTGGTTCCTATGCGGTGAAACAGGCGGCTGCCGATGGTGATGTTGTTGATGGCCGTAAGTTCCGAGAAACCATCATCGTTGGCATCAAAGGGCTGGCGGTTCCGGTAATAGCCGTATAACGACATGCCGCCCTTGCTGTCGGAAGTGGTCAGGGAGGTGTTGAATGTGAGGTTTTGGTCGAGTGCCGGGGGGCCGGATCCCTCTAATCCCATCCCGACCAGGGATGTATTGGCACCAAATTCGAAGGAACTGTTGATGGGGTCCTTCAGGATCAGGTTGATGGTACCGGCAATGGCATTGCTGCCATAGAGAGCGGATCCGCCACCGCGGATCACCTCCACCCGTTCGATCATATTGGCAGGGATAAGTTCAAGGCCATATACCCCTGCCAGACCCGAAAATACGGGGCGACTGTTGATCAGGACCTGCGAATAGGGTCCTTCCAGTCCGTTCATCCTCACCTGGCTGAAACCACAGTTCAGGCAATTGGCTTCCATCCTCAGACCAGGGGTGAAGTTCAGCCCCTCGCTCAGGGTAGGCGATTGGATAACACTGAAGAGCTTCGGGGTAATGGTATTCACGATCGTGGGCGATTCCAGCCGGTTGGTTTCACTGCGGTCGCCCGTGATCACAACTTCATCCAGGCCCAGAACATCTTCCTGAAGAATAAAATTAATTTCCTTTGTCTTCCCCGACTGGTTTCGGATCTCCCGGGTTTCTGCTTTATATCCCAGGAACTGGGCCTTGATCGTGTAAGTCCCGACAGGGAGGTTAACCAATTGATAGTGCCCGGTCTTGTCTGTGGTTGTCCCGATGGTTGTCCCGGTCAGGCTGATGGTGGCAAAAGGGATGTGTTCTCCCTGGCTGTCGACAACATGCCCGATCACATTGGCATCGGTCCTGAATTTTTGTGCAGTACCGTAAAGGGCCAGGCTCATTAATAATAGGGTAAAGTTCAGTTTATAAATTTTCATTAGCGTATTTTTTTGATTAAGAAATGCATGGAGTTCACCCTGGCGGGATGGCCGAACCTGCCGGGGAACTGAATTTAAGCGCTGAATACTATAATGTCGGAGGAGCTCGTCCCCTGAAGTGGTCAGAATAAAGCAGCACGGGCAGCGTATGCAGGCATCTGCCGGCTTTTATCTGAACGAAGGGGACAAAAAGAAGAAAAGCGACCAGGACTTCCATGAAAAGTTCCTCAATGCTGCTGAAGAAGAGAAATTGAGCATCTGTGTGGTGATGCTTCTTATAAGGATTTTGGTCCTGCGCTTTGTTAAAGGGGTGGGCGTGGGCCACGATGGACCCATCGGGAAGCTTATGGACATGAAAATACACTGCCTTGTTGACCACCATCAGTCCCATGGAGAGAATGAGCAGCCAGGAGAGAGTCCATATTGTTATTTTCTTAACAATATATTTCATGCGCTGCGAAAATAGGATATTTACCCACTCTGCGGCATGTAAAACATTCTAAATAAGCTTAGAATTATTCTAAATAACTCCGATTTGCAGAAAATGCGTTTTTTTTTCTTTGAAAGAATCCCTCCATATTAATCACATTAAAATATTTAATACCTTTGATGCCCAGTCTTAATTCTTAAAAATTATCGTACTATGACCTTACTCATTAAGAAGGTGAACCGCGTTGCTGCGGGTGACAACCTTATTTACCTCGTTTCCAACATCAAAGATCTGCATCTGAGTAAACTCGACCAGAAAGAACAGGATTACATCCGAAAGCAGTTTACCAAACAAAAAAAGGATCTGATCTCGATCAACCGATTGAACCAGTGGATTTTTGTTCACATCGTGAACAAGAAACGGCCGGAGCAAAACAGGCTCGAAGAGTTGCGCCGTTCGGGAAGCAAGCTCCTGGGGTGGCTGAACAACCACAAGGCCGAGAGTGCCACACTGATTGATTTCACTGCCAAGAGCCGCCTGGTTATGGCTTTTGCCGAAGGAATGGGTTTATCCTCTTATCAGTTCCTGAAATACAAAAAGGAGGCTGAAAAGGAAGAATACAGCCTGAAAGAACTCAAGATTTCTTCTCATGCGGTAAAAAAAGAAGATGTAGAAGAATTAAATACAAGTCTTGATGCAGTATTCCGCTGCCGCGATATGGTGAATGAACCCTTATCCGGCCTGAATGCCGAAAAACTGGCCGAAACCGTCAAAGAAATGGGCGTCGAATGCGGGGCCAGGGTGGAAGTGTTTGGCAAGAAGAAGATCGAAACCCTGAAGATGGGTGGATTGCTTGCTGTAAACAAAGGGAGCCTGGACCTGCCCACATTCACCATTATGGAATGGAAACCAATAGAACCTATTAACGATAAACCTTATGTATTGGTGGGGAAAGGCGTGGTTTATGATACCGGTGGACTGAACATCAAGACCGGTTCTTATATGGAGAACATGAAGTCGGATATGGCCGGTGCGGCTACCATGGCTTCTGTACTCTATGCCATAGCGCGCCTGCGCCTGAATGTACACGTAATTGCTCTGCTCCCTGCCACCGACAACCGTCCGGGCGGCAATGCCTATGTCAGCGGTGATGTCATCACCATGCACAGCGGGCAAACCGTGGAGGTGATCAATACCGATGCCGAAGGCCGCATGCTGTTGGCCGATGCACTGAGTTATGCAAAGAACTATGACCCGAAACTGGTGATCGATGCTGCTACACTTACCGGCGCAGCTTCCCGTGCTATTGGGAAATACGGTATTGTGGCCATGCATGCCGAAGCCGGCCGCGCCATGGCCAGGCTCAAGGAAGCCGGTGAAGAAGTGTATGAGCGTATTGCAGAATTTCCCTTCTGGGAGGAATATGCTGAGCTGATCAAATCGGAGGTTGCCGACATGAAGAACCTTGGTGGTCCTGATGCCGGAATGATCACCGCAGGAAAATTCCTCGAGAAATTTACCGATTACCCTTTCATCCACCTGGATATTGCCGGTCCGGCCTTTTATGAAAAGGCAGATAAGTACCAGCCTGCCGGCGGAACCGGTATCGGGGTGCGCCTGCTCCTTGAATTCTTCAAGAACCTGAAACGATAGGGCGATCTCCTGTCAAAATTGGCACAGGCCCGGTTCACACTGATGTTTTGCCGGGCCTTTGCTGTGCAACTTACCGCCCAATTTTCTTACTTTAGCGTCTTGAATCCTGCCGCTTATGGCTAAAAGAAGGTTTACGCGTGATGTGATCGGGGTGTTCAACAGCAATGTGTTCTCGATCATAGCCGGCTTGCTGGGAAGCATTATCCTTGCCCGTGTGCTGGGCCCCGACAAGTTTGGGATATTTACGGCGCTCATCATCATTCCCATGATCGTGGTAAGCCTGACCCACCTCGGGATACGGGGTTCTGCCATTTTCCATGTGGGAAAAGGAAAATACGATAAAGATGAGCTGATCTCTTCCATTATGCTTCTTTTGCTCATTGCTGCCCTACTGGGAATAATCATTACTGCAGTGGTTTACTGGTTTTATGATTCGGACGATTTCACCCTGCTCCTGGTGGGGCTGGTCCTCCTCTTGATCCCCGGCCGCCTGGCCATTGTTTATTTCGGCGGGGTGTTTCTCGGGAATGATGAAGTTAAGCGGGCCAACCAGATGAACTGGATCACCAATGCCGTAAATTTGCTTTTGATCCTTGTTCTTGTCTGGGGATTGGGCCTGGAAGTAATGGGAGCAGTGATCGCTTTTTTGATTTCCGGAAGCCTGGTGGCCATTTACGGATTGTACCTGCTGTTGAGGGAGTTCAGGATCCGCCTGAAGTTTCACCGGGAAATCGTTTTTAGCCTGCTTAAGCTTGGGGTCTTGTTTTCGGTAGCCTTTTTCATCCTGCAACTGAACTACCGCATCGATATTCTCCTGTTGGAGAAACTGCGCACTGCCGGGGAAGTGGGCATCTATTCCATTGGTGCCTCTGTTGCGGAGCAGCTCTGGCAGTTGCCCCTGGCCATTGGTATCGTGGTGTTCAGTCGCACCGCCGGTGCTAAGGAGCAATCGGAGATGACGCAGACCACCGGTGTACTGTTACGCTTGTCTTTCCTGTTTTCCATCGGCCTGGCAGCGCTGATGTTCTTTGTGGTGCCATACCTGGTTCCCTTGATCTTTGGCCAGGAATACATTCCCAGTATCCGCATCATACAACTCATCCTGCCGGGGATCATCATGGTGGTGATGTTTCGTATCCTCAGCGGCCATCTCTCCGGGCTCGGGCGCCCCGAGGTCACGCTCTATGTTTTTCTGCCTGCCCTGGTCCTGAATATCCTGCTAAATTTCTGGTGGATTCCCGGCTATGGTGGCGAAGGGGCCGCCATGGCAACAAATGTCAGTTATGCCGTTGGTTCCATTGGTTACCTGATCATGTATTCCCGTATTCTGAAGGTTCCGGTAAAGGATATCCTCCTGGTCAAAAGGAGCGATTTTGAAGAAATTAAAGGACTGATTAGCAGGGTTTTGAAAAAGGGTTGCCAACCTTAATAAGGTTGGCAACCCTTTTTCCCTATTTTTGCACTTTCATGAGGGAATTTTTTACAGAAAAAGATCAAAAAGAGATCCTGCTGCTGCAGCGGCAACGCCATCTTGGTGCTGGTCAGCTCAAGGATATTCCGGTCTTTTTTGTTGTGGGCAGGCCAAGGTCCGGAACCACCCTGCTGCGTACCCTCTTCGATGCCCACCCCAATGTGGTTGTGCCCCCGGAATGCCAGCTTATCGTAAACCTCTATCCGCGTTACGGTAAGCTGCAGCACTGGAGCCGAAAGGAACTGGAAAGCTTTTATAAGGACCTGCTGGAACAGTGGCGCTTCGATGTGTGGCCCCTCGACCGGCAAAAGCTTTATCGTAGCCTGATGGATTGCGAAGGAGATTACAGCTACGGCACTATCTGCAAGGTGGTATACCATGAATATCGTTCCATTTTCCGGCACGGAGTATTGCTTGCCCTGGGCGATAAAAACCCCGGCTATACCATCTATACCGAACGACTGCTGAGGATCTTCCCTGAAGCAAAATTCATCCACATCATCCGCGATTACCGCGATAATTTCGTTTCCATACGTAATGTCGATTTTGAACTTCCCTTTATTTCTGTGACGGTGAGCAAATGGCGCTATTTCGTGAAGAAATTCCGCAAGGCTGCAGCTAAACATCCCGGTACGCACCTGGAGATCAGGTATGAAGACCTGGTTTCCGATCCGGAAAGGACCTTTGGAAATCTCTGTGAATTTGTCGGGATCCCATACAGCGAAAAGCCTTTCGACTTTTACAAGAAAAGCGAAGAAGTACTCAAAATTTATCCCCCCGAACTTATTCTGAAATACCATTCCAGCCTGCTCAAAAAGATCAATACCAGCCGTACGGGTCTCTGGAAGAACAATCTTTCAGAATCGGAACTCCGCGTGGCGGATGCTTGTGTTGGGAAATATGCTGCCCTGAGCGGACATGAAAAGCTTTTCCCCAGACCTGGTCTGGCAGCCCGCTTGAGAAGCATCCCCGGAAAGTGTTTTGCATCCATGCTGTATCTGCTTACCTGGACCATCGATCGATTCCCTTATCGTTTGCGGATGAATATATTGAGCAAGGCTCCCCTCGCCGTTGGCCGTTTTTACCTGGGCATTTTTAACCGGAAAAAACTTCGTGAACTGGATGAAAAGATGAAGCAGCAAGCGGGAAACACCTATAATCCTCTGGGCGGATTACAATTGCGGCACGACTGATCAGAGCACCTTCCTGATGGTGTAAAGAGGTTTTTTATTCTGAACCATGTAAATCCGGCTCAGGTATCCCCCGATCACCCCCAGGCTGAAAACAATGATGCCCGTACTGAATAATATGGTCACAATGGTGGAAGTATAACCCGGAACGGTGACATTGAACAGCCATTTCTGAAGAATAAAACGCAGCCCGAGGAGAAAGAAAATGAACGACATTAGCAGCCCGCCCCACACCATGATCTTTAATGGGATATTGGTGTAGAAATAGGTCAGGTCGGTGACCAGCATAAAGAGTTTTTTGGTAGTATACCCCGATTTTTTCACCCTCCGCCTATGGTGTTCCACTTCCACGAAATCGAGGTGGTTGGTGTGCCAGAGCAGCAACTGGTCGATGAAGACAAAATGCACGGTATGCTCCAGCAGTTTCCCGATAATCTCCTTCTTGATCAGACGGAAGGACGAGCCCTTGCCAGTGCCTTTCAAAAGCATTTTCGAGGTTTTTTTCACCGAGCTGCTTCCGGCATTACGGATACGTGAATGCTGCTTTTTCCTGAATACCCCATACACGATATCAGCATCGTCTTCCCTTTGCTTTTCGATCAATTTCAGGATCTCTCCCGGGGGATGCTGCAGGTCGTCGTCGATGGTGATGATCTTTTCGCCCCGCGCAAAACTGAAGCCGCAAACCGTGGCATTGTGCTGTCCGTAATTCTGGTGCAGGCGGATGGCGGTAACCTGGTCGGGCGCCGCCTCTTTGATCTTTTCCAAAACCTTCCAGCTATTATCTTTGCTGCAATCTTCCACGAAGATCATTTCAAAGGATGCGCCGAGCTGTTTAAACACTGCTGAAGTTTGAGAGAAGAGTTCCTCCAGGGTATCTTCACTGTTGAACACAGGAACAACAACGGAATAATCAGGCTGGGCCACAACGATCATGCTTTGATTTCAGCAAATGTAATAAAATTGGATGAATGGATCACACTTCCTTGCGGGACCCAGTACCCCGTACTCCGCACCTACCTTATCACCGCACCCATGTCGACATTTGCACCGGAGATCCATGCTGATTCATCCGACAGGAGAAAAACGATCGCATTGGCCACATCCTCAGGTTCTCCAACGCCCATAGGGTATTTGGCAATGTATCGCTTCAATGAGTCTTCCACGATCTCGGGGTTTTCTTCCTTGGCAGGATCGGTGATCATGGGGGTATTCACCAGGCCGGGCGACAGGCAATTTACCCTGATCTTGCGGTCGACCAGCTCCAGGGCGAGGGTCTTGCAATAGCTTTTAATGGCCCCTTTGGACCCGGAATATAAACTTCCGCCAAAATATGGACTTCTGGTTACCACGGATGACATCAACACAATTGAGCCACCCTTATTCAGTTTTTTGTGCTGCAGAACAGCAGCCGTCAGTAAAACGGGGGCTTCGTAATTGATTCCCAGCATCTTTTGAATGTCTTCCCGGCGGATGAACTTGGCCGGGGTGGGGCCCACAATTCCGGCGCAATGCACCAGCCCGTCGAGCTCAGGAATATCCATGACCATATCTTTTATGAAGGTCTCATCCGTGAGATCGCCGGCAAAAACCCGGTGGTCTTCCCCTTCGAGTTGTTCCAGGGTGTCGTTGAGGTGACCGGCATTGCGTCCGCTGAGGATCACAAGGCCTCCCTGCCGGCTAATGCTGATGGCCGATTGCCTTCCGATGCCGGATGAGGCGCCGGTGACCAGTATGGTTTTGCCTTTTAGGTTGCAGAATGACATAATGCGGGGGATTTTAGAGTTCAATCAGCTTCGGGCAGAACATTTTCTCAGTTTCTAAAATGACACTGCCCCAGGATAAGCCTACGCCGAAGCCCGACAATAAAAGTTTCAGCCTTTGTTCCGAAAGTTCTTTTGATAAGCGATCGACCATGGTCAGGGGAAT
>NPIE01001971.1_pt1 | contig 11886 bp, 11 predicted proteins | sample 8637661 | NCBI WGS metagenome assembly NPIE01 (sample SAMN07420842, study PRJNA396082) | bioreactor metagenome | isolation source: sample BA12 brine-fed electro-methanogenic bioreactor BA | place: Japan: Kochi | collected 2016-12-09 | reverse complement strand
CCGGCAGGGCAGGCCGAAGGAGATGTTGCTGACCCCGAGCACGGTCGCCAGCCCGAGTTCGTCCCGGACCCCGCGCAGGGCCCGCAGGGTCTCCATGGCCCGGTCCTGCTCGGCGGACACGGTCAGGGTCAGGCAGTCGATGATCACATCCTCCCGCGGCAGGCCGGCGGCCAGGGCGGCATCGAGGATCTTGCGGGCCACCGCCACCCGCCCTTCGGCGGTCGCGGGAATCCCCTCTTCGTCCAGGGCCAGGCCGATGATTGCGGCGCCGTATTTCCTGGCCAGAGGCAGGATGGCCCGTTGGCTCTTCGCCTCGCCCGAAACCGAATTGATCAGAACCTTGCCGTCGGCCGCCTTGAGGGCTCGCTCCAGGGCCACCGGGTCGGATGAGTCGAGCACCAGCGGCGTCGCGGCAACCCCGGAAATGGCGAATACCGCCCGCTCGAGAGCGGCCGGCTCGTCGACCCCCGGGGCCCCGCAGTTGACATCGAGCAGCNNTCGCGGCGGATATAGGCGGTTTTGCCCTCGCGCAGTTCCTGGGTGTAGGTTTTTTTGCCGGTGGGGTTGATCCGCTCGCCGATGACGGCGCAGGGGGCATCGCCGCCGATGGGAGTCACCGCGGTCCGGCTGGAGAGAAAACAGCGTCTCGGCGGCGGGCTCCAGGACGGGTCCCGCCCCTCGAGGGCCTCGCGGATGGCCCGGATGTGCTGCGGGGTGGTCCCGCAACAGCCGCCGATCACCCGCACCCCCAGGGCCAGCATCCGGTCGTGGTAAAGGGTCATCTCGGCCGGCGAGGCCGGGAAGATCGTCTGGCCCTCCTTCAGGATCGGCAGCCCGGCGTTGGCCTGGGAAATCAGCGGCAGGCGGCAGACCGAGCGCATCTTCTCCAGCAGGGCGAAGATGCCCTCGGGACCCAGCCCGCAGTTGGAACCGATCACGTCGGCCCCCAGGGCCTCGAGGGTCACCGCGGCCGCTTCCGGAGGCGTGCCGAGCACGCTGCGCCCGCCGTCGTCGAAAGTCATCTGGGCAATGACCGGCAGCGCGGAGAATTCCCGGCAGGCCATCACGGCAGCCCGCAGTTCGCGGATATCGAGAAAGGTTTCGCAGGTGATCAGATCGGCGCCGGCCCTGGCGAAAGCGGCGACCTGCTCGCCGAAAACCTCCACCATCTCATCGAACCCGGCATCCCCCACCGGTTCGAGAAAGCGGCCGGTCGGCCCGATGGAGGCGGCCACCAGGCGGTCGGTCCCGGCGGCTGCCCGGGCGATATCCACGGCCCGCGCGTTAATCTCGGCGGTTCGGCCCTCGAGGCCGTAATGGGCCAGCTTGTAGCGGCTGCCGCCAAAGGTGTTGGTTACCAGGATATCGGCTCCGGCCTCGGCATATTCGCGATGAATCCCCTCGACCACCTCGGCGGCGGTCAGGTTCATCTGCTCGGGGCAGCCGCCGGGCTTGAGACCACGTTCCTGCAGCAGCGTCCCCATGGCGCCATCCAGCACCAGGACCCGCTCTTTGATCGCCTGAATAAAATCGGCCATTAGTGAAATTTCTCCATCGGTTCGGCAGGCTGGCTCTCCAGCAGTTCCTGGGCTTCTCCGGAGGGGACCGCGGTCTCCGAAGGCTTCACGAAACTGAAGTCAGCCTGAATCGGTTCGCGTAGATCGACATGACCCTTAAGGGTTTCGGCAGGGCTGCCCTCGATCAGCAACCGGACCTGCCGGATATGGGGGAAATTGACGGCCAGAGTATCGGCCAGGGCGTAAACGGTAAGCAGTTCCGAAATGCTGCCGCCGGGGTGGCCGGTGAGCAGATCCCTGCTGAAATCGACAATCGCCGTGCTGTCTTCGACGGTGACACCCCGAATCACCGAGTGCGACGGAAGAATCGGCGCCAGGGCGCCGATCGGGCCGTTGATCAGCGCCTGGACCGTTTCCTGGATACATTCGTTCTCCTCCAGGCAATCTTCGATCTCCCTGGCCTCGGCGACCAGCAGGCTGCCGCTCTCGTCGCCGAAATAGAGAATCACATCCCTGAGTTCCCGCGGCTGCTCGGCAACCTGGACCGGCACCGGGGCCGAAGGAACCCTCAGCAGGTACTTTCTGGCCACCAGGGCTCCAAAAACCACCAGCACGATCAGAAACGCGGCGAGCAGCAATCGGTCGGCAAGAGGATTGCCCTTCATTGAACGAATCTCCCAAAAGAGAAGCCGGGCCGCTTCCCGGGCGGTAACCGTCGGCGATCAGTCCAGCTCCACCTGCTCCACACGCTGCAGGGCCTCGCCAAGAAAGGCGCCGCCAACCCGTTCGAAACGGGTCGGAATATCGGAGACGAAAAACCTGGCCGGTCCCGGTGCATCCTGCCGGGTCAAGCCGCGCGCGGAAAGCAGTCGCGCAACACTCAGGGCCGTCTCCTCGGCCGAATCGACCAACGCCACCCCCTCGCCGAGAACCGCATGCAGGGTGTTTTTCAACAGGGGATAGTGGGTACAGCCAAGCACCAGGGTATCAATCCCCTGGTCGATCAGAGGGCCGAGATATTCCCGCGCGGTCAGCAGGGCGACCGGATGCTCCGCCCAGCCTTCCTCGGCCAGGGGGACAAACAGCGGACAAGGCGCAGCGACAACCTCCAGCCCCGGGTCCAGGGCATGGATCGCCCGGGTGTAAGCGCCGCTCTTGATGGTGCCCTCGGTGCCGATCACCCCCACCTTGCGCGAGCGGGTAATCTCTGCCGCCTTGCGGGCACCGGGCTCGATGACCCCGATCACCGGCAGACTGAAACGCTCCTCCAAGGCCGGCAGAGCCACCGAAGAAGCGGTGTTGCAGGCCACCACCAGCACCTTGACTTTCTGTTTCACCAGAAAGGCCGCCGCTTCGAGAGCGTAACGCAAAACGGTGTGGGGACTTTTGGTCCCATAGGGGACGCGGGCCGTATCGCCCAGGTAGATCAGCTCCTCGCCCCGGAGCCGGTGCATGATCTCCTTGAAAACCGTCAGGCCGCCGACCCCTGAATCAAATACTCCGATAGCGCGCTCAGGCACGTTTAAACCCTCTTTCCTGGGAACGGGGAACAAGGCAGCAATAGTAGGAAAAGCCGGCATAGAAGTCAAGCAGATACCCCTTTTGCCCTTTGCCTTTAAGCCGAAAACTGATATGGTGAATAGTCATTCGCAAAAAGCTCCCCGCCCCCCTGAAATCACTCGCTTTTGTCGCAGGACGTGAAAAATGGACCTTTCAACGGTAGCCGATTTTTTCCGCCACTTTGAAACCGAACGCGTCATCAGCCTGCTGCAGGATCTACACGTCGGCAGACTCATCCATAGCCCCTGGTTCCTGGGAGGGATGGGAGTGGCGGCCCTGATCGCCCTGGTGATGCACTGGCGCCTGCTGCTGGTGACCATCCTGAGCATAACCGGCTTCTCCTGGCTGCTTTCCTACACCCTGGCCAAGGGCACGAATATTGACAGCCCCACCAGCGATACGCTATTGGTATTCGTCGGTGGCGGAGCCGTATTGATCATGGTGGTCATCTACCTGCTGTTCATCAAATCGGAATAACCCTGCCGAGCGTGTCCCGCAGACGACCTGAGCCCGAAACCCGAAGCCACCCACTTCCGCGCAGCGAGCGAATCTGCCCCCGTCAATTCACCCTGCCGGCACACCACGAAGTAGTTCAGGAAGGTAAAGACCACAGACCATGAAAAAACGTGACCTGCTATTGATTGCCATCGGCGCCGCCATCCTCATCTTCCTGTGGGCGGCCCCCGAAGAAACCACCACCCACGTCCCCTATGACGACACCCACAAAAAATTCTACGACATCGTCCAAAACGATGGGAAAAAGGCCGCCGAAAAATTCTGCGAGGACTGCCATAACGACGATGGGGTCCCCTTCCCCGAGGGGCATCCGCCCAAATCCCGCTGCCTGTTCTGCCACAAGGTCAAACAGTAACCGGAGCGCCGCTGCGGCAGATTGAATAAGCCATGGATTCGGGACACCTCGACATCTCCGAACAGCTCGACCGTCTCTGTGCCGATCTGTGCCGCAAGGTTCCCGAACTGGGACACATCGACCCGGCGCGGATCCTGTTCTGCCTCTCCCGCTCCCGGGCCGGCGGCACCCACGGCACTTATGCCCGCATCGCCCCACTGCGGTTCGCCTGCGGCGAAAGCGAGCAGACCCGCCGCCGGGGCCGGTATCTCGAAACCTACCGGCTCCCCGCCATGAACCATGCCGGCCGGGACATCCTCTACCTGGTCTACATACTATTTCCCCGCTTCCTGCGACTCTCCTTCCACCAGCGGCTGACGACGGTGATCCACGAGCTCTACCACGTCTCCGAACGCTGCGATGGCGACATCCGCCGCTTTGCCGGGCGCAACTTCGCCCACGGCAGCTCCCGCCAGGGCTTCAACCGCAAGGTCGAGGCGCTGGCCGAACGGTATCTGGCCACCCGCCCCGACCCGGAACTTCTGGGACTGCTGAATCTTGGCGAAAAAGAGTGGCGCGAAGGAGCGGTTCAGCTGACCGGACTCAAGGTTCCCCTGCCTCGCGCCAGGCTGGTGGCTCGCCGGCGCCTTTGATCGGTTGCGACTTGACAATCCGCCCGGTGGACTTAAACTCAATTACCAAGCCAAAGGTTAGCACTTTCTCACCAACCACCCCATGCAATTCACCACTGACCATCGAGGCGAGGCCACCAAATGATCAACAGACTTCTGGCAGCACTGACCGCAGCATCTACCTTTGCCTTGCTGTTCGCCACGCCGATGATCGGCAGGGCCGCGGTGCCGCCACCGCCGGTCAACCAGACCCTGGGCATCGGCGACGGCGTCTTCAACGACCTTGTCGAGGCCGACTGCCGAGTCTGTCACAACCCGACTCCTCCCCCGGGCGTACCCGTCGACACCAGCAATACCAACGTTGATCGCCACCACTTGCGGGTGGGCACTGCGGTCCCGGACCCGACGGCCGCGCCCAATCCCGGGGTCGGCGCTGGCATTTTCGAATGCCTGACCTGTCACACCCTTCAACCCAACCCGGACACCGGGAACCTGGAGTTCGCCGTTTTCCGCGATTGCCTTGAATGCCACACCCAGATTTCCGGCCAGGCCTCGGTTCATCACCTGACCCCCACCGCCCAGGCCGGCTCCTGCGCGCCCTGCCACGGCAGCCTCGTCCAGGACATGAACGACGGCCACACCATCCCGACCTACGCTCCCTCGTTGGTGACCCCCTGGCCAAGCGGAAAACCGAATGCCGGCCCGGCCGGGGAGGGAAGCTGCCTTTTTTGTCACAACAACAACCGCCCCCCTCTTCCCGACGGCAGCCCGGATAAAAATCCGACCGTCGACCCGGCCAGCGGAGTGCCCGTCTACCGCAACGCCGAGACTCACCACAATACCGGCTTCATCCTCCAGGCCAACCGCTGCATCTGGTGCCACAACATCCTTCCCGGCCTGAACGATGCCTTTTCCATTCGCACCTGCGAAGGGTGTCACGGCATTGAATCGCTGCACAGCATTCAGGTCGACTCGGACAACCCGGCCAACCCCGGGATCGTGATTCCCGGGGCGGAGAATCCCTGGTTCGGCCATATCGGCAACCAGAGTGACTGTTTCGGCTGTCACGGGTTCTCAGCGGCGATGAGCGCCTCCGCTCCCGGAACCGGCGCCATCATCCCGGACCTGTACAGCCTGAGTGTCACGACGATGCATGAAGGGGGCTCAACCGACATCATCATAAACGGCAACAACTTCATCAACCAGGCCGTGGACCCGGTCAGCGGCGAAAAGACCGAGTTCAAGGCAACGGTTCTGGTTACCGACACCCATGGCTACAGCCGCACCCTGCAGCCGCTACGCCTCAGCAACCGTACCATCGAGGTGGCGATTCCCGCCGACCTGCCGAGCGGGCCCTACCGAGTGACGGCACTGAAAGGCCGGCAGTCGAGCAAACCGGTGGTGATTGCGGTAATTCCCAAAACCGAAATCGACCGGGTTAAGGCCGAGGCGAACGGCTCGTTTATCATCAAAGGGACAGGGCTGGGCACCGCCCCACCGGAGGCGGCAAATCTCGGGGTTTTCGTGGATGGCATCGCAGCCGAGGTAAACTTCTGGAGCGATTCGGAGATTCGCGCAACATCCCCCGAGGGCGCGTCGGGGCAGGCAGTCACCGTGATCTCCGGATTCGGTTCGATTTCCGCGCCGATTGAAAAGGTCAACACCATCCGTAAGCCTAAAGGAAAAAAAGACCCCAAAAAATCAGCAACTGCCTCCGGCCGGTTAACGCACGAAAAATCCAAGCACGGCAAACCTAGATAAAAACAAGACCGGCGAAAGCAAAGGAAGGGGCGAAAATTCGCCCGATGACAGAAAACCAGAAAACCATGTCTCCCACTGGAGACACATAAAAGGTGACCATAAATCCGTTACTTGCCCCCCCAAGCCCGGATCTGGCGTCTGAAAACAGAGACAGAATTGCTTGGATGATCATCGCCGAAAGTAAGCGCCTTAACCGCAACTCATTGAAAAACTGGCCAAATTCCCATATGGCGCATTTTTTGCCTTCATAGCGATTGGTCGGCTTGCAGTTTTTTAGCAAACTTCGGTATACTCGAACCCATTGTATATTTTGGATCCCCCGGAAACCGGCAGCCCCCCAGGTAGAGGTCCAGCAGCAAGGCCGGGCGAGGGTCGCCGAGGGACATAAATACGATCGAACCGAAAAACAACGGACAGGATACATGTACAACGTACCGACCAAAGAGACTTCCGGACAAAGCCTGAACCCATTCAGCCAGCGCGCAAGAGGGGCTTGGCTCGGGCCCCTGGCGATTGTCTTTCTCCTTGTTTTTCAAACCGCTGCCGCTGCCCAGCAAAGCCCCGCCTCGGCCGGGGACACCGAAAAGGATACGGAAGTCGTGCTGGCCCGCGTCAATGGCCAGCCGATATACAAAAGCCAGCTGGCCCCGAAGATTGGGGCGCATCTGGAGAAATTCAAGAAAATGGGGGTCACCGACCCGGCCGACCGCCAGTTCAAACCGGTCTGGAAAAAAGTCCTCGATGAATTTATCGCCGGGGAACTACTGTTCCAGGAAGGCCAGAAACTCACCATCTCCGACCTGGAGAAGAAAATCGAGGACAAAATGGCCGAACTGGAGGCTCGCAACCATCCCTCCCTGCAGGGCAAAACCAAAGCCGAAATGCGCGAGACGGCCCGTCGGATGGTGGTCATCAATGCCTACCTGACGCGGAACGACCTCGTCTCCCCCCAGGTTCCCGAAGCCGAAGTTCGCGAGTTCTATGAAAAAAACAAGTACAGCTACCAGGCCAAGGAACGTGTCCACGTCCGGCACATTCTGGTAGCCGGGCCGGAAAATGCCAGCGGCGAAGAGATGGAAGAATCACGCCTTAAGATCCAAAAGGTCCGGCAGATGCTGGTCGACGGCCAACCCTTCGAAGAAGTGGCCGGCAACTTTTCCGACTGCCCTTCGGCACCTGCGGGCGGAGACCTCGGCTATGTCCAACGCGGCTACATGCCGCAGGCCTTCGACGAGGTGGCGTTTTCGATCGAAAAAGGCAAGCTGAGCGAGGTCGTCCAGACCCCGCATGGCTTCCATGTCCTGGAGGTTCTTGATCGAAAGCCAGCCGGCGTACTCCCCTACGAAGACCTGGGGGACTTTTTTCGCAAATACCTCCAGGAGAGCTATCCCCAAAAAAAGTTTGACGCTCATATCGAGAAACTCCGGCAGCAGGCCAGGATTGACATCTACCTTGAATGAGAAAAGGCAGGATCTACTTGACAATCGGCAGGCTTGAGATAAATAATGGAAGCGCTACGCAAAAAAAAGCCTGCCTTAGTGGGAGGGGGAAACCACGGGGGCACTAATAACAACCGGGCTGCTTACAGGTCTAGGCCCGGCCATAATTCCAGGACATCCTAGATAGCCAGCGACCCAACTTGCCAACAGGGTCATTAAAGAAGCAGCATTCAAAAAGGAACTTTGTCGTCTAGCCAAACCCATCGCGAGGTGGGGACGGAAAGCCACGGGTCTCAAAGAGACAGCCGGGTTGCCAGAGCCATGGGCAAACCGGCTATTTAGCGTCTGGGGCGTCGTAATTTCTGATTTATTGTTTTTTCTGCCACTTTTCACTTTCGTGCCGGAACGGTGTCGAAAAGGCCCACGCCAACCCGGCATCATAGCAACCAGAACGTTAAATCCACTTAAAATCCAAGACGAAAGGAGGTGAATCTTTCCCCATTTGTGTTTTTTCCAAAATCAGTTGACTGAAAATGTTTCTCAAGAGGCCTGAAAAAATTGAACAAAGGGAGTAATTAAAAATGAAAAACTGTTTGAAAGCTCTGGCTCTTGCCAGCATTCTCATTCTGGGGATGGCTTTCGTCAGCGTCGCTGCCGTCCCGCCACCCCCCGTCAACCAGAACCTCGGTATTCCGGACACCACGTTCGTCAACATTGCCGAGCCCGAGTGTCGCCAGTGCCACGTCGGTCAGGGCGGAACCCCCCCGACTGGGGTTCCCATCGATCCCATTCAGATCTCCCAGGGTAACGTCAACCGCCATCACCTTTTGATTGGCACCATAATCCCTGACCCCACTCTCCTGGATTCCGCCACTCCGACCAACCCGACGACCCGCGACTCCAACAGCGACGGGATTGCCGATACCAACTACGACTGTCTGAACTGCCACCAGGTCCTGCAGGGTGGCACCTTCGCGATCTTCCGGGACTGCACCGTCTGCCACGAGGGGAGCCCGCACCACACGACTGTTGCCGCCCAAGGGGGCGATTGTGTCGCCTGCCATGGTTCGTTGGTCAACAACTCGCCGAATGCTGCCCAGAATCCTGGCACGCACGTCATCCCAACCTACGCCGTCAGCTTGGTCACCCCCTGGCCGAGCAACAAGCCCAACGGTGGAGCAGACAACAGTTTCGGCCAGGCGCAGGGCAACTGCAACTTCTGCCACAGCAATCAGAATGCCGTTAACCCCGACAACCCTAATCTACCCGGTGGGGTCATTGATCCTGACAGCGGGGTTCTCGTATTCCCCAACGCTGAAACCCATCACAGTACCGGACTCCCTGATTTCATCTCCGCTAGCAATTGCGACATGTGCCACATTGTTACTCTCACCCCAGAAGGTAGACAAGTTCCTGTGCTGTCCAGCCCTCAGGCCATACGCGCCTGTGAGCAGTGCCACGGGATTCCTTCGCTGCACAACATCCAGTTCGATAACGTCGGCGACGGCATCGTGGTGGGTGCCGAAGCATTCGGTTACGGTCACATCGGCTCAAACGACGACTGCCAGGGCTGCCACGGCTTCAGCGTGGCCGCTGCCGCCTTCGTTCCCATGGCCGGCGTCATTCCGCCTGAAGTGACCCTGTCCAGCGTCTACTTCGTGAAAGAAGGCGCTGCCACCGACGCTTACCTGGTCGGCACCAACTTCATCAACACCGCCACCGATCCGTTTACCGGTGCCGAGACCACCTATGTGGCCGAAGTGGTTGTGACCGATGAAAACGGCTTCGCCCGCACCCTGCAGCCGCTGAACGTGACCAACGACACCATCGAGTACACCCTGCCCGCCGACCTGGCCGCCGGGACCTACTCGGTCGTTGCCAAGAAGGACGACAAGACCAGCCAGCCGGTGGTGATCTCGGTTGTTCCCCAGGTCGAGATCTACTCGGCCATCCAGAACGCCGACAGCACCATCACCATCAGCGGTGCCTCCCTCGGCACCATGCCTCCGGCCGCCGATGGCCTGGGCGTGACGGTGAACGGCGCTGCTGCAGAGGTTGTCTCCTGGGCTGCCGATCAGATCCTGGTTCAGGGCTCCAATGCCTGCGGCCAGCCAGTGGCCGTCTCCTCCAGCTTCGGCCAGGTAACCGCCAACGTGTCTGGCGATTGCGCTCAGATCGAAGTGCCGGCTGTGGACGAAGACGACGATGACGATGAGGACGTTGAAAAAGAGAAAGAAGAAAAAGAAGAGCGCAAAGACAAACGCTCCCGTAAATGGGCTAAATGGTCGAAACGAAATCACTAAGCCCTGATCGATCGATGAACTGATTCACTTACCTTGCAATAAGCCGGGGGCGCCAGCCGCCCCCGGCCCCTTTCCCCTCAAACACCTCCGATCACTCCGTTCCTGCTTTACCAAAGGAGTCAGGGAACCATGAAGCTCAATCCGACCGTATTTATCCTGCTCACCCTGGCCTTTTTCTGCAGCGCCTGGGCCACCGAGGCCTCGGCTGCCGAAAAAAAGGTCATCATCGGCTTTCGCCAGGCGGCAGGCTTCTCTGAAGAGACGTTGATTCACGCCAAACGTGGCAAAGTCAAACGCAAGCTCAAACACCTCCGGGCCATGGCCGCCAGCCTCCCGGAAGAGGAAATCGCCAACCTAAAAAACAATCCCCTGGTCGCTTACGTCGAAGAAGACGCCCACATGCTGATGATCGATCCCCTGCCCGCCGAGTACCAGGAGGCCTGGGGGGTGAATCGAGTTGGCGCTGCGACGGTGCACGACACCGGCATTCTCGGCACCGGCGTCAAAATTGCCGTCCTCGACTCGGGAATCGACTATACCCATCCTGACCTCGCACCGGTTTTCGCCGGCGGAATTGATTTTGTCTTCAATGATTTCGACCCCGTGGACGACAACACCCATTCCCACGGTACCCATGTCGCCGGTATCATCGCCGCGGCCCTTGACGGGCAGGGGGTGGTCGGGGTGGCTCCCCAGGCCTCGATCTATGCGGTCAAAGTCCTTGACGGAGCCGGCTTCGGCGATATCAGCGATATCGTCGCCGGTATCGATTGGGCCATCGCCAACCAGATGCAGGTCATCAACCTTAGTTTGGGGGTCGGCACCAACGATTTCCAGTCCCTTCGCGAAGCCTGCACCCGTGCCTGGGAAGCAGGTATCGTGGTGGTAGGTTCCGCCGGCAACGTCAATTCCCAACCGGTTGAATTTCCGGCCGCCTACGATACGGTCATCGCCGTCGGCGGCACCGACTCGGCGGACCAAAAGGCGTTTTTCTCCCCGACCGACCCTGCTCTCGAACTATCCGCACCCAGTGTGAACATTCCGTCAACGCTCCGGGATGGGGCATATGGCCTACTCTCAGGAACCTCCCAGGCCGCCCCGCATGTCACGGGCGTCGCGGCATTGATCCTTTCGGCCGGCCTGACCGACGCCAACGGCGACGGCAAACTCAACGATGAACTCCGCCAGATCCTCGGTGAAACGGCCATCGATCTCGGCGCCCCCGGACAGGACGACATCTTCGGCCTTGGCCTGGTCGATGCGGCCGCCGCGGTGGCCAGGGTGACCGACCCCGGCGCCGAGCCTCCCCCCGCCCCGGTGGAAACCTATGCCGTCGAGTTGCAGCGGGGCTTCGGCCCTTCGGATAACGATGCCCGGCAGATCACCCTGGCTGCCGGATTCTACATGGTAACAATCAAGAACTCCCGCCTCAAAAAGATCGAGATGGAAGTCTTTGACAACGGCGTTGCCGTAGACGAGCTGTCGAAAACGATCCGTCTGCGCGGGAAACGCTCCAAAACCTTAAGTTTTGTTCTGGATGCCAGGGGCGGCGTTTATGATGTCCTGTTTACTCCCGAGGGCAGGACCGGCGCATCGGCTCAGATCAACCTGGTCAGCTTCGACCCTCCGACAGGATCAGGTACGGCGACTACTGACCTATCGTGGAAGCACCGCAGAAAGGCTCGCTGGTAATCTGATCAAGGGAAAGCCACAATATAAAAAAAGGGAGGTCGATGAGACCTCCCTTTTTTGGGTCGTCAGCAGAATCTGTGGTGATACTCAGGTTCTGGCAACTTGCCGAGTGTATGATATAAGGCAATTTCT
>NPIE01003497.1_pt1 | contig 11888 bp, 5 predicted proteins | sample 8637661 | NCBI WGS metagenome assembly NPIE01 (sample SAMN07420842, study PRJNA396082) | bioreactor metagenome | isolation source: sample BA12 brine-fed electro-methanogenic bioreactor BA | place: Japan: Kochi | collected 2016-12-09 | reverse complement strand
AAGCAAAGCTCAAATACGAAAAGTCCCTGCCGAGCTTGTTCAACAGAGTTTCCATGACATACAGAGATTCATGGATACTCTTAATTTGTTATACGACCGTATGGTACAAGGTGATATTGACCAGATACTTGGAAGTTATCATCTGTAATTATTAATTCTTCTTCATTAGAAAACATAAAATATCTTGAGTTATTTGATGAAAACGAATTAACACCCAATACCGGAATATCAGAGAAATGCAAACAATTTGAAAAATCTTCAACAGTTAGATTGTCATTGAACATAATTACATTATCCTGGGTTCCAGAAAGAATTTTACTATCTTCAAATTGAAAATCTTCAACATAACATCCTGAAAATCTTTTGAAGCTAAGAGGATTGTTCCCATCAATAATTTCCAACAAATATTCGTCGATAGCAGAACCATTTGAAGAAACCGTTTTATAGACAAGTTTTACTGGTAAATCAGCATTATCAAAATGCTCATAAGCAAAGAAAATTTCATTTTCATTATTCGGATATGCATTTGCTATTATGGGATTTCCAACGAAGTACATTAATGGCTTTTGCAATGGAATGATCTCTGATTCAAAACTTGAAGTATTCACATCATAGTAAACTCTTGTTAATCCACCGTAATCATTATCGCCATCACGCGAAATAATTATATCATCAATACCATCACAATCGATATCACCTACAGTAGCAGGAAAAAACGTACAGCCGTCAAAATCGAGATTTTCAATCAAGTTCAATTCATAATCCTGACCATCATAATCCCAACTAAAAATTCCCAATTCATTATAGGAATTGACTATAACAACTTCATTATACTCATCATCATTCACATTGCCGATACTTACATATAAAGGATCATTTCCAAAGGTTGTATGGTATTGTTGATTAGGATATGAAGGTTTGCCCCTTAAGACATCATCATGATACAAAACCCAGATATCTCCATTTTCACCCGGAATAACTACTTCATCGTATAGAATTTCTTCTCTTCTAGATAAATCTCCTGCTGCTGGTCTTCCATAGATATTTATGTCTCCTTCATCTAATAATTGACATGTCATACCATCGGGATGATCAATAAAATAAACTTGATCAGGATAATTTTCAACATGCGTAGTAAATATTAATTCCTTGTATTCATCAAAATTTATATTTGTAACTAAAGGGCTTGTCTCATTAATGCCATTTAGAACATAACCATTGGGGTAAGTACCCCCACCGCCACCACCACCACCTGAATTCTCAGGATAGATATAGATTGGACATTCTAAAGATGTATTGTAATTATTTTGTGTAAAAATTATAGTGAATGAATGCCAGCCGACAACTGCATCAGGTGCAATAGAAATTTGAGGATAAGGATAGCTATAAAGTTCTACAGGTTCTTCTGTTATTATTCCATTATGAGAAAATGTTTGAGTTGTTTCGATAATTATGTCTTCATCATCAGATACAAAACTATAATCTGGTGAATCATAATCCATCCAGAAACTTCTAATTGTAGGTCTTATTTCAATATCCGTATCACCAACATTTGCTTCATGATCTCCACCTGTTCCAAAATCCACTTCTAAATCAACAAATCCAATTGAAGGATGTGGATCTTCTGTAAGTGCTCTATAGGCATTAATACGGCCCGCTCCCAATTTCCCGGAAAAATTAGGACTATTAACAGCAATCCTGTCACTTGTACCTTTTATTCTGTTATAAATCTGATCAGGAGTAAGAGTATCATCCATGCTTAATATTAAACCTGCCAAAGCAGAAACATAAGGTGCAGATATCGATGTCCCAGATGTAAAGGCTGAATTAAGAGGACAATTATCATAATGACGATAATACCATGATGATGTGTAATTTGGTATTTCGTCATAACTTGGAGAAAGCGTTACAACATCTTCGATGCTCTGCCAATCATCGATGCCAAATCCTCCAGGTGCACAGACATCAAGATCGGGACTATATTGAGAATAATTGGATTTTTTATCATCCGAATCTGTTGCTCCTACAGATAGAACATAGGGATGGCTGGCTGGAAATGATATTACTTCATCACCTCCATTACCGGCACTTGCAATCATTACGATATCAAAACTATAGGCATAATCAATTACCTCGCTTATTAAATCTGAATAGGAACCACCAAGGCTCATATTAATTACATTGGCTTGTTCATCAACGACATGCCGAATACCATAGGCTATATAATTGGAAGGAATTATATTGGGATCAAAACCTGAAATTCTAATTGGAAGAATTTTGCAGCCGATTTCATTATTGAAACCACCCCCAGCTAAACCAGCAATTGCTGTGTTATTTTCAGTGATGGCTCTAATAATTCCAGAAACCATGGTCCCATGTCCAGACCAATCATATGTTTGATCTCCATAATAAAATGGATTTATTCCATGAAGACCATTTTCATTCCAGATTATATTATTTCCCTGAAAATCAGGATGTGTGAAATCGATACCGCTATCAAGTACAGCGATAAGGATGTCGTTATCACCGGAAGTTATCTGCCAGGCATTTTCTGCTTCAATGTTACTTAATGCCCATTGTGAAGGGAAAAGAGGATCATTAGTCAACAATTTGAAAATGAAATTTGGTTCTGCATAGATAACATTATTACCGCGACCTTCTAAGCTTGTCACTACATTCATTACATCTATAGAATCATTGAATGAAGCTTTGTATTGGCATGTAAAAACGGGATCATTTTCAAAAATTAACTCTAATTCATTTATTTGATACAAATTTGAAATTTGATTAAACCACTCTTGATCGGTTTCGATAACTCCATTTACCAATTCAATATTTCTGAATGGAACTGAAGCTTTGAATATTACTTCTCCTTCTTTGTAATCTTCTCCAGATAAACTTAAGGCTATGATTATCAAAAGGTATAGGATAAAACTTTTCTTATTCATTTTGAACTCCTTGTATAAAGTTTGTTTTTACTTCAAATATGTGATCTTTTTCACATATTGCTGCTTCTCATTCGATATTTTCACGAAGTAAATTCCTGAAGTTTGATCTTCACATTTCCATGTTACAGAATCTGATAAAGGTAGATTGTTTTTAACATATATCTGCTGTCCTCTTACATTAAAAATCTCTAATGTATTGTTGTTAAAATTCAGTGAATATGAGATAAGAATTTCTCCGTTGAATGGATTAGGATATGCTTCTATTCTAATTTTGTAACTCGGTATTTCATTTTCACCTATACTGTTTTGTCCATCCCACCATGTATAAACAATAAATGGCCATCGTTCTATAAAGGGTGAATTACAGGAAGAAAATTGTAACATATCATCGCAACTATCCCAGTCATTATTGATCAGGAAACGTAAACGTAATTGAATTTTATCACGTCCTTCATCATAATCCTGAATTACGTGCTCAGTAACAATTAAATTTTTAAACTCATAAACAGCATTATCACTAATTATCCCAATATTTGATGTAAGTGTTTGAGGATCTCCAAGGTCACCAGCAGTCCAATCAGCCAGATCTAGAGCATCACCATAATCTATATGATCAACAATGCATTCAGTTGTATCAGGTAATGGAAGAATGTCCCAAATTGGGAAAATATTTGGATAATTATTTCCCCAAGATTGGTATTGGTCCACAAAAATTTCTGCCTTCTGGAGTTCAAATCCGTTGGGAATATCTGGTAAATAAAAGGCAAGGTAGCTTCTGACCCAACCCCAAGAACTCCAGCCATAATCACCACAGAGAAAAGAAGAGTCGCCTGTATTAATGAAATACTGGTTATTGTTATAATTATAACTGATACAACCATCTAAATATGGAATGCTGTAGAGTGTATCAATAATGGTTTCAGCAAGAAGAAACGTGATACTTAATCCACACAAAAGAATTATCAATGCAAATTTGGTTTTCATAAATCCTCACTTTGTTCAATCAGTTAAGTTTGAACACTATTTTGAGTTCAACGAATACAAATACTACTCGAATTTATTCTTACAGATAAAGAACAACATATCTACCTCCATATTGGCAAAATGAAGGAAGAGAGTCCACAAATATTTTGACATTGCATGATGTGAATTAATTTATGTTCTCGGGAAGAGTGTTGTGGAGAGTAAAGATTGGTGGCAACCTTTTTTATTTAAAAGCACTCTCTTCCTATAATTTTTTTACTGCACTCTATATATATATCCACTTAAGTCTCAAATTGTGACGACACCACACAATTTTTTTATTTTTTTTCATTCTGCTGTGCCTAATGGTTAGAGTGTGCGGGGCTCTTCTTGCATTTCTATCAATCTGAGACCTGACACTTTTGTTAGGCACAGCTTCTATCAAAAACAAGACCAGCCCGAGATTACTCTCAGACTGGTCTTGGAACACTATTTGAGCATCAAGCATTTTTTCACTGATTTAGATTTACCGTTAACTGATAATTTATAGAAATAAACGCCTGAGGAAACTGATTTACCTGAATCATCAACACCTTGCCAAACAACAGAATGATTACCTCTATCTAAATCATTGTTCACAAGAGTTTTTACTTTCTGACCCTTGATATTGTAAACGATTAGATCAATTCGACTTTCATCCGGGATCGAAAATGAAATCGTTGTGGTTGGATTAAATGGATTGGGATAGTTATCGAAAAGGACAACAAATTCAGGGATTACATTTTAAGGATTTTCAGTGTTATTACAAAAAAGCTCTTTAAGCAATTGATCACGATTTTGCTCAAAATCTTCTCTTGAATTTGGTTTCAGTGAGGTAATTTGACCAACGAAATTTGAACGGTTAATATTTTCGAGTAGTAAGTATGTATAACCAGCATCAATAACAGCAAAAATCGAATCTGCTGGGGATGGTGGATTAACAATGACATTTTCGAACCATGATATTGCTTCAGGCAAATTACCCAATTTAATATCGCAGTAATTAGCTAAGTAATCTGTAAGCTGGGATAACTCATAACTGTATTGCAAATTAGGTTCAGTTTCATAGTACGATTTCAAATCAGCGAAATCTTGAACTGATCTTTCAATACCAAGTTTACATTCTAATGCAAGAAGCTCTTTTGCTGCAATTTGTGCATATTCCGAATCAGGATATAAAGAGATTATCTGCTTATAACATTGTTCTGCAAAATCATATTCTTGATTTTCTTCATATTGTTTACCTGAATCATATAATGCTTTAGCGTCTCCATCTACTATATCTTCAATTATTCCAGGATTCCAAATTGGTGTATAAATAAAAGCTTCTTCCGGATTTAGGTCACTACTGGGAATAAAATCGCTGCCCCAATGATTGTTGCTTATAATGATTGGTGTATAAATTGTTGGAATATCTCTACAAGCTAAAAAATCATCGTCGTGATTTGAATCAAAGATTTGGTTGTAGATAAATTCACTTGGTCTGCTGTCATAGGTAAACCAAACCTCATCATTCTCGTTATACGTGATCATTTGGTATGGAGATTCTTGATTGCCAACACAACTGAAATTACTGTTTCTCAAAACAGCTAATCCCTCAAAATTATTATCTATTATATTTGATCCTGTAATATCGGCATAGCTATGGTAAATGTAAATACCACTTGATTCGGTGTTGTTTTGAATAACATTATTACTTATTGAGTGATTTAATCCGCTGCCTGATTCAAAAATGTGTACACCTCTTTCATTGTTTTCGACAACACTATTTTCAAGTACATAATTAGGATAAGCTGTAATTTCAATTGCTGTTTGATCATTAGCATTCCTAAATGCACAGTTGTTTTCAATAGTTAACGAATAATTGCCTTCTTCCGTAGCATATGCTTTTAAAGGTGAATTATTAAATACGGAATTGTTTATGATAATATCAGAACTATTACATTCAAGACCCGAATCATCAAAACTGCTTTCTGTTATTGAAACATTACGACCATGACTATACAAATAACAATTCATAAAGTTGGACTCTTCAAAAGTTACAGCATTTCCAGAATTTAGAATTAATCCGTCCCAGTAATTATGTTCGTCAGATATGAATGAAATCTCATTTCCAATATCAATTATGCTACCAGGTTCAGCAACTATACTATTACCTGGAACGATTACATCATTAGAAATCTCATAGGTTTTAGTATAACCTTTAATTTCGATTCTACCAAGAAGAACTAATTCACCATCATCCTCTACGATCATTTGTGCATTTCTACCAGCAAATTCTGTTAACTCAATATTTCCGTGTACTGTTAATGTTCTACCTGATGGTATTATAACCATCTTGTCGACAATAGTTGTTCCCATCCAATTCTCATTATCATCTATTATGTAAGCGAAATATGGAATAAAATCCTGTTGTGTTATGGAAACATTATTAAAGTTAAAAGTACACTGAACTATACCATTAGTATTTGTGTAACCTACTTCTCTCTCAGATAGATCAGGATCGTAAAAATTTACACAAGCATTGTGTACTGGAACACCTTCATGTGTAACGGTAACCGTGTTGTTAGATAAATCGTATGTGATTTCAAATTCTTTTGGAGTATCTGTCCAGAACATCATTTCAGGATCTCCAAATAGATTGTTTGAATAACAAAGAACATGCCCTTCATTAGCAGCACTATTTTCATAGATATATGATTTTGATACAGATATAGCGTTACCTATGTGATTAGGAAAGGGAGGATCTGAATATATGGACATATTGAATAATTTTTCAAAGAAATACCTTCTCATGTCCGGTGATCTAGTATACAAACCATAACTTGAATTACCAATAAATGTTGGACCACCTTTCAAATCGCTATCTATGTATGAAGTAAATGCCCTACTGGCAGTAACATGTGAATTGTTCACATAATCACATACTCCGCAAGATGTTGAATAATTAACTGAAAATTTAGGAGAATTAGCTAAATTACTAAATCCATTTCCGGTTTCAGGAAGTACATCATCTGGATGAAGGCTAATATACTCATCTAAGGTAGTTACGCTTCTTCTTGGAGTCATTGGAAAATCTCCTTCAGTAGAAACATAAAATTCAAAATTACTTGCCGGACCAGAGCCATGACAATCAAAACCTGTAAAACCATAAAATTCATTCATTTTGTTGATTACATCAGAACCATTAGGCCAGAAATTAGGAGGATCTTCATCTTCTTCACGCCAAATCTCAAAATCGAATCCTTGAGAAATTAAATAATCACCTATAAATGGGTAAATTGTGCCGGAATCATAAACTCCATCTGCATCTGTAATAAATGCTTTGGTAAGATATTCATTATCACCATAACCCGGATAAGTCTCATAAACCAGTAATTTTTCAACCCAACTGTTTATTTCTTCCATACCTCCATTATTGAGTTCAGGTATCAGTATTCTACCAACAAAAACTTCCGGTTGATATTCGGGACGATCTGTCTCTACAGTACCATCATCTTCCTCACCATAATGATTATCACCATCATAGTTCCAGTCTCCATTTAATTCAGAGTAATAAAAGTTAGTTGGAATATCAAATATTTCTTGAATAGCATTTGGATAGTAAGCCCATCCCATCCTATTAAAGAATGTTTCATCACCTACAAGGAGTACATAAGTAAGACCATGATTTTCGTACATATCAAGTATATATTCACGTATCGATCCGGCTTCATCATTTATTGTGTAAGTACCAATATGGTCACCCTTGTATTCCGAATGGATACTTCCTACAGTTCGATAGAAGATTGTGTTTCCCTTCATCCATTTCCATTCGATAAACTTTTCAAGATCAGTATTGGTAACGTAATCTTCATCAGGTACTATTAATATATAATCATAGTCATTTTCAGTTGGGTCTGTTAATATAGAAGGAGTATGTCCATAAGTAGCTATATCCTCTGGATTTGCAACCATTGAATTCAACATGTTTTCATAAACAGCTACGTTCTTTTCGAAACGATATTGCGGATATACGATATTATCATTTGATGTGGTGAAGCTAAGAGTAAAATCTATTGATGAATTTAATACAAGCTGACCATATGCAGGAATATATTGGATAGGGTAGATTATTAATGTAGCAATTTTATTAGCTCCATCAAAATAACCATAATTTTTTACTTTGACTGGTTGAGAAGGATATATTGAAGTTGAGCTATAAACTAGTGAATCAATATCTACAAATTCATAAGCACCTACTCCATCTATCAACCTTGCTGGTTGAGCTGGTGTAAGCATATAGTTACCAGTAATATTTTGTGATTGTGTAGTAATATTAATATTACTGATCTCTGTACCTGCTGGAATTATCAGACTAATGATTTCTACTGGAAGTTGGGGATGTCCTGCAATTCCTGAGTTTTGTAAATCACCAAAACTTACTTCGTCATAACCATGATCGGTTACTGAGAATTCTACATCGTTCAACTGATAGCTCTCAGAATAACTAACAGCCGATAAACATGCAATAATCATCATCATTGCAAGCAAAACAAATACTTTTCGCTTCATTTCGTCCTCCTATTTTTTTTCGGAGAAAGATCGCCGGATAACTCATGCTTGACTAATAATGCTTTTGTATTTTCCTTTAGCTGAGAGGGTGAGAGTCAAAAATATCCACGTGGGCAATTGTGGTGAGTTAATCTGACGATCATTCTCTCTTTTATTTCAATAACAAACATTTATTAACTGCTTGAATTTTATTACCTGTTCTTAATTTATACAGATACACACCACTGGAAACAGGATTTCCTTTCTTATCGGTTCCATCCCAAAAAACAGAATTTATAGGTTGAAGAAGTGAACAGTTAATAGGAATTATTTTTACTCTCTGACCTCTAAGATTAAAGATTTCAATTTTTGTTTTCTCTATCAGACTGTAGTCTGAAGTCTCAAATCTGATTTCAGTTATTGGATTGAACGGATTAGGGAAATTATAAAGTTTAGTTGAAATATTAATTGCGTCGTTTTGTGCTGAGACAAGATTTTCTTCTGTGTATATTGTAACATAATCTGTAATAGTACCAATGGGGTATGTCGATGAACCTAATAAAATCTCTGTATTGCCATCTCCGTTTACATCTCCAAGATTATAACCAACTTTACCAAAATATTCAAAATTTGAAGAACCAGTCATTGTTAAATCTGGAATTGTGTCTAATAAGGTTCCACCATAAAAGATCATTGTTTTACCCGCATAGTGTGAAAAATAATCTCTTTCAAATGATATTATTATATCGTTTGTTGAATCGTTGTTAATATCAGAGCAGAATAAATTTGTAGTCGTTCCAGGATTATTATATTCGCAATTTAAGCTATCTATAGATTCTATATTAAAATTCGTATCTAAATACAATATTTTTAAGTATTTTGCACTATTTGATGAAATTGTGTGAGTGTAGATTAATGCATCTGAGTTGAATATTGATATGTTTTGACATATTATTTTTTGTCCATTGTATCCTAAGAAATCCATATTCAGTGAAGCAACAGGTGAGTTCGTTGGAAAATCATTTCCTCCCTCATAAATATCAAGAATGTATTCATTATCCACTGTATGATGAGCTAGAAATTCATCGAAGCCGTCTCCATTCAAATCTCCAGTGATAAAAGAGCCATAATTGTCGAAGTAATTTTGACCATACAAACAAAAGTCAGATTCCATATCGAAAGGTTCTCCACCCAAAAATATGTCCACTTGTCCCTCCCAACTCATAGTTGGTCCATTCCCGCCAATTACTAAGTCATTGTAGCCGTCATTATTAAAATCTGCAGTAGCACTCAAATAAGCTCCATAAAAGAAGTTTATATACAATACTTGTGCATAGTCTACACCATGAAAGACATAATCAACATCTGTATCAAATGGATCACCACCAAGAAAAACATAAACAGCTCCGGCTCCAGAAGGTTCGGCTGCTATTGCACTGACTATTACGTCATTAAATCCATCACCATTGATATCACCAGCTATAGTTGCATTATATCCACCAAACATCTCATTCTCAATGCCTGTAAGTATAACATGCGGTGTTGAATTTATATTGGGATTACCAAAATAAATATACACTTCACCATCATAAAGGATAAAATCATTATTATCATTTTTGGTTATAATAAAGTCATTGTAACCATCACCATTCACATCTCCGCTACCTTCTTGAATGTAAGAAGAAAACTGATAATCTTGCCAGGGATTCTGTATAGTAAGTATTTCTTCTAATGGCTCTTGAGCATCTAACAGAATATTTATAAACAAACTTGAAATTAATAAAATAAAAGATATATTTGCTTTTAATTTATGTCTCATTGAACCTCCAATTTAACATTCTTCTAAAAATATATCCACAAAATTACAAAATTGTGACGCTACCACTCTATTTTTTGAATTTCTGCTGTGCCTAATGTTTCGTCGCTGCGGTGCTCTACATACTTCTCTTTCAATCTGAGCACTGAGCGATTTGTTAGCAGCATCTGCATTATTTCAACAGTAAACATTTTTTCACAGCTTCGGTTTTACCGTTAACATTCAATTTATAGAAATAAACTCCTGAACTTACTGATCTTCCGTTTTCATCAACTCCATTCCAAACGACTGAGTGAGAACCTTTTACAACTTCATTGTCAGCAAGTGTTTTAATTTTATGGCCTTTGATATTATATACTGTAAGTTTTACATTTGAATCATTTTGAACAAAAAAATCAATCGTTGTAGAAGGATTAAATGGATTGGGGCGGTTAGTAATGTTACAATTATCAGACAAATCTAATACATGCTCTTGTGAAAATACAAGTGACATTAGTGGATTGATAGATGAAGAAGTCACCTCATACAAATGATGTTCGGTTATAACAAACAACGTATCTGAGCCGTCTTTTTGATATAATCCTCTAATATCGTAATCTATAGATTGAAATAAAGTAAACGAATTTCCATAATCATAACTTACATGTATTTCAGTACCGCTTCCTTTATATACTAAACCACTTTGAGAATTATCAACATCAATATGAAATTGATTAGCTTGGCTAGATAAAATAGTCCAACTGTTACCACTATTATCAGATACAACAAAATGATATTGGTTACCTGAAAAACCTTTAACAACAGAATATATGTTTGTTCCACTATTATCAAACTCAAAATCTAATCTTCCTTTTTTATGCAAACCATCTATGTAATGAACTCTCCAATTTAGTAAAGAATTGTTATCAACTATTACAAAATTTTCTCCACTATCAGTTGATTTAAAAAGATCTCCAGTCTGAGAAGCACAAAATATAACTTGATCATTTTGAGGATCAACATTTCGAATAATATAAGGGGGAGCATTGTCTATAGATGTCCACGTATTTCCACTATTAATTGATTTAATTAGCGAAAAAGAATATGGGTAATCCCAAGGTATATGAGTTGAATATAATATTTGAGTATTTTGATGCCCACAGATAATATTCTTCATTTTTGAATCATCCCATTGGGATAAGTAACCATCTGGATTCTCTATGAATCCAAATCTATCCCATCCAAAAGTTGAGAAAAAATATCCACTTCTAATACTGCTATCACTTTGATTATCAATAAGAACGAAGTCAGTTATTATATCTTCACACTCGTATCCTTGTATGACATCCCAAGATTGTTGACTAAAAAGAAACAGATTTTCCTGATTTAGTATTAAATCATATTCATAGATATGTTCAAAAATCGATCCATTATAATAACCCTGACTACTCCAACATTTTCTATAAAACAATTCCGTTTCACCATATTCATTCGTAACACCTCTTAGATCGAAATATTCAATTGATGAACATGTTATTGTCAAAAATAAGATAACAAGTAAAATAATAGTTTTTTGCTTCATCTCTAACTCCAATTTCTGTTGCTGCTAA
>NPIE01001744.1_pt2 | contig 11891 bp, 8 predicted proteins | sample 8637661 | NCBI WGS metagenome assembly NPIE01 (sample SAMN07420842, study PRJNA396082) | bioreactor metagenome | isolation source: sample BA12 brine-fed electro-methanogenic bioreactor BA | place: Japan: Kochi | collected 2016-12-09 | reverse complement strand
GGAAGAATCCTTTACCGTTGATTATTCCTTGTCACCGCGTGATTCACAGTGATGGCAGAATCGGTCATTATATTGGGGGTAGCGAGTTGAAAAGGCTCTTGCTTACTAGAGAAAGAAATCATTAAACGAGATTGACATTTTGATGTGATGGGGCTATAATGTTAACGCACGCTAACATTTTAGCCTTTTGTTATTTTTTAGACATCAAGAAGGGAAAAAGATGATGACCTTAAAAGAAATTATGCCGGGAGAATCCTGTATTGTCAAACAAGTATTTGCGAATAACCTACGCAAGCGTATTATTGATATGGGATTGATTACCGGAACAAAAATATATGTAAAGAAGACTGCCCCCTTAGGTGATCCGATTGAGATTATTGTTCGCGGGTATTCTTTAACACTGCGCAAAGCTGAAGCGAGAACAATCATTGTGGAAAAAGTTGAGGAAGACAATGATTAATATAGCTTTGATTGGAAATCCCAATAGTGGAAAAACGACACTCTATAATGCATTGACCGGCAGCAACCAATCGGTTGGCAACTGGCCCGGTGTCACCGTGGAGAAGAAAAGCGGTAAACTCAAGTCTGACAATCTCGACGCAACCATCGTTGATTTGCCAGGCATTTATTCTTTATCGACGATTTCTTTGGAGGAAGAGATTGCTTCGGGGTATATCACCGATCGACAAATGGATCTCATTATCAATATCGTTGATGCCTCCAACTTAGAAAGAAATCTTTTTTTGAGTTTCCAGATTTTAGATTCGAATATTCCGATGATTATCGCATTGAATGCGATGGACATCGTTGAGAAGCGAGAAGACTTAATTGATTATAAAGCCTTATCGACACTTTTGGATACACCGATTGTTCCGATATCTGCTAGTAAAAAAATTGGTATTGAAGATTTGATTAAAGCTGTAGAGACCATCGATCTTACAAAACAACGTCAACAAATACGATATGATGAACACATTGAGTCCACCATTAATCGATTTAATCAGTATATCAAAGATCGATTTGTTTCAATCCGCTTCTTTGAAGACGGTTTGAAAGCCATTGATCATGTAGATTTAAACAAAACAGAGACCAAAGAGTTAATCGATGCATATTTTGAAGAGAAGAAACGATATGATTTGGACTTCGACATGGTTTTACCTAATGCCAGGTATGAGCAAATTATCAAAGTCGTTGAGCAAACATACGAACGAAGTGATTTGATCAAAGAATCAGAAACGGATCGTATTGATCGTATCCTGACGAGTAAAATATGGGGCTTGCCAATTTTCGGTTTGATTATGTTCTCGGTTTTCTATCTTGCTTTTGGACCGATTGGCACCTTTATAACCGATCAGTTTGTATGGTTGATCAATGCCTTTTTTAGTTTGATTATTAATGGTGTCGAACAATTGGGACTGGCAGCTTACGTGTCTTCTTTAATCACAAACGGCATATTTGGTGGCTTAGCAGCTGTGGTTGGTTTTCTCCCTCAGTTGGCGATTCTCTTCTTTGCTTTGGCCTTGCTTGAAGATTCTGGTTATATGGCTAGAGCAGCGTTCATTATGGATAGGGCGCTTAGACGTTTCGGATTATCCGGAAAATCGTTTATCCCGATGTTGATTGGTTTTGGGTGTTCGGTGCCGGCAATGGCAAGCACAAGAACACTTGATCACGATCAGGACAGAAAGATTACCACGATGATTATACCTTTTGTTTCATGTGGTGCAAAAGCGCCAATTTATGGTGTGTTTGCAGGAGCGCTCTTTGGTAACGGATCATTTCTAGTGGTATTTTCCATGTATGTTTTAGGATTGCTGGTGGCAGTTCTATCAGCGATTCTTTTCAAGAAAACAATTTTTAGAGGTGCAAGAGCCAATTATATTATGGAATTGCCGGAGTACCGGATGCCAACTGTAAAGAACACGCTAAAACATACTTGGGATCGCAGTAAAGAGTTTTTAGTTAAAGCGGGAACAATATTATTGGCTGCCTTTATCATTATCTGGTTTTTCAGCTATTTTGGGACAGTCGACGGCACCTTCCGCTTGTTAAGCGAAGATGAGATTGGCTTTAGTATACTAGGTCGCATCGGACAGTTCGTTTTACCTGTCTTCAGACCGATTGGTTTCACTGATTGGCAAGCAACTGTGGCTATGTTGACAGGCGTTGTCGCAAAGGAATCGGTTGTTGGAACCTTAGGTATTTTGTATGGTGTCAATGGTGATGTGATTGAAAACGGAACCTTGCTTTTTGAATCAATACGGATGAACTTTACACCAGCTCAAGCTTACGCATTTATGGCATTCGCTTTGCTTAGTATTCCCTGTATTGCGGCTGTTTCAGCCATGAAAAAGGAGCTAAAGTCTTGGAAATGGTTGACCTTTACAATTGTGTATGAAGTCGTCGTTGCCTATTTGGTGTCGTTGTTTATCTATCAAGTTTTTAGTCTGCCTTTAAGCACCATTCTCAATATTCTGTTCGGTATCATCGTCGGCGTCTTTGTTTTGTGGATGATGATCAAAGTCATCAAAAACAAGGGTCGTCTATGTGGAAGTTGTTCAAGTTGCCAGAAAAGCGATGGTTGCGGGTTGCCGAAGTATATTAAATATATTGATCAGCATGGTCAACACGACAGAGGTGATACAAGCGATGAAAAATAACTATTCTGAATCCTTGGAGAACTACTTGGAAGCTATATGTGTTAAAGGCGGCGAGCATGTTAAATCCATTGACCTCGCTAAACATCTTAACGTTTCAAGAGCGAGTGTTAATCGCGCGATCAACACGCTTATTGATGAAGGCTTGGTCGAAAAAAAACCTTATGGAGACATTTCGCTGACTGAGGCAGGTAAGAGGGTATCTCAAAAAGTATTTTGGAAACACAAACTATTGCGCAGATTCTTAATCGATTTTATAGGCGTCGCTCCAGATCTTGCCAATGAAGAAGCCTGTGGCATGGAACATACCATATCAGATGAAACAGCAGAGAAAATAGAAGCATTTATGGCAACAATCGAAAAATCATTATAAGACAAATCAAAAGATGTTGAGAGACTTGGTTTTACAAGATTTCAACATCTTTTTTTATTAGTTTTTGTTAGTTTATTTAGTTGTTTCTCTTTCGATCAACTGAACATCTATTTTTCTATGAACGATATCCAGTTTTTCATGGTTAATCAATTGCATCAATGATTTTACAGCGTACTCGCCTATCATATGCCTTGATTGTGAAATGGTTGTCAGTTTTGGGGTTAGGACGCTGGCGAGTTCAATATCATCAAAACCGATGACTTGAACATCATCTGGGATGCTTCTGCCGGATTTTTGAAGGGCTTGGATGGCCAGAATTGCTATGTAGTCGGAATCACAGAAAATGCCATCGCAGTCAGGATTGGACAGAATCACGTTTTCTATATCCAATGCATCCGGCGTTTTAAAGTCGAGGTCATATGAAAAATTGTAAATCTTGTGTTCCTTTAGAACGGCCTTGAATCCGTCAGTTCTTTCTTGGACAGTCATCAGATCCGATGGTCCTCGGAAGTGTATGATTTTCTTGCAGCCTGAAGAAACCAGCTTTTCAGCCGCTAGTTTTCCGCCTTGATAGTTATTTGACGTGATTGATGGAATATCTTCGGTCAGTTTATGATCAATTTCAACGATTGGGATGTCTAACTTTTTATAATCCTCAATGCGATGAGTGTTGGCGATGAGAATCAATCCATCAATGTTATATTGATCAAAGATTTTCAGATACTGAGACTCTTTTTCGGGATCATCATGTGAATTACAAACCATCAATCGATAATCTAAATTTAAGGTTTGATCCTCGATAATTTCTAGAAGCTCCGCAAAATAATAGGATGTTAGATGAGGCACCAATACAGCAATAATGCTGGATTTCTTTTGAAAAAGTGATCGTGCTAGTTCGTTTGGAACATAATTGAGTTCTTGAATTGCATCAAGCACAAGTTGCTTTGTTTCAGTATTGACATAGCCTTTTTGATTAATGACTCTGGATACGGTTGCCACACTCACATGAGCCAATTTAGCAACATCTTTAATGGTCGCCATAAACACACCCCCTTTGATATGTAAAATTATAGCATAAAATACAGTCTAGAAAACATTTTTAGATAGATTTATGTAAAATATTACAGTTCAAATCAATAAAAGCGCTTGCATTTTAATAAAAACGACAAATATGTAAACATTTCCACAAATCTATTTTAGGCTTTTGGATGGCAATCACAAGACGAATATTGTAGAATATATAAGAATGATAAGATGGAGGTTAAGATGAATAAAACGAAAACAAAATTAAGAAACTTGGTGATTTATCAAGTTTATGTCAGAAATTTTAGTGAAGCAGGCACCTTTCAAGCATTAATTGATTCATTGGACAGAATTAAAGCTTTGGGAGTTGATATTGTCTATCTATTACCCATACATCCGANNCAAGCCTTAATTGATTCACTTGATAGAATCAAAGCTTTGGGAACTGACGTTGTCTATTTATTACCGATACATCCCATTGGCGTCAAAGGTAAAAAAGGGACGCTAGGATGCCCCTATGCGATTTCAGACTATGCTAAAGTGAATTCTGAACTGGGAACAAAGGATGATTTACAACGATTGATTGATGAAGTTCATCAACGCAAGATGAAGATAATGATGGACATCGTCTTTAATCATACATCTCGCGACTCGGTCTTGCTTAATGAACACCCTGAATTCTTTTATCGCAACGCTTCTGGTGAAATTGATACAAGAGTGCCAGATTGGAGCGATGTTTACGATTTCAACTATGATAATGATAAGTTATTATGGGATATTCTCTCTGATATTTTAGTAGATTACGCACAAATGGGTGTCGATGGTTATCGATGTGACGTAGCATCGCTAGTGCCAAAAGCATTCTGGAAATATGCGCGTAGAAAAGTCAACAAGGTCAATAGAAACATGATTTGGTTAAGCGAATCTGTTCACGGTGGTTTTGTTAAGAGTTTGAGAGATGAAGGGTATACATGTATGAGCGAGGCTGAAATATACGAGGTTTTCGATATGGCTTACGACTACGATATTCAGCCCTATTACGAAGGATATCTGTTGGGTAAAAGACCACTTCGTGATCTCTTGGAGGCGATTCAAAGACAAGAAGAAATCTATCCGGCCAATTATGTCAAAATGAAAAATCTGGAAAATCATGACTGCGATAGGATTGCGAAATATGTGGATAACGATTATCAGAAAATTCTCAACTGGACGGCCTTTAATTATTTCCAAAAAGGTGCAGTCATGATTTATGCTGGCGAAGAATATTTATCGGATATCAAACCATCGTTATTTGAAAAAGAATTGTTTAATCGACAGGGAGATATATCAGAACTTCTGACAAAACTTTCGAAACTAAAGAAGAAACGTATTTTTGCGGACGGCATCTTTCAAGTTCATCTTCCTGAGCTTGATGGTGTTGCCCATATCTCTATTGAAAACGATCAAGAAAAATACCTTGGTCTCTTCAATGTCGGTCAAGTCGACGGAAAAATTGAAGTTACTCTACCAGATGGAAGATATCGGAATTACATCAATGGCAAAATCGTTAACGTTAAAGACGGCATGATTACGTTGATTGCTGATCCGATCATCATCAAAGCAAAAAAATAACATCTAATTGGCAAACCTTAATGATATTCGTTAAATGAGGTTTGCTTTTTATATGAACAGCTCAAAAACCTGAAAACCCTATGTTTCATTGATGTATACTGCGTATTTGAAGACATTTATGATATAATTTCAGTGGAGGCACAGCATGGAGAAAAATATGGTTAACGTTATCGGTGCCGGACTTGCAGGATGCGAAGCAGCTTATCAGCTGGCTGAAAGAGGCATTAACGTTCATTTATATGAAATGAAGAAAATTAAAAGAACTGAAGCGCAGCAAAATGATGATTTTGCGGAACTCGTCTGCTCCAATTCTTTGCGATCCAACGATATAAATAATGCAGCTGGTTTGATGAAGGAAGAGTTAAGACAACTGGGGTCTCTGCTTATTCGAATTGCCGATGATACACAGGTACCAGCAGGGAGTGCGTTGGCAGTTGATCGAGAAGTGTTTGCGCGCAGGGTCTCGGATGTTATCCGAAATCATCCGCGGATCAAGCTGATTCATCAAGAAGTTACTCAGATTAACCCCGATCAGATGACCATCATTGCAACAGGGCCATTGACAAGCCAATCATTGATGAATGAGATTCAAAGTATTGTCGGAAGCGACTTACTCTATTTTTACGATGCCATTGCGCCAATTATCGATTTTGATTCAATCAATATGGAGATTGCATATTTTAAAAGCAGATATGACAAGGGCACGCCCGATTATATCAATTGTCCCATGACAAAAGCAGAATATGATCTTTGGTATCATGAGTTGATTAATGCTAAAACAGTTGAGTTGAAGGCCTTTGAAATGAAGGTTTTTGAGGGTTGCATGCCTTTTGAAGAAATGGCTAGACGAGGATATCAGACATTGCTTTATGGTCCTATGAAACCAGTCGGATTGGAGCAAGATGGAGAAAAACGACCTTATGCTGTTGTTCAGTTGAGGCAAGACAATCTTAGAAAAAGCCTTTATAATATTGTTGGGTTTCAGACCCACCTCACCTTTTCTGAACAGAAGCGGCTTATCCGAATGATTCCCGGGCTTGAACACGCAGAAATTGTTCGCTATGGAATGATGCATCGCAATTCTTTTATCAACGCGCCAAAAAGCATCAATCGTTATTATCAATCCAAGCAAAACCCCAAGTTCTTTTTTGCTGGGCAATTGAGTGGTGTAGAAGGCTATGTCGAGTCGATTGGTTCGGGGCTTGTCGCCGGCATCAATATGGCAAGACTTGTCCGTGAAATGCCATTGTTCGAATTTTTACAAGAAACAGCTTTAGGTTCGCAAAGCTATTACATTGCCGAAACTGATCCAAGTGACTTTCAGCCTATGAATACCAATTTCGGTATTTTTCCGCCTTTGACTCAAAAACACAAAAAAAGAGAACGGAAGGCATTATACGCCAAAAGAAGTCTTGAAGCAGTCAGTAAAATGATAGGAAGTGGTGTACTTGAATAACACTGAGTTAACGTTAATGTATACTGATTATTTAAGGTATCAAAGACAGTATGCAGAGAATACCATCGTCTCTTACAGCAAAGATATTGATCACTTGATCGCTTTTCTCAATCAGGAGGATTTGGGAGATTTGTTGCACGTTTCCAATCGAATTGCCAAATTCTATGTGACGCATCTTTATCATCAATACACGCCCAAATCCATTCTCAGAAAAATTAGTGCTGTCAGAAGTTTTTTTGAGTTCCTTCTTGAAGAAGAACTGGTGAGTGACAATCCCTTTGAGTTTGTCGTATTACCAAAAGTCAGTCGGAAACTCCCCAAATTTGTCTATCCCAGAGAAATGATAGAGTTTTTAGACCATATTGATACCACGAAAGCGATTGGCAAAAGAAACAAGGCGATATTCGAGATCCTCTATGGTTCGGGCCTCAGAGCACAAGAACTGGTAGACTTAAAACTTGGAGATATCGACTATGTCAATAAAACCCTGTTGATTCATGGTAAAGGATCGAAGGATAGAATTGTGCCGATTCATGACACTGCTATTGCGAGCATCAATGATTATATCATCAATGCCCGACCAGAGTTTGCAATTAGATCAAATGCGTCAAGCGATTACCTTTTCCTCAACTTTAAAGGTGGACATTTAACAAGTCGAGGCGTTAATATGATTTTGGATAAAGAGTTGGAAAAACAGGTATCGACACTGAAAATTTCACCTCATTCTTTTCGCCATTCTTTCGCCACACATCTCATCAACAATGGTGTTGATTTACGTGTTGTTCAGGAACTGCTTGGTCATGAATCGCTCTCAACAACACAGATTTACACCAAGATATCCAAGGAAAAATTGAAGAGTGAGTACCTGAATACCCATCCCAGAGCAAGAAAAAAGCAGGATGACAATTCTTAAGGAGTTTAAAACAGATGAGAGATATTCAAACAACACTTGAACAACTTATCGCCTTCGCAAAGGCTGACGAGAACATCAGAGCGCTGGTTCTACAGGGCTCTTTTGTGAATCCTAACGCACCCATTGATGAGTTCAGTGATCTGGATCCATTGTTTTTTGTCAGGGACTTAGCACCATTTATCAATAACACTCATTGGAAATTTCAGTTTGGTGATCCGATATCATTCTACGACGACGACGGCGCTATTGTAGGGGATTTCAAGTGGTATACAAGGTTGACTTTGTATCGAGACGGCTTTAAAATCGATTTTGGATTTCAAACGATTCAATCCGCCCATCTGGCCAATCACATGCCTTTATATCAGGTGTTGTTGGACAAAGATGGCATCATTCCAGAACCTGAAGTATCGGATGAGCGAAAGTTTTATGTAGAGAAACCGAATCAGAGCGCGTATTTAAGCACCATCAACAACTTCTTTTGGGATAGCTCATATGTGGTCAAGGCACTCGCTAGAGATGAAATGGTTTTTGCGAAGTATATGACTTATCAACTGCATCGAAAAATCAATCGCTTATTGGCATGGTACGTTGGTTCTAATCATGATTTCAAAGTCAATGTTGGTGCTCATTTGCGCTACATAAAGCGTTATTTGTCTGAGGATGAATGGCGCATGGTCTTAGCCACCTATGCTTCATCAAATCAAGTTGAAATCATCCGTGCATTAAGGGCCATGTACCGACTAACAAGATATTTGGGTCAAAAAATTGGCGATGCGCTGGGCTACAAATATCCCCTTAAACATGACGAAGATATGAATAACTATTGTGAAGATGTGATTCTTTTGAAAAAATTAGGTTGAAGCGAACAGGATTTGGGAATAACTTCGTTTTTATCATAAATTTTCTGTCAACGGTCTTAAAGTCACATCCAAAAAGTGTTACACTATGATAGAGGTAGATTATGGCGTTGGAGAAAGACAAATTACTTGAAGCTCTTGATGATTTAAGAGAAATCATCAGGCGTGAAGAAACAATCAATCAAAAAATACCACTGATTTGTTCAGACGATGTATTAAAAGAAATCGCTGACAAGAAACCGCTTAAAACAAGCGATTTTTTAGCGATTTCAGGCGTGGGTAAAGTGTTTGTCGACAAATACGCCGAACGATTCTTAGAAGTTGTGCTCGGTCATTATCAAAACATGGCTAACGAAGTCTTGGTATCCGATAATGCTTATCAAGTCCTTGATCAGTATAAGAACCGACTAACCAACCTATCGCGTCGCAACAAAAACATCTATATGGGTAAAATGATTAAAAGACAATGTTTTGATCTTTCTCGCTTGTTGATGGAGGAGGAGATACTCGATTTTTTGACGAATCGACGTAGTAATGTCTTACCGATAAAAATGCCCGATGGCCAACATAGTCAGGATCTTGAGAATGACTTAACGATCTTATATCGCGAGATTAATAAGGAAGATAGAGAAACAGGATCTTACGACTTATACATTGCCTATCCTTTTGTTGAAGGCATAGTGGGAAATGAATTATTGACGATTAAAGCACCCTTGCTTTTTGTACCTGTTAAGATGGTTCGACAGAAACACGATTTCTTTCTGAAAAAAGACAAAGACAAGGATATAAAATACAATCGTGATCTGTTATTGGCCATCAGTAAAATCACCCACAACGAAGCCGAAGTACAAACACAGTATGATGCTCCTTTTACCATCAAGAATATCGAAAAAATCGTCATTCCCTTTTACCAGCAACACGGCTTGTCAATTAAAGAATCTAGCCTAAAACAGATGATGGAGCCATTCAAAAGCGAACTGAAGCAAAGTTTTTTGAAGAGACGCAAGCATGTCGTTCATTTGAACAGTTACATGCTTTTGGGCCATTACAAACTCTATTCATCAATGATCCAAAAAGACATGGATATGATTCTTTCATCAACTAAATATAATGATTTATTGGAAGGATTGATCGATCACCATCCTACCGACATACAATCAGAAGCGACCTTTCATGTTGATCACCATGCGATAGACGAATCAAACATCAGGTATATCAGCGATCTAAATTTCTCTCAAGAAAAGGTCATTGATATGGTTGACCAAGAGAAAAAACTAGTCATATGGGGTCCCCCTGGGACTGGCAAAAGCCAAACCATCACCAATTTGATTGCAGATCGTATTTTGCGCGGTGAAAATGTATTGGTCATCAGTGAGAAAAAAGTGGCTTTGGATGTCATCTATTCCAGATTAAAAAACGCTTCGACTTATGCCATGTTCATCGACGATGCTGAAGACAAGCAGGGATTCTATCATCAATTAAAAACCATGATCGATCCGCAGCCACCTGTGCGAACATTAAACAATGATGCCTTTAGTATCGAAGAAAAAATCAATCAAATGATGACCTCTCTTGATGCTTCAATTAAGTTAATGTACCAACAAAAAATACAGGGCGTGCCCATGTATCGCTTGTATGAACGCTATGTCAGAGACAATCAGATTGTTGAAAATCTGATACCTTTGCATGTGCATGCGATGTTTAAACACGGTTTGAAAGACTTGAACTTTGGAGATCTTCACCTGATTGAAGAAGCTTTCAAAGATAAAAATCATCTTAAAGAATATCTTGACTATCGCCGAATACTCAATCGGTATAGCCTGCTTTTAGACATTAGGACTAAACTCAATAGGAGCGAGATGCTTCTATTCAAGCGTTTTGATCAGGATGTCAAAGATTACCAAGAACAGAGTAAACATGCCTGGTTCTTTAAGCGAAGAAAGCTAAGAAAGGCTTTTATAAAGCAACATTTGACGCAACTGGACTTTTTAATATCGAAGAAGAAATCGAGAAAGGCTTATCTCGATTTATTGGTGCGTGATGACAGGCTTCACGAATATCTTTGTAGCTATCTGAAAGACCTTGACCGGATTAAATACAAGTACCAACAACTCAGTCCTTTTTTGATTAAGTATCTGGATATGTTGCTCTATCATCCAATGCTGAGAAAGATTGAACGCATTGAGCAATATCATCATTATCTTTTTGATGCATATTATACCGGCTATCTTGAAGACTTTATGGCCCGCAATCAAAAACACCTTTATATTCTGGAGAAGTATCAGGAGAAGTTGCATGAGCTTGATGAACTTCTTGCTTTGAAGCAAAAAGTGACCATCGAATCTTTTGAGATGAAACTTTATCAGAAGGCATTAGATTTTTCAAACACCAAAAGAATCATGGATATCAAGCGGATTCTGGATCACACAAGGAAAATGAGTGTCAGAGCCTTCATCAATCACTTTCAGGTTGAACTGATGAATCATGTGGGTATATGGTTAATGACACCTGAAGTCGTCAGCGCAACGATGCCTTTGATTTATGGCATGTTTGATTTAGTTATCTTCGATGAAGCTAGTCAGATGTATGTTGAACATGGCATTCCAGCTATATATCGTGCCAAAAGAGTTGTCATTGCCGGAGACACAAAACAATTGCGACCCACAAGTCTCGGTTTTTCTAGACTTGACCAATCCGATGAGTTCTATGAAGATGATCTGTTAAGAGACATTGCCAAAGATGCAGAAAGTCTACTAGACTTAGCGAAGTATAAATACAAAGAAACAATACTCAATTATCATTATCGTTCTCGATATGAAGAACTGATTGCTTTTTCAAACCATGCTTTCTATGACGCTAGATTGATTGTATCTCCCAATCAACAACCTAGTGAAAAAACCCCCATAGAGTATATCCACGTCAAGCAAGGCATGTTTGAAAAACGTCGTAACGAAGAAGAAGCAAAACAAGTCATCAAACTATTAAGGAAGATACTGAAGGA
>NPIE01013469.1_pt1 | contig 11895 bp, 7 predicted proteins | sample 8637661 | NCBI WGS metagenome assembly NPIE01 (sample SAMN07420842, study PRJNA396082) | bioreactor metagenome | isolation source: sample BA12 brine-fed electro-methanogenic bioreactor BA | place: Japan: Kochi | collected 2016-12-09 | reverse complement strand
CGACTTATAGCGGGACAGTAGTGACACAGGCCATAAGATCCCAGGAGTCCGGGTCGCCGTCGGACGGCCACACCAGTAATCGGTCGTTGCGGTGCGTGCTGGCCAACTCGGCAACACGCGTCCATTCACGTTCAGCCAGAGTCCCTGAATACACGTCACCATCCTCTGCGGAGATGAAGTACACTACGACCTCTTGTGGTAGAGACATCCGGGAGGGCTCAACGACCTGGACCCCGGTGTACAGGCTAGTCCCACTGGCCATCCAATACCAGCCCACAAGCAACCCGTATGACACGGTCTGCACGAGCAGTGAACCCAGGATGGCCTTGCGGAGCCACCATCGACGGCCTCGAAAGGCAAACGCCACAAAAGGATACTCCAGGATGACGGTAAGTACATAGGTGACGATCACCACGACGCCAAGAAGCTTGCCCACATTGTGCAAAGTCCACGGAAGCGTTGCGGAAGCCGGCGGAATAAGAAAGGTGCCCAACCATGCCGATAGGTAGTTGGCCACGATCATAAGGGCCACACACCTCTTCTTCGGCAGCCCGAAAACCTTGGCTAGAAGCACGCCTTCCAGAAGCCCGATGAGCGCGTTGCCGACGACCAGATGCAGGAAGTTCGCCCACATCAGCGGAGTGCCCCCATTGGCCTGCGCCACCGACGGAAGGGCCAAAACGAACAAGGCCGCAAGGATGGTTTGTTTCTTTCTCATGGTCACTCATGAGAGACTGGGACAAGCTTGCCGACGCTCCGCGGCGCATTCTGCGCCGGTCTCCCGGGCCCCGATTTGTCGTCGCCATGAACAGGATACCGCCAAGTCCGTTGATGGGTCAAGCGCGGAATCTGCGGTTTTGCCTATTTATAAGCCGGTTACTGGTGCGACGCTAGTTGGCTGCGCCGTAGCCGCGCGGGGCCTCAAACAAGCGGTACTGCGGGTCGGCGTGGCCCTTGCGTCTGGCGACGCCGTGGCAGGAGTTCTCCTCGACGTCCTCGTTGCCCCACTGGCTCCACCCCGGCCGCCGGAACCGCGAGAATAGCTCCAGGTACGGCCCCGGCGAGCACGCCTCGATCACGTCGTAGATCTCATCGGGCTTGCGGGAGTGTTCGCGTTTGCGCGTCCCGAACAGATTCACCTGCGTGCGCCCCGACGTCAGCGTGCGCATACTGCCCCGCACGCCGAACAGCACCAGTTCCGTCACGTTGCGGAAATAGAAGCCCACGCCGCGCCCATCCGGCCCGCCATCCTTGCGGATCTTGTACCACACGAGGTTGGTCTTATAGGTGAACCCCCACGCGGCCATGACCTTCAGGCCTTCCTGAAGCAGGGCGTTCGGCACCCACAGGTACAGGTGCGACTGGGCCGCGGCAAGCCGGGAGACGGGCAGTTCGAGGATCTCCTTCAGTTCCATGGTGGGATACCGTAGCAGCCGCCGGTGCTCCGGCGCGACCTTGCCCGTGCGATTCTGAAACTGCCATGGCGGGTCGGCCAGGATCGTCGAATACGGCCCGCGCACCTTGGCCAGCAGATCCTCCGCCGGATTCCGTTCCGTCAGCGTATACACCTTCGCGGTCATAGGTGCCCCCGTCTTGCCTGGATTACCACGACCTTTCTCAGGATACCCACAAACACCAACCGCCACAGGCGTCTTGTCAGGAACTGCTGCCCGCTTATGACGTGGCGGGATTGGGGGCGTGTTGAGAGTCTTGATCCCCCTCCACGTGGTCCACGTGTTCCTCTACGTCGGTACCCTTGCGTTTGCCCCGTACCGTCGCCCGCGATCCAGATTGCGGCAACAGAAGCGCTACCAGCGTGACGATCGGCGTGACCGTGATGAGCATGATCAAGGGGACCTGCTCCGAATCTATACCCTGCGTAGCCAACGCCCACGCATAGGCCGCAAGAACCAAGGCATTCAGTACGATGGCAGCGATTCTCATACTCTGCTCCTTTGAACCGTGGACTTGAACCAATGGCAGCATACGGGCAACTCTGTCGATGGGTCAAGCCTGGAATCTGCGGTTTTGGCTATTCATGGGCCGATAGATTTCACGAGCCGGGGCTGGCACCGAGGTCCGGTTATTCACCTTGTTCCGCTCAGGGTGTGTCGCACGTCCGGTCTTCTTCCCTGTCGCCCCCGCGACCTAGCTGTCACCCCCGCGAAGGCGGGGGTCCAGAGACCGAACGTCGCGCTTGGCTCAACGACCGGATTGCCGCCTTCGTGCCAATGACCCGGTCGGCGGATGGACGTCGAGACATGGCAGCACGCCATTTGGACTTGCAGATGCCTGGCCGCTTCATGTTCCGTGGTCGACGCCGGGCCCCCAACCGGGTATACTGGTCGCCGCCGCCCGGACGATGGGGCGCCGGGCCGGCCCGTCAACGCGTATGCGGACACCGAGGGAAAGGAACGTGACATGAGAAACGCCGCCTGCCTGCTTGTGTTGTCCCTGTTCGTGGTCCTGTCGGCGTCGTCGGCGTGGGCCCTGGATGAGCGGGCCATCCTCGATGAGGCCGACGCCCGCATCGAGGCCCATCGCAAGGCCGATGCCGCCCTTCGCCTCGTGGACGCAGGCGGCAAGCCCCTGCCCGCCGGCCTGGAGGTCCGCATCGAGCAGACCCGCCACGCGTTCCTGTTCGGCTCGAACATCTTCAAGCTCGACCGCTGCCGCACGCCCGAGGACGAGCAAGCCTACCGACGGCGCTTCGCCGAACTGCTCAACTTCGCCACGCTGCCGTTCTATTGGTGGAACTACACCCCCCAGCGGGGCCGGCCGGATGACGCCCGCACCGAGGCGATCATCGCCTTCTGCAAGGAGCACGGCATTACGACCAAGGGCCATCCGCTGGCCTGGAACTACGTCGATCCGCGCTGGCTGCCCGATGACCTGGCCGAGGCGATGCGATTGCAGATGGCCCGCATCGACCGCTGCGTGCGGCGGTTCGCCGGGCAGATCGACATCTGGGACGTGGTCAACGAGGCCACGCACTACGACCGCCAGCAGTGCATCGAGCGCTCGCCCGTGCTCACCGCGGCCATCCGCGAGATGGGCGTGGGCGACTACGTCCGCCAGGCGTTCAAGACCGCCCGCCGCGCCAACCCCGATGCGACGCTGCTCATCAACGACTACCGCACCGATCCGGCCTACGCTGACACGGTCATCAAGGAACTCGTCGACGCCGATGGCAAGCCGCTGTACGACGTGATCGGCATCCAGTCGCACATGCACGGCGGCTACTGGGGTGCCAAACGCACCTGGGACGTATGCGAGACATTCGCCCGGTTCGGCAAACCGCTGCACTTCACCGAAGTAACGGTTGTCTCCGGGCCGCGCACCGATGCGGGCTGGAAGACCACGCCCGACGGCGAGACCCGCCAGGCCCGGCAGGTCGCCGAGTTCTACACGGTGCTCTTCTCGCATCCGGCCGTCGAGGCGATCACGTGGTGGGACTTCTCCGATCAAAGCGCCTGGCAGGGGGCCCCTGCGGGCTTCCTGCGCGATGACATGAGCCCCAAGCCCGTGTATGATGAGCTGATGAAGCGGATCAAGGGGCAGTGGTGGACCCGGACAACCGTCCGCACGGGCGACGGCGGCATGGCCGGCTTTCGCGGCTTCCTGGGCGACTACACGATCACGGTCGACGATGGCCGAAAGACGCGCTCCGGCACGTTCACGCTCGACAAGACCACGGCCGGTCCGGTCGAGGTGCGGATGGAATAGCCCACGCGGTCGTTGGTCTTTGATTCCGGGCGACGCATCGTGGAGTGCCTTATGGTGAACCGTAGCCGAAGAAGGTGCAGCGTGCAGCAGCAACGGGGCAGAACAGTCTTTCATCGGATGCTCGGCGTGTTCATGGTCCTGACTTGCGCCCTCTCCGCGCAAGCCGCCGACTCCCGGTCGTGGCCCCAGGCCGTCGTCGCCTGGCGTGGCGAGCTGGCCTCGATGAACCCGGATGAGCGGGCCGAGCACACCGCCCGCATCTGGGAATACATGGAACAGCAGTGGCCGGTCGAGTGGGACTGGATCCTGCAAGATGCGGACAAGGACACGTTCAACCGACACCTGACGGGCGGCGAGTCCGACCTGCCGAGCCGCCTGACCGCCGCCGCCCTGACCGAGCTATCATCCGCGCCGGAGACGCCGGGGAGTGAACCGGATTCCGATAGTGTGCTCGGTCAGTGGCAGCGATACATCCAGGCCTGTCGGCACCGCCGCGCCGAGCGGTTACCGGCCCTGAGCAAACACCCGCGCTTCGTTTTCGCCAAGCACTACAATCTCGGCGGCTCGCATTATGCCTACACCGAGGGCCAGTCCGACGCCCAGTCCGAGCGGCACTTCCGGCCCGGCTCGGCGTTGTGCCTGCTCGAACTGGATGGCGGCGACATCCGCGTCCGTACGCTCCTGGACGATCCCCATGGCGTGATCCGCGATCCGGATGTGTCCTACGATGGCCGGTCGATCCTCTTCGCCTGGAAAAAGTCCGACTACGAGGACGATTACCACCTGTACGAGATGGATGTCGCTTCCGGCCGCATCCGCCAGATCACCGACGGCCTGGGCTTCGCCGATTACGAAGGGGTCTACCTGCCCAACGGCGACCTGCTGTTCAACAGCACGCGCTGCGTCCAGACGGTCGACTGCTGGTGGACGGAGGTCAGCAACCTGTACACCTGCGACGCCCAGGGGCGCTACCTGCGGCGGCTGAGCTTTGACCAGGTGCACACGAACTACCCCCAGGTGCTCGACGATGGCCGCGTGGTCTACACCCGCTGGGACTACAACGACCGCGGGCAGATCTTCCCGCAGGGCCTGTTCCAGATGAACGCCGACGGCACCGGCCAGACCGAGTTCTACGGCAACAACTCGTGGTTTCCCACGACCCTGTTGCACGCCCGGCCGATTCCCGGCACCGGCCAGCTCGTGGCCATCGCCACGGGGCACCATTCGATCCAGACCGGCAAGCTTTGCCTTGTCGATCCCTCGCGGGGGCGACAGGAAGCGGATGGCATCACGCTGCTGGCGCCGGTCCGACCCGCCGAGGCCGTCCGGATCGACCAGTATGGCCAGGGCGGCGACCTCTTTCAGCATCCGTATCCTCTCGATGCCAAGACGTTCCTCGTGGGCTTCTATCCCGGCGCCGCCCGCCATCCTGATGATCGGTACGCCCATTTCCACCAGCAACGGTTCAAGCTGTACCTGATGAACGCCGACGGGCATCGCGAATTGCTGGCCGCCGATCCGCAGACCTCCTGTCTGCAGCCCGTTTTGCTGGCCCCGCGGCCCGTGCCCCATCTGCGTCCGAGCACGGTGGACTACCGCCAGACGACCGGCACCTATTACGTGCAGGATGTCCACGCCGGGCCCGGTTTGCAGGGTGTTGCCCGCGGCACGATCAAGAAGATCCGTGTTGTGGCCCTGGAGTATCGACCGGCGGGCATCGGCGAAAATCGCAACCATGGTCCGGCCGGCGACGCCCTGGCCAGCACACCCATCTCCATCGACAACGGCAGTTGGGACGTCAAGGTCGTGCTCGGCGACGCCACGGTGCATCCCGATGGCTCGGCCTGTTTCACCGTGCCCGCCCGCACGCCCGTCTACTTCCAGGCCCTGGACGCCGACAACCATGCCGTGCAGACCATGCGGTCGTGGTCCACGCTTCAACCGGGCGAGACCTTCTCCTGTGTGGGCTGCCATGAATCCAAGAACAGCACGCCCGTGCCCGGTGGCGCGAAGACCCTGGCGATGCAGGCCGGGCCGCAGGACTTGGAGCCCTTCTACGGTCCGCCGCGCGGTTTCAGCTTCGCCAAAGAGATCCAGCCCATCCTGGATCGGCACTGCATCCGCTGCCACGATGGCCGCGCCGACCAGGACGGGCACAGCTTCAGCCTGCTGTCGGATACGGTCATCGATTCCCGGGCCAAGCGCCGCTGGTCCCAGGCGTACCTGGCCCTGACGCAAAGCGGCAGGTCCAACCCCTGGGTCAACTGGCTCAGCCCTCAATCGGTACCGTCCCTGTTGCCGCCGTATCATGCCGGTGCGGCCAGGAGCGGACTGATCAGGCTGTTGGATGAGGGGCACTACGAGGTCTCACTCAACGCTGAGCAGCGCGACAAGCTGGCCTGTTGGATCGACCTCTTGGTCCCGTACTGCGGCGCTTACGACGAGGCCCACGCCTGGACCCCGGAGGAGCGCGACCGCTATGAACACTTCGTCGCCAAGCGCCAGGGCATGGAGGCTATCGAACGGGCCAACATTGCGGCTCTCGTCGCCGATACGGACACGGCTTGGGAGCCGATGACCGGTAGCCCGCCGCCGGTCGCCGAGGCCTTCTGGGGCCGACGGGCCCTGCGCATGGACTGTCGCTTCAAGGATACGAAGATCGACCGGGCGAGTTGGGATCGGTCGTTCGAAGAGAACCTGGCGCCGAGCCGCGGCATCGAGTTCTATGTCCATTGCGATGACCTCTCGCCCGTCTCGCACTTCACCTGCTACCTGCGCAGCGGGCAGGGCTGGTACGCCGTGGGCTTCATGCCGGAGGCCACCGGCGGTTGGCAGCGCATCCGTATCGACAAAAGCGCCGCCAACGTGGAGGGCGACCCCGCCGGTTGGCATCGCGTGGACCGGATCCGCCTCAGTGCCTGGCGGGGCGACGACAAGGACACGACCTTCCACGTCGCCGGTCTGCGGGCGTTCGGCGGCGATGCCCGCATCATCATCGTTCGCAATGATACCGCCGCGGTCGGCCAGCCCGATCAGGCCCGGTCTGTCCGCCAGTACGTCGAGGTGATGGCCCGCCTGCTCGACGAGTTGGGTCTGGAGTACAACGTCCTCTCCGATACGGACCTGCCGCACGCGCCGCCACATCGCCGCACGGTTGTCGTGCTTCCGTACGCGCCGGACCTGCCGGATGAGGCGGTGCGCGAGCTTACGGCGTTCATAAAGGAGGGCGGCAAGATTCTGGCCTGCTACGTCTTACCCGCCGAGCTTGAGAGCCTGGTCAACATCCACGTGGGCCAACACATCCGCCAGGAGTCCGCCGGGCAATTCGCCTCGATCCGTCCGCACGAGGATGGTCTGCAGGGCATGCCTGATGTCACGGCCCAGGCCTCCTGGAACATTCATCACGCCGTCGGCCTGCGCGGCAAGAGCCGCACCGTCGCCACGTGGTACACCCGGGATGGCCGCGATACAAACCTGCCGGCCATCGTCGCCGGGCCCAACGCCGTGTTCCTCACCCACGTGCTGCTGCCCGACGACCCGGAGAACAAAAAATGCCTCCTGCTGTCGATGCTGGGGAGCCTGGCGCCCGATTTCTGGTCCACCGCCGCACACCAGGCCATTGACCGGGCCGGTGTCTTCGGCTCGTTCGAGAGCGCCGAGCAGGTCATCGAGGCCATCGGCCCCAATGCACCGCAAGCGGCGCAACAAGTGCTCGCCGAGGCGAAACGCCTTCAGGACACCGCGCGGCGGCACCTCGACGAGGGTCGCTACCCGGCGGTGCTGGATGTTGCCGCGCAGCTCAGAGAGAAGCTGCTCGATGCGTACTGCCTCTCGCGGACCGGCGAGCCGGAGGAGGTCCGCGCCTTCTGGTGCCACAACGCCTACGGCGTGGAAGGCATGACCTGGGATCAGGCGGTCGAGGCCCTCGCCAAGGCCGGCTTTACCGCCGTCATCCCCAATATGCTCTGGGGCGGCGTGGCCTTCTACGAGAGCGACGTCCTGCCCACGTCCGCTACCGTCGCCGAGCGCGGCGATGCCATCGCCCAATGCGTCGCGGCCTGCAAGAAGCACGGCGTCGAGTGCCACGTCTGGAAGGTCAACTTCAACATGGGCTGGCCGACCGACGCCGCGTTCAAGAAGGAGATGCGAGAGACCGAACGCACGCAGGTGGACTTCAACGGCGATCCCCTCGGCGATTGGCTCTGCCCCTCGCACCCGGCCAACCGGCAGCTCGAGATCGACGCCATGCTCGAGGTCGTCCGCAAGTACGAGGTGGATGGCCTGCACTTCGACTACATCCGCTACCCCCATCGCGAGGCGTGCTTCTGTCCGGGCTGCCGGCGGCGCTTCGAGCAATCCATCGGCCAGGCCGTCACCACCTGGCCCCAGGATGTCCGCCGCGACGAGGACCTCGCGGCAAAATGGGACGCCTTCCGACAGGAGCAGATCACCGCTGTCGTCCGCCGGGTCGCCGAGCAGGCCCGACGCCTCCGTCCCGGCGTCAAGATCTCCGCCGCGGTCTTTCGCAACTGGCCCGTGGACCGCTTCGGCATCGGCCAGGACTGGAAGCTCTGGTGCGACAAGGGCTACCTGGATTTCGTCTGCCCGATGGACTACACGTCCTCCAACGCCCTGTTCGAATCGGTCATCGCCCGCCAGCTCGACTGGGCGGGCAAGGTACCCTGTTACCCCGGCATCGGCCTGAGCACGTGGCCCGACCCGACGGACGTGGCCCGGGTCATCGAGCAGATCACCCTCACGCGCAAGGCCCATACGGGGGGCTTTGTGATCTTCAACTACGGACCGGCCGAGGCCCGCGAGGTCCTGCCGCGGCTGGGCATGGGAATCACCCGCAAGCGATAGGATGCGCATGCCGACCCCGATCGAAACCGACAACCAGGGCCGACCCATCCGCCGCGGACCGTACCCCGAGCTGACGATGACCGCGATCCTCGTCGGCTACGGGCTGGGCACCATCATCGCCCTGAGCATCGGCTACGCCTGCCTGATCCTGGGCTTCTCCATCGAGGGCTCCGAGCTGGCGGCGATCCTGGGCTTCGGCATCCTCCGCGGGCTCCTGGGCCGCAACAGCATCATCGAGAACAACATCAACCAGACCGTCGCCAGCGCCGTCAACGGCGCCTCGTCGGGGCTGATGTTCACCATCCCGGCCCTGTTCATCCTGGGCCAGACGCGATTCAACGCCGCGCTTATGGTGGTGGCCTGCATCGCCGGCGGCGTCCTCGGCATCGCCTTCATCATCCCGCTGCGCAAGCAGATGATCGACTTCGAGCGGCTCACCTACCCCGGCGGCGTGGCCGTGGCGACCATCCTCAAATCCCCCGGCGCCGGCCTGCGCAAGGCCCGCCTGCTGTTGCTCGGCGCCCTGTCGGCCGGCGTGGTGCACCTGGCGGTGCAGACGTTGAACCTGCTCCAACGCGGCGGCACGCTGCAACTGGGCGCGGGATTCTTCGACTTCGAGTACCTCAACGTCGGCGCCTGGCTCGGCCTGCCCGAATACATGAACGGCGTCTGGTACGTCTCGCTGCTCACGGTGGGCGTGGGCTTCATCGCGGGGCGTGGCGGCGTGAGCTTCGTCATCGGGGGTTTCGTCTGCTACTGGATCATCTCGCCGATCCTCGCCGCCGCCGGCGCCCTGCCCACGCCCGCCGAGCTCCAGTCTCCCGAAATCGCCCGCGACAGCCTGGTCGCCTACCTGCAAAAGGACCTCTTCCGCCCCGTGGGCATCGGCATGCTCATCGGCGGGGCCCTGACCGGCATGATCCTGGCCCTGCCGCTCATCGCCGGGGCCGTGCGCTCGATGCACCAGGCCGCCACCACCCGCAGCCCGCACGCCCGCGATGAGATGCCCATCGGCCTGCTCTACGCCGGCGTCGCCGGGGCCGCCGTCCTGCTGTTCATCGTGGCGATGGTCTCCGTTCGCAACATGGGCCTGGTGCGCGGGGCCGTCATGGCCCTGTGCGGCACGCTGTGGATCTGGGTCGCCGGCGTCGTGCTCTCCGAGTGCATCGGCCGCACCAACTGGTCGCCCCTGAGCGGCATGACGCTCATCGCCGTGACGATCCTCGTCCTGCTGTCGGCGGGCATGACCGAGCCCGATCGGATCCTGGCCTCGGTGCTCGTCGGCGCCGCCGCGTGCGTCGCCATGAGTCAGGCCACGGACCTGATGCTCGATTTGAAGACCGGCTACCTTGTGGGCGCCTCGCCCCGCAAGCAGCAGATCGGCCAGTTCATGGGCGCCTGGCTGGGCCCGATCGTCGTCATGGGCCTGATCTTCGTCCTGCACGGGGCCTACGGATTGGGCAGCGACCGACTGCCCGCCCCGCAGGCCTCGGTCCTGGCCGGGATGATCCGCAGCATCCTCGGCGGCCAAGCCCCCGTCGCCAAATACCTCGCCGGCACCGGCCTCGGCGCCCTGCTCAGCGCCAGCGGCATCGGCGGCCTGGGCATTCTGGTCGGCCTGGGCTTCTATCTGCCCTTCAGCGTTGTACTGACCTACACCATCGGCACGATCCTGCGGCTGGCCGCCGACGCCTGGCGGGGCCGACGCTTCAGCGAAGAGGTGGGCATCCCCATCGCGGCGGGCTTCATCGTCGGCGAGGCCCTCATCGGCATCGGTTTCGCTCTATACGCCATCTTGCAGGGGATGCGCCTATGAGAACGCTCGGATTCATCCTGTTGACGTTGGCCTTCCTGACGGGCGCCGTCGCCGCGGTCTGGAACAAGGACACCGTGGCATGGCCGACCTATGCCCCGGCCTTGGCCGTCGGCATCGTCGGTGTGATCCTGCTGCATCTGGGCCATCGGCGCGTCCACCGGGCCGGTGACCGGGTTGCCGCCGGACTCGACCGCGTGCGGACGTGCCTGGACCGTATCGTCGGGGCCCTGACCGAGATCGAAAGCCAGGCCGCCACGATGAGCCCCTACGATGTGCGGATCGTGATCGACCGCGACCTGGCCGACGACATCGCCGGATTCGTCGAGGCTCGAACGGCCATCGCCCACGTGCACGGTCTGCACGCGTATGCCACGGTCATGAGCGACTTCGCCGCCGCCGAACGCTATCTCAACCGGGCCTGGAGCGCCTCGGCCGATGGGTACGTCGACGAGGTCCGCGCCGCCCTGACCGAGTCGCTCGAACGCTTCCGCCGGACGCAACAGAGCCTGCACGCCCTCGCCCCCGCCTGAGCCCCACCGGCGATTGCGTATTCATCAATCCTTTGCACGGGGCCCCCCAGCCGTTATAATGGCTTCATCGAACGTTCCAACGGTACGGGCGGAGCAATCACGCATGGTCAAATACGACAAGTCATTTCAGGAAGGAGGCATCCCATGAAAACGACAATCAGCATCGTCCTCGCCGTTCTGTTGTCGGCCACGGTCGCCGTCGTCGCGCAGGAGCCGCCCATCGAGCAGCAGGAGCGGGCCTTCCAGCACGAGGTCGGCCAAATGAAGGCCCACGTCCAGCAATTGCGGGCCAAGGCCATGCAGCTTCAGGCCGAATCGCACCTGGTCGAGGCCGAGGCCGCCCGCGTCGAGGCCGACCTGCAAGCCCGCGTCGCCGAGCACAAGGCCCACATGGAGCGCATGGAGCTCGAGCACAAGGTCGACCGGATGCGCCAGGAGGCCGAGCACCTGATGGCCCACGGCCACCAGGATGAGGCCCACGCCCTGCGACAGAAGGCCGACCAGTTGGCCCGGGCGCTCCGCGGGCCCGAGCCGCCGCGACCCGAGCGCAAAGAGGCCGAGGCCCGCCTTCGCGAGCTGCGGATGCAAGCCGAACGCGCCGAGCGGGCGGGCCGATCCGACCTGGCCCAAAAGTTCCGCGGCGAGGCCCGGGACATCGAGGCCCGTTTGCGTGCCGAGCGGCCCGAGCGCGATGCACCCGCCAAAGAGCGGCCCGAACGCGAGGCACCACCCAAAGAGCGGCCCGAACAGCGCCCGCGTATCGAGCAGGCCGAGCGCATCAAGGCCGCGCTGAAGGACCAACTGGCCGCCCTGGAGAAGGCCAAGCGGCAGGGCCGCGAGGACGAGGCCCGCGAGCGGGCCGAAGTCGTCGAGCGTCTGGAGGCCGAGTTGCGTGAGCTTCGCGGAGTGTCCGAGGCCCCGCCCAAGGACCGCCCACGTATCGAGCAGGCCGAGCGCATC
>NPIE01016866.1_pt3 | contig 11897 bp, 8 predicted proteins | sample 8637661 | NCBI WGS metagenome assembly NPIE01 (sample SAMN07420842, study PRJNA396082) | bioreactor metagenome | isolation source: sample BA12 brine-fed electro-methanogenic bioreactor BA | place: Japan: Kochi | collected 2016-12-09 | reverse complement strand
GGGGCGGGTAGCCGACCCGCCCAGCCTCGCTCGACATCGGGCCATGGGCGGCTCAGCTAGCCGCCCTACATCGCCGCACGTGGGGCGGGTAGCCGACCCGCCCAGGCCCTTGGGGTCAAGCCCGAGTCCGCTCGGGCCGCGAACCCCCAAGGCCTTCTCCACGCTCGCCGGGTGGACTACCTCAGCGCTGCCAGCGCCAACCTGATCGGCGGGAACGCAGCCAGCTCGCCGGGTCGGGTACGTCCCCACGTCGTGCACAGATAGCCCAGCATCCGGGGATCGTCTCGATGCGCCAGCGTCGCGTCGAGCAGGGCCTGCGTCGCCTCTACATCCTTCCATCCACCGGGCACCACACGGAATCCCTTCTCCAGGAAGATCGCGATCGAGGGATACTGCTCCATCAGCTCATAGTGCCAATCGCAGATGATGATGTCCTTGGGGATCATATCGATCGCGGGGTCGGTGTCGTTCTCAGAGGCCTCCCAGAGGCCATAGCCCGTCGCCACCCCGTCCAGGAGCCGGTCGCCCCACATCAACATCTCGACGCCGCGCTCGCCGACGAGATACGCATGGTAATCGTGCACCGCTTTGGCAAAGAGCTCCGCAGGGTCCTGCCCCTTGCAGCGTGGGCAGTGCTCCGACCCGATCAGGAAGACCTCGTCCAGGCCCACGTGAAGCGCATCGGCCTCAAAGGCCTCCAGCAGCTCATCGAAGAGGTCGAAGATGATCGGATTGACGTCAGGGTGCTGTGGGCACCAACTCCGGCAGTAGATGTCTTCGTTGTTGGGATACTGCCCTGGCGTCTCGTCGAACTCCGGATACTGCGTGAGCAAGGGGAACGTCGTCTCCGCCCACGACTGATGACCCAGGCACTGAAACTGCGGGATCAGTCGCACACCCAGATCCCGGCAGACGTGGCTCAGCCGCCGCGCCGCCTCGGGCGTGATCGGGTCCTCACCCCGCAGCTCGGGATGCGAGGCATAGGCGAACTGGTAGTTCACCTCAGGCATCAGGACATTCAGCCCCATCTCGGCCAATGCCGGCAGCTCGTCAATCAAGGCCGTGACCTCCGCGTCATGGCCGAGTCCTAGGTGAATACCGCGCCAGTAACTGCGTATCAGGTCAGTCATCTTTCCCTCCGTATCTGATTCTAGAATGGACCATGTTGGCCTACGTGCTGGAGCACCTCTAGCGGTGATTGTGCAATCGCGACCTCGCGTGCTATAAAGGGGCGACCATAGACCCTTCCTGATCGACAGGTCGATGTCCCAAGGCACTGTACCAACAAACAGGATCGCCGTCAAACGAGGATGTGGACCGTCGGATCCGGATACAAGGAGCAGATGAGGAATGACGAACATGATGCAGTTGGAACGAATGGCACGGGTCAACGCTATGTGGCAGGCATCAACGTGGACGCGGATTCGCTCCCAGATCGCGTTTGCCGAGCACGTCGCGCTGACAAGCGCGGATCAGGGAGCCACATGGCAGGCCTCGATCCGAGAGGCCAAGGAGATCGTAGCATCCGCCTTGGCGACAGGCGCGTCCGGCGACTGGACGCAACTCGCGACTCAGGTCGAGGCAGCTCTGGCACCGCTCTCAGAGGCCGCCAAGGCGCACAGGCTCTACCTCGCCGGCCACGCGCACATCGATATGAACTGGATGTGGTCGTGGCCCGAGACCGTCGCGGTCACGCTCGACACCTTTGACACGATGCTGAGCCTTCTTGAGGAGTTCCCTGAGTTCCACTTCTCCCAGAGCCAGGCCAGCGTCTACGCCATCGTCGAGAAGTACGCGCCCGAGCTGATGCCGCGCATCGCGCGCTTCGTGCNNAGGGACGCTGGGAGGTCACGGCGAGCCACTGGGTCGAGACCGAGAAGAACATCGTGAGTGGCGAGGCGCTCTGCCGTCACGTGCTCTATACGCGCGCGATGATGAAGCGGCTCTTCGATCTGGCCCCTGAGCAAGTGGCCATCGACTGGGCACCCGACACCTTCGGTCACGCGGCAACCGTGCCCACCTATCTGCGCCAGGCCGGCGTGCGCTATCTCTACATGCACCGACCGGGCGTCGAGCAGCAGCCTGTCCCCGAGGCCTTCTGGTGGGAGGGGCCCGACGGCGCCCGTGTTCTGGTGCGTAATGATCAGAAGCGCGGCTACAACTGCTCGATCGAGCCGGGGCAGATACTGGATGCGATGGCGGCGATGCAGCAATCGGTCGGCCTCGATATCGCGATGCTCGTCTACGGGGTCGGCGACCACGGGGGAGGCCCCACACGGCGCGACCTCCTCGCCGCGCGCGAGATGACCGACTGGCCCATCTTCCCGACGCTGATCTTCGCCCCCGTGCAGGCCTTCTATCGTGAGCTGGAGCGGGTCGGAGGCGAGCTACCGGTCCTCAAGGGCGAGCTGAACACCGAGTTCGCCGGCTGCTACACCACCCAGTCGCTCATCAAGCGCTCCAACCGCCTGGCCCAGGCCCGCCTCGCCGACGCGGAGTTCGCCGCCGTCGTCGACCGGCTCGTCACCGGAGCGACCTACCCCGCAGCGACCCTGGCGGAGGNNACCACGACATCCTGCCCGGCTCCGGCGTGCGCGACACGCGCACTTACGCCCACGGGCTCTTCCAGGAGACTGCCGCCAGCACCGCGGTGCTCACCACGCGCGCATTGCGCCACGTGGCTGCCGAGGTGGAGACCTCGACCCTCTGCGAGGATAGCCCCTCACCACTCCCGCTGCCCGCGCTCTTCACAACCAGTGGACAGGGCGCAGGAGCCGGCATCCGGGCAGACGAGGGCCGCCTCAGCCTCGCTGACCGGCATGGCGTCTCCCCTGCGCGTCCCTTCGTGATCTTCAACCCAACGCAGGCGGAGCGCAGCGAGGTCGTCCGGCTGACCATCTGGGATCGCGAGCCGACCGGCACCCCCGTACCCTTCCACAGCAAGGTCTTTGAAGCCCGAGACGCTGCAGGACGGCGCCTCGCCACCCAGGTCGTCGGCAAAGGCGCCGAATGGGGACACCACAACCAGACGCTAGCCATCCCGATCACGGTCCCACCTCTCGGCTACACCACGGTCGTGCTGTTCGAGAGCATGGACCCGCCCACAGCCGATCGCGGCGTCCGGCTGTCACGGCACCGGCACCATTGTCCCTACTCACTGGTCGATCGCGATGTGATCGGCCTCGAGAACGACCTCATCTCGGTCGCCTTCGATCGCAACACCGGGCGTGTCGTCTCCTTCTTCGACAAGGTCGCCCAGGAGGAGCGCATCGACGCGTCCACCGGCGGTGTGGGGTTCGAGTACAGCGTGGAGCGCCCGCACCCGATGTCGGCTTGGGTCATCGACAACGCAGGCGTGCCCGAGCATCCTGCACTGAAGCGCGTCGAGGAGCTTGGCGACGGGCCGCACGCGGCTGAACTGCTGCTCGAGTATGAGATCCACGCGTCAACGATCAAGGCGCGCTATGCGCTCCACGCCGGCGAGGCCGCCCTCCACGTTGCGCTGGAGATCGACTGGTTTGAGCGCGGCGATCCCACATCGNNCCTGCGTCTTGCCGTTCCCACGGCCCTGCAGGACGTGACCGCCCGCTATGAGATCCCGCTGGGCGCCCTCAACCGGACGACGACTCCCGACCAGGAGGTGCCGGCGCTCGGATGGGCCAAGGTGACGGGTCGGACGAATGAGGGGCCGGCTGCCGTGGTCCTGCTGAATGACTGCAAGCACGGTCACGCCCTTGAGGGCGCCACGCTCCGCCTGAACCTCCTGCGCTCGAGCTATGACCCCGACTACCTGCCCGATGTCGACCGCCACCTCGTGCGGTTGGCGCTGCTCTCACCGGCACCCGCTATCTCCGATGCGGAGCTCTCGGCCCGCGCCGCAGCCCACGACCAGCCCCTATTGGTCATCGGCACCGGCGTCCACGAAGGGCGTTTGCCGCTGACCCAGGGCCTGCTGACGGTGAGCGGAGAGCACGTGACGCTCTGCGGGCTCAAATGGGCAGAATCCGGCGAGGGCCTTGTCGTGCGTCTGACGAACACGAGCGCCGAACCGGTCACGGCGAAGCTGGCGTGTGCGCCGGTCCTTGGTCAGGTCGCGTCGGCACAGCCGCTCGACCTGATGGAGCGCCCTGACGGCGACCTGGCAGAGGCCAGAGCAGGAGCGGTATCGCTCACCGTGCCCGCCAAGAGCCTCGGCAGCTGGTTGATCCGCACCTCCGGTTGATCACGTGATCTATGACGTCCAAGGACCATATGCTGAACGTGCTGACCGGGGAGCGCAGTGATGCGCCCCCGGTCGTGCTCCATAGTTGGGGCGACTACAAGGTCCAGTTCGCCGGACATCCGCCGAAGCTCCAGTACGTTCAGGGCGGTGACGAGCTGGCCGAGATCGAGTACGCCTTCTACGAGCGCTTCAGACCGGATTGGATCCATCTCGGATCGGCGGGGCGACGGGAACTCTGGACGCGTCCTCGACGGGTCGAGGGCGATCACGTCTATATACGCAGCCAGGACGGCAGGCGTTGGCTTGAGATACGCGCTGACTACACCCTGGCTGACGATCCCGGCAGCCCGACGCGAGACATAGCGGCGTTGCGCCTTGAGTCCAAGGGATCGATCGACGCTTACTATGCCGCGACCCGGACATCGGTAGAGCACGTCCTCGCGTCCGGGCGGTTCGACCACGTACGGCGCATCGCCGACAAGTACGGCGATCACGTCCTGATTGCCGTCAACGACGGCACCCCGGGTTGGGTGCCGGGGGCATCATTCGAGGAGATGGCCATCGCGTGCGTGGAAAAGCCCGACCTGGTAGCCTACCATATCTTCAAGGCCTGTGAGCACTTCTTGAACGACGTTCGCGCCGCCAAGCTAGCCGGCGCCCACGCCTACATCTTCTCCGAGGGCTTTCCCCACAGCCTCGACATCCTCTCACCCGCGATGCACGAACGTCTGGAGGGTGAGGCCAGGCGCTGGTTCTACACCGAGGTGCGCAAGATCGGCATTCTGCCCATCGGCTACTGGCTCGGCGACGTTCGCCCGAATATGCAGCTGATCAACACCCTCGACATGGCCGGGATGATGATCGAGGAGGACAAGAAGGGCTTCACACTCGACCCCATCGAGATCCGCAAGATGCTGCGCCCGGAGATCTGTCTCTTCGGCAACCTCGACAGCGCCCGNNCCCCCACGAAGCCATCCGTGCCGACGTCCGCCGTCAGATCAGGGCTGCTGCTCACGGATCCTTCGTGCTTGCCAACGGCTCGCCGCTGATCATCGGCACACCCCCTAATCATATTGATGCTTACCTTGATGAAGCACGAAAAGGAGTGATGGATGAAGCCATTTGATATCGCACCCTTCGCGCTGCCAAACGGTCCCGCCGGCGAGCTGCGCTTCGAGGAGGCCCGGGACGTGGAGGTAGTGGAGGTCACCTTTGCGCCGCCAACACCGCCCCAGGTAACGCTGCAGACGATGCGCAAGGTGTGGCCCCACTCGCGCATCGAGCGCCCGGGCGATCTCGATCTGATCCGTCCGATGAACTTCGGATGGGAGCGGCTCGACGACCTCTTCACACCCGCCTGGGTAGACGCCGCAGCGAAGACCCACCGGATCGCTGAGGACACGCTGCGCTTTACCTTTCGGCCCCTGCGCCACGAGATCCCCGACTTCCCCGATGCCGAACACTACGACGTCACCTTTCGCCGCACCGTGGGAGTGCGCGTCATCGGGTCCGACGTGCCCATCCGCCGGATGCGGGTCTTCACGCCCTCCAAGCCGACCCGCAGTGCACTGCGGGTCGAGCTGCACGCCGGCAACAGGACGCCAGCCTCACAGATCGAGATCGCGGGCTATAATGCCATGATCCGGGGCGTGACCGCTGGGCCCGGCACCCGTGCCGAAGGGGCTACGGTCCTCATCGACCAGGCACAGGCGGGCGTCTTCGAGGTAGAGGTCGCCCATATGCTCCCCGCGCATCGCTACGCCCATGACGACGGTCATCTATTCCTCTCGCTCGGGGATGACGGGTTCACGATCTCCCTCACCGCCCTGGAGGCCGAGGGACCGATCTGGTTCGCTGAAGCCGGGATCTACATCACCTGGGCCGACGATCCACAGACCTTCTCGGACTACCGCGCGCGCATTGCAGGCAACGAGACCGTCGCCCAGGCCGTGTCCCGGCGTCCGGAGCAGTCGCTCGCCGGCGCGATGAACGGACAGCCGCGCCCCCATCCGATCGCCTACGTCTTCGGGTGCAAGCACGCTCGCCAGAAGTTCATGGTCGAGCCGTGCGGCGATCTCCAGCTGACGGCGTGGCCCGTGCTCCGCACACCAGGACGTGACACACCACGCTGGCGGAATGAGGGTGATGCTCGCGTAATGTTCGGGCTGGATCGCTGGGCTGTGGAGGGACGCTACAACGACCCGTGGCCCGTGATGGGTTACCATCAGCAGTTCCGCCGTGATAGCGTCCGCGTGCACCAGACGTGCTTCGCCGTGCCGCTCTCGCAGTCGATCCTTGCGGGGGAACCGGCGCCCGATGAGACCATCGTGGCGATGGCGCGCTTCCGCTTCGAGAACACGGGTGATCGCCCCGCGCTCGCTGAGCTTCCGCTCGCCTACAGCGCCAGCGCGCCACGCAGCCGCAACCGTCGCGAGACCCTGCTCGGCGGTCCGCATCAGACCGATACACTCGTCCCGATCTCCGAGCACGAGCAGCTCAGCGTGGAGGGGGAACTGATCACGGGTTCGTTTCAGGGCGCCCAGGTCGTGCGTCTGGCCTACGCGACCGACATGGAGGTCGCCGCCTCCGGCACTGATCTCATGTTCCGCAGGGAGCTCCGACCAGGTGAGATCTGCGAGCTTCTGCTGCGCGTGCCTTATGTCGCGCTCGAATCGGAGATGGAGACTGAGTCGTTGCGGGGGTTGGACTTCGACCGGTGCTACGCTGAGATGGCGCGCGCCTGGCGTGCGGAGAGCCGCAAGGGCGCACAGATCCACACACCGGATCCCCACCTGAACGCCGCCTACGCCGCCCATCTGCCGATCGTCCTGATGAGCGACCTGGGCCATCCCGATAGGTCGGGGCTCGTCAACACCTCGGTCGGCGCCGCGACCTACGGCAACTACACCAACGAATCGGTGATGATCATCGAGGAACTGGAGCAGCGGGGGTTGATCGAGGAGGTCCGGCGCCGTCTCGCGGTCTGGACCGAATATCAGGGCACAGTCGGCCTCATCGGGCGCTTCACCGACCACGACGGGGTCTTCTTCGGCGCCGGGGGACTGGAGTCAGGCCACAGCTACAACCAGGACCACGGCTGGGCGCTCTGGTACCTGGCACGTCACTATCTGCACACGGATGACCGCGCCTGGTTCGCCACGGTCGTCGACAACGTGATCAGCGGCGCCGAGTGGATCATCCGACAGCGACGGGAGACCACCGGCGACCTACCGCACTCGCGTGGCTGGGAGCGCGGCTTCCTGCCGGCGGGCGCGCTGGAGGATGTGGATGACTTCTTCTACTGGCTCAGCACCAACTGCCTCACCTGGCGCGGGCTGGACGCCGCGGCAGTCGCCCTCGAGGCCTATGGACACCCCGAGGCGGAACGAGTGCGCCGGGAAGCTGAGGCTTTCCGGCATGGCCTGATCCGGGGCTTCGAGACGGTCCGTCGACACAGCCCGCTGATACGTCTGCGTGACGGGCGCTGGATACCCCACTATCCCTCGCGCCTCTACTGCCGGGGGAGGGACTACGGCTGGATCCGTGAGGTGCTGGAGGGCTCGGTCTACCTGCTGCTCTCGGGCCTCTACGATCCTCAGAGTCGGGAGGGTGGCTGGATCCTCGACGACTACCTCGACACCCGCTACATGAACCCGCCCTTCGGCTACCGGATCGACGACCCACAGACGCAGTGGTTCGACTGCGGTGGCTTCTCTGCGCAGCCGAACCTGCTCGCCGGGCTGCTGCCCCACCTGGACCGCGACGAGATCGAGATCTACCTATGGATGTTCTTCAACGCCTGGGCCGCCTGCTATCGTGAGGAGGTTCAGGCGATGGTCGAACACCCCCAGCCCGTGCTCGGTTTCAACAACAGCGCCCCCTTCAAGACCAGCGATCAGTCCAACGCGATGAAGTGGCTCGCCTTCATGTTCGTCTACGAGCGCGACGGGCTGCTGCACCTGGGGCGAGCCCTCCCTCGAGCGTGGTTTGGGGGCGAGGAGGCCTTCGGCGCTACACGCATCAGCACGCCGGCGGGCATCGTCTCCATCGAGTATTGCCCGCAGCCTAACGCGGACCGCATCGAGGCGGAGCTCGACCTCGACCTTCGGCATCCCCCCGACCGGCTGTTAGTCCGCTTCCGCCACCCGACAGGCAGGCCGATCCGCGCCGTCTCAGTCGACGACGCACCCCACACCGCCTTCGACGCGCTGACCGGCGATGTCAGCCTGCCACCTTCCGGCGACGGGCGCCGGATCTCCGTGACCTACTGAGAGACCAAAAAGGGTCTGCAGGGGGAGAAGCTCCCCTGCAGACCCTCGCGGACAACTCGAACTATGAACCGTACGCCACGTAGGCGATCTCTCGATAGGGGATCTCGCCCGCGCTGACCTCCACGAAGGGCTTGCCGTCCTGCAAACCCACCGTGCCGAAGCCGGTCGCCGTCGCCAGGAAGGCACGGAAGTCACCCGGGATGCGTGGTTCGAGGTGGAGGACCTTGTCCACCGCATCGTAACGCGCGCCGGTCAGCCCCTGCAGCATCCCATAGCTCGCCATCGCCCGGGCATACCAGTGCCCGCACTCGTACTCGTTAAAGGGGTTGCGGTCACGTCCGTCGTAGCGGTCGCGCAGCACCCGCACGATCTCCAGCCCCTGCTCAATCTCGCCCATCAGCATGAGGTGCGCAGCCACCTGATACTCGATGCCGGTCCAGACCTCGTCGCTGTAGACGAAGGGCAGCGAGAGCGCCCCACCCTTGGGCCACGTGCAGAGCAAGAGCCCGCCCTCGTGACCCAGCGCAAAGGTGGGTCGCTGCGGGTTAGCGTGCGCAGCCTCCGCGAAGTCATGCTTGAGGTTATAGGTGTGAACGGCCAGGAGGTGGCTGCGGACCTTGTCCGCGTCCAGGAAGGGGGCCACACCGCAGACCTCAGCGATCCACGCGCCCAGCACCCCATCCGAGAGACACCCCTTGCCGTACTGGTACTTGGGACCCTCCGCCCGCAGCAGCACCTGCGCCTCGGGCGAGTAATTCAGCCGCATCCCTTCAGCCTCGGTGGGATCGGGCGCGCGCAGCCCCTCCCACCGGATCTCCTGGATGAAGTACTCGCCGTCCCACAGCTCGGACTCCATGTAGGCGACACCCCGCTCCAACAGCTCGCGATAGAGCGGCGCCTCTTCACCCAGGGCCTCCGCCATCTGACACGCGGCCTGCAAGGCCCCCAGGTAGAACGAGGTGCACATCCCGTCGGGCCCCCAGAACTCGATGTCGTAGGTGTTGTGGTGCGGCTCGACCAGGGCTCCAAGGTGATCCGGGTCCCAGGTCTCGATACAGTAGTCCAGGCTCTGCTTGACCCTGGGCCAGTACCGCCGCAGCCACAGGGTATCGCCGCTGATCCGCCACTCGCGGTAGACCTTCATGATCCCACCCAACTGCCCATCGGCTGCGGCGTGGAAGTCGTGGGCCGGCGGGCGAATCGGCAGGCTCGCCCGGAAGGCCTGGTGTCCACCATCGTCCTGGTTGACGAAGAACTCTGTCTCCCGCAGGGTCCGCTCCAGGTCCGGGAAGAGGTGCGGCAGCGCCTGGGCGTAGTTCCACACGTGCGTGCAGCTTCCGTGACAGCAGCCGTGCGTGTCACAGCAGCCCTCCCAACACCAGAGCCGCCCATCGGTCTGTCGTTGCACCGTCGGCGACTTGAGGATCGTCAAGTTCGCTGCAATCGCCTCGACGACCTCCGCCGGCAGCGTCGTATCGTAGAAGCTGTCGGCAAAGGCCTCGCTCCGCGATCGCAGGTCAGCGTAGGCATCGCGCCAGTGCGCCGTCACCGCCTCGATCGTGTCGAAGACCCCGGCATACCACGGCTGGTGGGTACCGCTGCAGGAGCAGCATGCCGGCCCATCCTCGCTGTCGGCGCCGAGCCGCAGGTCGGTGTTCGGGATATGCCACGTCAAGCGCACCACGACCGTCTTGCTCTCACCGGGGGCCAGGCGCACCGGCACATAGAGGCTGCCCCCGAGGCTTGGCGGCCCCTCGGTGATCGGCGCCCCGTCCGTCATCTCGCCCTCCGCGACGGACTTCCACACCATCGTCGGTGAATCGAACCAGCCGCCGCGGAACCAGGCATGGTTGACCCGCACCTCGGGATCATCCACCGTCGCACTGAACGCCCCCTGATCGAAGGGGCGCGCCTCGCTGCCCGGTTGCCACAACGTGAAGCCACCCTTCGCCGGCAGCACCGCGTCTGCCGGAGGCGTGCCGCGATCCTGCGGTGCAACCGTCATGAAGTTCCTAGCGTGAAATGAGAAGACCGCCTCCACCACCTCATCACTGGGATTGTGGAAATGGTACTCCAGACCGGCGACGGGCAGGCTGCTGGCGTCAGCATCACCGGGCGTGAACGGGCTCCACCCTGTCAGCTCGACCTCCAGCGGCACCGCCGCATCCTGCAGCGTCACGCGACCGAAGGGGAAACGGGTTTCAAACGTCGCTTCAGCGAAACGGGGCAGACCATAGTCCGTCCCACCCAGGCCGTTGCCCGCCTCTCGCAGCCCGAAGGCTTTCCAACGCGGGACCGCCCCCTCGAGCACCCGTGCGACGTTGGGCGCGCCTTTCACGCAGAGCGCCGCATACATCAACGGCTCGTTGAACACCTCGGGCTTTCCCCGGAGCGAGACGTGGGAGAGCGCGCCACTCCCCTCCAGACAGAGCATCCCCGCGCCGATGCCGCCCATCGGAAAGGCGACACGGCTGAGGTGTTGATCGGTGTAGGGTCCATTGTAGCTGTGGGTCATGGGTCCTCCTTGTATCTAGGCATAGGTTAGATCGGGCCCGATGAGGGCCCGCTGGCTGCACGAGCCAGTGCAATACGATCTCGGGAATGTCAAAGGGTCGCTGAAGCAGGGCTCTGGGGCTCATCCCCTGCCCACCGCCCTTCCCGCACAGGGGATTCGGCCAACTGAACGTGCAGCCCCACCTGTCCGCGGCGCCAACGCACCCAGGCCACGGTCAAGGCAATGCCGGCCAGCATGATCACCAGCCCCAGAAGCCCACCCTCAGGCCCAAAAGCCCCACCGGTCCACAACGCAGGCCCCTGTTGCTGAATCGCGATCACCGTCGCGGCTCGAGCCCCAGTGCCGCTGACCGGGAAGCCAAAGACATTGCCTTGGACCAGGTTCCAGGAGATGTGGAGGCCGATGGGGATCGCCAGTTCGCCGGTCAACACGTAGCCCGTCGCCAGGAAGAAGCCTGCAACCACAAGATTGACGGTGCTTAACAGGGTGGCGTTCGGATTGGCCGCGTGCAGGATCCCGAATACTGCCGACGAGAGCAACGTAGCCGCCAGGACCGCGCCGCGGGGGCCGACGAAACGCAACCCCTCCGCCAGGTTCTTCAGCTGGTAGCCACGGCTGAACAGCTCCTCATAGATACCGACCAACACGTAGGAGATCAGCGGCGTCAAGAACGACAGGGCGAAGCTCGCGTCAGGACGGTGCACGACCCAGGTTCCGGTCACGCGCACCCACCCGACGGCCAGCTGGAAGAGGAAGATCACTGCCATCAGCAGCGCGCCCAACATCAGGCCAAAACCAAAGTCGCCCCACCAGGTCCGGTCCAGATGCAGGCCGAATCCGGAAAATCGCCGCCGATCCACCCACCGACCGGCCAACCAGATACTCCCCG
>NPIE01006369.1_pt1 | contig 11899 bp, 11 predicted proteins | sample 8637661 | NCBI WGS metagenome assembly NPIE01 (sample SAMN07420842, study PRJNA396082) | bioreactor metagenome | isolation source: sample BA12 brine-fed electro-methanogenic bioreactor BA | place: Japan: Kochi | collected 2016-12-09 | reverse complement strand
TTCACAATCCGCACCCTCATCACAATTCACATTTAATTATATTTTCATTTAACAATGTACCAACTAGTACAACTATTATTCAATTTAAAGATTAATTATAAATCTATCCTCATTCTATATTCTTCATGCCAAAACAGAGGAGGAATGACCAGACCAAAATGGATCGCCTCTATCCGAAAACCAAAATGAGTGTCACCAATCCAATCAAGGAGATCAGAAATCTAATAGATTGTATACCGGAATCACCCTCTCCAACACAGATAACACCTCTCATTGCATTGGTTGTTCGGTCAATCCTCGACAAAATCGGGTTTGTTGAACTGGTAAACGAAACGGTATCCTGGGATCAAAATCAGTGTTCGATCAGCCCGGGAAACAGAGCACTCGCCCTTGTTCTGCTGCCTTTTCTCTCCACCAAGCAGCGGGTTGCACTGGTTCATGTGAGCCAGCAGCTCGAAAATATCGATACAGAACTGATCTTTGGTTCAGCCATACCTGCCACATCGTTCACTGACGATTGTCTCGGAAGGTTCCTTGACAAGTTCGCAGATGCCTGTCCCGCCAACTTCTTTCAACAGCTCTCTCTCCGGGCCTATGCTACCTACGATATACCGCAATCACTCATCCTCCATAGTGACGTAACCTCACATGAGGTCTGTGGCGAGTATGAGCTCGATGAAACACCAGATGCTTATGGTCCAACAGTCTGTTTTGGTCTCAACAAAACCGGTCGAAGAGATCGCAGGATCTTTCAGACCGGAGTCGTCTCAGATGGAAATGGACTGATCCGGTATTGCAGAACCATGGATGGGAATCATGCTGATTCCGTCTGGAATATGGAAGCGCTCACCGTTCTTCAGGAGATCTTTGGTGAAGAGTTCAGAAACCATACCTATATTGCTGACTCCAAACTCCTCAACCGCCCTAACCTGGAGGTTTTAAACCGGCAGGGATCTGAAGTGCGGTTTATATCGCATATTCCAGCGAATTTTGCCGGGAAACTTGCCGATAGATACAGATCGATCGCCCGTGATCGGAATCAATGGGTTGACCTTGGCCAATGTTGCACCGATGAGGAGGCGCACGACAAACGGGCAACCTACCGTTCACAGCGATTTGAGGCTGATATCTATGGATTACCCTATGCACTTGTCGTTTATGAAACATCGGCAGCAGACGAGAGGGTGCAGAGCAAGATAGAGGAGGATACAACTGATTTGGAGACGTTGGTCAAGCTGAAGAAGTTCAAAACACCATTTGCCTGTGAACCTGATGCACTGAGGGCAATTGAAGAATTGCATGAACAGTCCCGGAAACTGCTTGTCCAACCGGTGATCGAGATTGAATCCGAACTAAAACAACGATGGCCACGGGGACGGAGGGGAGAGGAGACGAAACCTCTTGAAGAGTGGTCGGTCTACCATGTCCGGGTGAAGGGGACCCGTGTGCACGAGGAACGGGTGAAAAGGTTCAGGGATAAGAAAGAGACATTCGCTCTCCTGACAAACCATGCAGAGTCGGATCTGGATGACAGGTCCGTGCTCCGGCATTACAAACAACAGCACATTGTCGAGAATATTTTCCGAACAATGAAATGGTCGGTTATGGCAGACCGGATCTATCTGAATAATCCAAAACGGATCGATGCCATGATGACGATACTGTATGTCTCGTATCTTGTGATGGGGATTCTGCAGATGATTGCACGGATGAATATCAGGAACCTGCCGGAACCACCCAGGATCTACATCGATAATAAACCCCTGAAATCTCCAACCGCGGCGTTTCTGATACAGTCACTTGGTTCATTCGATATTCTCACTGAAGATGGAAACCGCCAGATAACCGGTGTTACTGAACGGAACAGGTATCGTCTGTCGGTTCTGCTCTATCTGATAGGCATGGGTTCAGAGGAGGGAGTATCCTGATTACTTCCTGAGTACATCCTAATCGCTCCTGGTGAGGCACACTTGCATAGCTGACGGCATGGATGTTCTGAAGGGTTGAAAGGAGGGAGAAGCCATCAGGATGGTGAGAGTGAGTGTTTATGTTGCCGGGAGAGAGATGAGACGGGATCGAATGTCTGACTAATTGACTCTTTTTGTCTTTAGGATGTTCTAATTCAGCTGTTTTTCTTCAGAGGGTGCGGATTCTGAAATTTATTTAAAATAATGTAATTAAAATTCATTTGACTGTGTGAAGAAATGATAAAAGGTTATATGCAAGGGAGTCAACATAAAATTATAAGTATGAGATTCAAAGATTGGAAACTTCCTGAGATTGAAGATGGAAAACCAACGAAATACAATTGGCTAGTTCAGTATAAGGAAAACTTCAATCTTGGATATCAAACAGATATCGGGGCATTCACCTATATTAATGCAAAGCATGGAGTGACAATTGAAGATTTTGTACAGATTGGATCTCATTGTTCAATCTACTCACTCTCAACAATCGACAATAAAACAGGAGAAGTAATTTTGCATAAAAATTGCAGAATAGGCACTCACAGTGTTCTCATGCCGGGAGTTACAGTCGGTAAAAATGCAATAATTGGAGCATTTAGCTTTGTCAACACAGATATCCCAGAAAATGCCGTTGCTTTTGGTGTTCCCGCAAGGATAAAACGCAAATTAACAGAACAGGAAATAAAAACTATGGAAGAGGAAACGATATGAGCTGGAAAGTACCATTATTTAAGATTTATTCAGATGAGTCTGATGTAGAACAGGTAGCTGAAGTCATTCGATCAGGTATGAACTGGGCAACAGGCCCAAAGGTAAACGAATTCGAAGAGAGAATAAAAGAGTTTGTTGGTACTGACTATGCAGTCACCTTTAACTCAGGCACATCTGCTCTCCACGCAGTCCTTCTATCTCATGGAATTGGAAAGAATGATGAAGTGATTGTTCCTTCCTTTACCTTCATTGCAACGGCAAATGCACCATATTTTGTGGGTGCCAAACCTGTTTTTGCTGATATCGAAAAGCAAACATATGGCTTGAATCCTGAGGATGTGGAGACAAGGATAACACCCAATACAAAAGCAATTATGCCCATTCATATGGGAGGGCTAGCGTGTAGGATCAAAGAGCTTAGAGACATCGCTGATGATCATGACATTCTTCTTATAGAGGATGCAGCAGAATCTCTTGGTGCCAGCATCAATGGTCGGAAGGTAGGTACATTTGGAGACTCAGCGATGTTTAGCTTTTGCGGACCAAAAGTCATTACAACCGGGGAAGGTGGCGTAATTGTCACAAACTCAAGGGATATTGCTGAGCAGATGAAACTGCTCCGTTCTCATGGGCGAGCAGACACAAAAGATTACTTCTCAACAAACGAATATCTCGATTACATCAATCTCGGTTACAATTTCCGTATGTCCAATATAACTGCTGCACTTGGTCTTGCTCAGCTTGAAAAAATCAATACAGTTATTGATATGCGACGGAAGAATTCTGAGTATTTAACAGAGAAGCTTAACAAGGAGGTGCCGGGGATTCAAACTCCGTATGCACCGCAAGGATATTTCCATCTTTATCAGATGTATACCATTTACGTTCCTGAAATGCGTGATGAATTAATGCATCATCTCGCAAAAGACGGCGTTATGGCAAAAGTATATTTCCCGCCGGTTCACCAGTCACACTTTTATCAAAATGTTTTGAATTGCAGGCCCAGTCTTCCGAATACCGAAGAGATTGCAAACCATGTATTGACCCTTCCGATGTACCCACAACTTACACGTGAAGAGATGGATCTGATGGTTAGTTCAATACGCAGTTTCTACGAGGGGAAGTCATTATGAAGCCTAATAAAGTACTCATCACCGGGGGTTCAGGATTCATTGGTAGTCATATTACTAGGAAGTTTACAGATCATAATACCCAGGTGACGGTATTTGATATTCAAGAGCCCCAGTATGATATCGGGGAATCTGCCACCTTCGTTAAGGGTAATATCTTCGACATTGATTCATTACGAAAGGTTGTAGCGGAAGCAGATACTATTATACATCTCGTAGGACTTGCTGATGCTGGTATCGCTCAGAATGATCCAATGAAGAGTTTTCAACTTAATGTCGTCTCACTTCAGAATGTGCTTGAAGTTTGCCGGACATCGAAAGAGAAAAGACTTGTTTTTCCTTCATCTGCCGCAATTTATGGAATCACTGAGGATCTTCCCATCAAAGAGAATTTTCCACCAAGTCCTACTAACATCTACTCCTGGCACAAGTATCTATGCGAGAAGATGGTGCAGTCGTACCAAAAGAATTATGGCCTCCAATATGTTATCCTTCGTTTCTTTAATGTCTATGGGAGAGGTAATGAAGGAGTAATCGGTATTTTCCTCAATAAGGCAAAGAAGAAAGAAATAATTGATAGTTTCGGCCCATTTCAATATAGGGATTTTGTCTATTCTGGTGATGTAGCTGAAGCTGTATACCGGGCAGTTGCCTATGATAAGGCGGTTAACCGAATAATCAATATAGGTTCTGGAAAAGGCCTCCAGATTCGTGAAATTTTGGAAATGGTCTGTGAGATATTCCCTCAGGCGAAGTGGAGGGAAATGAAGGCTGATTTTCCCATGTATGATTCAATTGCGGATATTACTCTCGCTCAAATACTTCTTGACTTCAAACCAACCTATCCGCATGATATTATGAGGAAGATTATTAAGGAAGAGATGATCTGAGGAGAAACTTAATTCCTGTTGGTGAACAGTTAAAAATATTGTCAAGCGAGGTGTCATACCTATAAAATTTTTGCACGTTTCTCTCTGTGAGTTCAATCCCTACAATGCGGTGAAGACAAATGTTATTGGTTGTTTTCGCCGAGGATTTATGAAGTATTACTCGGGATGCGGGTTAATAGGGATGTGAAGAGAGGATAAGGGTGGGGTGGGGAATGGTTTATTTTCGATTTGGGATTGTTTAATGAGATGAAGAATGAAAAATAATCATATAATTCGATGATATCAAGTCTCTATTTGATTCTTATGCGATCAAATAGTAAATTGGTTATATTAATGAATGGATCGGAGTTTATAATATGAAAAAGATATTTGCGTTTTCTCATTCAGACTTAGATGGCTATCCCGATAATTTTTTATTAGAATTACATAAAAAAGGATATCATCTTCTCGCATTGGATGTAAAGGCTATAGAATTAGTGTCAAGCTATAATCTACAGTTTACTATAATTAATGATTGGCTTGGTACAAAAAAAATGCTCGAAATCAAGAATTTTGCACAAGTTTGTGAAGATAATTGGTATAAACCTGTCCATGAAACCTTTACCTCAAGTGGAATATGCTGGCCGGAATTTGACCATTTATTAATGAATAGTTTTTGGCTTGATTCAATTACGTCTATTGAGTTGGTAGATATTTTTCGAGAGAAAAAAATTGAAGAGGTAATGATTGTAAAACAAGAAAGCCTGACACCGATAGTATACAGAAAAGGAAATGGAGTACATAAAAAAATTTGGGAAAATGAAATGCCCGATATACTCAACATTATTGATAACAAAGTAAAACAAGATAATATCAAAACCACATACAAATCTTCAAATACACTTCAGTACATCCTTCGTGAATGGAATGAATGTCTTAACTCACTTAAAAGAAGCTCTTCTCTTAAAAACATGCTTTCTCTTATAAAAAACAATCTAATAAAATATCTAAAATTTTTATTTAATCATTCAATTTCAGTTACTTCATCTGTATATACATCCCCAAAAGAATTGACTCGAAAAATCGCTTTTTTAGCTTCTGCGACTGAATTATCACGTTCAAAAGATCTTATCCATGATTTGATAACAACTTTTCCGGAAAATGTAGTGATTATCTCCAATCAAATGGAAAAACATGGAGCATATCAAATCACAAAAAAATGGAAAATACCTGTAATCAAAGCACCAGAAAAACCCTCCGATTCATCTGATTTGGGGGACCAGTTTTTTAACGGATACCTTAAATTAATCAATTCGCCAAACAGTGATATAGAGAGAAAAATTCTCACCAACCTTCAATTTCATTTTTCATATTATTGTCAATATCGATGGCCAATTCTGGATTGTCAATTCAATGATTATCTCAGGTTATTCTCTCAAAACCCCCCAAAAATTTTAATCGGCGCTTCAGTAACCCGACCTGAATGGCTAATACCTATTCTTGCTGCAAATAGATGCAAAGTAAAAACCATCTCAATACCCCATGGTTTTTGGCATGAACGAAAGCCTGATACCTATCCCTTAACAACATATTCATCTCTTTTTGATTATGATTTGTATATTAATCCAATCTCCAAAAAATATTTACAGCATATAACTGGTATTGTGAATAAAAATTTAATTGCGTGTAAAAATTGTACTGATATAGATTCGCATCAGATGCGACAATTAAAACCTAATTTCTCTCAAAAATCCTGGAATGTTCTATTTCTATTTACTCCCACTACATTTGCTGAGCCTGGAGAGAAATATCATCCTATTTACCCATTTCATAAGAATCCAAAAATTCAGATGGATGTATTAAAAGAGCTTGCAAATCCTCCAGGTGATTTGAAAGGAAGGATATCAATAAAATTTAAGGTTCACCCAAATATTTCAGAGTTAGAATTATTCAATGCATTAGGAGATTCTGTCAAAAAACATTTATTGCCTATTGACTCTGAATTACAATCAGTATTAGGCGATTCTGATGTTGTAATAGGTATTAATTTTATGAGTTCGGCCTATATCCATGCATTAAATAATGACAAAGTAGTTATTGCTCTTCTTAATGATACTTTATTTGAGAGAAGGTATGAAAAAGTTTTATCTCTAAATTTATTCAAGAATGGCATAAAGAGCGTTTATACATACAAAGAGCTTTGGAATCTCATCAGACAATATTTTACCAATCCGGACCTGGCAGAAGAAATGAAAAAAGATGTTTCAGTATTTGCTAAACAACATCTGGATAATTCTAATTATCCAACAATTGGTTGCGTTCTTGAAGACCTCCTCAAAGATGAGAAAGAGGGATGATGATTCTTACCTCTTTTCCTCCCATTACTTTCTTTCCCTTGCCTCCTGAACAATCATACTGGCTCTCAATAAACTCTCAAAAGTCCCTGCATCGCTCCAGAAGCCCTGCAGCAATGAGTAACCCATCTTCCCAAGCTGAATGTAAGCATTATTGACATCAGTTATCTCAAGCTCACCCCTATTCGAGGGTTTTAATCTCCTGATGATCTCAAACACTCCTCTATCATAGAGATAGAGCCCGGTCACAGCCAGACTTGATTTGGGAAGTCTGGGTTTCTCCTCAATTGAGAGGATTCTTTCTCCAAGGATCTCAGCCACCCCGAACCTATGGGCATCAGGCACTTCTTTTAAAAATACCCTGGCTCCGGACTCAAAAGATTCAACATCACGACGAATATCATCTTGGAATATATTGTCTCCAAGGATTACTGCAACAGAGTCATTGGAAGCCCACTCTTCGGCAAGTCCGAGCGCTTCAGCAATTCCACCGGCGCCTTCCTGAATTTCATAAGCAAGCCGGACTTCAAACTCCTTTCCTGATCCCAAAAGCTCAAGGAAGTGGCCGACATGCCCTCTGCCAGAGACAATCATTATATCCTTGATTCCTGCATCAACAAGTGTCTTAAGTGGATAACAGATCATCGGCTTATCGTACACCGGTAATAGATGTTTATTTGTCACCTTCGTCAATGGATAGAGACGCGACCCCGTTCCTCCTGCAAGAATAATTCCTTTCATTACGATAACTCCCTTGTATCCAAATAATCTCCTAATGCCTCTTGCCAGGATCGCATTGGACTTGTTTTTGTATTCACCAGCACAGAGTATGCGGGTCGTTTCGCCTTTCGTGGGAATTCATCACTTGAGCAGGGTACCACATTCGGGGCAAATGCCCTGGCAAACTCAAACCATGAACAGATACCTTCATTGGTGATATGATAGATGCCGGGTTCAGATGATATCATCTCTTCCGTCTTTTTTGCGAGATCAACTGTATAGGTGGGTTTTCCCACCTGATCATCAACAACCTTGATTACATCCATCTCTTTCGAGAGATTTTGGATGGTATCGACAAAATTCTTCCCATTCTTTCCGAAGAGCCAGGATGTTCTGATGATATGATACTCTTCCATGAATCGTTGAATATTCTCCTCACCAAGCAGTTTTGATACTCCATATACATTAATGGGATTGGGTGTGGCTGATTCAAGATAATCTGACTGTGAACCATCGAAGACGTAATCAGTACTATAATGAACGAGTCGGGCTCCACAATCCTGACACGATGTAGCGATATATTCGAGGGCCTCGCCATTCACAACAAAAGCAATCTCTGGCTCATCCTCACACCCATCAACATCTGTATATCCAGCAGCGTTAAGAACAAGTTCAGGCTTCAGATTGCAAATGTATGCATGAACCGCTTGTTCATCAGTAATATCAAGATCCTGATGACCGCAAATATGAGCATCCATGAAGACAGATTGCAGATCGTGTCCAAGCATACCATATGCACCAAGAATTAATACTTTTTCATGATTCATTGGTTTCGCTCCTTTAATTGCTGCCACCACCATTCATTCTCTTTATACCAATCGATTGTCACCTTCAAAGCATTATCGAAACTGTACTCTGGTTCCCAACCAAGTGATCGGAGTTTTCCAAAATCCAAAGAATATCTGAAGTCATGCCCTTTTCTATCCTCAACATATTCGATCATGGAATCATCCTTTCCAAGAAGATCAAATATCATCCGGGTGATCTCAAGGTTTGTCTTCTCCTCACCACCACCGATATTATAAATCTCTCCAATAACGCCATGCATGAGAATAAAATCAATCGCACGACAATGATCAAGGACAAAGAGCCAGTCACGGACATTCGTGCCGGTACCATAAACTGGAACCTTCTTGCCTTCCAGAAGATTTGTCACAAAGAGAGGAATGAGTTTTTCAGGAAACTGGTATGGTCCATAATTATTGGTGCATCGTGTCACAATGACTGGAAGATTATGCGTGATGTAATATGATAACGCCAGCAGATCAGACCCTGCTTTACTCGCAGAATAGGGGCTGGATGGAGCAAGGTCATCAGTCTCGGTGAATGATCCCTCCTTGATACTTCCATACACCTCATCGGTAGAAACATGAATAAACCTGCTGATATTTTTTTTCAGAGCCTCATCCAGAAGGGAGTATGTTCCAAGAACATTCGTCCTGACAAAGATCGATCCATCATCAATCGAACGATCAACATGACTTTCAGCTGCAAAGTGGACGATCGTATCAATCTGATGATTCTCTAATACGTCTGAAACGATCGCAGGATCACAGATATCACCTTTGACAAAGGTGTATCGGGATTCGTCCTGAATATCCTGCAGATTTGATGGGTTACCTGCATATGTCAGTACATCCAGATTAACAAGCTTCACCTCTGAATGTTGCCTCAGCATATACCGAATGAAGTTGCTCCCAATAAAGCCAGATCCGCCAGTAACGAGTATATTTTTCATGATATTCTCTCCCCTAACCGTGCCTGAGCCCAGGGGTCAAACCCCAGTCATAAGGAATCTCATCTGAATCCGGTGGCAAACGGAATTCATCAGGATCATTATAATTATACGGTAGCGTTGGTATGCTGACAAAGAATGCAGTATCTGATCCGATTCCTTTGAAACCATGGTAGACACCTGGTGTCAATGTCGGTTTACTTTTCCCCGTCGAATAGGGAAGAGATGTTACCATCTCTCCCCCTTCCAAGAACCGGACGTGCGACTTTCACCGCATCCGGCTCATGCATTTCACTACCCATCTCATGGGCGGCTATTTAATGCGAAAAATTTGAAAGTGGTTTGAATCCATGGTGTTTGTCTTTTGATGCGATTGTTTCTGTCGATGAAGTATCTTCTGTCCAGATAGGGATTCTTTTCAAGTTTGGGGTATGAATGCCTTCGGATATTTGCATCTGAGCATTTAAGAAGTTCATTCCTACCAGTTTGAAAGATCCAGTTCCTTGCCCCCATCGAATGCCAGTATTTTTGGGCAATCCACTTTCGTCCTTTATTTGGATGTCTCCGTCTAGCCCATTTCCATGTGGTTTTCCAGATGTACGTATCGATATCTCCATATGTTTTAGAGGCAACGATATGTCGGTGATAGTTCACCCATCCTCTGATGATCGGATTGAGTGTCTTAATCAGTTCATCCTGAGTCCACGCTTGTGCTTTTTGCACGGTTGTTTTGATCTTCTCCCTGATTGACTTGATCGATTTGAGAGATGGTTTGATCAGAAGTTTTCCGTGATATTTCCGGAAATTCCATCCGAGGAAATCAAATCCTTCATCGATGTGGGTGATCTGGGTCTTCTCCATTGACAGTTTCAGTCCTCGAGGTGAGAGAAATTCCTGAATGGTTGTTCTTGCCTCCTCTGCTATTTCCTTTGTTGGAGTGATGACCAGGAAGTCATCAGCATAGCGGATGAGGTAGATTCTCATTTTTGGAAATCGTGAATTGAGGGCTTTTTCCATCCCATCAAGCACCATATTGGCGAGAATTGGAGAAATTATCCCACCCTGGGGGGTTCCTCTGTCTGTAGGGTAAAGTTTTTGATCAAAGACGTACCCCGCTTTCAGGAATTGACCAAGGATCGATTGATCCATTGGGATGTGCTCTTTCAGCCAATCATGGGCAATATTATCGAAGCAGCCCTGTATGTCTCCTTCCAGAACCCACTGATTAGACCCTTTCTTCGATAGACACAAAAATGCATACTGTGATGCATCCTGGGCACATCGGATGAGTCTGAATCCAAATGACCGAGGATCTGCGGTTGTTTCTGAGATCGGCTGTAGTGCCAGACCATAGAGTGCCTGCATAGCCCTATCGTACATGGTTGGAATCGAGATCGGACGTTTGGTATCCTTCCCGGGTTTTGGGATGTAGATACGTCGTAGTGGTTGCGCACAATACTGTTTGTCGGTGAGGTTTAGAACTCCCCGCATCTTCTCTGATGCGGTATTCCAGAGTTCACCGTCGATACCCGGGGTGCGTTTCCCCTTGTTTTGGGTAACAATTCGCACTGCCAGTAATTTGGCAGATTTGGAATGTGTCAGCAGGTAGCTGAGTCGTTTTACCAGATTCCATTTTTCTTCTTTCGTAGCCTTTGCGATTCGGGTTTGTAGCCTGTTAACATCAGATCTCACTTTGTTCCAGTCGATGGAGTTCCATTGCTGGGCAAGATCCTTGTCAGTATGCATCTCGCCATACAGCGTCGTTGAATAACATACTTTCACGGGTTTACCTCCTTTCATGCTGTGAAATGCCTATCCCACGTCTGCACCCTTTCAGGTCAAGGTATAAACCTCTATCCCGCCCATTACAGGCAGGCATTCGCTTCTTGGGACGTCCTGTCCGTCTACACCATCTTTCGGTCTCACAACCTCCATACCTCGGGTGAGGAGTGTATACGGGTTTCCAAGTTCTGCATCGAAGATAATTGTTGATGTTTTAGGAGCCATCTGTAGACCGGGAACCATGTTGTCCGTTTGTCAGCCTGTACAAGTAGCAGAGCTAACCTGATTCCATGCTTTTTAGCTAAAGTGTAACACCTCGCTTTCACTTTTTCGACCGTAACGATCCTTTCGATGATTCAGCGTTTGCTTCTCCATGACATCATTTCCCTTGCGGTTGGAGCAGATCGAGGTTCCGCCCTTTTCCACGTTGTCCCATGGGCTTCACACCCTCCCGTTACCAGGAGCGCATGCCATGGTAGAGACATCCCAAACGGATAGGACGGCAGTTTGACCTGCAATCCCCGATACAGCTTTACTTGTCGCACAATTGTGTCGGAATAAAAATCCCCAA
>NPIE01014436.1_pt1 | contig 11912 bp, 12 predicted proteins | sample 8637661 | NCBI WGS metagenome assembly NPIE01 (sample SAMN07420842, study PRJNA396082) | bioreactor metagenome | isolation source: sample BA12 brine-fed electro-methanogenic bioreactor BA | place: Japan: Kochi | collected 2016-12-09 | reverse complement strand
TTTACTTGTATTTTCCACCAGAATATTTAATCCTAGAATTGCTTTGGCAGCATCCAAACCATTTTTGCTTGTCAGTGCAAAACCACCAGGTAAGGCGATGGAATTGGTAGCAGTAGCAAATAATTCTCCCAATTCAATTAATTTTTCCATGGTGATCCCTGATTGTTTAGAGACGTCATTCAGGTTGACATCAGCGTACATGGGAAGAGCTGTTTTATTCGCAGTTGCTGCTGCAATTTTTCCAATAGCTGAAGCAACCAATCCCTCTGAACCTGGTTTTACAGGAATCCATTCATCTGCATTAGCGCTGGTTAGTGATTGCCTGGCTTCGAAAGATACTATATGTCCTCTTTTACCAAACTTCTGTTTTCTTAGTTGTCTGAAACCACGACTATATGCCAAAGGTGAAAGCCAGGTTTCTAAGAAGCTTGCACCAAATGAAAATACAACTTCTGCTTTTCCGATGTCGAAAAATGGAATTTGATTGAGTCCATAAACTTCCTGACTAGCTTTTAAGAGGGTGGATCGTCCTTCGAAGGTACCTAAGGAGCCGTATCGAACGGGTTCGTGAAATCCACTGACTTCAGCAATTTCCTGTACCAGGTCAAACAAGTGGTCAGACTGCAATCCCATCAGGAAGGCAGTTTTTTGTGGATTTTGTAAAGCACTTGCCACGACGCCAATCGCCTCTTGCCATTCAATAGATGTAGCAGTTCGTGATCCCCTGGTTCGCTTCTGAGGTCCGGTCATGCGGTCCGGGTTATAAACACCTTGTACTGTTGTTAATCCTCGTGAACAAACTTTTCCTTTGTTTACTGGATGATCTGGATTGCCTTCAACCTTAAGCGCCCGCCCTTCCTGGGTTCTGACGATCAAACCACAACCAGCTGGACATTCTTTACACGTAGTTGCATAGTACGTGCTGACACCCGTCTGGTTATATTCGGGCATATCTGCATAAGCCTGACGGGTAACGTATCTTGAAGTAGGACCACAGCCAGTCATGATAGAAGCAGCAGTGACACCAATACCGGAGATCTTTAGAAAATCGCGTCTTGAAATTTTTTCGGTCATAATTCCTCCTCGATTAGTAGTGGCATGTGGCGCAATCCGAAAGGCGAACAAAATCTCCCGGCGTTGACATTTTTTGATGACAATTAAGGCACCAACCCATATTTTGACCTTTTTGCGGTTCAGCAACAGTCATTTTGGTCAAATCACCATGACAGGTTTCGCAGGTAAGGCCAGCGGTCGTGTGCGGTTGATGAGAGAACATGACAAAATCAGGTTGAAGAGCTACAGGAACCCAGGGAATTTGTTTCCCTTCAGCCCCATAACTGGCAACCAATTTCAAGTTGTCGTTACGAGGTTCAATTTGCTGGTGACACCCCCAACATTTATCCGTTGTAGGCAATCCCGCAGAAGGTCCTGTGGTTGCACCCGTGTGGCAATAAGAACATTGTGCACCTACACCGATATGGAAATTGTGGGGAAAAGGAATTGGTTGCTCTGGTGGAATTTGGGTATAAAAAATTCCACCTACAGCTCCTCCCAAAACAATTAACAGCACTAATGCACCAACTATTCGTACACTTGAGCGCTGCCACCAGGGGATAGAAGATTTCATAAAAGACTCCTTTTAAAAAAATACTATGCTCGCCGGCTGCGCAATAACCAAACCAGCAAAAGAATTATTCCAACAAAAAGGCCACCGAGAAGAATAGCGAAAGCCAAACTGGTTGCCATAGCGCCAAAGGCAGTTGCAATCCCAGAAAACCAGTTTTGGGCTGGTCCACCTAAATTAGCCACAGGTTCGATGTCAATGGGTTCACTTTCTGCCACTTCGAAACCTGTGGGAAAAGAGGATTGAACATAGTAAGCAACGTCACGCCCATCCTCAGCTGTCCAACCTAGATCATAGCCAATGGGCATTTCTGGGGCTCTGGCTGTTCCAAATCTGGTGCGATGTAAGAAACGCCATGGATCTTGAACTGCAAGGGTACCTAATGCAACTTCTCTACCTTCAAAACGGAAAGTTGCTTGGGTACCGTCTTCACCATGACAACTCGCACAAGCTTCTTTATATTTTTCTTCTCCATTTGGTAAGTTACCATCGATTATTTTTCGGGTGAATATATCAATATACTGATTGTCATCAATAACGCCTCCTTGAATGAAAGCGACGACGCTATTTAATTCATCTTCACTCATTAAAGAAGAAAAATCATGTTGGGCATCATTTCCACCACTCAATGCTCCAACCAGATATACAGAACTCTCGGAAGATGCTTCAAGGATGCTTGGAAAACCAGTGCTGTAAGGTCCGGATTTATAAGCGCCTTCTTTTCCTTGATAATCCCAACCGTGGCAATTTACACAACGCCAGGTATCGATTCCCGAAATCGTGTTGTTTGTTTGCCTGGACCAGATGGGATGATCACCGACAGGAAGTGGAGCATCTGCTAATACGCTCGTCCAATCATCATAAATCTGCGCACCGAGAGATACTGGGTCTGATTCTTGCTGATAGGTTCTTGCTGAAACACTGACTTGGGTGAAAGCAAAACCAATAACCAAAAGAATCAAGATCATGATGAGACTACAAATCGGTTTTAACTTGTTCATCTGTTTTCTCCTCTATCTGAATGGGTGAATTTTGTTAAATAACCGCTAAAGGATCTCAAACTTATAAAACAATAAATGATGTTGAATTACTACATTAAAAACTTCTAAGATTATATACCAAAACTATGTAAATTATCTGTTTAAACCCACTACAAATTCAATTACTCAATTTTGTTATAATACTTCACTACAATGAAAAGTATAGTTATTTTCTATTGTACATGAAATGAGATTGTTAATGGAAAAAAATCAAAAGAAATTAGATGTGACAATTGAAAAACCAATATTTGGGGGAGAGTTTTTAGGAAGATTGTCTGGAAACAAACCAGTTTTTGTCCCATTTGTATTACCAGGAGAACGAGCAACCATCAATATTGTACAAGAGAAAAAAAACTATGCAAGAGCCTCTTTACTTTCTATACAAGATACGCACGTCAACCGTATTGATCCTCCTTGCAAATATTTTTCTATCTGTGGGGGGTGTCAGTACCAATATATGGAATATTCTGAACAGATAAAAATTAAGGAACAGGTCTTAATAGAACAACTTTCAAGATTGCCTGGTTTTCAAGAGGAATTAATAAAAAATTTATATCCTTCCGACTTGCCATTTAATTATCGCAATAATATCCAACTTTCTGTGGATCCATCAGGAAAATTTGGATTTCAAGCTTTTGGTTCTCATCAAATCATACCTGTTTCTGAATGTTTATTGGCAGATGATGATATTTTGCAAATTTGGAAGATGTTGGATATTGAGCTAATTCCAGGATTGAAAAAAGTGCAAATTCGAAAAGGAATTGATAACGAAATTTTAGTAATTTTTGAGAGTGAAAATTTTGTGGAGTTGCCTACCTTAGAATTGGATGTTCCTGTCTCGGTGATTCATTTAAGTAAAGCTGGAAGAATAGTAATGGCAGGAGAGGATCATTTAATACACCAGGTAAAAGACCAATACTTCCACGTTTCTGCTGAATCATTTTTCCAGGTTAACAATACGCAAACCGTGAAAATGGTGGATACGGTTCAACACTATTTGCAAAATGGGGGTGAATCTTTACTGGAATTGTATTGTGGCGTTGGGTTGTTTACACGGTTCTTGGCTGAATCCTTCAAAGAAATTCATGCTGTCGAAGAAGCTCCTTCATCTTGTGATGATTTTGTGATCAATTTGGATGAATATGACCATATCAATTTGTATATGGGCTCAGTAAAAGAAATTCTCCCTCATCTTGATTTGAACCCGGATGCTATTTTAGTGGACCCACCAAGAGCTGGATTGGACCCAGATACAGTAGAAACATTATTAAGTTTTAACGCAAAAACAATCGTCTATGTGTCCTGTGATATTTCGACATTAGCCCGCGACCTGAAAAAATTGTTAGATGGGGGATACCAGTTGACTGAAATAACTGCTATCGATATGTTCCCTCAAACGTACCATATTGAGTGCGTGGTATGGATGTCAAGGGTGGAGAAGTGAGTGCGGAAAGAAACTTCTAAATAAAGATTTTTCGAAATTCGAATGTAAACATCCAAGGCTAGAAAATCAAGCTTTTATCTCTCTGTGGAAAAAATAAGGAGGACGGACATGATTGGGAGGAGGTCAGGTTAGAACCCTAAATTGGTGACAGAGCAAATTGGATGTCTTTTGAAAAATCCGAGATTAAGGGAGTTTTGGATAATAATTTATTTTGACAGTTGATAAAATAACATTGGAGAGAACGAAAGTGAATAAAGAAAAAATTGAAAATATTTATGAAAACTTAAATAAATACTACCCGTCGTTTGATAAAATTCACTTTCGCCAGCACCACAATTGCTTTTGATCCACATGTTCACAGAGTCCTCAACCGAACTGGTTTTGTAAATACTAAAACTCCTGAAGAAACAACTGAACCAATTAATGAAATAACTCCCGACAAATCCCGAAAACATATGTTTGAATCCCTGATTCAACATGGGATGAATACTTGTACAGCGAAATATCCAATACAAAGAATGTTGATTTTGTGAATTGTGCCAGTGGAAAAAAAATTGACAAAAGTAAGGATGAATGGAAGAATGAAAGTAGCTCTCATAGGTGGGGCTTTGCTGGGACTTGTCTGTGTTGCTGGAGCATAAATCTGCTCCGGTTTCACCGCTTCCCTGTTTTTTGTGTTTTCACTATGGTACAACAGAGTTATTATCGGCCTGGCCGTCAGCACTCCCTGGCCCAAAGTAGGTGTAACTAAAGTTTTAGTGTGAGGGGCTATTCAGAGTCTTTTTGTTTCTTTTGTTTTCTATGGTTCTACAGGCTTTCAAGATTATATAAGTTTCATAACCGGGATATTGTACGGAGCGATTCTGGAAGGATGGCTTAGTCGATCTGAAAAATAACTGAAATGGGGATAGAAATGAATAAAAATACCAGGAAAGCAGAGTTGAAAGCTTAGTTTTCCTCGAAATAGAAGCAAACTATGAAATGAAGATTAATAAAAGAGAAAATAATCTCAACAATGTAGGATCATTCATAAAAAAATTAAAGTAAAATATATAAAGAATAACGTCCGTTTAAAATTTCCGTTGTTTAATTTTTATGGAATTCTTACACTTTTGTTAAACATTGATAACTTTGATTTATTTTGGTTATCATGAAGCTACTTATTTTTATTGTGATTAAAGGATTTGATGAATCAAAGCATTGTAACAATCATTCTACTTGAAATGTTATTTGTAAATTTACTGCTAGCATTTACTTGTTCAAAAAAGAAGTATTCGACAGTGATAACCTGGTTATCATTTGTTGGTTTTACATTAATTTTCATGATTTTGTTCAGAATGGTTTTCTCTATAATACCTTTCCATGGCAATGTCAACGGAAATGGATTCTTAATGGTAACCGGATTTATGTATATTATCCCGTTCTATTTCTTGTTCGACCAAACCATTCGCTATACATTGATTGTTATGGGGACATCGTGGATTTATACAATGTTGATTTTTGTTCTTTCGTTCAGAATTGGATATTTATTTCAAGAAAATTATATTCAACCTACAACTTTGATTACCCAGACAGTATTATACTTAATAACATTCCCATTTCTGTTGAAATTCGTTAAGAGCAAATTTTTATTCATTCTCAAAAATATTGAGAGCCATATGTTGAATACATTGCTCGTTTTAAGCTTGCTGTGGTTTTTCTTGGAANNTGTTGAAGGTTATTCTCTTGTCCTGGGTTTGATCATCATTCTTCTTATCGCTGGAAATGCAATTTTATCTTATCGATTATTTTATTCTTTGATCTTTATCAATAAAACAGCAAAAACTTTGGGTGAATTGTCAAAAATAGACCCCTTGACCAAATTGAAAAACCGTGAAGGACTTTATGAGGACACAGCCGAGAGCATTGAAAAAAAGCAACCTTTCAGCATCATATTTCTGGATCTCGATGATTTCAAGAGTGTAAATGATATTTATGGTCACAAAGTGGGTGATGCATACCTTATTGATTTTGCTAATCATATTTGAAATGAATTTAAAGATATCCCTGGTATTTATCGAATGTCAGGTGATGAATTTGTAATTTTATGCAATAGCAATGATTTGAACAAAGTGATTTCACGTTTATTAGAAACAAATTTTGTGATGACAAAATCAAAAGTTGCATTTCGCGGGATTAGTTCAGGTTATGCTTTATTTCCCCATGATGGAAAACAGATGAGTGAATTGCTTCATAAAGCTGATGTAAAAATGTATCAGGTTAAGAAAATGAAGCATCGAAACCCCCAGGATGTTCGCTAGTTTTTTGATTGTATTTTCAATAAAACAATCTTCAGATTTTGATGATTAATCTCAACTATAATTTATCCTTTTATTTGAAAATTTGATTAACACTTTTGATCAATAAAGAAACCGACTGCATCCTTTCAGAGAAAATAAAAATCATTGAAACGTCTTAAGATGATTTGGAAAATATTCTCTCCCTTTGGAATGATGGAGAGGTAATGTCTTTTGTAGGCTATCCAAATGGATTGAGAATAAACATGGAAAAGTCAATCGAGTGGCTGCAACGGGCAATTTCAAAACCAACACGCTGCCATTACTCAATTTATCATAAAGAACTTGGTTACTGTGGTGAAACTTTTTACAATGTGGATCAAAATCATGGATTGGCTGCTCTCGAATTCGGAACTAATTAAACAGTTCCAACGTCATATTTATAAGGGGTATATTTTCGTGTAAATATGCCTATAATCTAAAGAGAGTGAGGAGGTTCAAATGCGTAAATTTTTCTTATCCGCCATATTTGTCCTTTTATTGTTAAGCATTTCAGGATGTAATCTATCTTTCCTAAACCTAAACCCTACACCATATTTCCCAACACCTAACTACACAATGACAGCGTTGTTTACTGTGGATGAAAGTTTGATAACTGAAACTCCGCAGGATTTTGCTGTAAATACTTTAGAACCGGTTCTCCCAACCGTTCAATCAACTGATCAAACCTCAGAATCGCCAACTGAGGAAGCGACTCAAATTATCTCAAGTGCAACTTCAACATCTATATCAATTCCACCTACGAATACACCACTCCCTCCTACCTCAACCAAAACCGAAGTGACAGTCCGCGGAGGTACTTGGGTATCTGGTAAATATATGAAGAACCCTCCATCTTATGATGGCGTATGGGATGAATGGGAAGCCACTAAATATCCAGCTAAAGCTGTTGTTTATGGTGTAAATGAATGGAAAAATTCAGAAGATTTGGAAGGTTCCTTCAGAGTAGCCTGGAATGAGACCTATTTATTCATCGCTGTAAAAGTGTATGATGACATTTATGCACAAAATGTTGATGGACAGGATATTTACAAAGGTGACAGTGTTGAAATCTTATTGGACACAAATTTATATGGAGATCTGAGTACAGCCAGTCTTAATTCCGATGATTTTCAAATTGGAATTTCTCCGGGAAAGGGGAGTTTGGATGGAGAAACAGAAGCATTTCTCTGGTTCCCATCTGGCAAAGCAGGTTCTTTGGACAATGTATTAATTGCTTCCACCTCAGAAGATGATGTTTACCGAGTGGAAATTGGCATTCCATGGAGTGTGTTCAACATAACTCCAGCATCAGGTCAACAATATGGTTTAGGTGTATCGGTTTCAGATAATGATGATACCAGCAAAGATATCCAACAGAGTATGGTATCCAATTTACCTTATAGAGGATTAACGGATCCCACAAGCTGGACAGTGCTGACGCTGGTGAAATAACAATTTTTAGAAAAGTATCGAAGCCAGTTCAGTACGATAAGTACGGGTTAGCTCATCATCCTCGCCTAATAACTCAAAAAGGGCGAGGATTACTTTTTGTGCAATACCCTTTCGGTAGCGTTTATTTTGACGCAAGATATCCATGAGACCATCTAAAGCTGCAGGAATATTATTGCGGGATGCTAATCGAATACAGTTTGTAAATGCAAAATCTAAATCATTTTCTTGAGGGTGGTTGTCTTGTTTTAAGTTGCCTAACGCTTCTGCATAAGGGAGCAATCTTTCAGCAGCTGAATATTGTTTACTGGATGGAAAGTTGCGCAGGATTAACAATGAGTCGAATGGGTTTCCCTGACCTAATTCTGATTTAGCTAAACCAAGGAGAATTTCTGGACGATCTGGATATTGCTCTATCAACTCCAGAAAACTCTCTTCTGCTTCGCTCCAATCATGATTCAACAATAGACTATTGGCTTTTTCTAATGCAAGACCATCTTTGCTTGGCGGAGTAATATTTGCGATAAAAGCGCGCACCCTATCTTCCGGTTGATTACCCACAAATTCTCCTACAACTTCAGCACCACTAAAAGCCTTGATGGTTGGCACAGATCTAACACCAAATTGTAGAGCTAAATTCGGGTTTGCATCAACATCAACCTTTGCTAAGCGGAAACTACCCATGCCTTCGTAGGCAAGGGTTTCTAACAATGGACTCAGGGTTTTACACGGCCGACACCAGGTAGCCCAGAAATCAACCACCACGGGCGTATTCTGGGAATATGCTAAAACTTCATATTCAAAATCAGTCTCATTTACTTCAATAATATATTCCGATGTCATTTGATTATGCTCCAAACCGTGTCCTGGTCGTTACGGCAATTTAATTTTATCAAAAATTTATTAAGATGATTATTCATCACCCATACCGGGATCTATACCAGGTTGATTAATGGTAACTACTTCTCCATGAACATTTATGATGATTTTAAAACCCATGAGTCCCATGTAGGATTTAGCATCATTTGGAATGCCGGATTCTAATAATTTATCGAAATGTTCATCCATGTTTTTTAATTGATTGGCGATCATTGCGTAAGTGAAAATATCATCCTGACCGAGCATTTTGGCTGTTTGCTGGCTGATAATTTCTTCATTTCCTTCAATCATCGCTCTCATTTGGTCAAGGACTTGACGATCAACAGTTTCAGACAGAATATGGCGTTTAAACCCATGATCATCAACAACATAACAGGAATCTTGTCCAATATAGACATTTTCTATAGGATTATCGTTCTCATCAAATATTAAACCAGTGAATAATGCATATTTCATCTTTTTAGTCCTCAAAATAAGGATAACATAAGAGTATTAACATTCTGAAAGAATCAGGTTAGAAAGTTAATTATTTTCTAAAAAATTTCAACAATTGTACCTGTTTTTTCCTGATATGTTTCTTCTGTAAAAGGTACCGCAGGGGAGGACCAGCGATAGATCCAAAGTGCATCTGTAGGTGATAAATTAATACACCCATGGCTTCGCGCTTTCCCGTAATCGTTGTGCCAGTATGTGCCATGAAATGAAACACCACTTTCCGTCAGGTATGTAACCCAAGGTATTCCGGGTAGGTCATAACTATTTGGTGCAGCAGGATCACCCGCTGCCATATGTCGGGATGGTCTCTTCCGGTTGGTTATATAAGTGCCTGGTGCAGTGCGATAATCTCCATCAACAAAACGAGCACCGGTAGCAGTTTTTGCTATAAAAACAGGATTGTCGTATTCATATGCAATTACAACTTGAGGTTCCAAACGAACTTCAATTTTCTTATTTTCCAGCGATATTTCCGGGGTTATTGGGCTAAGTTCTTCAGGTTCGAATAAATGCATATGGGTTGCTTCTACATAGTAATAAATTTTCCATTTATCATCCGGAATTTTATACCAAAGCTTATTATTTTTATCGCGAATGGCACTTTTTACCCAGAACACTGTTCCGTAATATAAGCGATAAGTAATCAACTGCAGGGAATTTGGATGCCAAACCGCATTCGTGAATGGGACTGTAATCTCAGCTAACCGGCCAACTTCCGGGATATCTTCAATCTCGGGATTCGTACTGATGCTTACAGGTTGAATATTCCCTGAATGAACATAGCCGGAATCTCCCAGTTGATACCAAACCCGATTGTAGGTAGGATTTTCATCCCCAATGGTTACGGACTTTATGGGATGGACATGGTCTTGCCATAATGTATTGATTAGTTTGGATGTGGTTGATGGTGATTGATGTACATCAACCCTTGAAGAAATGACGCGACCATGGGTTGGTTGAGGGATGTTTGTTATCGATGAATTTGACCAATCAGAAAACAACGGATTTTCAATGAGGGGGATTAATGATAATCCCGCTAATCCTTGAACTGCGCTTTTCAAGAATTTTCGTCTTGAATAATGTAAAGACTCAAAATCACTAATTTTCATGGCAAGATTTATGGATGAACATTTACTAATGTGCCAACTGATGCAAAATCATACATCCATTCTGCTTCAGAGGTGCGCATATTAACACAGCCATGACTCATCGGTGTGCCAAAATTATCGTGCCAATACGTGCCATGAATACCATAACCCTTATAAAAATACATTGTGTAGGGGACATCAGGCAAGTAATAACCCGGTCCCCGCATATCTGCAAATCGGTATTTTACGTAGATGTGATATTCACCCGTTACAGTTGGAGTTTGCCAGGTTCCTGTTGAAACAAGAAAAGAATTAACAATGCTGTCGCCAACATATGCATAAAGCATCTGGTCACTCAGATCAAGATCGATCCAACGTGTATTTTCCTCAACCTCTTCAGGTATGACAACCCCATAATTGGTTACTTTTGTTGGTTCTGGTGTATAGGTTGGAGTGAAGGTAGGCGTAGGTGTCGAAGTGGAAGTTGCTGTAGCTGTACTGGTTGCTGTGGACGTTGCAGTTGGGGTTGCAGTTGGGGTTGAGGTCGAAGTTGCTGTAGCTGTCGCGGTTGGGGTAATAGTGAATTTCTGGATAGCTCCGGCAGGTCGATGAGCAAGCGGTTGTTTTGCAAAAACTGTTTCAATGGTAGGAAACATCAACCAAACAAAAAAGATAGCCAGAATGGATAAAACGCCTACACCTACCATCAAAAATTTTGCTGATTTGCTCCATTTACGTTTTGTTGGTACAGGTTTTGTAATGATCTTTGGTTTTTGTTCTAAACCAGGTTCTTTCGATATTATTTTTGAGAATTCTTGGTTGTGTTTTCTAAGCCTTTTGATTGCCCAGTCCATACCCTGTCGAGCTCGATCAGAACCTGGGTTGACTTCCAGAGCTTTTATCAAGTATTTGACACTATCTTGTGGATTAGAACAAGCGGCAAGAATTAACCACCCCTCTTCATTTTCAGGTGAAAGTTCTGTGAGAATTCTTGACCAACGGGATGCTTCTTTGATGTTTTTGGAACGCAAACTTTCACGGGCATTTCTCAGTGCCAAAGAAGGAGAAATTTTGGGATTTTCCATTAATTAATCTCTTCCAGAAGATCCTCTGGGACACTTTCTCTTTCGATAAAGCACTTAATCCCAGCAACAATTCCATCAGCTACCAAATCTGGTTGATTGCGAATTATTTGCTCATCCAGGTTTAAGAAACCAGTTTCGATAATAGCAGCGGTTGTTTCACTGCTAATTTCATTAAAAGTATGGTAACTGGTCATGTCTGATGTTATGGTATTTACATGAAATTTAAGGTCTGTCGTTTCTTGATAACGATGAATTAGACATTTTTCTAATCTTTCTGTGCGATCTTGATATTGGGCTTCAGATGGAGCGGCAACTTTAAAACCAGTAGCTTCATCATTGATGTAGTCGCACGAATCATTGTGAATGGAAACTAAAGCAAGCGCACTATACTGACCGAGACGTGGATCAAATTCTTCGAGTAAATCAACTGTATACCCGAGTGCTTTAAGTTTTTGTACTACCAGGGTAGCAATTTTTAAGTTTGCTTCCA
>NPIE01021048.1_pt1 | contig 11918 bp, 8 predicted proteins | sample 8637661 | NCBI WGS metagenome assembly NPIE01 (sample SAMN07420842, study PRJNA396082) | bioreactor metagenome | isolation source: sample BA12 brine-fed electro-methanogenic bioreactor BA | place: Japan: Kochi | collected 2016-12-09 | reverse complement strand
GATACGGCTTCTTGAGCATCGTTTACTATTAGGGTGGTTTGTTTCATTATCTCATCTGCATTCTTTATGATAGCTCTGGAATCTCTTACTACATCTCTTGATTCTTTAATTAGCATAGCTATGTAATAAAGAACAAAGCAGACCATGAAGGTTACTACACCTATTATTACCATCCAGTATGTTGCTGGTATTGTTTCCATATTTATTTTGTTTTTAAATTATGTCTTACACTAAAGGATAGCAAAAGATATGGGTTATTTCTAGTAACCCATATCTCTATTTAGATAAATATCTGTATTTACTACTGACTTCCTAATTTAGGTTGCCAGTTACCTCTTCCTTCTAAGACTCTTACAAAGACGGCTTCTAAGGAATTTATTGGGAAGTCAAAACCGTATTCTTGGCCTTCTGAGAATTGGAAGCCTTCATAACTCTGTTTCTCTTTTTCCCATTTAGATACATTGTCCGCTGTAAAGTTAGCAGCATTTATATCTGCTATCATGGTTTTAGCTGTGTATGTTTTTACTCCTGTTCCATACAATCCTATTAGGTTCCAGCCTTCAAAGAGTGTTATTGGGGCACTGTCTCCTGCACTTTCATATTTTACGGGTTGGCCAATAACACTTACTGTAATCTCTTCCCTGGCTTTGATAACATATCCTTCTCCTGGAAGTAATTGGAAATCATTATTGCCATAAACAACGGTATTTTGACCTACGATCTTCCATCTGCCTCCTTCGTATTTAGAGATGGAGAATAGGGAGTTATCATATATCTCATTGAGATTCTTTAACAAACTGGCCGCAGATTGAGAATCCTCGTTCTTTACAAGAAATGGTAATGATACAAAGTTAAATCCCTCCTTTAGTTCGTAATTATACGTTTTGGAAAGAGTAAGTATTTTTATTTGAGAAGCAATTTCTGAGATCTTGGTATCTACACCCTGATTGTATTCACCATTACCATCCTTATCTAGATAGACTAAAACCTCCCCACTCTGTCCAAGCGTCTGAGATGTAACCTCAAAGGCGTAATACTCACCATTATGCTCTACTAGGTAGGATCCTGGCTCTATTTCGGAAATCATCCCTGTTTGTGAATCTATTAAATAATCCGTGGAATCCCCCACTGCCAGAACTTCATTACCTAAATCCTGAACAAATGTGAGAACCTTGGTACCTATTGAATCAGTATTATGCAGAAGCGTGTTCTCGTTAGTTTCTCTACATGCTGCTATCGGCCCCCACAACTCCAATTCTCCGTTATTCTTATAGCCGTTATAACAGAAACCTGTGTCAATTGCACAAGCTACTCCAGGAGAAGAACCCTCATTTATTCTCTCAGTATAATGCTCTATAACCTCCGCCTGAGTATCAAAATGCGGAGCGGAAGGTTGTGTTTGTTGGCAAGTATACCCCATGGGACTACATACCTGATTCAGTGTCGCATTAGTACAAGACATTAGTGCCACTTCCGGACAGAAAGATCCGGAGGGGATCGTATAATCACCCGGACACAGACACTCTCCCACTTGGCACTCATCTCCCGCACCTATAATTTCCACTTGTCCAGCTGGCAGCTCAACATTTGGGTTCTGATTTTTATAAGTTTCCCAAATTCTCCAGTAATCTCCATCACAATAATAATCTACAGTCCCGCCTCCCTCGCTTGGAATAGAGCAAAAATCTCCCGTTAAGTTACACACCAAGTTATTAGAATCTTGATACAATGCCAAACACTTTTGCGAGCCTCCGCTTGTAGGCTCATCGATCCATTTCCCATTATTCCTACATCTTTGCAATTTCCCATCCTTAATTCTGTAATAACCACGACTTGCTCCTTTCCAACAAGACTCGTCATCATAAAGAGAAGACTCCTCTTGCAAAGTTACTTCTGTGTTCCCTGCAGTACACGAGGCAGTCGTTGGGTTGTATACTAAATTATCTTCAGTACAAACAGTCGTATTTGTACATACGCCTCTCAACCAAGCTTTCCTAACTTTAGCGATGGAATCAGATCCACAACTCACACCATCTTCTTTACAAAGACCACCTGCTGTACAATAAGAATAAATAATTGCAGTTGTATAATCATAGCCCATCCCTGTGGATGTAGTCTTCGAAGCACAGATATCTCCCAAATTGGAGGACGTATCTGCACAATTAACTATCCCCACAGTTGAGCCCGACTCTTTTACACAAACATCTATCTCCTTATCAATATCAAACCTCCGAACATACCCCTCCTCCTCATCACAAGAGATCGCTGTACACTTGAATTTCTCAACACCACTTACCAAGCGAGTAATCCACTTCCCAGATCCATGAGGAACATCACAGGGTTCCCCTACTTTGGGCTCTACAGCAGTATTTACAGCCCCGTTACTCCCAGAAACATCGCAATAGACAGGGAGAACTTCGCAGGTACCATTTGAGTAGGAACCTTCTGGACATCTCTCGATAGGAGTCTTCTTTCCTATTCCTTTCTTACTATTACTACAACACTTCACTCCCACCGCAAGTGCCGATTGAGGAGTATTAGGAGAGCAGGACGAGTTTTCATCCTCAGATTCTAGAGGATTTTCCTCTCCAGCTCCAAAAGCAGTTCCACTTTTATTATCCTTACACATACTTTGATCCTTAGCTGTCTGCCAACGATAACCCCTATCCACCCCAGATTGATCAATATACTTCAAGCACTGCTTGCACTCCCCGAAATACACATACTGAAAAGGTTCCCCCCCAGAACATTTCGAGGAAGCAGTGGCGACAGCTGCTATCGCTTGCTCCATTGTAGTCCCATCTTCTTGTCCTTTACACCCAGGCCTGGAATTCAAAAGATCCTGAGGACAAGAACAAGGGTTCGTAAGAACCCCATCATAACAGGGCCCACAATAACCAGCAAAGGTACAACCAGCCGCCTCTGTATCAAAAGTGAAATCTCCCAAGACATTACTCTCAATCTTTTTGATCCCAGCCCCATCAAATGCTCCCTGTAAAGGATCATTTATAACTATCATTTCCGCTGGAGCTATAATATCGCTATTAAGAACACCTTCCCATTTCCCATCAGGACCTGCATCGATAGCTATCTCTCCGACCACATTCGCAATAACCTCTCCACTCAAAAAGTCTTCACCTTCTTCAACCCTTATACCACTAATATCTATATACCAATTACCATCTTCATTTAATGCTCCGGAGTAGACATTACTTCTGTTCCCACTAAATTCATCCATAAGGTTAAAATAAACAATCCCATCGTAAACAGGAGCCAACATCTCTGGATCCTCACTATTTTGTGCATCCTTAATACTCCCATACGCAGGGATTGGTGCTTCAACACTATTTGGAACAGCCAAAGTCTCAACCGTAGAAACCCCATCTACATCATTTGCTTTCGTATATAGGAAACTATCCCCTATCATAAAAGAATACTCTTTCTCAGAGTCCAACCCAGAGATAGTTACATGGTGAGTATAATACTCTCCCATATTCACAACCTCTATCTCCGTAGAGATATCCTCCATAGAAACACCAAGCTCATCATCATTGAAAAGATTAGTAGATGTCTCTTGCACAGCTCTTAACTCTGCAGTTTTTACATCCCTAGTATCATAAAACCTCTCCCCTCCTAAACCTAAAATTGTCAGAGGTAAAAGTGCTTCTCCCTTAAAAACTAATGCTGTAGCAGAAGTAGGACTCTTAGTATTCCAACTTACCGTTACAGAACTAGATGTTACGTTTGTAAACCTAACATCCCTAGGTGCTATACGAAAATATTCGTAAACACCAAAACCAATAATTCCAAGAAGCAACAATAAAATCAAAGGCAACGCAAACTTAAACGGACTCTTTTTCTTTTGGTCCGCCTGATCAACATTTTCCATATACAAAGGAAGTTAAATTATATATTAATATCTAACCTTAAAAACAGTAACCTGTCAATATTAATGATATAATCACATATGCAAAAATTCTTTATTAGACACAAACTCTCCCTAGGAGACATAACAAACCTCTCTGACTCAGACAGCGAGCACATAATAAAAGAAAAACTCTATGAAATAGAGGATGTTATTAAAGTCCAAACATATGAAAGAGAATTCCTCGCACAGATAACAGACATAACCAAGGGGACTGTAGAGATAGAGATAGTCGAAGACCAAGGAGAAAGAGAAAATGAATATACCCCTAGCATTACAATTATCCAATCATTGAGTAATGAAACAAAATTTAATTATTTCATAGAAAAAAGCGTAGAGATTGGTATAGAGAAAATAATCCCTATACAATCTAAATACTCTTTAAAAACAAAAGCCAAGGCTATTAGAGACACCGGTTACTGGAACAAACTAGTAAAAGACGCTGTTGAACAATCTAGAAATGTATTCCCTACAATAATAGAAAGACCAATAAGGATAAATGAATTAGACAAGGATGATTTCACAGGTATAAAAATTTGTCTAAGTACAGAATCCACAAGCACAGAACCTAAATACCTAAATGAAATCCTAAAGGATAAAGATCTCTCCCAACCTATATACATTGCCATAGGCCCAGAGAAAGGATGGAGTTCTTCAGATATAAATATTTTTAAGGACCTAGATTTTGAATTTGTTAAACTAAAGGGCAACATATTAAGAACAGAAACTACTGGATTAGTAATAGGAAGTATAATTAAATATCTTAAAGGAGAGATATAGCCATGAAAAGTAAAAGATCCAACTACAAAAAGCCAAGAAGAAGTAAACACTCCTACAGCAAGCCAAAAGAAAAAAGAGAATTTTACACAAAAGAAAATATCTTCGTTTCTAGAATGGCTAGTATATTACTTCTACCTAAGGATAAGATTGTTCCCCTATTCTCTCAAAGAGCAAAGACAACCATTAGACTTAATCCTTTAAAGGGTGATGTTAAAAAAACAAAAAACTCCCTAATTAGAAAGGGCTATGACTTAGAACAGATACCTTGGGAAGAAAACACTTATTTCGTCCTCAACAAGGATAAAAACGAAGTGTCACAAAGTAGAGAGTATGAGGAAGGAAAATTCTACATACAGAATCTCTCCAGTATCCTAGCTTCTGTCTTACTAGAACCAGAGAAAGATGAAAAGATATTAGATATGTGTGCAGCACCAGGAAGTAAGACAACACATCTTGCCGCACTTACAAACAACAAGGCGGAGATTATTGCTAACGATTCAGAGATCTCTAGAGTTAATTCTCTAAACAGAGTCGTTGAGCAATTTGGGGTCAAAAATTGTAAGGCCACTCTTAGCGATGGTGAGGACTTTGGTAAAAAATATCCCGTTAGCTTTGAGAAAGTATTATTAGACGCTCCATGTAGTGGAGAGGGGATGATATATATGAGGGGTCCTAAACCTTTGAGATTTTGGAGTATACAAAAGGTAAATAGATATTCACAGATACAAAGGAGATTGATAGAAAGTGCCTTCCTTAGTTTAAACCACGGAGGGTCAATGATTTACTCCACATGCACATTAGAACCAGAAGAAAATGAAGGAGTTGTTACCTATCTTTTAGAAAAATACCCAAACGCAAGAATCGAGGAGATTGATTTACATCCAAGCATAAAGCATGAAAAGGGAATAACAAAATGGAGTGGTAACAAGTACCACCCCGACGTTAAAAAGACTGTACGTATAACTCCATCTAGCGAAATGATGGGCTTTTATATCGCTAAGATTTTTAAGGAATAACCTTAAGGTCTTAAAGTTCCTCCAAATACCTGCCATGCAAGTAATGATTTAGCAACAAGACTGAGGATGATATAAACCTTCTCTCCGTATAGATAGTCCTTCCAAGGACCAACTTTCTTGTATTGCAAAATCATATTAATAGCAAAACTATTGAAGAATAAGAATATACTTACATATATCCAATAAACAAAGTCAGGAATATTTCCTCCACCAAATTCTGTAGCAGCGTAAACATAAATACCAAACACTATCCAAGGAACAATTCCGGCTATACAACCAAGAATATATGTTAACCAATTAACCTCTTTCTTCTGACTATTGTGAACCTCCATTGCTAATCCTAATAGGTTCATTAATGCATCAAGACTGAAGATCATAACAAGACTTGAAAGATCGTATATTCCTGTGAGAAAACTGATCGCTAACATCATTACACTTGCACTCAATGCATACTCAAACCATCTAACCTTGTTAATACCAAGTAGAAGATTCTTTTCATACTTCTTTCTATATACGGTCGAGATAAAGAAGTGAGCGAAAGAAGACATAAAGAAAAATATCGCTACAAACCATGCGATATTAACTTCTGTAATCTGCTCCGTCGCAGGTAATAAGCTCTGAGTCTGAGTATCAAAGCGAAGGTAATTTATAGTGATAGGGACAATACCCTTGTCAGGGTCACTTATTAATAGCACTGCAATACCCTGAATTGCATGCAAGAATCCCATCACGAGGTTGAAGATTCTGAGATTTTTTAAATTCTTCATCGACTCTATACGTAATAAATTTATTTGTTAAATATATTACCATAGAAAATTTGGATTAGAAAAGAGAACCCCTCCCAAAAGGGAGGGGTTAAGTATCTAGGCTTAAGAAGAAAGGATTATTTCTCTATCCCTTTTCTACTTAATTTTATCTTTCCTTGGCTATCTATTCCGATAACCTTGACCTTGATAATCTCTCCTTCGTTAACAAACTTTCTTACGTCTTTAACAAATTCGTCTGAAAGTTCCGAGACATGAAGAAGTCCTGCAACTCCTGGAGCGAGATCTACAAAAGCTCCATAGTTCATTATTGAAGCAACTTTACCTTCATAAATTTCTCCTATCTCTGCTTGGAAGTCATATCCCGAGATTAGCTTCTCGGCTTTATCTATAGACTCTTGTGAGGAACTATATATGTTTACAGTTCCATCCTCTTCTATCTCTACTTCCGCACCCGTTCTTTCGGATATCTCCCTGATGTTCTTTCCTCCTGGGCCAATAATTTCACCTATTTTGTCCTTAGGAACTTTAACCTGAACAACTCTAGGAGCATGAGCTGACATATCTTTCCTTGGTTCAGAGATTGCCTCTGCCATCTTGTCTAAGATTTTTAATCTTGCCTCTTTTGACTGTGCGAATGTCTGCTTTACAATATCCATACTTAAACCTTTTGTCTTGGTATCCATCTGGACAGCTGTAACACCATCTCTAGTTCCGATGACCTTAAAGTCCATATCTCCGTAGAAATCTTCTACTCCCTGCATATCTGTTAGGACTTTGAAGCTTCCATCTTCGTCGGTTACAAGTCCACATGCAATTCCTGCTACAGACTTCTTAATTGGAACACCTGCTGCCATCAATGCCATAGTTGAACCACAAGCTGAAGCCATAGAGCTTGAACCGTTTTCACCCTGGATTTCACTCATTATAACCATTGTGTATGGGAACTCTTCCTCTGAAGGAATAACTGGAACTAATCCCTTCTCTGCCAATTTACCATGACCTATTGCTCTTCTACTTGGGATTAATCTTGGTCTGTATGCTTCACCATATGAGAATGGTAGGTCGTTATAGAAGTGCATATATCGCTCCTCTCTCTCTCCCTCCATATCGTCAACCAATTTAACATCTCTTAGGCTACCTAATGTAGCAATTGTTAATACCTGGGTAACTCCTCTGGTAAATAATGCTGAACCATGAACTCTAGGAAGAAGGTCTGTCTCTACATACATCTCTCTAATTTCTTCTATATCTCTTCCGTCTGCTCTTACATTATCTTTAATTACTAATTTCCTTAAAGCTTTCTTAAGAAGCAAATCATAAGCCTCATCTAAAGAAGATTTAGAATATTTCCCTTCAAATTTTTCATGCAATTCCTTCTTTGTTGCATTATGTGTAGCTGATTCTGCATCTTTAAGATTCTTCTCTATTCTCTCTTCTCCCAAGAATTCTTTTACTTTGTCGATGACCTCTTGATCTAAAGCCATAGATTCGTAAGTTTTGTCCTTAGGCTCTAATTGCTTGAGGAATTTATTCTGTTCGTCTATCCATGATTGGATATACTCCAGAGATTTTTCCATTCCCTTAATTATTAGATCTTCCTCAACATCGTGGCATCCACCATCTATCATTGAGAATGTTTTTCCATCTCCTGCTACTACATAATCCATACTCTCTTCTGGAGTTGTCTTATCCATCTTTTTAAGGACGCTTGCTATCTCTCCGTCTTTAACTCCGATTCTTACTCCTCCAATAGGTCCTTCAAATGGAGATGTTGAATTCATAAGTGCAACTGAGACTGCGTTCAATGCCAATATTAGAGGATCATTTTCCTCGTCATATGACATAACTGTAACGATTATACTGACCTCGTTCTTATAATCCTTAGGGAATAAAGGTCTTATTGCTCTATCTATCATCCTGGCTCTTAAAACAGCATCGTCTGTTGGGAATCTCTCCCTTTTTACGAACCTAGAACCACTGATCTTTCCAGAAGCATAAAACTTCTCTATATATTCCACTGAAAGAGGAAAATAATCTAACTCTCCAGAAGCTTTCTGTGAGTTAACATTAACTGTAATTACAGTATCCCCCATTCTTGCAAGAATAGAAGATTCTGACCTGAGAGCCAATTTTCCTGTTTCAAAGGAACACTTCCTCCCATCGATTTCAAACTCGTGTTTGATTTCTTTAAACATATTATTTAATTAATAAATTAGTTACATAGATATAATCTAGACGTAAGTATAGACAAATCTATTAAAAATGGAAAGTTTTTACAAAGAAAGAGGGTTGAATTATATCTTCAACTTTTTGGCGAGCTCTTTATGCCTCTCTGGTTCGTTGTTTTTTAAATATTGTATCAATCTTCTCCTCTTGCCTACCATATTCAAAAGACCCCTTCTAGAGTGGTTATCTTTTTTGTGTTGCTTGAGATGCTCACTTAACTCTTCTATCTGTTTTGTAAGTAAAGCAATTTGGACCTCTGGAGATCCTGTATCGCCTTCGTGTAGTGCGAACTTTTCAACTATTTCTTCTTTTTGATCCTTTGTTAGTGACATATCATTATAGATTAGCATTATATATTTACATTATCAAGAGAAATTCCTCGACAAAAACAGCGATAATTTTATAATTTTATAGGCCTTCTGTCAAGCTATATAGCTTATTTTATAACCTTATAACAATATATTTTATCGCCTTCTTTTACTTCAATATCTTTATTCATCAATTGGATTCCACAATCAAAACCTTTTTGAACTTCTGTAACAGTATCTTTATTGATTCTTAAGGTCTTAATTTTAGACTCCGCAATGATTTCATCATCCCTTACAATATCGCACTTGTGATCCTTCTTTAGAACACCCTCCTCTACTCTTGATCCTAAGATGGTTGTGCCATCAGAGAGTGTAAATAACTGCCTTACAGTAGCATTTCCTATTTCTTCTTCTGCAGCAGATGGTAAGGACATTAGAGAAATGGCTTCTCCTATTTCTTCTATTAGTTTGTAGATAATATCGTATGTCTTAATAAGAATTCTTTGCTTCTTGGCATAATTGGAGACTCCAGATTCAACTCCGACTTCAAAGCCTATGACAATAGATTTAGAGAGTTCTGCTAATTCAACATCTTTCTGTGTAATACTTCCTACTCCAGAATCTACTATATTTACCTTATATCCATCCTCCTCAATCTTTGAAAGGGAATTTAATATTGCTTCTAGTGAACCTTCTGAAGAACTCTTTACAATTACATTTAGAGATTCTGTATCATCTCCCTCTTCTTTAATTGTAAAAAACTCTTCCATAGTTACCTCTTCCTCTTCTTCTTTTTTCTTTTCAGAAAGGAGTGTCTTTAATAATTTTTCATCCTTTTCCTTAAGTGCGTATACTACAGTTCCTAATTCAAGTAGGTGAGAAATCCCAATTATTTTTCCTCCGCAACCACAATCTAGTACACAGAAACTTCCCCCCTCTTCTGTTACCATTCCTTTAACCTTCTCTAATACAAATTCCCCCTCTGCACGATAACCTAACCAATCTCCCTGACAGATTCCTCCCTGAACTAGTGCTACGGATGAGGTATTGCCTTTGAATTTATCTTTAACAGATTCTAAAACATATGCTTTTCCTAAGACTCCCTCTGGTAAATCTTCTGATCCCTTTACTCCTTCTACTTCTGCAACTAAAAGTATTAGCTCTAAGAGTTCGGGGATTCCTTTACCAGTCTTTCCAGAAACTTCAATTACAGGGATATCTCCACCAAGTCCTTCTATTTGTAGGCCATTATTTACAATTTCTCTCTTAACTTTGTCCAATTGGACATCTGGGAGATCTACTTTGTTTAAAACAACGATTGGTTTTGCATCTGAACTATTAATTATTTCTATTGATTCTTTAGTCTGAGGTTTAACTCCTGCATCAGCTGCAACGACTAAGAGGACAATATCTGCAATGCTTCCTCCACGAGTCCTCATGAGGTCAAAAGCTTCGTGTCCTGGAGTATCTATGAATGTAACTCTCTTTCCTTCTGAGACATCAACTGTGAAAACAGAAACCTTTTGGGTGATTCCACCTGCCTCACAATCTTGGACATTGCTTTGTCTTATCTTATCGAGGATAGTTGTTTTACCGTGATCTACGTGGCCTAGAATGGTTACAATAGGGGGCCTAGCACAATTAGTTGTGCTTTCGACTTTCTGCTTTGTGTCTTTTCCATTCTTAGCCATTCTTTGCCTTTAATCCTTAAATTATTCCTCTTTCTCATCTGCCTTGTCAGATTCATCTTCTTCTGGTTTCTCTTCTTCCTCTTTTTCTTCTTTAACTTCTTCGACCTTTTCCTCCTCGGCTTCTTCTTTCTCTTCCTTAACTTGTTCCTTCTCTTCAGTAGCTTCTACTTGCTCCTCTTTAGTTGCTTCTTTCTCTTCCACTCCCTCTGCTTCTTCCTTTGTTTCTTCTTTCTTCTCTAATTCTTCCTTTATTTCCTCAAGGTCTTCTTTCTTAACAACTTCCCCACCTGAACCAACGATATCTATCTTGTAACCAGTGAGTTTCCAAGCCAATCTAACATTCTGGCCATCTCTACCAATTGCTAATGAAAGCTGATCATCTTCTACAGTAACTGTAGCAGTCTCATCCTCTATTGTTACCTCTTCTATCTTTGCAGGACTCAGTGCTTTAGCTACAAACTCCTCTGGCTCTTCATCCCATTCTATTATGTCAATCTTTTCTTCTCCTAATTCATTCATAACGTTTGCAATACGAATACCTCTCTGTCCTACGCATGAACCGATAGGGTCTACACCATCCTGTGTTGACTTAACAGCCATCTTACTTCTGGAACCAGCTTCTCTTGCTATTGCCATAACCTCTAATACTCCGGACTCTATTTCTGGAACTTCTAGTTTGAATAGTTCTATTAAGAACTTTGGATCTGCCCTAGAAACAACCATTTGAGAGTCAACAATGTCTTTTAACAAAACTTTATATCTATCTCCAAGTCTGTAGAATTCATTTGGGATCTGCTCTTCAGGAGGCATAAAAGCTGTAGCTTTTCCTATTTCAAACACAACCTCACCTCTTTGCATTCTCTGCATTAAAGCTGTAAATACTTCTCCAACCTTATCACTATATTCACTAATAACTGCTTCTTTCTCAGATTCTCTTATCTTTTGCAATATTACTTGCTTAGCAGTTTGTGCAGCAATTCTCCCAAAGTCCTCTGTAGGCATCTCTATCTGAACAGAGTCTCCTACTTCAACACTTGGGGAAATCATTTCTGCTTCCTCTATAGATATTTCCATATCATTATCTTTTACTTTCTTTACAACCTCTTTAGTTCCTATTAATTTGAACTCTCCTGTTTCCCTGTCTAATTCAACAGAAAGATTAGTTCCGAGTTCCTCTTCATCTCTTTCTTCTTCAGAGAATTTTT
>NPIE01000157.1_pt1 | contig 11920 bp, 5 predicted proteins | sample 8637661 | NCBI WGS metagenome assembly NPIE01 (sample SAMN07420842, study PRJNA396082) | bioreactor metagenome | isolation source: sample BA12 brine-fed electro-methanogenic bioreactor BA | place: Japan: Kochi | collected 2016-12-09 | reverse complement strand
TTCGACGAATGGACCGCAAATCTTCCCTTGGAGGAAATTCGCGCCTGGTCGGTGAGCCGCCTCTGGGAGTTGACGATGGATCATGGCCACACCATCACCCCGCAAACGCGATCCTTCGTTCAGCAATGGATCGACCATACCCGGAAGTCCCCCAGCGACCTCCTTTCTAACGCCGAGGCGCTCACCCTGATCAAAAGAAGAGAAATGAAACTCAAGGGCACGCGTTCCCGATTCAGGAACCAGAGGGCGCTCGAGCAGTGGGGCGGGTACTCCGGCGTCGGAAGACTCGTCTATCGTTGGCCGAATGTGAAGGTGCTTTTGAACGACCTGTACCAGGGGATGAACCGGGAGGAACAATGCTGAACCCAAACTCCCGGAGCCTTTATACCTCTGCACTGACCCCACCGCCGGGGATGATGTTCGACGAGGCTGTTGCGACCACCTTTTCGATGGACCCAGCCCTACTGCTTGAGGCACCTGTCTATCTGGCGTTAATGGCGGCGGATGGTCAGACCGATCCTGACCCGTTATCTGTGCTTGAAGCCATCCGCAGGTACTCGAAACGCATCACCGTCTATGTGCAACGAGGACGGATTCAAGTGCCCCAGATTGCCAAGCCCAACCCCTTGTTTGGGTTTCTGGAGGAAATGGTTGTCGAGGTAACGGCCCCTGGCGGAGGCGTCTTCCATCCAAAAGTCTGGGCAATCCGCTTTATCAGCCCTGATCAAAGCAGCTCGATGTATCGTCTGGTGGTCCTGACGAGGAATATGACCACCGATCAGTCCTGGGACCTGTCCCTTCAGCTCGAAGGCGCGATTGCAGGTAGGAAGTCCAAATCAAATAAACCGCTGGCACATTTCTTCAAGACGCTTCCTGATCTGGCTACCGGACCAACGGAATCGGGCAGGGGCGAGCAAGCTCTCAGATTCGCGGACGAGCTACATCGAGTCCAGTGGGAACTCCCCGACGGCTTTGACGAGCTGACCTTCTATCTTCCAGGAACGAAAGGGTTTGACTGGGAGCCTCCCATGGCAAATCGGATGGCCGTCATCTCTCCATTCTGTTCTGACGAAGCCCTGCGGGCACTGACGAAAAAAACCAAGGCCGCTGATGCTCTCATCTCACGCCCTGAGTCATTGTCAGCCCTGAAGAAGGAGACTCTCGAGCTTTTCACGCAATGTCTTCATCTGGACGACGCGGCGGAAACCGAGGATGGCGAGGAAGAAGATGCCACCGAACAGCCGCTTGCGACCGGCCTCCATGCAAAGGTCTATCTGTTTGAGACTAAGTACTATTCAGACTACACCCATGTGATCATGGGGTCTGCGAATGCAACCAACGCGGCACTGAATGCTTCGAAGAATGTCGAGATTCTGGTCGGGCTGGTTGGCCGGAAGAGCAAAGTCGGCGGCATCGACGAGCTTCTTGGCGCTGACGGATTAGGTGAATATCTTGTCGATTTCGACACGAGCAAGGAAGCAGAGATTGATGCGTTCCGGCGGGCGGCTGAGGAATCCGTTGAGAGGGCTCGCTCCCGGATAGCTGAAGCAGCTCTGTCCATCGAATGCAGCCCGGGATCGAAGGACGGCCTGTGGGCATTGGTGTTGACGGGCAAAATCCCATCCCTTGAGGGGATTGTCAGTGCTTCGGCATGGCCGATAACCGTTACCCGGGACTTTGCTGTGAACATCCAGGACAACGATGCTCATGGCGGGATCAGACTCGGAGATTTCTCCGCCTCTTCTGTAACGGGCCTCATCGCATTTGAGCTTAAGACCAACCATCCGGACGTTACGGCTAGATTTGTACTGAATATTCCCGTTACCGGCATTCCAGACGAACGCAACTCTGCCATCCTGCAAACCGTGATCAGCAATCAGGAGGGATTCCTGCGTTATCTCCTGCTCTTGCTGGGCGATGATAATGTATCCGGACTTGATCCAGGTAGTGGCTCCGGGTTTGCCAAATGGTTGGCCCGGTTGGCCGACGGTGAGGATATCCCGCTACTGGAAGAGCTGACCCGCACGTACAGTCGACACCCGGAGAGACTGGCGGAAATCTCGGGGCTGGTTCGTGATCTCTCCCAGGGAAGCCAGAATGCGATTATCCCCGAGGATTTTTTAGACCTCTGGACGGTTTTTGAATCGGCTATCGGGATGCGTGATGCGTAGCAACCGCTTTTTATCAACTCCCGCCTTGGCCGGTCTGAAAGATTTCCAGAGGAAGACCGTGGATTACGTCTTCAAGCGGCTCTATGGCGATGACCCAACTTCCCGTTTTCTGATAGCCGATGAAGTTGGACTTGGGAAAACGCTAGTCGCCCGGGGGATCATTGCCAAAACCTTGGAGCACCTTCAGGATACTGTAAAGCGAATAGACATCGTATACATTTGCTCGAATGCAACCATTGCCAGCCAAAACATAAAAAGGCTCAAAGTGCAGGGATTGGATGAATATCTCAGAGCCGTAGGGAAAAAGAATGGGACTGATAACAGAATCACATTTGCCACAAGGCTGACCTATCTCCCAAAAGAAGTTAAGTCACTAAACGAAAACAAGGTCAATTTCATTAGTCTTACTCCAAGCACAACATTCGATCACACCCGTAGTCGAGGAGGACATGCCGACGAGCGGGCTATCCTCTACCGGATGTTGTACGACTTGCCCCTGGCGCAAAATGAACGGCGCAGAAAGTTGCGCAGAGGCCTCCTCAACATTCTTCAGGCGACAGCAGGGAAGGATAACTGGCGAGCCAAGGCCAAGAACCTACCAGTGGAGGATCTGGATGCAGACCTTTCTAAGTCCTTTCGCCGGGCAGTTCTTGAGGATGCCGAATTGTATACGGCCTTGAAGGAAGGCTGTGAACGTTTTGCTCGTTACCGGGACTACAGCAGAATCCCCTGGGAGGACTCTGAGCTTCGCTACGACCTGATCGGAAAACTCAGAAGCAAGCTGGCGTCAGTGTGCCTTTCCGCGCTTGAGCCCTATCTTGTCATCCTTGATGAGTTCCAACGATTCAAGCACCTGCTCGATGGCGATGACGAAGCCTCCATGCTGGCGACCGCGCTCTTTGAACATCCCGACGTTCGCGTTCTCCTGCTGTCCGCAACGCCCTACAAGATGTTCACCCTCGACCAGGAGAATGACGAGGACGACCACTATCCAGATTTCATCAGGACGCTGAACTTCCTCTTCAACGATTCCGGTGAGGTCGATGTGGTCAAAAATCTCTTGTCAGAACATCGAACGACGCTCCATGCCTGCGCGAAGGGGTCGGTATGTCAACCGGGGAAAAAGGCCGAACTTGAACGAGCGCTCCTGAAGGTCATGTGTCGAACAGAACGGGTCGCGACGACTCGTGATCACAACTCGATGATGACCGAGATTGAACGGATGGCTCCCCTTACGCCAGCGGACCTTCAGCACGCCGCGACGGTTGACGCGGTGGCAATCTGCGTTAAGGCCGGGGAGCCAATCGAATACTGGAAGTCTACGCCTTACCTGATCAACTTCCTGAAACATTATGAGCTGCGGCACAAGCTGGACGCCCAGTTGAATGCCCCTTCAGATGCTCTTCGCGGAATTCTTTCGTCGGCAAATGGGCAGTTGCTTACGAAGGACAAACTGGAAGGCTATCAGGCTCTCGATTCTGCCAATCCGAGGATGCGCGTACTTTTTGAAGACACGATTGATAAGGGCATGTGGCAGCTTTTATGGATGCCGCCGTCCATGCCGTATATCGAGCCTAGTGGCGCATACCGGGACAAGAATGGTTTGACCAAAACCCTTGTGTTTTCCTCTTGGAGTGCTGTTCCGGACGCGGTTGCGTCAATTTGCTCCTACGAAGCCGAACGGAAGATGATCGCCGGAACCTCAGTCTCCCACAGCGAACTCTATGACAAGATTAAACCATTGTTGCGGTTTGCGGTGGCCTCAAACGATAATCGCCTGACTGGTATGCCGGTTATTGCCTGGTTGCTGCCATCCCCAACCCTTGCCACCAAGATTGATCCGCTCGAGATTGCTCTACACCGTGGAAGCGGACCAGTGAACGCCCATGAAGTGAAGAACGAGGTCAAGGCTATTTGCCGCAGTTTGGTTGAAACCCTGCCTGCTGCCGGGGAAGGGATGCGGACTGATGAGCGATGGTATTGGGCGGCTCCTATTCTTCTCGATTCCCATAACGGGTTGCTGGACTGGTGTAAGAGCCATTCGGGATGGAGATCTGCTACCCCGGACCATGAATCAGGTACTCGTTTCAGAGATCACATTGACCTGATGGTTAGCATGGCGGAGGGCAACATTCCTCTCGGTCCTCAGCCCGATGATCTGGCCGATGTGCTTTGCGATCTGGCTCTTGCCGGGCCTGGTGTGTGTGCCTTGCGAGCACTTCGCCGTATCGGTGCCGAGCTCGATGCGGCTGATCCGAACCTTCTATCAGCCGCAGCCAGGATCGCATCCGGCTTCCGATCTCTTTTCAATATGCCGGAGACGATTGCCATGCTGCGGGGCTCCGGCGAGAATACCTATTGGCGGTTGACGCTTCAGTACGGTATCGACGGCAATCTCCAATCGGTGCTCGACGAATATGTGCATGTCCTTCGAGAGTCTTTGGGCCTCCAAGAGCACTCACCGAAAGAACAGGTGGCTGGCATAGCCGAGTGCATCCAATCGGTGTTGTCACTGCGAACCGCTCAGATTCAAATCGACGAAATAAAGATGTCGGGCGACGGCTTCGCTCTTGATGATTTCAACACCCGCTGTCGTTTCGCTCTCCGGTTCGGGGATATTCGAGACGACAACAATCAGGCTCTCGTTCGCGCCGACTCGGTGCGGGATGCCTTCAACTCACCGTTTCGTCCCTTCGTTCTCGCGTCGACCTCGATTGGTCAGGAAGGATTGGACTTCCACACTTGGTGCCATGCGGTAGTCCATTGGAACCTGCCTTCCAATCCCGTTGACCTTGAACAACGCGAAGGTCGGGTTCATCGGTATAAAGGCCATGCGGTCAGAAAGAATGTTGCGGAAAGGTATGGTCTGACTGCTCTCTCCGTGGCGCATGAGGGAGGCGATCCGTGGCAGACCCTTTTTCAGATCGCGGCCCAAGGCAAATCCAATGGGCTTTCCGATCTCATCCCGTATTGGATCTTCGAGGATGGTTCCGCCCGGGTGGAGCGCCGCATTCCTCTGCTCCCGTACAGCAAGGAGGTTGGGAAACTCAAACGGCTGAAGCAAGGGTTGGCCCTCTATCGGATGGTTTTCGGTCAACCCCGCCAGGAAGATCTGCTGTTCAGCCTTAGCCAGAACGGTAACCATGAGTCAGCGGATTTGGCCGACTGGCTGATTTCATTGGAGCCACCTCGGGATTAAATCTTCCCTCTCCTGTGGACGAAATGACGAAGGATTTTAATGTTCCTAATTTCAAGAATATAGGTTTTTTTCATGGGGCCCCTTGGCCAGAAACCGTAAAAATTCTGATAGCTTTGCAAAAAAACTTTGATAGTTTTAACTCTGGTAAAAATTCAATGTTACTTTGCAATGAATCCTTCGTCTTTTTTCTTTCTAATTGCCCTCAGTGCTCAGGGAAGTGAAATTGCCCTGATAGCGCGCACCATAAGCGACACCTTCTGTCGTAAACTGACGGTAGTATTTCGGTGCCAGCTTCAAGTGACGTTTTCGGTCAATAAACCGAGAAAGTTTTTTTGTCAAGGCCGTCTGGAATTTTAAATTACATAAGGTAATCCCCCGGCTTTGCCGGGGGACAGTCAAAGTTTGACAGTTCCGGGAGAAAATGAAAGCCTCCCATCCGTGAACCGCTCAAAGTTCGTGGAAAAGGAGGCTTTCGATGACCAACAATCGGAGTTTATGCCATACGAGTTGGGACTGCAAGTATCACGTTGTCTGGATACCCAAGTATCGCCGCAAGGTGCTGTTTGGCAAAATCAGGGTTCGTCTTGGCGAGGTGTTTAGGGAGTTGGCTCGCCAGCGAGAGAGCGTGGTGATTGAAGGGCATTTATGCCCGGACCACGTGCATAGCGATACCGCCAAAATACGCGGTGTCGCAAGTTGTGGGTTATATCAAGGGGAAGAGCGCGATCCATATCGCCAGAACATTTGGCGGCCGAAGTCGGAATTTTACTGGTGAGAATTTCTGGGCGCGCGGTTATTACGTGTCAACCGTTGGGCGGGATGAGCAAGTGATTCGAGAGTACATCCGGCGACAGGAAGCAGAAGATCAACGGTTGGACCAACTGAAGTTACTGGAGTAGCCGCCTTTAGGCGGCCCAAGACTTGACCGACCGCTTTGAGCGGTTCACAAATCAAGCCCCCGGCTTTGCCGGGGGTACCTGACTATTCTTATTGAGAAGAAAATGACGGGCATCACTCCATTTCACGCCAAATACTTTGCTTGGGAAATTACCCGCCGTCGCCGAGGCGGGGATGTTGACCGCCTCTCCCAATCCCTTTTTGACGCAAGCGTTGATCTGAACCCCCACCAGATTGAGGCCGCACTTTTTGCTTTACAAAATCCCCTGTCCAAGGGGGTTGTCCTTGCTGACGAGGTCGGGCTTGGCAAAACGATTGAGGCCGCGCTGGTGCTTTGCCAATACTGGGCAGAGCGCCGCCGCAGGTTGCTGGTTATCTGCCCCGCTGCATTGCGCAAACAATGGGCGAATGAACTTGCGGAAAAGTTTCATCTTCCCGTTCAGGTTTTGGACGCCCGGACCTGGAAGCAGTCAAAAGCTTCAGGTATCTATGATCCGCTTGACCAGGGAACGATCCCAGTTATGTCTTTCAATTTCGCTGTGCGAATTGAAAAGGAGCTTCGCAATCTCCCCTGGGATCTGGTTATTATCGATGAAGCCCATAAGTTGCGTAATGCCCATCGTGAAAGTCACCGGAGCGGACAGGCCATAAAAAAAGCATTGGCAGGCACGCGCAAACTGCTGGTTACAGCGACTCCACTGCAAAACTCCCTTATAGAGCTGTATGGACTCTCGACGGTCATAGATGAGCACCTTTTCGGCGACATTGTCAGCTTCCGCACCCAGTATATGAGAAATGGAGGTGATCTCTCCGGTCTCCGTGATCGTCTTAAGGATTTCGTTCAGCGGACTCTCCGGCGGCAAGTTCTGGAGTATGTCCAGTACACCGAGCGTAAAGCTATCACCATCCCTTTCGCGCCATCAGATGACGAACAGCGCCTCTATGATCTGGTGTCAGGATATCTTCAAAGGGAAGAAACCTATGGTTTCCCGCGCAGGCAACGTCACCTCATCAGCCTGATCCTTCGAAAACTCTTGGCCTCCTCAACAGAAGCGGTGACTGGTACTCTCGAAGTTATTCTTGAACGATTAAAGCATCTTCGTGACAAGCAGGAATTGGCGGAAGACTGGGTCGAAAAGCTGATCTCTGCAGAAGAATTGGAAGACGATCTTCTTGATGAAGATCTGGATGAGGAAGACATCCCAGAGAAAGATGACGAAATCGATCTGGTAAAACTGCGTGGCGAAATTGCTGAGATCGAACAATTTATCCTGTTGGCCCGCAGCATCCGTCAGGATGAGAAAACCAATGCGCTTTCTACCGCGCTGGATACAGGTTTTGAACGCATGGCGCAGATGGGGGCTGCCAGAAAAGCGGTCATTTTTACCGAATCGCGGCGTACTCAGGATTATCTCGCCCGTTATCTGGAATCTCATGGGTATGCTGGCAAAGTGGTGACATTTAGCGGGACCAACAACTCGCCGATAACTAACGGAATTTATCAGCGTTGGTTAAAAAAATACGCAGGCAGCGACCGGATCACGGGCAGCCCCGCGGTTGACCGCAGAACTGCCTTGATCGACTACTTTCGCGAGCAGGGCGAAATCATGATCGCCACTGAAGCTGCTGCCGAAGGTGTCAATCTGCAATTTTGTTCCCTCGTCATCAACTATGACCTTCCCTGGAACCCGCAACGGGTTGAGCAGCGTATCGGCCGCTGCCATCGCTATGGTCAAAAATTTGATGTTGTGGTTATCAATTTTCTTAACCGCCGCAACGATGCCGATCGCCGGGTCCTGGAGTTGCTTTCAGAAAAATTCCATTTATTTGATGGCGTTTTTGGGGCTTCAGACGAAATTCTCGGGCGCATTGAATCCGGGGTTGATTTCGAAAAACAGATTGCTGCAATCTACGAATCCTGTCGAACTTCTCAAGAAATTGAAAAAGCTTTCCAGGAACTGCGCGCCAAGCTCGAAGAAAATATCAAGCAGCAGATGCGGGAAACTGAAGAAAAATTGCTGGAACATTTCGATGCCCAAATCCACGACCTGCTTAAACTTCGTCGCAAACGCGCCGAGGAAAGCCTGGACCGTATAGGTCGATTGTTCTGGGCTTTATCCCAATATGTTCTCGCTGGATATGCCAAATTCAACGAGCAGAAACTTGATTTCGACTTATCAAACGCCCCTTGTCCAGATGTGCCGCCTGGTCGCTACCACTTAATCAGGAAAGGTGAACCGCCTCCAGAAAACGCCCATCTATATCGTTTGTCTCACCCTCTAGGCGAGTATGTGCTCGACACCGGTCGGCGCATTGAAACACCTGTCGCGCACCTGACTTTTGATCTTGCCAATCATCCTTTTAAGATTTCAGTGCTCGAAAAATTGCCTGTAAAATCCGGCTGGCTTGAGCTTAACCTTCTGGAACTGCACAGTTTCGAGATGGAAGAGCATTTGGTGTTCACTGCATTAGCTGACGATGGAAGAATGCTTGATCAGGAAGCCTGTGAAGCATTGTTTACTGTTTCTGCAAGGCACGATGACATTGTTGCCGAAATGCCGCCCGCCGCACTTAAAGAAACAAGCGATCGGCAACTCCAAGCCGCACTCAGTAGAGCCCTGGATGAAAATGATAAATATTTCAAGCGTGAACGCGAAAAGCTGGAGCAATGGGCCGACGACCAGTTGTTAACGGCTGAACAGGTTCTGGAGGACACCAAAACCCGTCTGCGTGACGCCAAACGTAAATCGCGTCTTGCAGAAACAGTAGAGGCGCAAAAAGAATTGCAGGAAGAGATTAAAAAGCTCGAGCGCCAACAACGCCGACAACGTCAGGAAATTTTTGAGGTGGAAGACCAGATCGAAGAAAAACGTGACCAGCTGATCGCCGCCCTTGAATCCCGCATGAAGCAGAAAACGGTTACCCATTCATTATTTCGAATTCGCTGGCAGGTCATATAAGATCGGCCAGACTACTTTGTCGCTTTTTTAATCGCCTCAGGAGAACAGATAAATGCCTTCCGTAGAACAACTTCGCACTCGCCTTCTGAAAAAACTGAAAGAACTGTTTCAGCTCGACCAGCCCGACCTCGATTTCGGTTTTTACCGGATCATGCACGCCAAATCGGACCAGGTGCAGGATTTTATCGAAAAAGACCTGCTGAAGATTATCGAGGATGCATTCGGACAACAAGAAAAACAGGATACCGGCGCACTGCTCCATAAGGCGAAAGAAAAGGTGATCCAGACACTTGGAGCCGGTGCCTTTGATGATGAGGGGAACCTTGTTGATGCATTCCGTGAGATCCCGGCTGGAAGGGAGTTTCTTAAAGAGTCCGAAAGAATCCAAGCACAAAAGGATACCGCCTCCAGCGAGGCCGATGTCTATGACCACCTGTATCGCTTCTTTGAGCGTTACTACGATGCGGGCGACTTCATCTCCCGCCGCTATTACACCCGGGAAACATCCGGCAAGGCCGCGCCCTATGCCATACCCTACAACGGCGAGGAAGTAAAACTGCACTGGGCCAATGCCGACCAGTATTACATCAAGAGCGCCGAGTATTTTTCCAACTTCACCTTCGACTTGCGGCAGGCAAAAGAGGTTCAGGCACTGAATTCAGGATTATTTGAAACCACGAAAGACGCGAAAAGCACGAAAAAAGTTCATTTCAAGGTGGTGGAAGCTACGGAAGGTGAGCATGGCAACGTCAAGGCCAGCGAGCAGAACAAGCGGTTTTTTATCATCCATAAAGAAAGACCGGTGGCGTTCAATGAAGAAGGTGAACTGGTTGTCCATTTTGAGTATCGCCCTGACCCGGAGAAGACCGGACAGGAAGGAAGCTGGCGCGATAAGCGCAACGCCGAGGCGGTGGTGACGATTCTCAAGGCACTTGAAGAATATGATCCGCAGATTACGCAGATGGACGCAGATGAACAAACAAAAAAAGAAATCTGTGAGAATCTGCGTAAATCTGCGGATGAATACTTGCGTCTGTTCAAGGTTCCCGCTCCGACCGACAGCGACAAAAAGCGCCCCATGCTGGCCAAGTACGTGAACCAGTACACCGCCCGCAACACCATGGACTATTTCATCCATAAGGACCTGGGCGGCTTCCTGCGCCGGGAGCTGGACTTCTACATCAAGAACGAGGTCATGCGCCTAGATGACATTGAAAACGCCGAAGCCCCGGCGGTCGAAAGCTATCTGGCCAAGATCAAGGTGCTGCGCAAGATCGCGGGCAAGCTGATCGACTTTCTGGCCCAGCTTGAGGATTTCCAGAAAAAGCTCTGGCTCAAGAAGAAGTTCATTATTGAAACCAACTACTGCATCACCCTCGACCGGGTTCCCGAGGAGCTCTATGAGGAAGTGGCGGCAAATAAGGCGCAGTGTGAAGAGTGGATTAAGTTGTTCGCTATTGATGAATTAGAAGATTTTTCAACCCCTCTAAAACCTGAGTTTCTTAAAACCAATGACAAGTTAGTATTGGATACTCGCTTTTTCGGTGACAGCTTCAAGGCGCAGCTGTTAGCGTCGGTTGAAAATTTCGATGAGAATTGCGATGGTCTGCTGATTCATTCGGAAAATTTCCAGGCATTGAATATGTTGAAGGAGCGGTATCGAGAGCAGATTAAATGTGTCTACATCGATCCGCCTTATAATACTGAGCAAGATAGGCGACAAGGTAAATTTATATATAAGGACAGCTTTGAGAATTCGTCTTGGATTTCTCTGATGTCAGATAGGATAACCTCTAATATTTCATTGATGAGTAGTGATGCAACTTTTTTTTCAAGTATCGATCATAACGAGATCGCCTCAATAAAATATTTACTTGAATCTGTTTATGGAAAAGAAAATTTTGAAGGTCTTATATCTTGGCGTAGGAGGCACAATCAACCAAATGACAGATCAAAAATGATAGGAATGGTAGCTGAATACATAATCAGCTATGCAAAAAATCAATTTTCTTACAAAAAATCAGGTGTTGGGAAATTAGACCTTACTGGGGATTTTTCAAATCCAGACAATGATCCCCGTGGAGATTGGGCGTCAAAGCCATGGAAAATTGGTTCAGACCAAAGTGGGTCTCGCTATAAAATCGAAACTCCATCAGGAAAAATGTTAGATGGAGAATGGATGGGGGAAGAGGCAACTTATAAAAAACTCTTAGCAGATGGACGAATTTACTTTCCGAAAAATGGAGAAGGCAGTCCGAGAAAAAAGTATTATAAGTTCGAAAGGGAAGGGGAAGGCCAATGTGCTACCAATTGGTGGCATCATGAACAATTTGGCCATAACCAGGGTGCAAATGATCTGATGACGGCCCTGATGGGGTATAAAAATGCATTTAGCAATCCTAAGCCAATTGAGTTAATTCGTGGCGTACTTCTTATATCAAATAGCAGAAACAGACCTATTCTTGATTATTTTGCTGGATCAGGTACCACTGGTCATGCAGTTATTAATCTTAATCGCGAAGATGGCGGAAGGCGTAAATATATACTTGTTGAAATGGGAGATTATTTCGACACAGTTCTCAGGCCTCGCATCACTAAAGTGATCTTCTGAGTAACTTAACCCTGGATCTTATAAATTAAGGTTGTTACAAAGCGGCAATTTTGCCCTCGGTCGGAACAAGTTCGAATCAGAG
>NPIE01013871.1_pt2 | contig 11933 bp, 8 predicted proteins | sample 8637661 | NCBI WGS metagenome assembly NPIE01 (sample SAMN07420842, study PRJNA396082) | bioreactor metagenome | isolation source: sample BA12 brine-fed electro-methanogenic bioreactor BA | place: Japan: Kochi | collected 2016-12-09 | reverse complement strand
TTCCCTGGAATTGCCTGAAATATCCATGAACATACTTGTCTCTTCATTGGCAAGTAGGAAAACACCACCATCTGCAAAATCAACGATGTTCATATATCTTGGCATATCAGGCAGTTTTGCCCTTATCATCTCGGCTTCATCAATGCGCCAGAGTGTTCTCAGGCCCTCCTGCTCGGAGAACATGAATACATTGCTGTCAACAACGGCAAAAAGTCCTGCTGAAAACCTGTCGAAAATGGGATTGGGTATGAGGGTATATGTCCCGTCCTTTCTGTCGATATTGGCAATAACAAGAAAATCTCGATCTTTTGTCGAAAGATGGGCAAGATGTATATGCTTTCCCAAAAGTTCATAGGTTCCGATATTTGATAGCCCTCCGGCCTCGGAAATATCCCAGAAAGCCCTCCTTTTGATCCCAGCATCGGAAAGAAGGATAGCAGCCATCCTATTGCCTGTGGGTTTTGACACAATGCCTGTCACTATCAAATCACCATTCCTATCGGCAAATATCCCCGATGCCTCCATGAAAGGCTCGAGCTGAATCACGGTGGTGTCTTGTCCTGTCAATAGGACAACAGGCTGTGTATAAAGCTCCTGCTCCACCTGCACAACAAAGGCATAGCCACTTTCGATCTTGATGCCTGAAAGAGTCTCGCTTTTGGCTTCAAGGGAAAAATTTCCTCTCTTGCTGTCATAGGCAAAAAGAGATAGAACAAGCATCATAATTGTGATTGACCTTTTCATAGCATTCATATAGTATATTATTCCCAAAGAAAGGCAAAGTGAAAAATGAGAACAGTGACAAGAAAATTATTTATTGTTATATCTATTATGCTTATGGCAAAGGAATATCCCTTTGTCCTCCTCGACTCGCCTCCTGTTATCGCAACAATGAGACAGACAGATGTCACCTATCTTTCGGCATATCGTCTCTCAACTGGTTTTATATATGATAATCTCGACGAGAGGTGGGCCTTGTCCCTCGATGTGCTTTTGACAAGTGTTCTCTATATGCCATTGACCCATGAAGAGGGGCATCGTTCTATACTCACTGCAAATGACATAGGCTCAATCTCAAAGCCATATTTCAACAGATATGGTGCTGCGTATGTAATCGGTGTGACAGACAGTACGCTCAAAAATCTGAGGGACAGCGACCTGCCGACATATATAAGGCTGCACACCGCAGGCCTTGAGTCGGACTATGCGATAATGGGATTTTCGAGACAGGCACTCATCTTTGATGGCGACAAGCGCATTGCAATGGAATATCTTGTTCGCAGATTCAGCCATCTGACATATCTCGGTCTGTCGGTTTTTCCCTCCCTCTTGCCGGAGCTGGAAGAGGAGGAAGATGAGCTGAAAAGGGACATTGTAGGCCACGATGTATGGGGCATGGCACGCCATCTCCACAGGTCGGACATGGATTTCTACAGATACACGGAATATGATGACTTTACTTCTGATGAAGAGGATTTCATAAAGAGAGTCGCCCTTCTATCCCTTGTCAATCTTGCAGATCCTGCCATATATTATATCTTTAAAAGGCATGATGTGCCGGATATGCTATTCACAGGCGGGTATACCATTACACCCTTTGGAGATATGGCAGAGGTTGAATTTCTCTGGGATAAGGGGCCGGGTATATCGACAAAGCTCAGGGCATTCGGAAATAAATCCCGTGCCTTCCCCGGACTTTCAGTTGGCATTGGGAGATATGAAGTTACAGACAGGCTCAGCCTCTGGGGTAATGTAGAGCTTTGGCAGCAGCCAGAGGAACTGGATTTCTGGACAAAACAGGCCGAGATCGGGGCAGGTGGAATGGTCTTTCTCGGATACAGACCTACAGAAAAATCCCCCCTCTGGCTAGAGGCTGGCCTGATTGCAAAGACAAGTGGCTTCATGTTGGAGAATATGTATCTCCAGAAAAATATCGGGTTTTCCCTTCAGATTAGATATGTAAAGGAGTGACATGAGAACAGCAAGGATATATGGGCTGCTATGGTTGGCTCTTGCAGCCATAGGCAATATCAACGGCATAGCAAGGCAATATCTCTATGCAGATTTGCTTGGTGATTTGGCGGCTCATCAAGTCTCGACAGTGACTTTCATCATTCTTTCCGGCATTTTGATATGGTTCGCAACAAAGAGATGGACTCTGGATAGGGTTGAGGCCAAGGCAGTGGGCATAGCTTGGTTTTTGATGACAATAGCCTTTGAGTTTCTATTCGGGCACTATGTTATAGGGCATAGCTGGGCGAAGCTTCTGAATGACTACAATATTGCACAGGGTCGGCTCTGGGGGCTTGTATTGCTTTGGATACTGATTGCACCGTCGATATTCACTGCAATTCACATAAAGAGGGAGGAAAATGGAAAAAAGGCTGCTTGAATACGCAGAGAGACACACTTCACCGGAGCCTCAACTACTGAAGGATCTGACTCAGAGGACTATAGATGTATTTCAGTCAACAATAATGCTGGCAGGTCCATACCAGGGGAGATTGCTCTCTATGATAGCGCATATGATCAGACCTCAAAGGGTGCTTGAGATAGGGACATTTACAGGTTATTCGAGCATCTGTTTTGCAGAAGGTCTGGCTGATAATGGAAAGCTCATAGCCATAGATATCGACAGTGATGTCGCGCCAATAGCCTCTGAGTTCTGGCAGGAGGCTGGCATTTCAGAGAAGTGTGAACTGATCACAGGCAATGCTCGGGAGATTGTTCCAACACTCGATGTCACCTTCGACCTTGTCTATATCGATGCGGATAAACCTGCATACAGGACCTACTTTGATCTTGTATTCGAAAAGGTTCGCAAAGGTGGCTTCATACTCTTTGACAATGTTTTCCTCGAAGGACATGTGCTGGACGAAAGTCCTGAGAAGGAGGCTTTTATCAGGATGCAGGAGCTGAACGACTTCATTCAAAAGGATGAGCGTCTGGAAAACATAATGCTCCCTGTGCGGGATGGTCTGATGCTTGTGAGGAAGCTCTAATACTCCCAGAAAAGCAGCAGATACATCTTGCCGTCTTTGTCAAAATCAATATCATGGGGGCGGACAGCTCTTTCTCTTTTTGGCAGTGTGAGTTCCGACCAGCCATTGCCGTCCATATCGTCGATGCGGACAATCCTGGCATTACCGAGATCTGCTATGTATAGTCTGCCGTCAGGTCCTTCTACTACCTTTCGGGGGCTGCGGAACTGATCGAGTCCTTCGCCGGGATGTCCATAAGATATCCAGCCTTCTCCTGAGATTCCATCAATACTTACTATGCGGTGATTGCCCGTGTCTGCAATATATATTCTGCCATCCTGGGATACTGAAATTCCCTGTGGATTTGTGAATCTGCCCCTGCCTGAGCCCATGGCACCAAAGGATAGCCATTCATCGGAATTCGGATCGAGCCTTACAATTCGTCCATTCCCCGTATCGAGGGTGTAAATCATGCCATCCGGACCAAAGGCAATATCACGGGGGCTTTGAAACTGACCCTTCCCAGAGCCATGTGTGCCGCTATCCCAGACCCTCCAGATATTATTTCCGAAAAGTACAACCCTGTTGTTACCCCAGTCGGCCACTGCAATTGCTCCATAATCATTGACATCTATCCCATATGGCATACGGAAATCCTGCTCATTTCTGTCCGGAGAATTTATTGAATGACCGAAATGCATCCATCCGTCTCCAACAAGATTCTCGAACTTTGTCACAGTGAAATTGCCCAGATCAGAGATATAGAAATTTTTGTCTTTGTCCAATGCAAGCGATACTGGTCTGTAAAACACTCCAAAACCCTCGTAGCCTCTGTCGTTCTGAAAAGCACTGACAATATCGGTATCGAAGAGACTGTCCATCTCGACAATCACCGGCATTACATCCTCTGCAAGCGGTAGCTCTATTTTTGTCTCGCTGAAGATGTTGCAGAGCAGGGTCAACGAGATAAATGAGATTGAAAAAATACGGATCTTAACCTCCTCTTTTCCATTATAATAATAGTACTTGCGATTTGAGTCAATAATTGTGAGATTTAGAGTATATTTAGTATCGCCTGAAGAGGGTCACTTTTTTTGCTTTGAAACAGAAAATCCAAGGAGCTGAAATATGACAGAACTGCAAAGGGGGCTAAGGAGATGTATTCTCCTGCTCTTAATGATTTTATCTCTGTTCGCATATAAGAACGACTGGTGGGTCATATCCCCATCGGGTGTGACAGATGAGAACGCCACAGGCAATACAGCAGGGCAGCCGGCAGTTGGCGATGTAACCAGTCTCTTCCACAGCGGTAGTTACGGATTCTGGTATGATCAGATGGATCCATTCATATGCTTCGAGATATCCACTCTTGAGTGGTTTATCGACTCGATTTCTGTAAGTGAAAGTCGAAGCATGATACATGGCGAACAGATGGAGCTTACAAACTGTGGTAATTGTCATATAGGCTTCGGACTTCGTGTCATCGATTCCTCTCCGATTGTCTGGGCACATGGCTATGCAATCGGTGACGAAAGATTTGTCCTCAGGGCAAGGTTCGTTGAAGGTGATGTCGCACCAACACTATACGACTTTAGCAGAGACTATGTATCTGATGTTGTAAAGTGGGCATCTCCCAGCCTTTTTGGTCCGGATGGATTTGACTTTTCTTTTGTCGATGAACTGAATTTATGGCTTCAGTTTGTTGCCCCCACAGATAGTGAACTCTGGGGAGATAATACGATAACTATGGAACTATCAGCACGGGCCAATCTGCCCTGAATCAGGAGGAAATATGAAAAGAACGTTTTTGATTGGAACATTATTGCTAATCTCGGCAATTGCATTTTCTGTGCCGACCGAGATCACATTTCAAGGCAGACTTACTGATGATCTGGGTGTTCCCATAGAGGGAACAGACGATATAACATTCGAGATCTACAGTGCTGAATCCGGAGGCACAATGCTCTGGAGCGAGACACAGAGTGTATTCTTTCGCAATGGTCTTTATCATGTAAGCCTCGGAGAGATCACCCCACTCACAGAGGAAATATTCGATGGCTCAACGGTTTATATTCAGCTGCGAATTGGTGGAGAGCCTGTATCTCCAAGGCAGCCGATGGTTACTGTCCCCTATGCATTCAGGGCCGAAGCTCTCGATACTTTCTGGCTCAATGACTATATTGAAGATCATGCAGGTAGTATAACTCACATTGACTCGATAGATATTATCGACTCTGTAGCCTTTATCTCACATATCGTTGAGATCGATTCCATAAGCTTTGTGGAGTATATTACCTCCATTGACTCGATAGGCTTCATTGAGTTCATCACTTCCATTGACTCAATTGCCTTCATTGACTATATCAGCACAATAGACAGTCTGGTCTACGCCGAATATATAAGCCGTATTGATTCAATCGGTTACATCGATTCAATCGGCTGGATAGGTCATGTTGAGTGGGCTTCCCATGTTCACTGGGACTCGATAGTTGGAATACCTGCTGATCTTGGCGGCTTTCAGAGATTGAGGGCCGATGCCTACTCCTGGCTTTCTGACAGCGTTACCTTTGTCTCCGGAACGAATGTCACGCTGACGCAGACAGGGGACAGCATAATCATTGCCTCAATAGGCGGATCAGGTGGGGACAGCGACTGGGAAATCAGGGGTGACGACATGAATGCAGTTCCGGCAGGACAGGTCACAATCGGGACTACCTCCCCTGCAGCGAATACTAAACTTACAGTTGAAGCTGAGTCTGGCACAGCAACAAAGGCGATTATCGGCAGACATCCTTCAGGTGCTGAGGGATGGCTCGGTACGGATATCTATGGCGCATATGGTCAATTCAACTCTTTTAACTATGGCTATCTCGGTGCAAGTGGCTATGGGGTCTATGCAACGGGTGAATCCCATGCAGGTTATTTTGACGGAGCTGTCACAGTTTCCGACGGCAATGCCCTCAATGTCGATATAATCTCAGCTGAAGGCGGGACAGATAATATTGATATGGGATCGAATCTCGATCTTAACGGACACTATCTGAACAACTCCGACGGGTCATATATGGGTGGCGATGTTGTGATCAACGATGACATAGTTCCGAATGATCCGGCACAGGATCTCGGTAAATCAGGCTACGAGTGGGATCAGCTATATCTGTCCGGAGGCATAAATCTGCCATCAACAGGATTTATCAATATAGACGGGGACATGGGTTCGGACGATGTGCTCATGGCAGATCCATCGGGGCATCTCTACTGGGCAGATGGTTCTGGCAGTGGTGGTGGGGGTGTTTCATCATTGAATTCACTCACAGGCGATCTGAATATATATGGCGAAGGTGGACTTGATGTTTCGACCTCAGGCACGAATATCTATCTGAATATGACCGTCGATCCCGGCGACTGCCCAACTGTCGTTGATATGACAGGTGGTTCTTTGAGTAATCAATTTGTAGCCTGCAATCTACAGACAACAACGCAATCTATTGCTCAGTTTCTCATTCCTGCAACCGAGATCGGCTGTACTGGCGGTAGAATTTACAGCATGACACTGACAGCAACAGCAACATCCGGTACTGTCTCTGACGTCGATGTCTGGCTGGACAATGTCCTGATTGGTGATCTGGCAGCCGGAACTGTCTTTCCTGTGGGTTCTCCAATACTCGACGGAACAACCATCACCATCAATGTTGATCACACTGTAGAGCTTGTCTTCCCGCGTGGTTTCAGATATGACGGGGACAATATACTCGTGACGATGCGCAAGAACAGCACTGACGGTGCCTTTACATCCTGGCAGGGCCACTCAACCGCAGAGGTAAATGCAAGATACAATGCAACAAGTGCAGATTTCCCCCTTGTAACAACTGCCAATTTCAGACCGGATGTTATTCTCGATTTTCTTGCACCCGAGCTGCCTGATATTGTGAACAGTGTTAACGGAATCTCAGGACCTGTCACCCTTGCGGAGGGTACAAATATAACCCTTTCAGAATCCGGAAGCACGATCACGATTAACGCTTCAGGCGGTGGTTCATCCATCTGGACTGATGGGGGCACATATATTCAGCCGTCAACAGCACCAACATTCACAATTGAGGATGACGGCGACCTTGACATGGGCGGCAGGAATATCGAGAATGTATACGAATTTTCGGCAAATTCCATTGATCCGGTTCTGAAGATTAATGATAAACTTTTCAGGACATGGACATTAGATATGGTTGGCCAGAGGACAGAGGTTGTAGGTACGGCTGAGATTGGCCCTGATGGTACATGGGAGATAGATATTGCCAATCAAAAGGAGGCAACGGATCTCTGGCTTTTCCAAAAAGCGGTTGTTGACGAATCAATTATTCCATTTGTCACTCCCCACAGTCCTGCCAATCTATATGCAAAGATGGAGGGGACCAGGTTCATTGTCGGCAATGCCGATCATGCAGCCAATAGCCCGAAGGTGACCTTCAGCTACAGGCTTATCGGTGTGAGATATGACTTCCGTGATATGTCACAGGAAGAAACAAATATACGTCTTAAGCCCAGCGATATGTACATTGACATTGATTCAGGCGCAAGGTACAGGAACGAAGAATGAGACTATCGCGACTAATATTCATTCTGCTTTTTGTGCTGCTTATGTTGGCACAAGGGGCAAAGGATCATTACGAGAAACCTGTAATAGGACGCTCGGAAATGAACGAAAGATTCGAGCAGGGCGGTCTTCTAGAAGGGCTTGATCCCAATGATGAGATACTTTCAAAGAGGACCAGAATGTCCAAGAAATTCCGTATTGCAGACGACAGGATCAGGGTCGTCATTGGTCCTGAATTTCACTATCAGGACGAGAATGGTCTCTGGCAGGACATTGACACGGATATCGAAGATACAGGGGATTTTAATACCCCCTATCGGAATGAAAAGAATTCGGTCAAGTCTTACTATGCCATGGATCACAGACAGGGTATCGAGATTGTTGTGGATGATGTTTCAATGCACACAGGTCTGTCCCATAATATGTTCTCAGGGACATGGAAGCCCGAAAAAACATCACTTTCATCCCTCGCACAGAGCATCGGCAATATTGTCCGATATCCCGATGTATGGGACGGCATTGATATAGAATATCATGTACAGCCTTCCATAATTGAGCATAATGTAATCTTCGAAAGCCCTGGAATTTTTAACGAAATGGATGAAAATCTGGTTTTGACCGAGCGTGTCAAGCTGCCAACAGGGGCAACACTGCAAGGGCTCTATGGCACGGCCGGCGAGGATTTGCTCGAGGTCACATCACAGAGCTATGTTCTACTGGATGGGGATACACTATTCGGACTACTGCCATCAAGGATATATGACGCTGCCTATGATGGCAATGTCTATGATCCCACATCTGCCGGGGAGCTGGAAATACCGGAGAATTTCCAATATACTAAAACATTTGTTCGCAGGATAGAGGGGGATACCTATGAATTTCGAACCATTGTGGAAAGGGGATGGCTACTTGCCGTCGACCGCGAGTGGCCTGTAACGCTTGATCCGACTGTTGGTCCGATTCCAGAGGGATGGAATGCCGGTGGATATATGTATCCCTGGCAGACAGGATATCAACAACGTTCAACCCAGTGTCTCTATCTTCAATCAGACATAGGGTATGCAGGTGATATTGACAGAATAGCCTATCAACAGTCCGCTGCAAATGGACAGAGCAATACCAATACCCGTATTCAGATGAAGCACTCGTCAACATCATCCTTCTCAACACCACTGTTCGAAACCTCCGGCTGGACAACATGTCATAACTATGCAACCCTCTATTACACATCGGGAACAGGCTGGAGATGGATAGACCTCTCGACCGATTTCGCATACAACAACACTAATAATCTTCAGATTGAGACACGGTTCTACAATTCGAGTGCCAGTGCGTATGGTGGCTGGTATCACAGGGGTGTCGCACCCTACTATGGACATAAATGGGGCTATGGCAACAACAACAACTATCCGCCCGACAATCAGACCTATGGTTCAAATATTCCATATCTGCAGATAGACATAGCAGATGCCCCGACAGACCACTGCTATGACTGCCCGAGCTATGACCATGGAACATACTATCCCTCAACGAGCTGGAACACCCACAGCGATTCCTTCCTCGATGGATACTGTCGCATGTATAGATTCTACCTGTACTCAGGCAATCCATATACCTTTACAACAGGTTGTGATGGTGGCTCTTCTGCGGATTTCGATACACGGATATATCTTTACAATTCCAGCTGTACACAGGTAGCCTTTAATGACGATGCCTGCGGTCTGCAATCCCAGATCGACTACACCCCGGGAAGCAGTGGCTACTATTATCTGAAAGTTGAGGGTTATGGTGGTGCAGGCGGCTCCTATACACTGGCCTATAAGTACACATCTGTACCTACAGATCACTGTTATGACCCACCGAGCGACTATGACTTCTCCAGGACAATATACAGCTACTGGAGCACACATTCTGACGACTTTGATGCCGACGGATGCAGGGTTTATCGCTTCTATATGTACGATGATCGTGCATATGATTTCACATGCTGCTCCTCAGATGGTGCAGGTGGCTCAGGTACTACAGGTGACATCGATTTCCGCATGTACAATTCATCCGGTACTCAACAGTGGTATATTGACGGAAGCTCTTCCTGTAGCTACGACGCAACAACTATAGGCAGCAGCTATGAGGCATGGACACCCTCTTCAGATGGCTACTATTATCTCAAGGTCGAGGAATACTACGACAGCANNTATCAGGTGCCATGTGAGACTCCAGGCACACCGACCACCTATTCCCCGACGGATGTCACTACCGATGGTGCTAACTTCTCATGGTCAGCAGGCAGCCCAGCAGGCGATCCGACTGTTACATATTACTGGGCAGTAGGTACATCCAGCGGCGTAACCTATGAATCCGGCTATACAGTCAGGGGCTCTACAACCGGAACTACCGCCTCCACTTCCTCACTTTCCGAGGATACAGGCTACTACTTCAATGTAAGGGCATGTACATCCTGTGACGGGTCATGCAGCTCTTACGGTACAGCCAGATATTTTCAGACAGGCTACTGTCATGACTGTCCGACCTATGACTATGGCACATATTACCCGTCACCAAGCTGGGCCATACACTCCACAAGCTTCGATGACGATGAGTGCATAATCTACAGGTTCTATCTATATTCTGGCACAGAATACTCCTTCACAACAGGCTGTGATGGCGGATCAACTGCTGATTTCGATACCTATCTTGAGCTATACAATTCCGGCTGCTCAATGGTGGCATCCAACGATGACGCCTGCGGACTCCAGTCTCAGATAGACTATGAATGTGTCAGCACAGGATACTACTATCTCAAGGTCAGGGGATTCAGCAGCACATCATCCGGCAGCTATACCCTTGCCTACAGGGAGAACCCCTGCGAGACACCCGGTACACCAACAGTAAATGCTCCGACAGGTGTAACAGAGACAACCGCCAGCTTCTCCTGGGCTGCGGGCAGCCCGGTCGGCGATCCGACTGTTACTTATTATTGGGCAGTAGGTACATCAAGCGGCGTAACATATGAGTCCGGCTATATTGACAGGGGAACGACAACGGGCACAACAGCATTCACCTCTTCACTTTCGGCAAGTACAGGATATTATATCACAGTGAAGGCGTGCACATCCTGTGACGGGACATGCAGCTCATATGCAACCCCTTACTATTTCTCTACAACTGGCTCAACATGCTCCGCACCGAGCAGCGTTTCGGCTTCAAGCGATGTGTCATCAGTCTGCTATGAGGGTACAGTCACATTTCAGTATGTCAGCCATTCAGGTGGTGACTGTTCAGGTTCATGGCAGTATGAATGGCGTAATGGCTTAGGCACTCCTGTACGCCCATGGAGCACAACATCAAACTACACCACAACATTGACAGCCGATGCAACATATTGCCCNNACATATTATCTCTATATGCGCTGCTCCGACTGCACAGGCGATGTCAGCCCCGCCTCAGGCGCAGTTACGATAGATGTCTATAATGACGTTGCCCTTGGTACATGGACAGGATACGAGGACGATGAGTGGACGAATCCCCAAAACTGGGGGAGATGCACCGCACCAACAATCAGTACCAATGTGACCATACCCAATACTCCGCTCTATGGTCGTTTCCCAAAGGTCAATACCGCTGATGGCTCGTGTGTATGTCATGATCTGACCAATGACGGCACAGTCAACGGAGGAGCTGGTAACAGGTTGTATGTCCATGGTGACTTCATGAACAACGGCACATTTAATCGTGAAACTGGGGTGATCATCTTCGACGGCGGAGATGCAGAGCAGCATATAGGAGGAATCAACCCTACCAGTTTCTATGATGTGGAGGTTAACAAGACATCGGGAAGTGTTGTCCTCGACAGGGATATCACTGTATATGAAAATCTGAATATGCTCTATCCCGGACCACACAGGGTAATGCTCTATCCATATCAGATAACCTTCATCCCGTGATCAAGAATCAGCAATAGATAAATAAAAGACCGGCGAAAGCCGGTCTTTTTTCTATGCGAATCTGTTGAAATCAACGGGGTAGGTAGGTTTCCTCGACAGGATAATCTCCCGTCTTCCTTCCATGAACATCTTCGACCAGCCCCTTTCCGGATTCGGTCCCACAGAACGCAATATGACTGCATAGAGCAATATTTCTCTATACTTTATAAAAAGCGGGAGCTGCTCTATCCAATTGGAGGTGACGTCGCGCTTCTCCCTGTATGCAGCAACAAGCTCCTCAGCTATCTGCTGTGCCCTTTCAGGATTTTCGCCCTTGAGACATTGGGGTGGGATGAGGTAGAAGATCGAGACAGCTATGTCATTGGCATGCCACGAATACATGGAGTCGTCCCAGTCGAAGAGGGTTATATGAT
>NPIE01010504.1_pt1 | contig 11934 bp, 8 predicted proteins | sample 8637661 | NCBI WGS metagenome assembly NPIE01 (sample SAMN07420842, study PRJNA396082) | bioreactor metagenome | isolation source: sample BA12 brine-fed electro-methanogenic bioreactor BA | place: Japan: Kochi | collected 2016-12-09 | reverse complement strand
CCAACCCACATCACGCTCTTTCCCAAGCTCCAGCTTTCTGAATAGGTTACCCAAGCTGGATCTTGGGTAACAGCATATTTTAGTTTTTACGACCTCAATGCCATTTATTGTAACTGGCTATTTTCTGCCTTCCTGATCTAACGCTAGGTGAGGGACGATCTGGGGATCGCTCCCACGGCTTATGTCGAAGCCCTCGAATCGCCCTAAACGAAACTTTGGCAATTCAGTAAGTTAATTTTAGTGACATCCTTAGCTTTACTTGATTAGCAAGCTGAAGCATCTTGCTAATCAAGTATTGTTTTGATGCCGTGACAGGCCACCGCCTGCCGGTTTTAACTATTTTAGTGCGGTTCAAAAATAAACAAACTGCTGGATTATCAACACATGATCAACAGTTGTTGTTTAAATATCAACAGACATGCAACAGGTATGTAAGTTAACCTTCTGAAATTCAATAAGATTATAATGGCATGAATAGTGCTTTAAATATCTTAAAACCCAGTCCGCTGTTAGTCTGCAATAGATCGGATCACCGCAATGCCAATGCGCTTGATAAGTTTCTTATCAAGCGCATTGGCATTTTCGTGGGCAGGGTTGGTTCCTTTGTCTTGTGGGTATTGCTGCAGCAGGGCTTCATCCTTATTTTGTTTTAAAGTTCAAACAACACTATGAAAAAAAATTCTTACTTGGCCTTGTTGGTCGGGTTATTGTTTCCAGGGCTGGCGCAAGCCTGGTGGAACGACGACTGGGCGTCGCGGCGCCAAGTCTCTGTAGATGCTAGCGTTACCGGCGCCGATATTCAGGATACATTGAGCGACTTTCCGGTGCTTGTCAGACTGCATGCAGGCAACTTCGGCTATTTTGCCGAACTGGCGGAAAACGGCCGCGACCTTCGTTTTTTGAAAGACGACACAACCCCGTTGAGTTATCAGGTGGAACAGGTCGACCCCTTCAGCGAAATGGGTTTGGTGTGGGTGAAGTTGCCGCAGGTGCGTGGCGGAATCTACGGCGATAATTTTTGGATGTATTACGGCAATGCCAATGCCCCGGACGGGTCCAATAGCCAATCGCTGTACGACGTGGCGCAAGGTTTGGTGTTCCATTTCAAAGAGGGCGAAACCCTGCCGCAAGATGCCACGGCTTACAGAACGCATGCCGTCGATTCCAAGGCGCAAATTTTGGCCGCTGGCTGGATAGGCGCGGCGGCGCAATTGACCGGCGCCGGGCCGATAACGGTAGCTGCCGCCCCACAACTGACCATCTCGGCCGACAAAGGCTGGACCTTCTCCAGTTGGTTGAAGCTGGAAGCTGACCAAAGCAACGCACGCTTGTTGACGGCGAAACAAGCCGATAACGGGCTGGAACTGTTTATCGAAGGCACCACATTGTCCGCGCGTTGGATCGGCGAGGCCGGCGTGGTGGAAACCACCCCGATCGAACTGGGTCTGGGCAACTGGCGGCAGCTCGCCGTGGTCTTGAATGCCGACAAACTCTTACTGTATCTCGACGGCGCTAAGGTGGCGGAAGTCGATATCGAGCTATCTGACGTCGATCCTGAAATTAGCATCGGCGACAATCTACAAGCTCTGCTGGACGAAGTGCAAATCGCCGCGACCGCCCGCAGCGCAGACTGGATCAAGTTGAGTTTTCGCAGCCAGAGCCCGGATTTTGTGGTACTGGCCTATGGCGAAGACGAAACTAATGACACCGGCGACAGTAACCTGCTGGTAATTTTTCAAAGCACCACTGTCGATGGCTGGATGGTGATCGCCCTGACCATGATCATGCTGGTGATCTCGCTTCTGGTGATGTTCACTAAAGCGATGGTAGTCAGGCGGATTAGAAAGGACAACCGGCTGTTCCTGGAAAAATATCGCCAGCTGGATTATAAACGCCTGGGGTCGTTGGATCACGAGGATAGCGAAGAAGAGCGGGAATTGGCCGATTCGGATTTCCTTGCAGCACTGGTGGGCAAGCACGATCACTTTCAGAGTTCTACCTTATATCATCTCTATCATCTGGCTATAAGCGAGCTCAAACAACTGCAGGTTGGCCCCGGCCAGGTGGTAAGTGTCCAAGCCTGGAATTTCTTGAAGGTCAAGCTGGATTCCCAGGTCATCAACGAAGTGCAGCGACTGAACAGTCACATGGTGCTGTTGACCATCGCCGTGGCCGGCGGGCCGTTCCTAGGATTGCTGGGTACTGTGGTGGGGGTGATGAATACCTTTGCCGCTATCGCCGCCACCGGCGACGTCAATATCAACTCCATCGCCCCCGGCATTTCCGCAGCCTTGTTGACCACGGTGGCCGGTCTAGCGGTGGCCATACCGTCCTTGTTTGGTTACAACTACTTAATGACCCGCATCAAGGAAATTACCGTCAGCATGAAAGTATTCGCTGACGAATTTCTGGCGGTTTTGTCCATGCGCGCCGCGCATGTTGGAGAGCAATAAGATATGTCCATCGAAATCGACGACAAGATATACGACGACATCAACGTCACGCCCATGCTGGACGTGGCCTATGTGCTGTTGATCGTCTTCATCATCATGACCACCGCCACCGTGCAGGGCATTACCGTTAACCTGCCAAAGGCCAGCAGCACGCCGAGTTTGTCCAAACCTAAAACCAAAGCCGTTTCCATTACCCCGGACGGCACCATTTATTTAGATACCTATCCTGTTTCGCTACAGGAACTGGAAACTCGTCTGGCCCAATTCAAAGCCGCAGTTCCGGACCTGCCGGTTGTGGTGAAGGCCGATGCCAGCGTGCAGTACCAGAAGGTGATTGATGTTCTGGACATCGTCACCCGCCTGGAAATTTCGCAGCTTGGACTGGTGACGCAGAAACTGGTCAAGTAGTACCGGTTTGGATCGCCGACTGCTTTAGGGTAGTAGTTTGCAGGGTGGGAAACGGCAAACTGCCCACGTGACAGAAGCCTGGTAGCCCCGCAGGCCAGAATAAGCCGCTAGGTGTTTTTTTAGTGGGGGTCCTTTTGGCCTTAAGTGGTAGCGCAAACAAGATAGACCACGAATTATGAGTAAAAAATACATTTGGTTGCGTCGCTTGCCGGTGTTGCTGGGTGTTGGTTTTAGCCTGCTGTTGGTGTTGGGTATATGGCTGTTGAAAGACAAATTCCAAAAGCCGCCGCAAACCAAAAAAGTGGTGCAGCACATCACCATGATTCAACCGCCGCCCCCACCGCCGCCTCCGCCCGAAGTGAAGCCACCTGAGCCGGAAGTCGAAGAAGAAAAGATTGAGGAACCGGAGCCCGAACCGGAACCGGCCCCCGATGATGCCGCCGAACCGGTTGGTGAAGAGCTGGGGCTGGATGCCGACGGCAGTGCCGGAGCAGACGGTTTCGGCTTGGCGGCCCGCAAGGGCGGCGCTTCCTTATTGGGCGGCGGTAATGCCATCGTCTGGTACGGCGGCCAGATTAAGCGGCAGTTGGAAGAGGCTTTGCAGAGCCTATTGGCCGGTACCGCAGCCATGAAGAACGACTACAGCGTGGTGCTGAGCGTCTGGGTAGGGGTGGATGGCCGTATTAGCCGCAGTGAATTGGTGAGCGGCAGCGGCAAGCCCGATGTGGACCGCGCCCTGCGCGACGCCTTGCCCCGCCTGCGCGCCAGCATCGGTAAAGCGCCGCCGGAGAATATGCCGCAACCGGTTAAGATCAGGCTCCGGTCGCGGGACTGATGGACCCGGCACACCAAACTTGTAACAATTGAAACTTTTACTATGAATAGCGCAAGCAAAACACTCTGCCTTATGCTGGCTGCCGGTCTAGCAACTACAGCCCAGGCCGAAGTTGGCGAAGAAATCCTAAAGGTCAAGAAATCCACTTTCGTAAATTTGGTCGATTTGTTGGTGCAACGCGGCGTGATCGATCAAAATGAAGGCCAAACCCTGGTCGGTGCCGCCGAACAGGAAGCCGACGAAATCGCTCGGGACGAAGCCTTGGGCGAAGCGTTGGATTCTGCCAAAGGCAAGAAGCCTAGCAGAATCAAACACGTTGGCTACGTGCCGGAATTCATCAAAAAAGAAATCCGCGACCAAGTGCGGGCCGAGTTGAAAGACGAGGTGATTGCCGATGTGAAACAGGACGCTCAAGCCGAGGGCTGGGGCATACCCGGCGCATTACCGGAATGGGTGGCGGCGATTCACCCCGAGTTCGACATGCGGATCCGTTTTTCCGATGAGTTTTACGACGAGAATAACGCCGGCGGCATCGCTAGCCTCGGAAGGGATGGGGCGGGTAATCTCATCGGTCCCTTTAACTGGCTGGCCATCAACAGTGCCGCCAATACTCCTCAAGGCGGTTTGAATAGGCAGATTGGACTCGACCCCAACAAGGCCATCCTAAATAATCAAAAAGACCGCTTACGCATTCGCGAACGCTTTCGTCTAGGTTTTCACGGCGATTTGGCCGATGGTTTGCAAGCCGGTGTGCGCTTTGCGACCAGTAATATCGCCAGCCCGGTCTCTAGCGATCAAACTCTGGGTAATACCGGGCAGTCGTTTGATTTCGTCATCGATCGGGCTTATTTGCAGTACGACTTTCTGGACGATCAAAAAACCAACTGGTTCAGCGTCTATGCCGGCCGCTTCATGAATCCGTTTGTTTCCACTGACGTGGTGTTCGACCCGGATTTGAGTTTTCAAGGTGTGGCGGGCAGTGTGCGGCTACCGTTCAATCGCGGTAGCAGCAAATTTCATGGCTACAAAACTCCCAATCCGACTTCGCGCTTCGGCATTAATCAAGGTCAGCAAAACCCTGATAGCTTGTTCCTGACCGTGGGAGTGTTTCCGATTCAGGAAATCGACGTCTCGGTTAACGATAAGTGGCTCTATGCCGGTCAATTGGGTGCCGATTGGTTGCTGTTCGGTCAGTCGCGTTTCAACATCGCTGCTTCGTATTACGAGTATAAAAATATCAATGCGCGGAGAAATCCCGTGTTTAGCCATCAAAATGACTGGACAGCTCCACAGTTTGTCCAGAAAGGCAATTCGATGGTGGCGATTACCGATGCCAATACCTGGCTGGGACAGGATCAGCGTTGCGACGACCCCGACGGCTGCTTATTCGGCCTGGCCTCTGAATTCAAAATCTTCAACGCCACCGCCAGCTTCGATTACGCCGGTTTCGATCCGGTGCATGTGATGTTGACCGCCGATTACGCCAAAAACCTGGGTTTCGATCGCGAGCGCATTTTGCGGGAATTTGACGGCGCTTTCGCCAGTACCGACTTGCGGGACCGTACCAACGCCTATCAGATTCGGCTCGACGTAGGCGACACCGACATCCGCCGCTGGGGACATTGGAGTGTCAATCTGGCCTACCGCTACATTCAGCGCGATGCGGTGTTGGATGCTTTCACCGACTCGCAATTTCACCAGGGCGGAACCGATGCCCGCGGCTGGGCGCTGGGCGGTCAATACGGCTTGAATAAGCACGCCTGGCTGAATCTGCGCTGGTTTAGTACCGACAGTATCGATGGGCCGCGTTACAGCATCGACACCATTAATGTCGATTTGAACGCGCGGTTTTGAAGAGGGCAATCGACATGCATACTCTTAGTAATGTTCGCAATGCACTGCTACTGGTATTGCTCTGCGCCCAGTCTGTTCAGGCGGCGCCAAAGACCAACACTGGAAATGCCGCCATCGTCAAGGCGCAAGGCATGATTCGGCAGTTGATACGGGAAAAGTCGGCGTTGCAAGCCGAAAAAGACGAACTGGAAACCCAGATTGCCGAACTGGAGAATGCCGCAGCAAGAGTGCCGCTTTTACAGGCCGAATTGCAACAATACAAAGACGCACTTGCGGCTACTCGCGGTAACCTAGAGGGCCAATTGAATCAGGCGAAGCAAAGCCGACAAGCCTTATTGGAAAGGCATAACACGGTGGTCGGCAAGGCGAAAACAATTCATTCCGATAATCTGTTGTTGGTGAAAGCGGTGCAGGAGCGCGAGCAATGGATACAACGCTGCGGCGAACAAGTGCAAAAACTGCAGCAAATCAATCAGGAGATTCTGGAGAGTTACCGTGACAAGGGCTTTCTGTCTAAATTAGCGGAACTGGAGCCCTTTACCGGCATCGGGCAAGCTAGAACGGAGGCGGTGGTGGAAGACTACATCTATCAGCTCAAACAGTTACAGATTACGCCATATGAAGTCAGTGATGCGGTGCCGGCGGCGGTACCGGCTGAATCGCCGGTACCGAACGATGAGGCGCAACCATGAGATGGTCGGGGCTGATGGCCGCGCTGGCCTTGCTGGCGCAGACTGCCCACGGGCAGGAAACCGGAGCGACCGCTGCCATACCAACCTTTGACGTGTTCGATTTCCAAATTGTCGGAAATACTGTGTTGGACGATGAAACTCTGGAGCGCAGCGTATATCCGTTCATGGGCCCCGACAAAACCGTCGACGATGTGGAAAAAGCCAGACAATCGCTGGAAGAAGCTTACCGCAAGGCCGGCTACCCGACCGTGGTAGTGTCGATTCCCGAACAGGATGTCAAGGAGGGTGCGGTGCAGTTAGATGTGATCGAAGGCACCATCGAAACTTTGTATATCTCGGGCTCGCGGTACTATGCCCTGGGCAAGATTCGCGAAGGCGTGCCGGCCTTGACCGAGGGTCAAGTTCCGCATATGCCGGACGTGCAAGCCCAGGTCGGCGCCCTGGCCGAGCAAGCCTCCGACCGCAACATTACGCCGATTTTCCGGGCAGGCTCCACCCCGGGCAAGATGGAAGTGGAGCTGCGCGTGAAAGACGAATTACCTCTCCATGGCAGCGTCGAAGTCAATACCCGCAACTCGGAAAATACTAGTTTGACTCGAGTGGTTGGCTCCTTGCGTTATGACAATCTGTGGCAGAAATTTCACAGCGCCTCCTTGTCATATCAAACCGCGCCGGAAGCGCCGGATGAAGTGGAAGTGTGGGCAGGGACTTATGTTTTGCCGACCGGGTGGTTCGATACCCGGCTGGCCTTGTACGGTATCGGCATCAGCTCCAACACCGATTTGGGCATCAGCATCGGCGGCGCGTCGGTATTGGGCGCCGGTTCAATTTACGGGGGCCGGCTGGTAAAACCCTTGTCGAATAGCGGTGACTTTATACATAGCTTGACGCTGGGTTTCGATTATAAAAGTTTCGATCAAACCATCACCATAGAGGGTCTGGATGCAGAGAAAATCAGCTACGTAACATTTATGACTGGTTACGACGGTAATTGGCGTGGTGAAGGCCGAGTCAGCTCGTTGAACCTGAGGACACATTTTTCCTTTCGCGGCCTTGGCAACGACGCCAGCGAATTTGAAGCCAAGCGTGTTGATGCTACCCCGAACTTTCTGTACTTGACCGCCGATTTCAAGCATCAGCAGGTGTTGCCATGGGATTTTCGCTTGCTTGGGCGCGCCTCCGGTCAGGCCAGTTCAGCACGTTTGATCAGCAACGAACAATTCGCCGCCGGCGGCCCGCTTAGCGTGCGGGGTTATCATCAAACCCAGCAGTTGGGCGATCATGGCGTCAATCTGTCGCTGGAATTGCATACGCCCAAATTGGTGCCAAATGCCTGGGAAGCAATTCAGAACCTGCGCCTGTTGGGCTTTTTCGATTGGGCCGGCCTGTGGACCGAAGATCCGTTGCCTCCGACGGAAGCCTTTACCGAATTGTCCGCGGTCGGCTTGGGCTTGCGGCTACAGCTGTTCAAGCATCTAAACGGCGAATTGGACTGGGGCTATCCGTTCCATAAACAAGGTAGCGTGGATCCGGGGCAACAGCGTATCGATTTTCGCATGGCATATGAGTTTTAAGTTGTTGTTTGCGAAGACAACACTTGATAGTTGAAATAACAACACGCATTAAACAATTGGTGTTTGTTTATCAGCAGGTTTTGTAAAAGAGGATATCCGGGTAACGTCGGAGCTATCGCCTAAGGCGAGAAATATTGGCTAAGTAATTGTTGTAAAACGGAAAAAATAATGTTCGAAAGAGTATATGTTGAAGTTGTATTGGCACGTTAGCTGCTTTAATTTTTGGATTGTAATGCGCTTAACAATTCGGTTATTCCGTGTAAGTTACAAACCAAGATTCTTCCTTGGTTCCCGTCTGCGTGGGCTCGGGTTTGTGGCTTAAGCAGCGGCGCAATTACACATTCAAAATGTAGGAGACTCTATGACTTTATTGGCATTTGACGAGCAGCAAGCCCGTTCTTTAGGGCAGTCGGTTCGCGCGTCTGCCCTGGTTTTCGATGATCCGGTATCGCGGCGGTTGGAAGAACAAATCCAGCGTATCGCCCCCAGTGACGCCTCTGTGTTCATCATTGGCGAAACCGGCACGGGGAAGGAGTTGGTGGCGAGGCACATTCATGCCTTGAGCTCGCGCAAGCAACACACATTTGGGGTCTTGAACTGCGCCGCACTCAGCGAAAATCTGATAGAAAGTGAGTTGTTCGGCCACGAAAAAGGCGCTTTCACCGGGGCCTTGGCCACCAAGGCCGGTTTGTTCGAAACCGCCAATCAGGGCAGTTTGTTTCTGGACGAGATTGGTGATTTGCCGCTGGGTCTGCAAGCTAAACTACTACGGGTGTTGCAGGAACGCGAAGTGGTCAAGGTGGGATCCAGGCAGTCGGTTCCGGTGGATGTGCGTATCATTGCGGCAACTAGCGTCAATCTGGAAGACGCTGTTGCGGCGGAACATTTTCGCGCCGATTTATATTACCGCTTCAACGTGGCCACCATTCATCTCAGCCCATTGCGCGAACGGCCTGGCGATATATTGCCGTTGGCTCGGCACTTTGTGAGTATCTATGCCGAAACGTTGGGTTATGGCGATGTTAAACTATCGCCTGCAGCCGAGTTGGTGTTAGTACATTACGACTGGCCAGGTAATATCCGCGAACTGGAAAATGCCGTGCATCGGGCCTTGTTGGTCTGTCCCGGTAATCGTTTGCGGCCTGAGGATTTTAAATTGACCGGCGTCATAGGGGGTGACTATACCCCGGCCATATCGACCTTGTCGCTGGAAAGCTCCATTCGACCATTATTCGAGCAATCGCCTCCCAAGCTTTTCGATATCATAGAAGAAACCGTCATTCGTTCAGCGTTTGAATATTGCGAGGAAAATCAGGTGCAAACCGCAAAGATGCTGGGCATCAGTCGAAATGTTCTAAGGCATAAATTGGCGCTGTACGGTATGTTGTCTAACAATCACAGAAGGGCGACGGACTAGATATCTTTACGTGATCAAGATCTTTAAAAATTAGTCAAGTTTTTATGCCGCATAAAAAGTGGCGTGTGAAGAGTATTTAGTGATTGATTGGTTGGTTTTTTCTCGCCACTAACCACTCCTCACTCATTACTCGTTGGTCTGAGGCGAAGCCTCGTTAATTTGTGTCTTAAAAAATTACATAAGGATCTCGCCAAATTGACTTCCTGATTTTTAAATATCCTTTAGGGGGCGAATTCAGTCGCCCTGGGCAATCGCTAAAAGTGGCGTAGCCATCGCAGCCGCAAATGCCTAAACCGTGCGGGTTATAGGTAACCGCCGAATGCAGTAAATCAGTGGGAATATCAAGGCCCTTAGGCTTGTGAATAATTAGACATATAAATAACCGGGCTCTAATGAAGGCGCTGACAAAATTAAATCGTTGTATATTGATAGGCAAATATAGCGTCAACCTTAATTTCAAGCATGGAGTCGCATATTGACAAGCCGAACACCTTAAATGGGGGGAGGGCTCTGATCAAATCACTTAATATCTGATATGAATGCGGTAATAGTTGAAATCACTCGCCACTACCGGAAGCGCTTATAAATCTCAAGTGAATTGTAAGGTACGCTGCGCATACCTAATGTTGGCATAAGTTAACACATGAGGGCACGTAAACTACCGGTATTACTGCTGTGGTACGCACAGCGTACTCTACAGTATTCAAGTTTCGAGATTAGTGTAGTATTAATTTCAACTATTAACTCGAACATAGCTTTTAAAAAGGGGAGGCTAACGATTAAGCCTGAATTTCCGTTTTTTGCCGGCGGGGTCTGAATGATTACAGTCAATCTGTCGATCCAAGACAAAGTCGTGTTGACATCCGAAAATGCGGCTTTGCAGGCATAAGTCGGCGATTTACAAAAGCAGGTCAAACAACCGGAACGTTGCAAGTTGAAGCCTAACGCTATCAGGAAGGTGCGGCGTTGCTGCAAAGCGCCTTACAGACACAGCTGGGTAAAGCGAGAAGTCTTGAAAAAGAGCTGCTCAATAAATAACGGCAAATCATCGATCAAGCCCGTGAAATGAAGAGCGAAAATCAATTATTAGTCGCGCCGGTCAAGATGACGCGAGTCATGTATCGCAGAGTGCGCCGAAAAAAATGTCGCCCTAGTCGAAAGAAAAATATCAAGACAAAAGTAGAGCAATCTTGAACCGTTTACCGGCATGGCCGACATAAAAACCGAGAATATCGTAGAAAGCTACCAGTTTTAGTTGGAGGGCCTTTCCGTAACCCGTTTCGAAGTGAAGCGGATGAACAGGCGGAACCATAGCGGCGATTCTGCTACGTTTCGTAATCACTCAATTATTCGATTTTTTTGTAAACAACAGGAGAGACAGATGACGCATTGGTATGGGGATAATTCTCAGTCGATCGGGCGAACCCCTTTGGTCAAGCTCAATCGGATAATCAACGGAGCGCCTGCTACGGTGCTGGCCAAAATTGAGGGTCGAAATCCGGCCTATTCGGTTAAATGCCGCATTGGCGCGGCGATGGTTTGGGATGCGGAACAGCGAGGTTTGCTTGGCCCCGGCAAGGAATTGGTCGAACCGACCAGCGGCAATACCGGCATCGCATTGGCTTTTGTTGCGGCGGCCAAAGGTATCCCGATTACGCTGACGATGCCGGAAACGATGAGTCTGGAGCGGCGCAAACTGTTGGCCGCATACGGCGCCAAATTGGTATTGACCGAAGGGTCGCGCGGAATGCCGGGCGCCATCGCGAAGGCCGAGGAAATTGCGGCATCCGATCCGGATCGATATGTGCTATTGCAACAATTCAAGAATCCGGCCAATCCGGCTATTCATGAGTCGACCACGGGTCCTGAGATTTGGGACGATACCGAAGGGGCGGTCGACATTTTCGTGTCGGGCGTCGGCACCGGCGGTACAATTACCGGCGTTTCGCGCTACATCAAGCAGACCCGCGGCAAGCCGATCGTTTCGGTTGCGGTCGAGCCGTCCGCAAGTCCAGTGCTGACGCAACGGCGCAACGGCGAGGAACTGAAACCCTCGCCGCACAAGATTCAGGGTATTGGTGCCGGCTTCGTACCGGACGTTCTGGATTTGACGTTGGTCGATGCAATCGAGCAGGTCAGCAACGAGGATGCCGTTCTTTATGCGCAAAGGCTGGCCAAAGAAGAAGGTATTTTGTCCGGTATATCGTGCGGTGCTGCGGTTGCCGTAGCGGTCCGCATAGCCAAAATGCCCGAAAACGAAGGCAAGGTCATCGTGGTTGTGTTGCCCGACTCTGGAGAGCGTTACTTGAGTTCGGTATTGTTCGAGGGTGTGTTTGACGATAAGGGGCTTGCGTTTTAATGATCAGATGGAGGCATGTCAGAGAGGTTAGCTGTGCGGCTTTCGAGGGATGTCGTAAACTCGTCCTTGCGCGTTGGCAGGTCCTATCCATCGATTGCGAGATTTGATAATTATCCGATTGTTCAGTCTATTGTTGCTGGAGCAGCATACATTCAACAGTTGGTGCTATCAGATCAACAAAAGATTAACGGGCCCTATAGCTTCTATACCTTACTTATGCTTAAAAATTAGCTAAGGAACGAGCATGAAATAACTTCGACATTTGTTGGAGGGGGCGGTGGCTCGCTTGCCAGGTATCGGAGGCAGGGCAGATTTTTGCTCCTCGGCAATTGCTGAGTTACA
>NPIE01002623.1_pt1 | contig 11940 bp, 9 predicted proteins | sample 8637661 | NCBI WGS metagenome assembly NPIE01 (sample SAMN07420842, study PRJNA396082) | bioreactor metagenome | isolation source: sample BA12 brine-fed electro-methanogenic bioreactor BA | place: Japan: Kochi | collected 2016-12-09 | reverse complement strand
GAGGTCACCATGTGGGACAGACGGGGTGCACGACCCCTGGCACGGGCGATCGCTGCGACGCTCGTCCTCTCGCTGCTCGTGCTCGCAGGCTGCTCGACGCTCGAGCAAGACCTCGGGCTCGACGGCCAGACGGCCAGCAGCGAGGAGTACACCGGGGCACCGGGCGCGGTCGAGCGCGCCGCGACCGACGAAGCCCTCGCACCTGATGTGGTCACCGACCCCGCCACGGGGGACGTCAGCGACCTTCCTGCCGAGGATCGGCTGATCGTGCGCACGAAGACGCTGCGCCTCGAAGTGGATGCCGTGCATGACGCGATCGACGACATCCAGGCGCTCGTCGAGAAGCACGGTGGCGTCGTCACCGCGCTGCAAGTGGCGAACGACTCCGAGAGCCCCATCTACCGCTACGACGAGGCGACGTACACGGACTCGGGTCCCCTGGTGGGATACGTCACGGTACGCGTGCCGGTCGCGGACTTCAACGCGTTCGTCAACGAGGCGTCAGACGTGGGCGAGGTGCTGTTCCAGGCCGAGACGAGCGACGACGTGACGCAGCAGCACGTTGATCTCTCGGCACGGCTCGAGAACCTTCGCGCCGAGGAACAGCGGCTGCGAGAGTTCTTCGACGCGGCCGACACGGTCGAGGACATGCTTGCGATCGAACGTGAGCTCTCCCGGGTCCGCGGCGAGATCGAGAGCCTCGACGCTCAGGTGAGCTACCTTGAGCGCCAGGCCGCGATGGCGACAGTGACCATCGAGCTGAGCGAACCGAAGCCGATCGTACGACCCTCGGGCAACGACTGGGGCTTCGCCGACGCGATCACCACGGGATTCCGCGGGGCGGCCGGCGTCATCAAGGTCCTGATCACGTTCCTGATCGCCGTCTCACCGCTGCTCGCGATCGCGATCGCGCTGTTCTTCGCCATCCGCGCGATCGTCCGCGCGCGCTCGAAGCGGCGCCGCGCTTCGGCGGACGCGGTTTCGCGCGACGCCTAAGGTGTTTCGCCCGAAGGTAAGGATGCCGCTCTGGGCGGCGATCGCGGTGCCGATCGCCGCCTACGGGCTACGAGGACTGGCTCGTGGGAGCCTCGCCCCCGATCTCCCCGCCGACGCTGTCGTCGCAGCCCTGTGGTTGCTGGTCGCCGGCTTCGCTATCGCGCTCCGCGTCCGCGCGCCGTCCACGAGCGATGGCGGCGAGGAGTTGGACACAGAGGTGCACCAGGAAGACCACGGCGAACGCGGCGAGCGGTAGCACCACGAGGTCCGTCATCGGGTCGAGATCCTGCGCACCCGGCGCTCCCGAGCCGCTCACGAGCGTGAGGTACCCGCCGATCGCGGCACCGATGGCAGCGCCGATCGCCCAGGTCGACGCCCAGAAGGCCGCGGACCGCCACGAGAAGCCCGAACCGCCGCGACCGGTCAGCGGCATGCTAGCCCTTCTTGTCGTACGGCTCGCCCACCGCTGCCGGCGCGACCGCGCGGCCGATGACGCCGGCGAGTACGACAACGGTCAGCACGTAGGGCAGCATCAGGAAGAACTGCGGCGGGATACGGATGACATCGCGCAAGATCTGCAGCTTGATCTGAAGCCCGTCGGCAAAGCCGAACAACAACGATGCACCGTAGCTCCCGGCTGGCGTCCAGCGACCGAAGATGTTCGCCGCAAGCGCGATGAACCCCCGGCCGTTGGTCATGTTCTCGGTAAACGAACCCACTTGTTCGACGGTGAGATTCGCGCCGGCAAGGCCGGCAAGGGCGCCGCTCATGAGCACGGCCATCCACCGGCCGCGGTAGACGTTCACGCCGACGGTGTCGACGGCACGCGGATGTTCGCCCATCGCGCGCAGCCGGAGTCCCCAGCGAGTATTGTAGACTGCCCACTGGGCGAAGATGGCGATCAGGACCGTGATGTACACGATGGGCGTGTGCGTGAGGAAGATGCCGTTAACCCAGCGCCACACCTCACCGAGGAATCCGCCGCCCTCAGCGGTAAGCCTCAGGACGGGTCCCAGCGTCTTGATCGGATCGGTGGTTCCCGGATGGCCGTACCATCGCTCCATAAGGAACCCCGTGACACCGAGCGCCAACAGGTTGATGGCCGTGCCTGAGACCACTTGATCGGCCTTGAGATTCACCGAAGCGAACGCGTGGATGGCCGAGATGATCACGCCGGCCACCATCGCCACCACGACGCCCAGCCACGGGCTTCCGGTCGCCAGCACCGTCGCGGTACCGAAGAACGCGCCGGTGAGCATGATTCCCTCAAGCGCGATGTTCACGACGCCCGAGCGCTCGCAGATCGTGCCGCCGATCGCCGCGAGCGCGAGCGGCGTGGCCATCCTGAAGGCAGAGGCGAAGAGATCGGGCGTGATGATGTCACCCAGCATGGCTCATCGCCTCCTTCTGACGACGTCGCACGAACCACAAGACGATCTCCTCGGCCGCCACGAAGAAGATCACGAGCGCCTGGATGATGAGGATGATCTTCTGCGGGACATCGGCCTCGAACTGCATGGTCCCTGCGCCTGCGGACAACGCACCGAAAAGGAACGCGGCAGGGATCACACCGAGCGGATGGTTCTTCGCGAGCAGTGCGACCGCGATCCCGGTGAAACCGAATCCCGATGAGAACTGGTCGAAGAGCCGGTGATGGACGCCCATGACCTCGACCGAACCGGCGAGCCCGGCAAGCGCTCCGGAGATGCACAGGGCCTTGACGGTCGTCCACTGTACGGAGATCCCCGCGGTCTCGGATGCCCACGGGTTGAAGCCGACCGCACGGTTCTCATAGCCGAGCGTCGTGTACTTCAGGATGACCCACACGAACACCGCCATCAGCACCGCCACCACGATGCCGAGGTGCGCGCGACCGAGTTGCAGGAAGGGCAGGGCCTCCAGCGTTCCCGCCGAGAAGAGCTCCTGGATCCGCGGCAGTTGCGACTCGGCCGGGATGGCCACCGTCTGCGGGATCTGCCCCGGCGCCTTGAGGGGCCCGATCACGAGCCACGACACGAGGTACCGGCCGATGTAGGTGAACATCATGGTCGTGATGACCTCATGCGCCCCGATCCGCGCCTTCAGGATCGCCGGGATGAACGCCCAGGCGGCACCGGCCAGCGCCGACGCCAGGATCATCACCGGCACGACGACGATCCACGGTAGACCGGCGAGCGCCACACCCAGCCACGCCGCAGCCAGACCACCAAGGAACAGCTGTCCCTCCGCACCGATGTTGAACAAACCGGCCCTGAAGCCATAGCCCACAGCAAGGCCTGTGAATATGAGCGGTGTCGAGCGCAGGAGCGTATCGCCGATCTGCTTCGGTCCGCCGAGCGAGCCCTTGAACAGTGCGGCGAACGCCGCGCCGGCATCATAACCTGATGCCCAGATGATGATCGATCCCACCAGGACCGCGAGCGCAGCAGATACGAGCGGCGTACCGATCTTCTGCAGAACGGTCATCCACCTGCGCTGCGCGGGGAGCGCCTCTCTCCGGTCGCTCATGCATCCCCTCCGCTCTCGAACGTCCCGGTTTGCTGTGCATCGTCTTCGAGCTTGACGCCGCCACCGCCAGTCATGTAGTAGCCGAGCGTCTCCTCGTCCGCCTCGTCGGCGGTGAACTCGCGGACGATGCGGCCCTCATACATCACGAGGATCCGGTCCGCGAGCGAGAGCACTTCCTCGAGCTCAAGGCTCACGAGCAGCACCGCCTTGCCCTCGGCACGCTCGTCGAGGATCTGGCGGTGCACGAACTCGATCGCCCCGACATCGAGACCTCGCGTGGGCTGCGCCGCGACGAGCAGCTCGGGGTCGCGCCCGATCTCCCGGGCCACGACCAGCTTCTGCTGGTTGCCGCCGGAGAGGCTGGACGCGGTGACTTTCTCGGAAGGCGTGCGCACATCGTAGTCGTCGATGCGCTTCCTCGCCATCGCCGTCACGGCCTTGGGGTGCAGCAGGCCATGCGTCGAGTACGGTCGTGTCCGATGATCGCCGAGGACGAGGTTCTCGGCTAGATCGAATTCGAGGACGAGCCCGCGACGATGCCGGTCCTCCGGTATGTGCGACACGCCCGCCTCGATCGACGAACGGGCGCTTGCATGCGTGATGTCCTTTCCTTTGAGATGCACCGTCCCAGCCGTTGGCCTGCGAAGGCCAACGATGCAGTCGACAAGCTCGGTCTGGCCGTTGCCGGAGACGCCGGCCACCGCCACCACCTCGCCGCCGCAGACCGTGAAAGAGACCCCTTTGACGGCCTCCAGCCCGCGTTCGTCCTCGGCATGGAGGTCGGTCACCTCGAGCACGGTGTCACCGCACGTCGATGCCGGCTTCTCGACCCGCAGCACGACATCGCGGCCGACCATCATCCGCGCGAGCCCGATCTCATCGGTGTCCTCGGGGCGCGTCTCCCCTACCACTCTGCCGTCGCGCATGACGACGATCCGGTCGGCGACCGCCATGACCTCTTCGAGCTTGTGCGTGATGAACACCACCGAAAGACCCTCATCCACAAGCGAGCGGACCACACCGAAGAGCTCACGTACCTCCTGCGGCGTCAGAACTGCCGTCGGCTCATCGAGGATAAGGACGCGGGCGCCCTGGAACAGCGCCTTCAGGATCTCAACGCGCTGCTGCATGCCGACCGAGAGATCCTCGATGCGCGTGTCCGGATCGATCTTGAGACCGTAGCGCTGCGATAGCTCGAGCACGCGCTCCCTGGCGGTCTTGAAGTCGATGACGCCGGCACGACCCGGCTCGCGCCCGAGCACGATGTTCTCGGTGACGGTGAGCGGCTCGACCAGCATGAAGTGCTGATGGACCATGCCGATGCCGTGATCGATCGCCTGGCGCGGCGACTTGATCTTCGCCGGCTCGTCATCCATGAGGATCTCGCCACCGTCCGCCGAGAGGAGCCCATAGACGACGTTCATGAGCGTCGTCTTGCCGGCGCCGTTCTCACCGAGCAGCGCGACGATCTCCCCCTCCTCCAGCTTCAGGGACACACGCTCATTGGCGATGACCCCCGGAAAGACCTTCGTGATCTCTCGCAACTCCAGTACCGGCATGGTCGGTCCTCTCGGGAACTGGTGCCCGTTCATACAGGAGGGGCGGCCAGCATCTGTGGCCGCCCCTCCGAGTGTAACCTAACACCTGGGCGCAACGGAGAGCGCCCGGGGCGGCAGCGCCTACGGAGCCTCAGGAACCGTGATGGCACCGCTGATGATGTCCTCGCGGGCCTGCTCGACGGCATCCTTGATGTCCTGCGGCACCGCATCCTCGAAGTCGTGGAACGGAGCCAGGTCGACGCCGCCCTCAGCAAGACCGAAGTACTGGATCTCGCCGCCCGGGAACGTGCCCTCGACAGCCGCCTTGACCGTCTCATACACGGCGTTGTCCACGCGCTTCATCATGGACGTGAGCATGACGTCGCCGCTGCCGGGCACCGTGAGGTACTGGTCGGCATCGACGCCGATGAACAGCGCGCCCTGCTCCTGGCATGCCTGGATGGTGCCGAGACCCACCGCGCCAGCCGCCGCGTAGATGACGTCGGCGCCCTGCTCGATGAGCGAGAGACCGAGTTCCTTGCCCTTTGCCTGGTCGGTGAAGTTGCCGGCGTACAGCGAGATGACCTTGACGTCAGGGTTCACGGACTTTGCGCCGGCGATGTAGCCCGCCTCGAACTTCTTGATGAGCGGAACGTCCATGCCGCCAACGAAGCCGATCACGTTGTCCTCGTTGAGCTTCTCGTCGAAGTCCGAGAGAGTGGCGAGACCAGCGACGACGCCCGCAAGATAGCTGCCCTCATGCTCCTTGAAGTTGAGACCGACGACGTTGGCGGGAACTGGATCGAAGAACTCGTCGACACCGCCGAAGTTCGTGTCGGGATACATCGGGGCGACCTTGGCGACCGTGTCGGTCATGAGGAAGCCGACCGCGAAGATCGGGCTATAGCCGGCCGTGGCCAGCTGATCGATGTTGGACTCGTAGTCGGTGATCTCCTTCGACTCCAACACCTCGATCTCGACGCCAAGCTCCTCCTCGGCCCGCTTCAGGCCCTCGTACGACAGGTCGTTGAACGACTTGTCGCCGAGACCGCCGACGTCGGTGACCATGGCGGCCTTGACGTCGGTCGTGGGCGTCTCCTCGGCGGGCTCCTGCGTCTCCCCGCCCTCGTCCTCCTGAGCGCAACCGGGCACGAATGCCACGAGCAGCATCAGCGCCAGAAGCACCGCGAGGACCTTGCTCCACTTACTCTTCACGCTCCATTCGCCTCCTTCAGAACGAACGAACGTTTCGGCACAACCCTATTCATTCTAGCCGTTCCACCATTCATACGATAGACGCTCCATACGAGATATCGCCTCTTTTTGCCGCCTCTCTCCGAGCCCTTGTCGTGCCCGCTCCCGCTCCCTACCGTATCTTTGCCCGAGGATGCGTCGTCAGATACTCCTCGCGTATGTGCGATCGGTCGATGTGCGTGTAGATCTGCGTCGTCCCGATGTCGGCGTGGCCGAGCATGTCCTGCAGCGCACGCAGATCAGCGCCTCCTTCGAGCATGTGCGTTGCAAAGGAGTGGCGAAGCGTGTGCGGATGAAGGTCGAGCCCGACAAGCCCGCCATAGCGCCGGACCTGCTCGAAGACCGTCTGGCGCGACAGGCGGCGGCCGCGCTGGCTCAGAAAGACCGCCGAGGGGTCCTGAAGGACGGTCGACTTCTTCGCGCGCAGGTACGGGCGGCCATGCGCCAGATACTCCTCGAGCGCCCGCAGCGCGGCACCCGCGATCGGCACCAGCCGCTCCTTGCTGCCCTTGCCGAAGACCCGGATGAAGCCGGCCTCGAGGTCGAGGTCCGACATGTCCAGGCCGGTGAGCTCGCTCACGCGCAGGCCGCACCCGTAGAGCAGCTCGAGGATCGCGTGGTCCCGGTAGCCGACCGGCTGTTTCGGGAACGGCTGGGTAAGCAGCTTGGTCGCCTCGGCGATGGAGATGACATCGGGCAGGCGCTCGGGGACCTTGGGCAGCGGGATCTGCTCGGTGGGAAGCGTCTCGGACAGCCCCTCGCGCACGAGGAACTTGTGAAAGCTCTTCACAGCGGAGAGCTTGCGCTCGATGCTGCTCGGCGCCAGACCCCGTGCGTACAACTCCCCGAGGAAAGCGGTGACGTCATCTCGGTCGGCGTCTCGTGGCGACATCCTCCCACGTTCGCCGAGGATGCGCTCGTATTCAGCCAGGTCCCGGCGGTACGCGTCCACCGTGTGCGGTGACGCACCGCGCTCGGTGACCAGGTAGCCGAGGAATTCGTCCACGGTACGATCCATAGTCACAGTATTCCACGAAATGGACGGCGACGGCCCCGTTTTTGGACCGCCGCCGCGCAGGTTCTTCCGACCGTTCAGCTAGAGGAGCTTCTCCAGGGGCGTGTAGTTCATGCCGTGCGCCTCGGCCACCGGCTTGTAGGTGATCTTGCCGTCCAGGACGTTCACGCCCTTCGCGAGCGCGGGATCGTCCTTGACCGCGTCTCGCCAGCCCTTGCCGGCGATCGCAAGGCCATAGCGCAGGGTAGCGTTCGTGAGCGCGAGCGTCGAGGTGTTCGGCACAGCGCCGGGCATGTTCGCGACCCCGTAGTGCAGCACGCCGTCCACGAAGTACGTGGGATCGGCATGGGTGGTGGGGTGCGTCGTCTCGATACATCCTCCCTGGTCGACCGAGACGTCAACGACGACCGAGCCGTCCTTCATCTGCGGGAGCATGTCGCTCGTCACGAGGTATGGTGTCTTGGCGCCCGGCAGCAGCACCGCGCCGATCACGAGGTCCGCCTGGTACACGGCCTCCTCGATGTTGTGCTTGCTGCTGAACAGCGTCCGGATCCGATTGCCCCAGATCTCATCGAGGTAGCGCAGGCGGTCGAGGTTGACGTCCATGATGGTCACGTCGCCACCCATGCCCATCGCCACGTACGCGGCGTTCGTACCGACGACGCCTCCGCCGAGGACGACCACGCGCGCCGGCGGCACGCCGGGGACGCCACCCATGAGCACGCCGCGCCCGCCGTTCGGCTTCTGCAGATAGGCAGCGCCGACCTGGGCCGCCATCCGTCCCGCGACCTCCGACATCGGCGCCAGCAACGGAAGCGAACCGTTGGGAAGCTCGACGGTCTCATATGCGATGCAGACCGCGCCGGACTTGATCAGGCCTTGTGTCTGAGGCAGGTCAGGGGCGAGATGCAGGTACGTGTAGAGGATCTGCCCCTCTCGGAGGCGCTCGATCTCGACCGGCTGCGGCTCCTTGACCTTGACGACCATCTCGGCGCGCGCGAAGACCTCATCCGCGGTGTCCACGAGCTGCGCTCCGGCCGCCTTGTACTCGGCATCAGGGAACGAGGAACCCTCCCCCGCACCTCGCTCGACGAGGACCGTGTGCCCGTGGGCGACGAATTCCTTCACACCGCCCGGAGTCATGGCGACGCGGAACTCGTTGTCCTTGATCTCCTTCGGTACACCGACGATCACGTGCACTCCTCTCGCTCGCTTGGCTGCGTCCGCCTGTGCTCATGCATAGCGTGAGCACGCACCTGGCCGAGTGTTCGTATCGAGAAGCGCACATCGGCCGCACCAAGTGTATCTCATGGGACCGACCGCGCAAGCACCGCCATCAGCCGAGGAGATCGGCCGCCAGGTGCCCCGCGGCGGCCGCGGCCTGGAAGAACGCCGGGTCATCGTCGGGCGAGCGTCCCATGGAGCACATCTCGATCCCACGGGTGTCCGGCAAGCGCGGTACCGGGACGTCATGCCGCCGATGGCGGTCGAAGATGGCGCCCGCCCGCAGCGCGTCCTCAAGCAGCGCAGCGTGAGGCTCCGAGAGAGCGGGAACCGGCACTTCAGCGGCGGCGAGCGCGATGCGGCCGAGGGCGGTGAGGGAATGGTGGCTCAACCCGTGGTGCTCTGGACGCGCATCCGCGAAGGACACGCGCAGCACTGCGACGGGCGTACCGGCGAGCGCCGCGACGGCGTTGACCGCCTCGGCCTGCGCGATGCCGGTGTGACCGAACGTCGTCGTCGTGCCCACGTTGCCGGGGCCGATCGAGACGACGATCACGTCGGCGCCGCTCACGACCTTCGCCGCGATCAGCGCCGAGTGCAACGTCACCGCCTCGACCTCGCCGCCGAACGCCTGCCCGCACGTGTACGTGACATCGATCAGCCCTGCCGCGCTCATCTCGGCGGCGACGCGCGAGAGAGCGATCGGCAGCGCCGCCTCGTCGGTCATGACGTACGCCAGACGTGCATCGGGACGCCGCTCCTTCACCGCGGCCGCCACCGGCAGCACCTGGCTGTGCAAGCCGCAGCAGACGACCGGGGTCCCTCCCAGGTCCTCCGGCGCGATCAGGGCGTCATGAGCGGGGCTCGCCGGCTCCTCCACCGCGAGGACATCGTGCTGCAACGGCGTGTAGCGCAGCTTCATGATGTGACCGCCCGATGCGACCTCGTGCACCTCGCCGGGAGCGCCGCGCGCGACCACGAAGTGCGCCCCACCCGTGCCCAGACCCAGATCGACCGCCGTCGTGTTGACGACCACCCGGTCACCGACCGAGCAGCGCCCGGTCAGCGCCGGATAGCAAATCGCGGGGGCCGACGGGATCCGCTCATCGATCTCGAGCGTCAGGCGCTGGGTGTCGCCGACGTCGCTCACCGCGACCACGATCGCCTGGACGAGGCGCATCGCTCACCTCACCGCGTGAACGAGGACCGCGCCGACGAGCGACGCGAGCCGCTCGATGTCCTCGACAGGGATCTGCTCATCGGTGCTGTGCACGGACGTCATGCCCGAGGAGAGCACGAGCGTTCGGACTCCATGACCCGCGAAGATGCTGCCATCGCTGCCACCGCCGGTCGCGAACGTCCGCGGCTCGACACCGATCGAGCGGCAGGCGCTTCTCACGATCGCCAGCTCGTCGGCGTCATCGGCGAAGCGGAAGCCACGATACTCGAGCGTCCACGTCACCTCGACCGCTCCACCCGCTTCATCGGCGGCGCCACGGAGCGCGGCGTCGAGCGAAGCCCGCACGATCTCGACGCGCTCGGGATCCAGCGAGCGGCACTCGCCCGTGACGACACACGTCGGGGCCACGACGTTCGTGGCCGTCCCGCCACGGATCGTGCCGATGTTGGCGGTGGTCTCGGCATCGAGCCTTCCGAGTTCCATACGGCAGATGGCGGCCGATGCCATCTCGATGGCCGAGACGCCCTTCTCGGGCTCCACGCCGGCGTGCGCGGCGGCCCCCGTGAAGCGCGCGATAAAGGTGTAGTGGGTCGGGGCCGCGGTGACGATGCCGCCCACGGGGCCATCCGCATCGAGCACGAGGCACAGATCGGCCCGGCAGTCATCGGGCGCGAGCGCCTTGGCGCCTCGGAGACCGGCCTCCTCGGCGACCGTCAGCACGACGCGGACATCCGGACGCGGCACTCCCGCCTCGATCACGGCCGCGATCCCCTCGATGATCGCCGCTATGCCCGCCTTGTCGTCAGCGCCGAGCACGGTGTCGCCCGCCGAGCGCACGCTGCCCTCCTCGATGACGGGCTCGACGCCCTCGCACGGGCTCACGCAATCCATGTGCGCCGAGAACGCGATGCTCCTGCCATCCGCGGTCCCGGGCAGCGTCGCGACGACGTTGCCGGTGTTCGATCCGGTCTCTTCGGCGGTGTCGTCGACGCGCACGTCGAAGCCGAGCGCTGCGAGCCGGTCAGCGGCGTAGCGCGCGACACCGAGCTCGCTGCCGGTGGGGCTGTCGATCCGGACGAGCTCGAGGAACGTCTGCACGACCGGCGTGGCCACACCCCTACTCCGCTCTCCCGCGCCGACGCGCGACCGCCGCGCCGATGAAGTCCCTGAACAGGGGTGCCGGACGCGTCGGCCGGCTCTTGAACTCGGGGTGCCCCTGATTGCCGAGGAACCACGGGTGGTCCGGCAGCTCGACCATTTCGACGAGCTTGCCGTCCGGCGAGACGCCCGAGACGATGAGCCCGGCGTCGATGAGCTGCTGGCGATAGGCGTTGTTGACCTCGTAGCGGTGGCGATGCCGCTCGTAGATGACCTCTTCACCGTACGCGGTCCGGCCCTTGGTCCCGGCGATCACCGTGCACGGATACGCGCCGAGACGCATGGTCCCGCCCATGTCGGCCACATCGTGCTGCTCGCGCATCAGGTCGATGACGGGGTGCGGGGTGACGGGATCGAACTCGGCCGAGTTGGCGTCGGTGAGCCCCGCCACGTGCCGCGCGAACTCCACGACGGCGACCTGCATGCCGAGGCAGATGCCGAGGTAGGGAACGCCGTTCTCGCGCGCGTACTTCGCCGCGCGCACCTTGCCCTCGATGCCGCGGATGCCGAAGCCGCCCGGCACGAGGATGCCGTCCATCTCGGACAGCACCTGATCGACCTCTTCGGGCGTGAGGCTCTCGGCGTCCACCCAGTGCACGTTGATGTCGTGGTCGTGGAAGATGCCGGCGTGGTCGAGCGCTTCGGTGACCGAGAGGTACGCGTCGGGCAGCTGCACGTACTTGCCCACGAGCGCGATGTCGACCGCCTCGGTCAGCGAGCCGCTGTGCTGGAGGAATCGCTCCCACTCTTCGAGCTGCACGTCGCCGCACTCGAGCTCGAGCCGGTCGATCACCATGGCGTCGAGCCCCTGCTCGTGCAGGCTGATCGGGACCTCGTAGATCGAAGGCGCGTCCATAGCCGAGATGACCGCCTTCGGCTCGACGTCGCAGAACAGCGCGATCTTGCGGCGGATCTGCGCATCGATCGGCCGGTCGGAGCGGCAGACGATGAAGTCGGGCAGGATACCGATGCTGCGCAGCTCCTGCACCGAATGCTGCGTCGGCTTGGTCTTGAGCTCGCCGGAAGCCGCGATATAGGGCACCAGCGTGACGTGCACGTAGCAGACG